>Ga0209921_1000137_pt1 | contig 25980 bp, 20 predicted proteins | sample SalPonF2_C_D2_MG_FD_185730 | JGI IMG/M metagenome (GOLD analysis project Ga0209921, IMG submission 185730) | Salt pond soil microbial communities from South San Francisco under conditions of wetland restoration - Salt Pond MetaG SF2_C_D2_MG... ...
CAAGAATCGAACTCGGGATGGTTGCCGCCATATACAAGCTCCTTCTGTTCTTGTGTAGCAGCTTGTATTAGAAAGAGTTTGTCGGCGGCAGTCATCCCTTTTTAGCTCACATCAGTGCAGAAGAGCCGAACAGGAAAGTGAAATCGCCCCTCTCCTTGCGAATCTCATGGGCATGCAGCACCACCGCCTCATGCCCGAACCAGCGATGCTTGAAGTCCGCAATCTCCGGCCCGATCTGTGCACGTTGCTCCTCCTTGGCGACAAGGCAGAAAGCCAACACGAACAGCGGGTATTCAGGATTGATCCGTTCCAGACCGTGGTCGCCACTTTCGTCCACGTAAATCGAGTAGCTGCTGAATTCAGTCAAATCCCAGCGCCCCTGAATTCCTGGACTCTTCAACCGATCGGACGCTCACTATGCAACCAGCTCCATCAGTTTGTCGTAGCCGTCGATCACGTCGTATTTGACTTCGTCGGACGCGATTTTTGCAAAGAACTTTCTGGCGCACTGAATCTTGCTCTTCTCCAGTTCGCGCAGCTCCAGGGACGACATTGAGCCCTTGGTCTCGGCGATGAAGTAGATGTGCTTTACCCTGCCTTCCTGAAAAGCGATAGCCCAGTCGGGGTTGTAATTGCCGACCGGGGTGGGAATAAAAAATCCTCCGGGCAGTTTGGCGTAGACCACCACTTCGGCGCTGGTATCAAGTTCACCAACGAACTCGCGCTCGTTCTTCGAATCGGTGAAGACATAGTCGTAGATGTGGCGGTTGGCCTTGACGGCCCTGTCAAAACTGGCTTTAGGGCGCTCGCGGGTGAAAATCTCCAGGTCGTGGCGCTCGTCGATCGGGTCATAGGCCAGGTGCTCCACGATGACGGTCGCCTTTTGCTCGTTGATCAGGCGGGCGGCCTTGAGGATGAAATCCTCCGGGTTCGTGGGGTACTGGTTGAAGGTAGGCTTGCTGATGCCCTGGAGAATGCCCGCAATGGTTCGCCGGGTGAGCTGGGTGTGCTCAGCCAGTTTGCCGATCAGATCGTACTTCACGCCGGAATGCACCGATGCCTTGTGTTCGGCGCCTTCGGTCTCGCGCACCTCGAATGCCTGTCCCTTCTTCAGCGCCTCGGCATCGGCGTCATCTTTCTGCTCCCCCCGTTGCACGACGTACTGCAATGGCGAGACACGCAGATCATTGTCCAGCGTCGCGACGCACTTGCGGACCAGTTCATCCGTGTCGAAATGGACGGTATACGCCGCCTTCTGGTTGATGCGTTTCCAGAGTTCCTGGAACTCTTTCTTGTGGAAGTTCGCGTTGAGCGGGTTGAGCTTGGCGGCACGGTCGTCGTCGATGGCCGGCAGGTCGGCGTCGCTGAACACGCTGTCGATCAGGCGGAACACCTGGTCCGCGTAAGGTTTCAAGTCCTCGGGAAGCTCGGCGAGCTGTTCTTCGGTTTTGGCCTGGTGGTACGCCTCCGCAATACGGTCGTTATCATCCGTATAGTCGTTCTTCACCAGATAACGGTAGATCTGTTTGGCCATCTGCGGCGTCACCGGCACATCCCCGCTCGGCGTGTTGAGCACCTTGCCGGTGAAGTAGTCCTCGTCGGCCACGCGCGGGCGCTCGGACAGCGATTCGCTGATGTCTTTCTGCAGACCGGCAACGAAATCCTTGTAGCTTTCGTTGGCAACTACGGTCAGCACATTGGTCTGGTGCACGGTTGCCGGGTCGTCCAGGCGCTCCCCGGACTGGGTCACCGCAAGGCGCATGCCGCGTCCCACCTCCTGGCGGCGCGAGATCGTGCTGTCGCTGTGCTTGAGCGTGCCGATAACAAACACGTTGGGATTGTCCCAGCCCTCGCGCAGGGCGGAGTGAGAGAAAATGAAACGGGTCGGCTCGTCGAAGGAAAGCAGCCGCTCCTTGTCCTTCAGGATCAGGTCATAGGCATCCACGTCGTCTGCCTCGCCGGCCAGCTCACCGCGCTTGTTGACTTTGGGATCGACCAGTCGCTTGCTCTTCTTGTCGATGGAGAAATAGGCGTTATGGGTGCTGGCCGTGTCGATGCCTTGCAGATAGCGCGCGTAAGGGGTGTCCGTAAACAGGCCGATGAATTCATCCCGCTGGCGTTCGTATTCCTCCTCGAAAAGGCGGGCATATTCTCCCGGTTTCTCGCCGGATTCATCGTACTGCCGGTATTTCGCCACCTCGTCGATAAAAAACAGGGTCAGCACCTTCACGCCCTGGTCATAGAGCATCTGCTCCTTCTCCAAGTGGGCGCGGATGGCTTCGCGGATCTGGATCTGGCGCAAGGTGGCTTCGTTGACATCACCACTGGCTTCCCCGGCGCGCAATTCTTCGCCATTGGTGAAGCTGACCGTGTCGCTGACCGCGTCAATATCAGCCACCACATAGCCCTGGTATTGGTCCAGTCCGCCGGACAGCGTGTGCAGGTTGTCGTTGCGGCCAATCCGCCGCACCTCGCGCTTGATGCCCGTCTTGCGCTTGGTTTCCATCTCCACCCGCGCCACCGGCGGCTTGCTGGCGGAGACCTCAATGGATTCCAGGTACAAATAACCATCGGTGCCAGCCAGCCCCTTGACCGTGATGCCCCGCACCGCGATCTTCTTGACCAGCTTCTGGTTGTAGGCATCCAGCGCATCAAGCCGATGAATCTTGTTGTGCTGGGTCTTGTGGGTGGCGGAATAGCGCAGAATCATCAATGGATTGAACTCCCGCAGCGAGTCCAGCGTCTTCTTACCCTCCATTTTTTGCGGCTCATCCAGAATCAGAATCGGCCGGTTGGCCTTGATCACGTCGATGGGGCGGCGGGACTGAAAATCGTCCAACTCCTCATAGATCCGCCGCGCGTCCTTTCCGCGTGCGTTGAACGCCTGGACATTGATAATCATCACATTAATGCCGGCGTCCGAGGAAAAGCTTTCCAGGTTGTGAAGCTGCTTGGAGTTATAGATAAAAAAGCGCGCCCGCTTACCGTACTCCTCCAGAAAGTGATCCGCCGTGATCTCGAAGGACTTTTGCACGCCCTCGCGGATGGCGATGCTGGGCACCACGACGATGAACTTGGTCCACCCGTAGCGCTTGTTCAGCTCGAACATGGTCTTGATGTAGCAGTACGTCTTGCCGGTGCCGGTCTCCATCTCAATGTCCAGATTCACGCCGCAGACCTTGCTGGTGACCAGCGATTCGGACACCGGCAGATTCTGGTGGCGCTGGACGGCCTGAATATTCTCCAACACCTTGGCGGGTGGCAAGGCAATATCGGCGTTCTTAAAGCCTTCCATCTCATCGACCGCCGCTGCCCTGACCTGCCGGGACTGTTCATCCCGGCCGGGATCGACCCGATAGCTGAGGCTGCCGCCAAACGGCTGACCCGCAAAGCAATCGGCCACCGCCTCGACGGCGGCGGTCTGGAACGCCTGCTTCTTGAACTGAATCTTCATCCGGCGCCCCTTAAATCGTCCTGACTTCCGTGGTCGGAGAAATCAGTTTGAATATCTGCTCGACGTTGATCTTGGTGCTGTCGTTACCGTAGCCGCTGTCGCGGAACACGACGCGCAGCGGCTTGCGTTCGGCTAGCGCCTTCACGAAGTCCTCGTCGATATCCGCCTCAAAGCAGGCGGCCAAGGCGTTCTCGTCCACGAAATAAACTATTTTACCGGCGATTTTCTCTGACTCGATGGTCAACGACAGATCGACACCCCAGTCGAGCAGCACCTGGAACAACAGATCTTCATCCCTGCGGTCTTCCTTGATGTTGTCGATCTGGCCGAAAAGGCCGTCCTGCCTAACAGAATCTGGCGTGTAATACACGTCCTTCATGTTCGTATTTTCCACCTTGAGCACACGGAAGCCGATGTCGAGCGTTTCGGCGCTGGAGCGCGCATCCGCTTTAATATTCTCGCCGGCACGACATATTCGCTCCCGAACAAGGTCGCACAGATTCCACTCCTGTCCGTGGCATTCCGGAAGTTGGACAAGTACAAACCGCCGACCACCGGCATCGTTCGCGTTGGCCTGCATAACAGCCTGAGCAGTGGTACCGGAGCCGGCGAAAAAGTCCATAATGAGAGCCTGTTTGTCGGCCACAATCGAGATTAGCCGCTCTACAAGATCCACCGGCTTAGGATTGTCAAAGGTGAACCGACTTCCCTTCATTAGTTCCGTAAATGCTGCCTTGGCCTGCCGGTTCTGGCTTAAATCATCCCACCATGTTGACCACGGGACCGAGGGGTCTTCAGGCGCAAATTCAATGACGTAGGGCACCCAACCATTATCTCGCTTGATCCACTCTGTCAGGCCCGCTTCCTCCTTCTCAAGCCATGACTCTTTCTTGAGACTCCAACGCCCCTCCCAAGAATCCGGGGGCGGAGCCACTGGCCAGACATCTGTTCCATCCGGCGCAGTAAGCTTGTACCACATTGTCGGGCGATCTTCTCGACGCGCAGCCTTTCCATTCTTTCTCAATTGACGCCGCCTCGCTCGCCGACCATCGTCCATGACGAGCGGATATGCTTCGAGAATCTCCGGCTTCGCTCTTTGGGCGAGGCCCCGGCTGTCCCTATTGCGCTTGTACGCCACTACATAATCGTGGTAATCGGACGCAATGCGATGCTTGTCATTACGGGACGGACTATCCATCTTCTTCCACAGGAAGCACGCGAGAAAAGACTCACGACCGAATACTTCATCCATCACCTGTCGTAACCGTGGGACTTCGTGATCGTCAATTGTGACGAAAATTACCCCCTCATCATGAAGTACATTACGGGCCAATCGGAGCCTCGGGTACATCATGGACAGCCAATCGGAGTGATATCGTCCGCTGCTCTCGGGATTGGCGACCAGTCGATCCCGCTCTTCGCTTTCCTGTCCCGAGATGTGCGCGTACTCCTCTGCAGATTTCCGAAAGCTATCGTCATAGATCAGATCGCTGCCGGTATTGTATGGCGGATCAATGAAGATCATCTTGACCTTATTCAGATACGTCTCCTGCAATAGCTTCAACGCATTTAGATTGTCGCCTTCGATAAACAGATTCTTAGTCGTATCGAAGTCCACGCTCTCATCACGACACGGCCGCAACGTCTTCGCAATCGGCGCATTCGCCGCCAACAGTGCCTCCCGCTTACCCGGCCAATTGAGCTGATAGCGCTCACGCGGCCCGTCCACGACATGATCGGAAAGCTCCTGGCGGAGCTGGTCGAAGTCAATCGCCTGCTTGAGGTTGCCGTCCTCGTCCTGCGCTTTGGTGACACAGTTCGGAAACAGCTCGGCGAGTTTTTCGATATTGGCCTCGGTCAGGTCCGGGCTGTGCATCTTCAGCCTGTTGGTTTTCTGTTCTTCAGACATGTTGCTTATGCTCTTCATTCGTTGATTCGATCAAGTCATCGAGCTCCGCCCTCAGCTCCCGTAACTGCCGGTTGAGCTCGACCTTGCGGTTAAACTGTTTTTCACGATGGACGCGGGCTTCCAGGCGGCGACATTCACGTTGCTTGACGGCAATCCGACCGTGGCGCTCCACGAGGGCCGCCAGGGATTCGCCTGGCCGCGCCGGCACCGGTACGAGCTGGCGCAGCATCTGTTCGTAGAGCCGGGGCAGGTCCAGGGCCACCGGCAAGGGTGCGCGGGGCGCGCCCGCCGGCAACCAGTCGGTGGCGAAGTATTCTCCAATCACCCATTTGCTGGCATCGGCCTCGCTGGGCCGCTTGTAAGTGGCCGCAATGCGAACCTGGTCGCGGGCCGCGCCATCGTCGCGGCTGGCAGTCAGCTCGAAGACCAGGGGAAAGCCGATGGCGCGGTCGATGCAGCGCAGTACATCTTCCGGGAGTTCATCACCCACCCCTGCGGGTTTTAGCGCCACCGTAAAGACCTGAATTTCCGGCACGGCCCGGTTGGCCTTCAGCTTGAGGGTTTCCGGCGCCAGCTTGTACTGCCAGACGATTCTGGCGACGTGCTGAGCGATCTTGTCCCGTACCCGGCGGCCGGGTTGGCCGGCGGCGTAGATGCGGGTCTTGGGCACCACCCGGCCAACCCGCGCGCGCTCGGGATAGTCAATGAGTGCTGGATGGCCCGCCTCCGTCATTCGGCGTATTGCTCCAGAGCTTCGATGTCGTATTCTTCCTTCTCAAACGCTTGGTCGACCTGCTTACCCATTGCTTTCTCGATCAGATTGGCCAGGCGACGGCGGCGATCTTCTATAAACTGCCGGAACTCATCGGCACGGAGCAGTTCCGGTGTGATGGCATGACTAGCCAGCAAGGCATCCATCTCGTCATCGCTCAGGCCGACCTGCTTTTCCTGCTGAATACTTGGCAGATACTCGGACGGCGCATCACCACCGATCTTGCGATTGGCCTTATAGGAGATGGGCGTCTTGTTTAGGATGCTGTCGTACTCATCCCGGGGGATGCCCTCGTTCTCGCACCAGTTGCGCGGGAAGATATGGTGGATGTCGAGCGCGATCTCATTGGCGTCCAGCTCGCGGATACTGGCCTTCCAGAACCAGTCCTTCGAGCCCTCGCGAAGCACCAAGATATTGATGCCCTTGTAGGCGGCACTTAGGCGGGAGCGCAGGGTGTCGAAACGATCCGGCTGGAAGCTGGCGTCCCGCACAGTCCGCGGTAGGGCATCATCGTCTTCGAACCAGCGCAGCAGTTCTTCATAGTCGTTGGCCATGCGGGTTTCCACCGCTCCGCCGTAAAGCTCACCCAGCACGCCGCACCAGTACCAGCGCGACAGCTTGTCGTAGATGCGCGGCTCCAGCCAACGGTCTCCCAGGCGAGCCAACACAGCTGCCAACGGCACCAGTTGCGTGCTGTATGGCAACTCTCGCCGACTATAAAAGCATTCCTTGCGCAGAAAGCGACCGACCAGCTTGAATCCAGCCTCCAAGTCGTCGGCCCATTGCTGCCAGGCCGACAGAGGTAGTTGGAGAACATCGGCGCGTTTGGCGCTGACCGGGCGAACTTGCTTGCCCGTCTTGCCGGCATCGATGTCCGCCTGGCGCTGCTCGTGAGTGTGCAACAGACTGATAGCCTGGAGAAATTCAGTGGCTTCGGTACCCTTGAGTAGGTCGTCCTGCTCGATGCGCGCCTTGCGTGATTCGACATTGCGCGCCTTGGAGCCGAACCAGTCATCGCGCAGGTTGTACCCGTCGGCGGCATAACTGGCCGTAATAAGCTCGAACACGGATAGCTGGACGCCGCCCGTGTTCACTTTCTCGAACACCAGGCAGACCGCCTCTTTGGAGGTTTCCTTCTTCAGCAGGATCACCGGGAGCTGGTAACTACGAAACGGGGCAAGCACCTGACTGCGGAAAGTCATGTAGGTGCCGAAGTGCTCCGGGGCAACCTGGTGGAGCGTTGCTTCCCAATCATCCGAGCCCATGACTTGGTTGCAGGGGAAAAAAAGCTGCTGACATTCCAGCTCGCGGGTGGACAGATCCAGATCCACATCGCGGCCAAAATTGCTGCGCAATTGCCGGTTCTCATCGACAGCGATCACGGCCTCGTCCAGCGCACGCGGCATCTCTACCGCCTTGCGAATATCGAAGTAGTAATGGCGCTTGATCTTCTTGGCCTTGGCTGTCGTGGTACTTACCGGCGCTTCCAGCGCCAGCGCCTGGGTTAGCGTCGTCAGCCTTTGTTGGCCATCGAGAATCAGCTTCTCCGGCTTCTGATCCTTTGCTATCTGCCCTTCCAGACCTTCGACCGGCCGCGTCTCGAAGCGCACCTCGCCGCCAGCTTCCAGCAACATGACCGCGCCGATGGGAAAGGACCGGGCAATACTGACCAGCAGGTCGCGAATATGATCGTCATCCCAGACCCAGCCGCGCTGAAAATCCGGGAGCTGGATCTTGCCTTCGCGTATCTCCCGCAGCAGGTCGTTGAGCGAGGCCTTGGTGCTGTCAAAGGTTGTCATACGCGCTCCCTATACGCTTTGTATCTCGGTAATTCATCGTTCTTGTTCCTGCACTACCACAAAGGACATCAGCTCAAAGTCGTCCAACCCCGAGATGGGGTTGTTGAGCGCGCTGGTGCGCGATCCGGCAAACAGGCTGTCCAGATCCTTTTCGTCCTGCACCTGGATGATGCTGCGAATGGCCTGGTCCAGCAGATCGGAATAGAAGCTCATGTCGCGGCCATCGTCGGTGGCTTGATTAAAGGGCCGGTAGGCCGCTTCGATGGGATCGGCGCGACCACGACAAGCGGCGCGGGCCAGGTCCAACAGGGGCTTGACCTCGGTATGGTTGGCGATGATCTCGCCGTCGGTGCTGATGTAGACCAGATAGAACGGATGCAGCCGGTTCTGTTGCTGAATGTTGACCGCATGGTTGCGGTTGCGCAGGGTGAAAATCACCCCAGGCGCCAGGCCGCGATCAAGGTCGGCCGGCACCACGGCGTGCAGGCCGCTGGGCAGATTGACCAGTTCACCATGGTCCTTGATGTAGTTCAGCAGGTCCATGCGGAAGTCATTCAGACCCAGATCGGTGATGGAGATGCCAGTCTTGACGTCCTCCATGTCGATGACCTCTTCCTGGAGGCGGCGGAGCTGCTCCTTGCGATAGGCGATGTCGCCGGATTCGGTGTTGAGCAGGTTGTCGTCGCCAGTGGCGGTGGCGTCGACAATCACCATGCGGTTCTCGACCCGTTCCTTGAGGTTGATGTACTCGTCCAGGCTGATGTCCGGCCAGTAATTGACGAGCTGGATGCTGGCGTTGACTGAGCCAATGCGGTCGATCCGTCCGAAGCGCTGGATGATGCGGACCGGGTTCCAGTGGATGTCGTAGTTGATCAGGTAGTCACAGTCCTGGAGGTTCTGGCCCTCGGATATGCAGTCTGTGGCAATCAGGATGTCGATCTCGTTCGGATCGTCAGGCAGGATGTGGTGCTTCTCCTTGGCCCGGGGCGCGAACAACGTCAGCAGGGACTGGAAGTCATAGCCCTTGCCCAGCGTTGATTTGGGCGCGTCGGAACCCGTGACGCGGGCGCTGTGCAGGCCGTGGTCTTCGAGGATCGCCGGGGCCAGGTTGTTGTACAGATAGTGCGCCGTGTCCGCGAAGGCGGTGAAGATAATGACCTTGCGATTGCCTGGATTGATGGGCCCTTTGATCTTGTCGTCGATATGCGCCTTGATGTGTTGCAGCTTGGCGTCGTCCTCGGGTGTCACCTTTTCCATCTCGGCCAATAGGGCCTCTATTACGTTCAGGTCCGCTTCAAGGTCCCGCTCCCAGGACGGCAAATCCATATCGGCCAGGCCGATGCGCACTTTCCCGCCGATCTGATCGTCATCGGGCTCCAGGAACTCCTCGTCCTCGGGTTCCGCGTCCGCAAAGCCGGCGGTGACGTCCGCAAAGCCGGGGTCGCGGCCGGTTTTCTGGTACGCCGCGATTTTTTCCAGCGTGCGGGTGTGATTGGCCTGAAGCTTCTGCAAGGTCATGCGGAAAGCCTCCACCGAGCTCTCCAGGCGCTTCAGCAGATTGGTGGTCATCAGGGCCTGGAGGCTGCGTTCCCGGTCGGCCTGTTTGAGCCGGGCGCCGCCGCTGGAGACTTCGGTGTCGTAGAGTTCCTCGTACTTCGCCAGCCGGCTGGGGAGGATGTAGTTCACCGGCGCATAGACCGCGAGCTTGACGGTGGAGAGCTGCGCGTAGATTTCATTGAAGCCGATGACATCGCCCCGTTCCGTCAGTGGCGGGTGGAAGGCCAGGGGCTTTCGCCGATCCGGGAAGCTGCCGATCTCCGTTGTGTCGTAGAAGTGCTCGATATGCTTTCTGGATCGGGCGATGGTGACGCTGTCCAGCAACTCGAAGAAGTCAAAGTCCAGCGCCTCCAGGATCGCCTCGGCGGTACGCTCATCCGGTGGGAGCCTGGACCAGGCGTTGAAGGCGGTCTGAGCGCGACGGAAAATTTCCTCAATGTCTTTTTCTGTCCGAAGCTTGGCGCTGAGCGTGTCCGATTCACCCTCGTAGGCCAGCGCAAGCTGATTGCGCAGGTCGGTGAAGCGATTGTTGACCGGCGTCGCGGAGAGCATCAGCACTTTTGTCGTGACCCCTTCGCGAATCACCTTGTTCATCAAGCGCTGATAGCGGGTCTCCCGATCCTTGAACACCTCGTTATTGCGGAAGTTGTGGGATTCGTCGATCACCACCAGATCGTAGTTACCCCAGTTGACGCGATCCAGGCGGGTGCCGAAGGACTCGCCGCTGGTGCGCTGAAGGTCCGTGTGACAGAGAACCTCGTAGTTGAACCGGTCTTTTGCCAGGGGGTTGGTGGTGAGATTGCGGTTATAGTTGAACCAATTGTCCGCCAGCTTCTTGGGACAAAGCACCAACACGGATCGGTTACGCAGCTCGTAATACTTGATGACCGCGAGCGCTGTGAACGTCTTGCCCAGGCCCACGCTGTCAGCCAGGATGCAGCCGTTGTAGGTTTCCAGCTTGTTGATGATGCCCGTAGCCCCGTCACGCTGAAAGCTGTATAGCTTGTTCCAGATCAGGCTGTCCTGATAGCCGGTCTTATCGTTCGGCAGGACGTCTTCGCTGATGTCTTCCAGGAACTCGTTGAAGATGTTGTAGAGCATCAGGAAGTAGATACGCTCGGGGGAGTTTTCCTGATACACCGAGGCGATGTGCTCACAGAGCCTTTTGGTCACGTCCTCGATTCTTTCGGGGTCGTTCCAAATCTGGTCAAACAGCCTCAGATAGTTGGATGTAAATCCCTGTTCTTCAACCTTGTTGACGAAATTGGAGACGGCATCGCCTTGTTGATAACCCAGATCGACCGCAGTGAAGCCATGGAGGGGTTGATAGACAGCTTCTCCATTGCCCGTGGTGAGGCAGGCAAATGGTTGCATCGGGGACTTGCCGCGATTGGAGCGAAAGGCAGCTTTGCGTCGCATCCAATCGGCGCATTCCCTGGCAATCGCCCGCTGGGTCAACTTGTTCTTTAGCTGTATCTCGAACTCGCTGCCATAGAAGCTCCGCTCCCGCTCGGCCTTGGGGATGTGAAATTCGCGACGGACCTTGCGGCCGCTATCCGTGACTTCGTCGGGGACGAAAGTCGGCGACGTAAAAATGAACTCCAGGGATTCGATGGATTCGAGTTGCTCCTTCAACTCCGCGAAGGCGTAGATGGAGAAACAGGATGCGGCGATCTTGAGCTTCGAGCCGGGTGTGATGCTGCGCCGCAGATCATCCCCGAGAAGCTCATTGATGTTGTCGATCAGTTTCATGGCAGCCCCGTCACGCCGGTCGACCCGGTTCAGCCTTTGTTTTCGCCGCCAAGCAGGTCACCCTGCTCCGGGATAGTGATGTCGTTGCGCCCGCAATAGTCCCGGATCAGCACCTCCACCATATTGGCAATGGAGCGGTGCTCGCGGGCGGCAGCGGTACGGAGCGCCTCCTTCACGGCGGGATCAATTCGGAAGGTCACGGTCGCGGTCTTGGTGGTGGCCATCAGGGTCCTTCGGTGGGGTGGCTGCAAATGTACTGTAATGTACTGCATCGTCCCGTATAATCCAAGGAGATTCCGGCAGAACGGCTGGGGAGGGAGGCATGGCCCGGATCCGACAGATCGAAATCAAGCACTTTCGCGGCATTCAGGCCTTCACCTGGCAACCGGCTCCGGGCCTAAATTGCCTGATTGGCCCCGGGGACAGCGGCAAATCCACCGTTCTCGACGCCATCGACCTGTGCCTGGGCGCGCGGCGCAATTTGGCGCTCACAGACGCGGATTTTTACCGACTCGACGTCGAGACACCTATCCAGGTCACGATCACCCTGGGCGATCTCGAAGACAGCCTGAAGAGCCTGGAGACTTACGGGCTCTATCTTCGAAGCTTCGATGCCACCAAGGGCATTGTCGAGGACGAGCCGGATAACGAAGGCGAGACCGTGCTGACAATCCTGTTGACAGTCGAGGGGGACCTGGAGCCCTCATGGACCCTGGTCTCAGAGCGTGCGGAAGCCCAGGGTCAGTCGCGCAACCTAGCCTGGGCCGACCGGATTCGCCTGGCGCCGGCCCGCATTGGTGTGATGGCCGACTATCACCTCGGCTGGCGACGCGGGTCCGTGCTGAACCGCGTCTCCGAGGAGCGAGCAGATGCCTCCGCCGCGCTGGCCAAGGCCGCCCGCGAAGCCCGCGCGGCCTTCGGCTCAGAGGCCGAGCAACAACTTGGCGAAACCCTGCAGATCGTGGCGGACACCGCGCGGGAACTGGGCATCGGGCTCGATGGTGATCTGAAGGCGTTGCTGGACGCGCATTCCGTCTCGTTCAGCGGCGGCACTATAGCGCTGCATGATCAGGCTGGTGTGCCCCTGCGCGGGCTTGGCACCGGCTCTACCCGGCTTCTGACTGCAGGACTACAGCGGCGTGCAGCCGCGCAGTCGTCAATGATTCTGATCGACGAGCTGGAGTACGGTCTCGAACCGCACCGCATCATTCGTTCACTGGACTCCTTGGGCGCCAAGGAAGCGAACAATCCACTGCAGGTCTTCATGACCACCCACTCGCCGGTGGCGGTCCGTGAACTCTCGGGCGACCAGCTTTTTGTGATGCGATCGTCCGCTGCGGAACACCACGCACTGCCCGCCGGCACGTCCGACGACGCGCAGGGTACGATTCGTTGTTTCCCCGAAGCGTTCCTGGCTCATTCCGTGATCGTCTGCGAGGGCGCAAGCGAAGTCGGTTTCGTTCGTGGACTCGACCAGTACCGAGCCGAGAACGGTTCCGACGCCATCGCCGCTCAGGGCACCGTACTCATAGATAGTGGGGGTGGAAGCGCAGACCGGCCATTTCGTCGGGCCACTGTATTTCAGCAACTGGGTTACCGCGTCGCTGTGCTGCGGGACGACGACAAAAAGCCGGACGCCGAGGTTGAAGCTGCCTTTGTCCAGGCAGGCGGAAAGGTCATTGCCTGGCGTGACGGCCGTGCGCTGGAAGATGAGCTTTTCCTGAGTCTCTCCGCGCAAGCCACAAGCCGACTGCTCGATCATGCCATAGAGCTCCACGGGGAGGACTTGATCAATGAGCACATCCGATCGTCCACCGGCAACGACATGGACCTGGACGGAGCGCGCGCCGAGATCAATAACGGCGGGATTGGAGACGATACCCGATCACTGCTTGGACAAGCGGCGCGCGCCAAGAGGAACAGCTGGTTCAAGACAGTCACGCGGATGGCGACCGTCGCACACGCTATCGTCGGCCCTGATCTCGCACATTCGGACCAGGGTTTTCGGGCATTGACCGATGACCTGTTTGAGTGGGTGGCCAGCGGTGACGGATGAAGTCAACCTGTTGGATGTTACCCGCGGCACGGTGGTCGCCCCGGCCGGTTGCGGTAAGACCCATTGCATCGGGGAAGCGCTAGCGCGGCATTCCGGCCCCGAACCGGTCCTGGTGCTGACCCATACCAACGCCGGCGTTGTTGCCCTGCGCGGGCGAATGGATCGGGCAGGCGTTCCGCGAAAAGCCTATCGGCTCTCGACCATCGACGGCTGGGCGATGCGTTTGATTTCCCTGTTCCCCGGTCGCAGTGCTCATCGGCCGGAAATCCTCGACATTGCCAGTCCGGGTTCCGACTACCCGAGGATCCGGGAGGCGGCGTATGGGCTTCTGAACTCCGGCTGTGTTTCCGATGTAATCCATGCCAGCTACGCACACCTGATCGTGGATGAGTATCAGGATTGCTCGATCCGTCAACATGCCGTCGTCTGCGCACTCGCCGAGCTGCTGCCGTGCTGTCTGCTCGGTGACCCCATGCAGGCGATTTTCGGCTTCGGCAACGATCAGCTCCCTCACTGGACGAACGACGTTTGCAGCGCTTTCCCCATTGAGCAGGAGCTCGGAACGCCCTGGCGCTGGGTGAACGCGAACGCCCAACCGCTTGGGGAATGGCTACTCGATGCTCGGGCCAAGCTGCTGGCGGGCAAGTCCATCGATCTACGGCATTCCGACGCTGCGGTGACCTGGATTGAACTGGACGGAACCGGAGATCACCAAAGACGGCTGCAGGCGGCCCGTGTCAGGCCGTCACAACGTTCAGGACGGGTGCTGATTATCGGTGACAGCAAGTCCCCCGATAGTCGCTATCGCATCGCCACGCAAACACCCGGGGCTGTAATTGTGGAAAAAGTCGACCTCGAGGACTTGGTCGAATTCTCTGGCACTTTCGACCCCTTGGCGACAAACGCGTTGGACCAACTTGCGCATTTCGCCAAAAGCGTAATGGTCAACACCGACACGAACAAGCTGCTGCGCCGTGTCGAATCCCTACGTCGAGGTACTGCCCGAAAAGAGGCCAGCGACGCGGAGCGCGTCGCTGTCGAGTTTGCCATTCAACCCTCACACCAAGGAGCCGCGTCGCTGCTTTCCGCCATCAGCGCGCAGGGCGGTGTGCGCTCCCACCGCCCCGCTGTCCTCAAGGCCTGCCTGAAAGCACTGAATCTTTGCTCGGCCACCGAAGGATTGACGTTTCACGAAGCGGCCAAGCAAATCCGAGAACAGAATCGCGTGGTCGGGAGACCGCTTCCAAAAAGGGCGATCGGCAGCACGCTCCTGCTCAAGGGGCTGGAGGCGGAATGCTCGGTCATTCTGGACGCGGATAGCCTGGATGCACGTAATCTCTATGTCGCAATGACCCGCGGATCACAGTCTCTGACGATCTGCGCAAGCTCGCCGGTCCTACACCGAGACGCACCAACCTTCTGAAGTCCGCTGCGCCACCGCCGGAGGATTGGCCGGCGCTGGTCCCGCTGGACGCGCCCAACCTGCCCCGTCTCGATCTGGCGCACCTGCCTGGCTGGGCCGGGGACTATGCCCGTGCGCTGGCTGCCGATACCGAGACACCGCCGGAACTGGCCGCCGGGATGATTCTGGTGACCTGCGCCACGGCGGCAGCGCGTCGCCTGCGTGTGATGGTGAAGCCCGGCTACTTCGAGCCCTGCAACCTGTGGGCCGTGGTGGCCCTGCCGCCCGGCAACCGCAAGAGCGCCGTGCAATCCGCCGCCACCGCGCCGCTGGTGGCGTGGGAGCGGGATCAGTCCGAGATCATGGAACCGGAGATCAAGCGCATTACCAGCGAGCGCAAGACTCAGGAAGCGCGCGCCAAGGAGACGCGCAGCAAGGCCGCCAGGGAGAAGGACGCGAACAAGGCCAAGGAACTGGCGGCTGAAGCGGCCGACTTGGAAGCCGACCTGCCGGACATTCCGATGCAGCCGCAGATCTGGACCTCGGACGCGACGCCGGAACGGCTGGGCAGCCTGCTGGCTGAACATGGCGAGTGCATGGCCTGGCTGTCGTCGGAAGGCGGCGTGTTCGATCTGCTGCAAGGCCGCTATTCCAACGGCATTCCCAATCTGGACCTGGTCCTGAAGGCGCACAGCGGCGACCCGGAGCGAGTGGACCGGGGCTCGCGCCCGGCGGTCTACCTGCGCAGCCCGCGCCTGAGCATCGGCCTGAGCCCGCAGCCGGATGTGTTGCGGGGACTCGCGGCCAAGCCCGGATTCCGCGGCCGCGGCCTGCTGGGCCGGTTTCTCTACCTGCTGCCACCGTCGCCGTTGGGGTTTCGTGCGCTGCAATCCGATCCGGTGCCGGAAGGCGTGCGCGATGCCTACACGGCCGGCATTCGCGCCATGCTGGACTGGGAGGCGGCAGTCGACGAACACGGCACGGAGCGTCCTCATCTCCTACGGCTCACTCCGGAAGCCCAGGCGGAATGGCATGCCTTCGCCAAAGCCATCGAGGTGCAGATGCAGCCCGGCCGGGAGCTGGAGCACTTCACCGACTGGGCGGGCAAGGCACCGGGTGCGGCCGCGCGGCTGGCCGGTGTGCTACACGGAATCAAGCACGCTCACGGCAAACCGTGGGAAGCGTCCATCACGGCGGAAGCGATGAACGACGCCCTGGAGATCATGGCCGTCGTCACCCGCCACAGCCTAGCGGCGCTGGACATGATGGGGGCTGATCCCACCATCGCCGCCGCCCGGCTGGTCTGGGACTGGATCGAACGCGGGCGACTGGCACGGTTCACCGTGCGCGAAGCCTTCAACGCACTGCGCGGCACCTTCCCCCGTGTCTCGAAGCTGCGGGACGCCCTGGAGGCGCTGGAAGAGCGCGGCTACGTGGAAGTGATCGAACCGCCGCGAGACGGCCCCGGCCGGCCACCGTCGCCCACGGTGCGGGTCCGGCCCGAGATCGCGAGGGCCTGGCGATGAGCTGGCGGGAAACACTGGGTGTCGCTGAACCGGCCGGCAAGCTTCACGCGCACAATCCGCACAATGCGCAGAAAACCGCCATGCCCGGCAATTCTGCGGATATTGCGGATTCTGCGTCGGCGGATGCCGAGGAAACGGTTTCGAGACTGCTGGAGGCACTGTCGGATGCTTGCCGTGGACTGTCCATCACACCGGCGGCAGTGCGGGACGCATTGGCCCCGGAAGACATCGAGGACTGGCGCAACGGCGAGATCACCCGAGACACCCTGGCCGCCTTTGCCCGGTCACTGGTGCAGCGCCGGGAGATGGACCGGGGAAAACGCCCTGCCCACTACACCGAACGGGCCACCTGTAAGCACTGCGGTCCGATCTGGCTATGGTTTCCCGGCGAAGTACTCGGCTGCCCTTGGTGCTGGAACCGCGTGGCCGACCGGCCGATACCACGCCCGCGTGCCGTCCGCTGTCAGGATTGCACTCACTTTCGCCGGACCGACCATCCGCATCTCGGCCACTGCGCCAAGGGAGAGCCGGAAGCCATCGCGGGGCTGTGGGACACCGACCGCCGTTATTGCGAGCGATATCTGCCACACCCCGAACCCGGCGACAACGACGGATCGACCGACAGTGAAACCCTGACAAAAGAGTAAATCTGCCAAATGATTTCGGCAAAAAAATCCGGAGGTGAACATGGGCGGCATGGGTAGCGGCCGGCGCTGGCATTTCGGCGCCAACGACACCACGGCCGATTACCGCTCCATCGACGTGCGCCGCTGGCGGCGGGATGGCCTGCTCGACCCCCACCAGTCCTTCGGCTGGCAATGGTCACGCCATGGCGAGGTGGTCGCGTCCATCCGGGTGCGCACCGTGCCGGATCGGGTGATCCTCACCTACCGACACCGCAGGGGCAGCGAAGACTGGCAGGACGAGAGCTACCCCGTCTATCTGGACTGGACGGCGTGCCATCTCGGCGGGCAACGCCCGTGGTTCCTCTGCCCGGCACGCGGCTGCGGCCGGCGGGTCGCCATCCTCTACGGCGGTGCGATCTTCGCCTGCCGGCACTGCTACCGGTTGGCGTACCCCAGCCAGCGGGAAACCGACGATGACCGGGCGGCACGACGGGCCGACCGACTACGCGAGCGGCTCGGCTGGGAGCCTGGTATCCTCAACGGCAACGGCCTCAAGCCAAAAGGGATGCACTGGCGGACCTTCGAAAAACTCACCACCGAGCACGACGCCTTTGTCCAGGAATCACTGGCCGGCATGGTGCAGCGGTTCGGCATCAAGCTGTAGGGTCACTCGGCGGGCATGGGGGCAACTATGGGGGCATGTCGCCATTTACGACTTGACTGTTTATTTTAATATCAATTAGTTATAAAGGCTATTCGGTAGTCGCCGCCAGTTCGTGTGCGCAGGCGGCTGAAAGGCAACGAGAAATTCCGGGCCTCTCAGCCGCCTTCCCACGTTCCTCGCCACCTTCTTTCCCCCGCAGACGCAGCACGTCGCGGCGTTGTCTTGCGCTGTCCGTTTCCGCTGCCGGCTCCCCGTGGCGTCAAGGCCGTGCGTACGGCTTTGCGGTGAAAGCACCTGGCGACACGCCCAACGCCGTTTCCGCCTGGACGGAGTCGACCATCATGGGGATTGCGCCGGCCGCGCAGCGGCGTGCCCGTTCGGCGGGCAAGTCGCGGTCATCGCCGGCACGGAGCTTTTCCGAATTCGCTCCCGGGGGACGGCCAGAGCGGGCTATCGTCAGTCAGCACCTGATGTCACAACCTGAATTCCCGGGACACCGCGGGGCGCAAACCGGCAGGGCGAAGCCCGGCTGCTGCCCGGAGAGGGGCGCATGCTCTCCATCAAGCCCGTGAGGCGGAAGGCGATCCGGCAACAGTTGCTCGCGTGGTTGCCGGGCTCGATCCTCCTTGGCGCCGTTCTCATGGCAATCACGCTCTTCGACCCGCGCTGGGACTCGCAGCCCGCCGGCTGGGCCACTCTTCTGTCCGTCGGGCTGGCGTTCCCGGTCGGAGGGATCGGTCTCGCGTTGCTTCTGCGATCCCGACATTTCGAGTGAAATCCGGGCCCGGCGGCAGGCCATTTCAAATCTCGCCACGATTCGCTATAAGTGTAATCATGCTGACGCAGCGGGTTTCCCGTTGACCGCACGCCTGGCTGACCCGCCCGGGGAGGCCAGGGTCATGAGCCGGAAAGCCGACATCGTCGGCCGGGAGGGCAGCATGAAGCTCTACTTTCTGGATTCCCCGATCGACGATGAAGCGGTCTCGATGCTGAATCGGGTCATCGTCCGGAACGACCTGGAGACCGGTGAGCACGGCATCGTCCAATGCCGCTTGCCGTACGTGAAACCCGTGGCGGATGACGAAGGCCGCTACAGCTTGCGGTTGCGTGACTACGTCCGCATATTCTTCAGGCATTACGCGCGCGTCGGCCTGCATGCCCGCCGGGATGAGATTCTCGCTCTCCTGCTACCGCAGCATTCCAGCCTGATGAGCGCAGCAGCCGCGCTCGCCTTGAGCGAGATCTGCGGGCGGGCTCCCCGAATCGTCGTGCGCGGTGCCGGCCGGGGTTCGGCGCCCCGACTGGTGGACACCGGCAAGCTGCTCGCGTGTCTCGCCCAGCGTGCCGATATCGCGTTTCGGCCATCGGCCTGAACGCGTCTCATCCAATCGCCAGCAAGCGCCGTGTGGCCAGGGAAGGTCGGGCGGCTTGTCGCGGCAATCATCGCCCGGGGCTGCACGCGTGCCGACCATTGGTACCGACTTGCCGGCGAACCACACCGGGAAGCACGAAATCATGCCTGACCCGTCGGCACTGTGGGCAGGCATCGGGCGCGGGCCCGGTGATTCCGCAGGCCCCCGTGCCACAGTGCAACTTCCACGGCTGCCGGATGATTCTGGGCGTCCCTGACAGGGCACGGGTCGCCGACCAAAGCGTACCGGCCCGGCGAGAGCCGGTGGAGCGCCTTTCTGCCGGAAGCAAGACGGATGGGCCGGCTCAGGGCGCTCACGCCGCTCACCCGGCCCGTACCGGAGTCACTCACTCCAGTCGAAGTGCCCGGGATCGAGCAGGTCCGGCCGGAACTCCGGGGAGGTTTCCCGGACCATCGCCACGGCTTCCGCAAAGGTCTTCGCGCGTGGACAGTCCGGGTCCCCGGCCAAACGGGCCGCCCGGAGCGCGTTGTAGATCATCCGGAGTTCGTTCTGCGGGCTTCCCGACGTACCCAGCGGGATATGCTTGAGTTCGTCGTTCACCAGGTCTCGCACATCGTCCGCAGTCATCAGGCGACCAATCCCTCCCCGAATCGGCTTGTCTGAAGCGTACCCCGGCCAGCCGCATGCGAAGGTGACCATATTTTCATCTTTGCCTGGTGATCGTAGCGATGCCGGACGACAGCTCGCGCGCCGAGCTTGCGGGATCGCCGGAAGCCGCCCTGGCTCACGTGATCGGGGATCCGGCCGCGGGACAGGGCCAGGCGGCCGGGCCGGCCACGCCAGCGTCCCTGCGCACGCGCAGCGTGGGACTGGCTCGATCAGGCTCCGGCGATCCCCCTGCGGATCAGGCCTTGTGTGCGATCATCGGGCAGAGCAGGTAGCGACTGTTTCCGTCTCGGGCGCCGGCCTTCGCCCCGTTCCCCGGGTCCCGGCCCGGCCGTGCCGCCGGACGCCGGACATCCCGGTTGCCTTCCACATCCCCGCTTGATCGGGATCATTGCGCCCCGTCGTTCCCGGGACCACAGTCGTTCCGGGCGGGGGATGCCCGAGCGGCGAGTCCATGGGGATCCTCTGTCGGAAACATCGAGTTGCTTCACTTCACTCATCTCATGCCCGAGGCGATGCGCGCCATGCAACCGGACCGCTGCGGGTGCGCCGGAACCGCAATGGGGATCCCGCACGGGGTCCCCGAGAGCCATCCCTTCCGGGGACCGGAGCCACCTTGCCCGGCCGCCAGCCGCTGGAGACGCAGATGAACGCGACGACACCACGGATCGACATCGGAATCAGTGACCGGGAGCGGGAGGGCATCGCCAGTGGGCTGTCCCGGCTGCTCGCGGACACCTACACCCTGTACCTCAAGACCCACAACTTTCACTGGAACGTGACCGGGCCCATGTTCAACACGCTGCACCTGATGTTCGAGCAGCAGTACAACGAACTGGCGCTGGCCGTGGACACGATCGCGGAAAGGATCCGTGCGCTCGGGGTTGCCGCGCCCGGAAGCTACGCGCAGTTCGCGAAACTCACGAGCATTCGCGAAGAGACCGGAACCCCGGACGCGATGGAGATGCTGCGCCAGCTGGTCACCGACCAGGAGACGGTGGTGCGCACCGCACGGGAGGTGTTTCCGCTGGCCGACGGCGCCAACGACGAAGCGACGGCGGACCTGCTCACCCAGCGCATGCAGGTACACGAGAAGACCGCGTGGATGCTGCGGAGCATGCTGGCGTAGGCACCCCCGGCACCCGGCCCATGGGCTGGCGCCCGCGTCAGGTACCGAGCCAGTCGAAATAGCCCGGGTCGATCAGATCGGGCTGGAAGTCCGGCCTGTCGTTTGTCACCATCGCGACCGCGCGCGCGAACGTGACCGAGCGCGGCAGGCGCTCGTCCTTCCGGAGGCCGGACAGCCGCATCTCGTTGTAGATCATCCGGAGTTCCTGCTGGGGGCCGCCCTCGGGCCCGACCGGGATCTGCTTGAGTTCCTCGTTCACGGTTCTTCTTCGTTCTTCGGCATCCATCAGGTGTGAGCGGACTCCCCGAGATGGCTCGCTGGCAGTTTACCCGAGGGCCCCCCCGGTGCTACTTATATGATGCAAGACCGCCAGGACAGGCCGGCCGACGGGGAGCCCGGGGAAACGCGGCACGTGCCGGCACCGGCCCGGGAGCGTTCCTCCCGGGCCGCGTGCACGCTCTCTTAATAGTGGTACTTCTTGTGCTTCTTGCTGTTGTTGTTGCTCGAGCTGTTGCTGCCCGACGCGTTGCTGGCGCTCCAGCTGGAGCTGTTGCTCGCCCGGCTGCTGCCGGACTGGCTGTTGCCGCTCTTGCCCTGGTTCATGCTCCAGCTGTTGCCCGAGGACGAGCTGCCCTTCTGGCTGCTCTTCCCGCTGTCGAGGCTGTAGGAGCCGTTCTGGCTCGACGAGCTCTTGCTCGAGCCGTGCCCGTACGCGACCTCGTGCATCGCATTCGTGGCGGTGGCATCGTGTCCGCCCTGGGTGGCGGCCTGGGGCTGCATCGCCAGCGCGGCGGGCGCCACCACCAGCCCTGCGGCTGCGAGTATTGTCGTAACGAGCTTCGAGAGTCGCATGGCAGTTGCCTCCCTGTGGTTGGGCGTTCACCCCGCTGACGTGCATGCCCTGCCCGTCCGTTGGACGGCTGGCCTGCAAATCAGCGGTGAACCTGCCGATTCGACATGATCGCGGGCAGCGGGCCCCCGTCATCACGGGGGGCCGGCCGCCCGCCCGGCCGGCCACGCTCGTGCGCGTGCCGTTGTGCCGGAGACAGTGGCGGACGTGCCCGAGTTCCACCGCCGCCGATCCATCTTGCGTGGCCGGCCGCGATTCTTGACAGGCGAAGCCGCCCTCAAGTAATAACGGAACCGCCAGGCAAGAATGACAAATCCACCAGCGCTGCCGGAGCCGCTTGCAGCCGGCGCCGCCGCACGCCCCGGTCACTCCGCCATGGATGACACCGACCGAACCGGCCCGCCCGGAATGGCCGGCGCCGGCCTGCTGCGTTCCGGACCACGGGAGACTCCATGGAATTCGTTGAGTATCTGAAGTACTTCGCCGAGCGCGACGGCTCCGACCTGTACCTTTCAACCGGCGCCCGTCCCAGCGCCAAGTTCCACGGCAAGCTGGTGCCCATCGAGGACGAGGCGGTCCCCCCGGGCCGGGTCCGGGAGATCGCGTACTCGATCATGGACGAGGAGCAGCGCGCGGATTTCGAACGCAAGCCGGAGATGAACCTGGCCATCTCGGAGTCGGGTGTCGGGCGATTCCGCGTAAACATCTTCAAGCAGCGCAACGAGGTCGGCATGGTGATCCGCGCGATCAAGACCGACCTGCCGGACTACCGCGACCTGGGCCTGCCCGAGATCCTTCCGAAGCTGGTGATGCAGAAGCGCGGCCTGATCCTGTTCGTGGGCGGCACCGGCTCCGGCAAGTCGACCTCGCTGGCGGCGCTGATCGACTTCCGCAACAGCAACAGCGCGGGCCACATTGTCACCATCGAGGACCCGGTGGAGTTCGTCCACCGGCACAAGAAGTCGATCGTCAACCAGCGCGAGGTCGGCATGGACACCAACTGCTATGACGACGCGCTGGAGAACGCACTGCGCCAGGCGCCGGACGTCATCCTGATCGGCGAGATCCGCACCGTCGAGCAGATGGAGCAGGCCATCACCTTCGCGGAAACAGGCCATCTGTGCATCTCCACGCTGCATGCGAACAATGCCAACCAGGCCCTGGACCGGATCGTCAATTTCTTTCCGGAGGAGCGCCACAAACAGCTGTTCCTGGACCTCTCGCTGAACCTCCTGGGCATCGTCTCGCAGCGCCTGATCCCCACCACCGACGGCAAGCGCTGCGCGGCGATCGAGATCATGCTCGGCACGCCGCGGGTCAAGGACCTGATCAAGCAGGGCAAGGTCGGGGACATCAAGGAGGTCATGGACAAGGGCGAGAACCAGGGCATGCAGACCTTCGACGCGGCCCTGTACAAGCTCCACCAGGAAGGCAAGATCAGCCAGGAGGAGGCGTTGAAGAACGCGGACTCGAAGAACAACCTGCGCCTGCGGATCCAGCTGGGCGGGTGACGGCGCGGCCGGGGACACCAGCCGCTGGCCTCGTCACCGACCGCTTTCCCTGTGGCGGCCGGACAGCAGTTCGTCCACGCCGAACTCGTAATCCTGGAGCGCGTGGCGGGCGCGGCGCAACAGATCGGAGGGGATGCGACCGGATTCGCCCAGAGTCTCGAAGCAGCTCCGCTCGAGGCCGTGCAGCTCCCGGTGCAGGACGGTCAGGTTGTTCTCGCGCAGATGGCGACGAGCGGCGCGGGCTTCCAGGTTGACCGGACAGTACGAGCTCCAGGTCTCCGGGGACAGCGAGCGCCGGTCATCCCCGATGTCCCGCAGCTCTCCCACCATGGTCCAGTGCCTGGCACGGTGCAGGACGAGGCTGGCGAGCAGCTGCACGTGTTCCTGGCCGAGAGGCATGGCGACGCTCCGTCGCCATGCCTCCGGAGGCGTCCATGAGGCGGCCCACTGGCCGAATTCGTCGGCGGGCATCGCGCGGGCGATGGCGAATCCCTGCGCGTATCGACACCCCAGCTGCAACAGCCGCAGGCCGTGCTCCTCGGTCTCCACGCCCTCGGCGACCGCATTCATGCCCAGCATCCGCGTGCCCTGCACCGCCCCGGCCACGATGCCGAACGCCCGGAAGTCCGAGAGCATGCGCAACACGAAGCTGTGGTCGATCTTGAGACGGTTCGCGGGCAACTCCAGCAGGTAGGTCAGCGAGGCCTGACCGGTGCCGAAATCGTCCAGCGCGACGCGGGCACCGAGGCGACGGCATTCGGCCAGCACCCGGGCGACTTTCCGGAAATCGTCGATCAGGGCGGTCTCCGTGACCTCCAATACCAGGCGCGGAGCGAGATCCGGGGCGATTGCCAGCGCCTCCCGGAGGTCGTCCAGGAAGCCGCTCGCGAGCAGGTGTCGTGCACCGATGTTGACCGACAGCGACAGCCGGCTGCCCTGCTCCTCCCAGGCCCGGAGCTGTCGCATGGCGCTGTGCAGCGCGTGGCGTCCCAGGTCCGTCACCAGCCGCGCATTGTTCTCGACCACCTCGATCCACTCCCCCGGCCCCAGCACCCCGCGTTCCGGATCGTGCCAGCGCGCCAGGGCCTCGGCCCCCACCACGCGTCCCGAGAGCAGCTCGATGATCGGCTGGTAGTGAAACCGGATCTCGCCCCGTTCGAGTGCCTCCGAGAACCGGCCCTTGAGCCAGTGCCGGTCCCAGACCTGGCGCTCCAGGGCCTGCTCGAACACGCTCCAGCTGTTCCCGCCCTGGCTTTTCACGCGCGCCATGGCCAGGTCGGCTCGCCGCAACAGGTCTTCCCCGGCGGCGCCGTCGCGGGGGTAAAGCGCGACGCCGATGCTCGCACGCACGGTCACGTTTTCGGCGTCGACCTCCAGCGGCTGCTCGACCACCTCCAGTATCCTCGAAAGCAGCACCTCCAGCGCCGCCTGGGCGCTGCGCACGTGGAAGATCGCGGCGAACTCGTCGCCGCCGAAGCGCGCCACGGTGTCGCTGCGCCGCAGGACGGACTCGATCCGTTCCGCCACCGCCCGGATCACCAGGTCGCCGGCGGAGTGCCCCAGGCGCGCGTTGACCTCCTTCAGGTTGTCGAGATCGATCAGCGCGATGGCCAGCTGCCCGCCGTTGCGATCCACACGTGCCGTCGCCATGCGCAGCCGGTCGGCGAACAGCGTGCGATTCGGCAGGCCGGTCAGTCCGTCGGTCAGTGCCATCGCGCGCAGCGCCTGGCGTTTCTCGTGGGCGTTCAGGGCAACGTTCAGGCTGGAGGCGAGCTGCTTGCTCACCTCGATCAGGCCCTCGTCGAAGTACCGCGAAATCGAGGAGGCCAGTACCAGCACGGCACGGCAGGCCCCGTGCAGGAACACCGGGATGCCCATCAGGCTGCGCGTGCCGGTCTGCCTCCGCAGCTTCGACCGCAACGCGGTCTCCGCCTCCGGGTGCACGTCGGGCCAGACCACCAGGCGCCGCGCCCGGTAGGTGGTGCCGGCGATGCCGCGGCCGGTCGGGTCGTCGCCCCGCGTGGACACGGGGTTGCCCATCATGGTCCGCGCCATCCGCGCGTCGAGCCCGGCGCCGGCACAGGAAACGAACCGGAGCCGCTCGGCGCCGGGTTCCACGAGCGCCATGTAGGCACGAAGCTCGTCGGAGGCGGCGGCCACGATCCGGCAGGTCTCGTCGTACAGATGCTGTGGCTCCGGTCCGCGCGCGATCAGCGCGTTGACCTCCGACTGCACCCGGTACAGGATCTGGTAGCGCGCGCTGCGGGCCCGCTCCTCCGCCCGGTCGATGCCGGTCGCGAGGATCTCGGCGATACGCTCCAGCAGGTGCCGCAGCGTCTCGTCGTAATACCCGGCCTGCCCGGCCGCCACCACCAGTACGCCCCGGGATTCCGAGTCGACGAGGATCGGAAGCCCGACCGCGGCACGGATGTCCCACGCGGCGAGAGCGTCGACCATGTGCCCGAAGCGCGGATCATTGAGGCAGTCGTTGGAGGCCAGGGCCGTGCCGGCCCGGTACACCCGCCCCACCATGCCGTTGCCACCGGGGCGGTCCGGCCGAAGGGACAGCTCGAGTCCCCGAACGTAGTCGCCGGACGGGCCGGCCACCGCGCCGAGCGCGACCGCCGGATTGCCGCCCTCGTCCGCGACCGTCGCGATGTAGGTGGCGGTGGAGCCGGTATGCTCGACCACGAGCTCGCAGGCCGCCTGCAGAAGATCCGGGACGTCCGGCGAGCGTGCGACCAGTCCGCCGATGTCCCCCAGGGCTGCGTAATGGGCCTGTATCCGGCGACAATTATTCTGGCCGGTTGACGACAATTATTCTGGCCGGTTGTCCGTAAGCTAGACCGCTTATCCATGCGACCCACAAGGGGCGGGGATGGCGGTCACCAAACAGCAGGTCAGAGTCTTCATGGCACAACGATCGAACGGCAA
>Ga0209921_1000138_pt1 | contig 25872 bp, 23 predicted proteins | sample SalPonF2_C_D2_MG_FD_185730 | JGI IMG/M metagenome (GOLD analysis project Ga0209921, IMG submission 185730) | Salt pond soil microbial communities from South San Francisco under conditions of wetland restoration - Salt Pond MetaG SF2_C_D2_MG... ...
CCACGCGCTTTGCTCCACGTAAAACGATGTCGTCGGGTAGACGGTGCGGGTCGAACAGGCGTTGCTGCGTCTCGGGATCCACATGCCCGGCATCCTGGCAGCGTTCCCGGAGCCAAAGCGCCGGCAGCTCGAAGGGGCCTTGCGAGCGCCTGGCAATCACTCGGGGTGGAGCAGTATCGATTTCAAATTGCACTTCGCACATAGAAATGAACCCCGCATTATTGATGCATAGCCATTATCATCGACACCCGGACGGCGGTTAAACTACCCTTCGGCTAATAGGTTTCATGCACAATTCTTATGCATCACCATCAAGCCTCCATACCCTCGCTCTACGGATTACTCGCCTTTGATGCCGTCGTGCGGCTCGGTTCGGTCACCGATGCGGCGCGCGAGCTTGATGCGACTCAGCCTGCAATATCCCAGCGGTTAAGAACGCTGGAAGAGGTTGTCGGCATTCCGCTGTTTGTCCGCTCGGGCCGGCGGTTGCAGCCCACCCGCGCGGGTCGGCGTTATCACGACGCCATCAGCGACGCGGTCATCGATCTCATGCGGGCAACGCGGCGTTTGCAGTCCGATGCACGTGCGCAGGGAAGGGAACTCACGATAGCCGCTCATTTCGGCGTCGCGAGGCTGTGGTTACTGCCGCGTATGCCGAGGCTGGAATCGGGGTTTCCGGGGACCCGCTTCGAGGTGTTGCCGGTTGATGTGGACGACTCGGCTCAGATGCGCGATGCCGATATCACCATCCGCTTCGGCGACCTCGATGCGCGTGGCAGCAATGAGAGCCCCTTGTTCGGAGAACGTGTATATCCCGTATGCAGCCCGGGTTTCGCCGACGCGCAAGGGCTGAAAGGCACGATCACCTCGGAGCAACTAGCGCGGGTACCGCTGCTTCACATGGATTACGAAGACCCGCGTTGGATGGATTGGCGACGCTGGTGTCAATTGGCTGGGCTGACATGGCCCGAGCGGATGCCGAGGTTTCCACACAACAACTATCCACTCGTGTTGAACGCCGCTATTGAAGGCCAGGGTCTGGCGCTCGGATGGCAGGGCCTTGTGGACCCCTTGGTCGAAGAGGGCACTCTCCTAGCCTTGGCGCCGGCGGTCGAGAGGCGCAGCTCCGGCTACGTTCTGGGTGCGCGCCAGCCGCTGGCCGCCGCGATCGCGCCGGTCATGAAGTGGATTCTGCGCGAGGGTGCCGCGACCCGGGCGTAGTGCGCACACGATGCGCGATCGCTAGATCGGCGAGGCGGTTAAGGCCACAACGCTGGCATTTAGACGTGTTGCGGCGTGTGCCGGGGAGGCAATGAAGGTTGCCAGTACAGCTTGTGTGCGCGCCGTTCACGTTACGCCGCCAAGGCCGCCGTCAGGCGCCCCAGGCGATGAAGCTGGCACCGACAAACCCGTCGAGGTACCAGCGCGGGGGCTGTGCATTCGCCCTCGCTCGGCGCGCTCAGGAACACTCACGGACAGGCCGCTGCGCCATTGCAGGTTTGAAAATAGGTCCCGTCGAGTTACCCGTCGATCATCGTCTGTCTCCATGGTTGAAATCGGCGTCGCTGAATCGCCCCGGGTGCGCCGTGGGCTGGCTTAGAATCCCGACATCTCCAGGTCGGTCTGCACGGCTTTCACGCCGGCGCGGGCGCACCCCTCGTCGGTTTGGCCGGACGGGGCACCGGCCACGCCCACGGCGCCGAGCCGCGTTCCGCCCGCCTCGATGGGCACGGCGCCGGGCGCGAGCATCAGCTTGTCCAGCTTGCCAACCGAGTAGGCGCCTTTGAACCGGTTCTGGAGCTTGGACGTCGCGACACCGAACTCCGCGGCTGTGTACGCTTTGCGCCGACTCACGGCGAGCGTCAGATTGGGAGCCAGGGTGTCGCGAAGGACCACTTGCGGGTTGCCCGCGCGGTCCACGACGGTCACCGCGACCTGAACGCCCTTGTCCCGACAGGCCTTCAGGCTGGCGTGCGCGATCCGGTACGCTGTGTGCAGGGTCAAACGCTTAGTGTGAACCATCAGCGGCGAGTCGGCGGCGCCAGCGCTGCCGGTGACGAGCGCCAGGATAAGCAGAAGGGTCCATCGAGCAGCAGGTCGGCTCATCGTGTGATGCTCCTGTGGTTGTATGTGACGCCACGTCCCCCCCGCGTTGGACGCGGTCCATTGCGCTGGTAAGCGGCGACCTCCGCCGCGTTACCCTCGTAGTGTCCCGCGCGACATCTTTACTGCCGCGTCGGTGTACGCGTATCGCGTGTACAGGAAGAATAGGGGCTGTCTTTAGGCGGGTCCACCGGTAATTTGCCCCGGGCGGCACTCCCATCAACCGAAAGGAGACCAACGATGCATCACCTTAACCGATGCGGTTCGACGCCGTCCCGACAGGGGCCGGCCGACTATTTCACCGGCACGGTGCGGCTCGATCCTCTGTTTTCTCCGATAGAACCCGACGGCCGGACCAGCGGCGCCAGCGTTACCTTCGAGGCGGGCGCCCGCTCGGCGTGGCACACCCATCCGCTGGGCCAGACGTTGATCGTCACCGCCGGCTGCGGCGTGGTCCAGTGCGAGGGCGAGCCGGCGCGACTGATCCGCCCGGGTGACGTGGTGCAGTGCCCGCCGGGCGAGAAGCATTGGCACGGCGCCACGTCGACTACGGCCATGACCCATATCGCCATTCAGGAAGCGCTCGACGGCAAGGTCTTGAACTGGCAGGAGAAAGTCACCGACGAGGAGTACGAGTCGGCGATCAATTCCTTGGAGGAAAAGCGATGAGCTGGAACATCGAAGCAAGAGTCGTTGTGATCACGGGCGCGAGCAGCGCACTGGGGAAGCCACGGCTCGGGGTCTCGCCAGGCTTGGCGCCACCGTGGTGCCGGCCATCAGGCGCGCGGATCGTATCGAGGCGATTACTAAGGAACGGAGCAGCAGCGGCGGTCTGCAAGGCCCCGTGGTGATCTCGGGAGCGCACAATTCTCATGTAAATTCATGCGCTCTCGGCATGTAAGCGCACAATACCGCGTGTCTGGACCGGGAGGGCGCGCCGAGGCCATACTGGCAGCCATATGAGACCGTTAGGCAACTTCGCTACGTTCGGCGCAGAGAGTGGCCGACCTTAGCCAGCCCAGGGTTGCGCCACGTCAAAACCGGTGGCCGACCTTTTGTCCCTGCCGAAGTTTCGAACCGCCTTGCCCCTAACGCTCACCAGAACCGGGTTCCTCTCCGTCTTATGAAAATACTCGAAATTCGCGAAAACACCGCATCCATTCGCTCGCCCATTCGTAACGCTTTTATCGATTTTTCGCAGATGACCATCAGCGTGGTGGCGCTGGTCACCGATGCCGCGCGCGACGGCGAGCCGGTGATCGGCTATGGCTTCCACTCCAACGGGCGCTACGCGCAGGGCGGCATTCTGCGCGAGCGCTTCATCCCGCGCGTCATGCACGCCGCGCCCGAGAGTCTGCTGGAGGATAGCGGGGACAACCTGGACCCCTTCCGGGTATGGGAGTGCTTCATGCGCAACGAAAAGCCGGGAGGGCACGGCGACCGCGCGGTCGCTGCCGGCGCGCTGGACATGGCGGTGTGGGACGCGGTGGCCAAGATCGCCGGCCAGCCGCTATGGCGGCTGCTGTCGGAGCGCTACAACGGCGGGCGATTCGACGAGCGCGTGGTGATTTACCCCGGCGGCGGTTACTACTATCCGGGCAAAGAGGTGGAGCAACTGCAGGATGAAATGCGCGGCTACGACGAGGCCGGCTACCGCGTCGCCAAAATGAAGATCGGCGGCGCCGACCTGGACACCGATCTTAGGCGCATCGAGGGTGCGCTTGCGGTCTTGGGCGAGGGAAGCCGGCTTGCAGTGGATGCCAACGGGCGCTTCGATCTGGACACAGCGGCCGCGTATGCACGCGCCATCGAGCCCTACGGCCTTTTTTGGTACGAGGAGCCCGGCGATCCCCTGGACTACGCGCTGCAGGCCGAGCTGGGCGCGGTATATGCCGGGAGCATGGCCACCGGCGAGAATCTGTTTTCCACCCAGGACGTATGCAACCTGATCCGCTTCGCCCGCCTGCGCCCCGACCGCGACTGGATCCAGGCGGATCCTGCGCTGGCCTACGGGTTGACCGAGTACCTGCGCCTGATCGATGCGGTCGAGGCGCTGGGCTGGTCGCGGCGCCGGCTCATGCCCCACGGCGGCCACCAGCTCGCGCTCAATATCGCTGCGGGCTTGCAGATCGGCGGCACCGAATCCTACCCGGCCGTGTTCCAGCCGTATGGCGGCTTCGCCGACGACATTCCCATCGAGGACGGCACCACGCGGCCGCATCAAACGCCCGGGGTCGGCGTGGAGCTCAAGCGCGAGATGTTTGCGCAGCTGCGCCGTCTACTCGGCACATAGGCGGCAGCATCGCGGGCGGGCTTCACAGCCTTTGACAGCCCGTTTGGCCGGTCTGGCCGCGCGCCGTTTATCCTCCGAGTTGTCCGTATCCGCAGCGCCTGAAGTGCGCGGTTGAGGCCGTTGCGCCAGCGCTGCATCCGCCCCGCCGAAGCGGACGGGTTGTCTTGCTTTGTCGGGCATCAGTACGCAGTTTGACGCAATGTTTGTTGCGTCGTAAGCTCGGACCGTGCAACTGGCATTGCATGATATTCGCGATGCCCTGCCGCTAAAGCTAGAGAGCACACAGGCATGCCGGTACAAGGTACGCGAAAAGATTTCCCCACGATTTTCGGCCGGCAGGAGCTAAGGGGCGCGCATCGAACGATCGCCCAGTACGTGTGCGATCAACCCTGGAAGTCATTGACCCAGTCGGCAGCCGAAATCGGTGAAGCCACTGGCGTCAGCGCTTCGACGGTGGTGCGATTTGCGCAAGCGGTGGGCTTCAGCGGGCTGCCCGAGCTGCAGCGGGCCTTGGCGAGCCAGGCGCCCGATATTCTCAGGGCCAGGGAATCGATCGAGCGTGTCAGGTATGCGAGCGAGCAGTTAGGGCTCGAGCATGCCAAGACGAGCTACGATGTATTCCGAAAAGTCATCGACCGCGAGCATGAGAATCTCGAGAAGACGGCATCGCTGGTCACGGCGGATCAGTTCGAAGCCGTGGTCTCCCGAGTAATCAATGCCGAATCCCTCTATGTCTTGGGATTGCGGGGCTCGCGTGCGCTTGCCGTGCAGTTGGCGGTCGGCATGCGATATGTGCGATCCGGCGTGACCCTGCTGGATAACACGGGTGATGATCTGCCGAGTCAGCTGACTTCCGTCACCTCCAAGGATGCATTGTGTGCGTTCTCGTATAGCCCGTACGCCTCTAAGACGGTCAAGGTCGCGAAGGCGTTTAAGTCCTTGGGAGGGGCGGTCGTCACTTTGACCGATGCCCCTACATCGCCCATGGCTTCGCTCGCCGACGAAACCATCGTGACCCATAACCCCGTGTGGTTTTCTTCGACCACGGCAGGTAGTGGCGCCGTGGTGAATGCGCTCGTGTATGCGGTGGCAGCCAGGACCAGGGGGGAGGTCCGCAAACAGGTCGATAAGGCTCGTCGACTGGTCGCCGAGTTGGAGGAGTTCGAACTGGATAGCATGCAAAATCTGCTCGGAATCATTGACGGGTACGGCAGGACGGTAAGCGATGGCAGGTAACCGGGGCCGGGATAAAAAGTCCCGTTTATCGCACGACGATAGGCGGCCCGGGCATTTGCCAGCGATACGCGCGTTTGAGGATGTGGCATGAGCGGTTATCAGGCGTTGGACGGAATTAAGATCCTGAGTCTTACCCAGTTCTTTCTCGGCCCATCGGCTGTGCAGTACCTGGCCGATATGGGCGCGGAAGTCATCAAGGTGGAGTCTCTCCAGGGGGCCTATGAGCGGCGATGGAGCGGGGGCGATCTGTTTCCGCATGGCCAAAGCATGTTTTACATGCTGGGCAACCGCCGGGCCAAAAGTATCAGTCTGGATCTCAAGAACGAGCACGCCCAGAAAATCGGGCTGGAACTGGCCCGTAACGCCGACGTTGTGGTTCAGAATTTCAGGCCAGGGGTGGCCGACCGCCTCGGTCTTGGGTATGAAGCTGTGCGCTCGGTCAACCCAGGCGTCATCTACGCCTCCGCTTCGGGTTATGGAGAGCATGGCGCCTACCGTAATCTGCCGGGCCAGGATCTTCTGTTGCAGGCCATGACCGGGCTGGCGTCGGTGTCGGGCAGCGCAGAGGGGCCTCCCACGCCGGCGGGCTGTTCCGTGATCGACCAACACGCCGCGTCCTTGCTTGCAACGGGCATCCTGGGGGCTCTTTTCAGGCGCGAGCGCATGGGGCAGGGGGAGCACGTCCAGATTACCATGGCGCGCGCGGCGCTGGATCTTCAGCTCGAGTCAATTTCCTACCATGTCAACGGCTTCCCGGTAGAGCGCAGCCCGGACGGATTGGGCAGCGGCTACCACCAAGCCCCCTATGGGATCTACCCGACGGCAAAAGGTTACATCGCCATTTCTCTCTCACCCATCGCCCAGGTTGCAGAGGCGACGGGCAGTAGCGAACTGGCCGCGTTCAGCGAAGCTGATGCGTGGACTCGCAAGCGGGATATCGCTGCGTTGTTGACGTCAGTGCTGTCGAGCAGGGAGGCCGTTGAATGGGAGCAAGTGCTTCGGGATAACGGCGTGTGGGCGCAGCGGGTCAACTCCTATGACGAGGCAGTCTCCGATCCGGCGATACTGTCGCTGGAACCTTTTGAGACGGTTGCCGATGGTCGCGGCAATGAAGTGAGGTTCGTCAGGGGGCCCTTGCAGTTCTCTGATGAACACGCGCCACGTCAGGCTTGGCCGGCGCGGCTGGGCGAGCATACAAGAGAGATTCTCCACGAGCTCGGCTATGAAAAGGAAGAAGTGGATAGGCTCGCCGGGGAGGGCGTCATCGGCGTGGAGGGTAACGGTTGAGCGCATGTGCAATATCGGGCGCGTGTGCAGATCCTGTGGCTATTGCGAAAAAAGGTGGACCGAATGTACCCGGCGATAGGCGATGAAGTTAGGTTCGGCAAGACGGTAGGCGAGACCGACATATACCTTTTTGCGGGTATTACCGGTGACTTCTCCGTAAACCACGTCAATGAGGAGCGCATGCGCCAGTCGTCGTTCGGCCAGCGCATTGCGCATGGCGCACTGCTCGTCGGTTATATGTCGACGACCTCGACCATGATGATCGAGAAATGCGTGCGCGACGGCGACCGGGTAACTCCGGTTTCGCTGGGTTATGACCGGGTTCGCTTCGTGGCGCCCGTGTTTATCGGTGACACGATTAGCGTCAGCTACCAGATCAGTGAAGTCGACGAAGAGCGGCGGCGATCGATTGCGGATATCAACGTTTCAAAACAAACCGGCGAGACGGTGGCTGTTGCTCGACACATTCTTAAATGGGTCGAGAATCCGGGAGGTTAGGCGCATGCGTGCAACGATGCGAATGCGGGTTTGGTTAGGCTGCGGATACGGGGAAGCTTGACATGCTGGGTCCGCAGCGCAGCGCGCGATATTCGCAAGTGCTCGAGCTGCTTGCGCATAAGCTGATTCGTGCGGAAGCGCAGATCGGAATCGAATTTCCCTATATAACCAACGATAGGGGGCGCTGGTTGACCATGCCCGCGTCGTTGTCCGCCGGCTATCAGGACGACAAATGGAGTCACGGCAACTGGTTCGGCGGGTTTTGGATCGGGTTGCTGCTGGCGGCCCATATCGACAGCGGCGACGAGAGGTTTCTGCACTGGGCCACCGAGCGCATGAAACTAATTGCCCCGCGCTGTGATGACTGCAATACGCACGATATCGGATTCATTTTCCAAAGCAGCGCGATCCCCCTTTATCACGTAACCGGACATACGTACTACAGGGATATCGCCGTTCGCGCTGCGCAACGGCTCAGGGCACGCCTCATTACCACTCGGGGCGGTGCCTACCTGTCGTCCTGGGGGCCGCTCACGGATATGCGCGGTCGACGCTCCTCGGCGATCGACACGATGGCGAATCTGGCACTGCTCTACTGGGCGGCGCAGGAGGCCGGCGACGGCAGTTTCCGCTGGGCCGCCCAAGCACACGCGGATACCACGGCCGCCGCGATGATCCGCGAAGATGACTCGACCTATCATGCGGTTGAGTACGACCTGATCAGCGGCGAGCGTGCGCGCGGGTTCACGTTCCAGGGGTTTAGCGATGAATCGTGTTGGCCCCGCGGCCAGGCGTGGGCCATGTGCGGATATGGGCTGAGCGCTCTTGCGAGCGGAAAGCAGAACTATTGGGACACGGCGCAGCGCTTATCAGACTATTTTGTGCAGCGTACCGGGCAGGGCCGCATCCCACCGTGGGATTTTGATGCGCCTGATACGCCCGACAGGCCCCAGGATTCGTCGGCCGCCGCCATAGCCGCTGCGGCAATGATCGACATGTCTCAGATCGAACCTGGCAGCGAGGCCGGGCGTTGCTGGCTGGACACGGCGCTGTTGACGCTCGATCAGCTATGCGCGAGCTATGTGTCGTGGGATAGTCATCGGCAGGGCCTCCTTGAGCATGGTGTGTATTCCATGCCGCATAGAACCGGGATGGATTGTTCGGTAATGTTTGGCGATTATTACTTTGCCTACAGCTTGATGAAGGTTCTGCATCCGGGCAAGTTTTGGCCTGAACTCGATAGTTCCGTGGCGCCGCGGAGCCGTAACGCGCAGACTCGGGAATGAATGCAGAGCCGCACGGCTGGCTTCGCCTGTGTGCGGTGAGATTATAAAGGCTTGGTGGGCAACTCGGAGCGCCTACCTTGTGGTAGCTACCGTCAGGTAAGCCGGCTCCCGTAAGGAGCTGGCGGTGTCGAGCGGTAGCAGATCGGCGTGAGAAAGAAATGAGAGGAGATCGGACGATGAGTGATCAGCAAGAGATTCCGGACGACGGCGATGCCCGCAACGCGGGTGGTGCCGGCATTACTCGACGCGGCCTGCTCAAAGGAGGTGCGGCGTTGGGCCTTGCCGCAGGCCTCGGCGGCCCTTTTATTCGCACGGCCAGCGCGGCCGAGCCCATCAAGATCGGTGTCTTGTTGCCGAAGACCGGGACGTACGCGGCACAGGGCCGTCAGGGTCACAACGGGGCAACGCTCGCGGTCGATGATTTCGGTGGCAAGGTCTTGGGACGGCCCGTTAAGCTGGTGTGGCTGGATGAGAACGGACCGCAGATGACCCAGCAGCACATGCACAAACTGATCCACGAAGAGAAAGTGGTGGCCGTGCAGGGTGGAATCAGTAGCGGTGACGTGCTGGCGGTTATGCCGATCGCGGCCAAAAGCAAGACCCTCATGATGGCCACCGGCCCGAATGCGACGCAGATAACCGGCAGCAAGTGTAACCGCTATACATTCAGGGTCGATCTGCCCAACCATGCCACGGTAAGAACCGTGTTTCCCCACCTCAAGAAGCATGGGCTGAACTGGTACTTCCTGGTCGCGTCATATGCCTGGGGGATCGATGCCTATAATCAAATGAAGTCCTTGCTGGTCCAGAACGGTGGTAAGGCGATCGGCTCGGATCAGGCGCCGCTCGGGACCTCCGACTTCAGTTCCTATATCCTGAAGATGAAGGTGGCGAATCCGGATGTGATCTTCCTGGGGTTGGGAGGGCGCGATCTCACCAACTTCCTCAAGCAGGCCCATCAGGTCGGCATTACCGGGAAAATTCCGATCTCCGCCCCCATCTCCAACGATACCGACCTGTGGGCTGCCGGGCCGCATGCGGCTGCGGGCATTTTTCCCAAGATCTGGAACTATACGGGATCCCAGGACACCGAGAAGAGCCACGAGTTCATCAAGAAGTACCAAGCGAAATTCCCGACGCCACCGGAGTCGGAGGCATGGCAGGACTGGTTCGGAACCACAGCCATCCTGACGGCCATCAAGGAAACGCAGTCCACGAACGGCGAAGATCTCGTCAAGTTCCTGGAAGGCCATAAATTCAGTGGCTATAAGAAACGCGAGATGTACTTCCGGGACTTCGATCACCAGCTGATCCAGCCGACGCTGGTCGCCAAAGTGAAAAGCAATATAACGTCCAAGTATAACTACTTCGATATTGTGGACGTGGAGCCTGCTGCGGATAAACCCGTCGAGTCGATTTACGTCTCCAAGTCGGAGTCGGACTGCAAGATGGGATCCCTGTAAAGCAGGCTGGTAGGTGTCCCGGGGTTATCGGGGCAAACCGGGAGGCAGGCGGCGGCTGCCGCGAGCGCCGCTTGGCCTCCCTTCCCGCGTGCGTGGAGGCGTAGAAACTCGTGTTTGATATTTCGCTGATCACATCCCAGGTCCTCAATGGGATTGTACTAGGCTTCCTCTATGTGCTCATTGCCGTCGGATTGTCGATCATATTCGGGCTTTTGGGTCTGGTCGACTTTGCGCATGGGGCGTTTTTCGCATTAGGCGCCTATTTCGCGTTGACGCTTCGCCCGCACATCGGGGACTTATGGCTGATCCTGCTTTCACCCATCCTGGTGGGTTGTTTGGGCATGATCGTGGAGCGAACGTTATTGAAGCCGTTGTACAACAAGGAACCCCTGCTCGGGCTCATCTTCACCTTCGGTCTCGCGCTTTTCACCGGCGAGGCCATCCGCACCGTTTGGGGCTCTATTGGACAGCCTTACGATGCGCCCAGCATATTCTCGGGATTCGTGGACTACGGCCCCATCCTGGTAACTGTGTATCGTCTTGCCGTGCTGGGTATTACGGTGGCGATACTGATTGGGCTGTGGCTGTTTCTGGAGAAGACCCGTATGGGCAACATCATCCGGGCCGGCTCGCGGGATCCCGATATGGTTCGTTTGCTGGGGATCAATATTCCGAGAGTTTTCACCTTCGTGTTCGGGCTCGGTTGTGCGCTGGCGGGCCTGGCGGGGGTGCTCGCCGCGCCGTTGTGGAGCGTCGATCCGTCCATGGGACAGAATGCGATCATGCCGGCGTTTGTGGTGGTCGTCATCGGCGGTCTCGGGAGCCTGCGGGGTGCGATCGTCGGAGGCTTGATGGTGGGGATTGCGGTGGCTTTGACGATTCAGTTCTGGCCGCCGGCCGCCCAGGCAATCATGTACGCGCTGATGATCGTGGTGTTGTTGGTGCGGCCGAGAGGCTTGTTGGGCGAGCGGTGGGAGCGCTTCGAATGACGGGCATGAGACAGCTTATCAAGCATCCACTGACCGTTTTGGCGGCGACACTGGTCGTGCTGCCGTTGGCGATGAACGCGGCGGGATCCACGCTGAGCCTGGCCTCGCAGGTCGTGATTTACTGTTTGTATGGGCTCGGCTTTAATGTGCTGCTCGGCTATACGGGCCTGGTATCGTTCGGCCAGTCCGCGTTTTTCGGTTTTGCTGGCTACATTACCGCGCTGGTCGCTCTTCACGTGGTGCAGGACGTATGGCTGGGGCTGTTTCTCGGTACCGCGTTGACAGGCGTATTGGGGTTGCTGGTCGGGATGATCATCCTGCGCAGGCAGGGCATTTATTTCGCTCTGTTGACGCTTGCGGTCAGCCAGCTGTTTTTTGAAATAGCCTATCGCTGGACATCGGTCACGGGCGGCGAGAACGGCCTGCAGGGCGTGAGTCAGGGGCCGATCGCGGGCCCTTGGATGTTGTACGGCTTCTGCGCCGTGGTGACCTGGATCGCGGCATGGATGCTATGGCGTGTGGCGCATTCCCCGTTCGGACGGGTCCTTCAGCTGATCAGGGATAGTGAGAAGCGTGCTATGGCGCTGGGCTATGAGACCACGCGCTACAAGTTGATCGCGTTTACGTTGTCGGCATTGGTGTGTGGATTTGCCGGCTCCTTGTTGACCTATGTGATTCAAGGCGTCTACGCGAACAACATGAACTGGGAGCATGCCGGTGATCCGGTCATGATGACGCTGTTCGGCGGAATGCATTACTTTCTGGGGCCTCTGTGGGGAGCGATTCTTTATATCAACCTCAGCGATCAGCTGAGCAGCTACACGGAGCACTGGTGGCTGATATTCGGTGCGTTGTTGATGGCGGTCATCCTGCTGTCCCCGGAAGGGCTTTCCGGCATCTGGTCGCGGATATCCAAAGGCCGGGTTATTTGGGGTCTGACCGACACGGTCGTGCCCGAGCCGGCGGCAGACAGTCAAAACGAGGTCGAGCTTGTACAGCAGGGCTACGATGAGCGCCACAATGTGCTGGTGCTGGAGAACATATGCAAAAACTTCGGCAGTCTGGGTGTCGCACGCAACGTTTCGCTGGAGCTCAAGCAGGGGGAGATCCATAGCTTGATCGGCCCCAATGGCGCGGGCAAAACCACGCTGTTCAATATGATTTCCGGCTTTATTCTGAGAGACAGCGGAAAAGTGCTGTTCGACGGTGTCGATATCGGCGAGATGAGCGTGGATCGGCGCGCTAAGCTGGGCATCGGGCGATCATTCCAAATCGTGACACTGCCGGGAGACTCGAGCGTTTTTGAATCGGTTCGCGTCGCGGCACAGGCGAAGTCGAAGGGGAAGCGTTCGCTGTGGCGTGATGCGTACGGCGAGGAAAGCACTATTTCGCAGACCTGGGCCGTTCTCGACAAGGTCGGCCTCAAGGGAAAGGCGGCTAGCCAGGTGTCGAGTCTCCCGCACGGCGAAAAGCGGCTGCTGGATATTGGCATCGCGTTGGCTCAGTCGCCCCGCGTGTTGCTGCTTGACGAACCGCTGGCGGGCCTGGCGGATCGCGAGCGCGAGCGCATTAGCGAGCTCATAGTCAGCCTACGCGGGCAGGTCACGACGCTCGTGGTGGAGCATGACATCGACCGGGTGCGCAGCTTCTCGGACACTATGACCGTGCTGCACTACGGTGAAGTGATCGGCGACGGTAAACCCGAAGAGGTCATGCAGAACCGGCGTGTGCTGGAAGCGTACATGGGCGAGTCGGGCGAACGCCGTCCCGCTGAGGCGCGCAGCCCGGCCGCTGCCCCCGATGAGCATGCCGGCGAAGTGCAGCTGAGCCTTGCCGGCGTTGTCTCGGGTTATGGCGGCAGCAGTGTCCTTGATGGTCTGGACCTCACCGTCAAACGGGGCGAGGCCGTGGCTCTGCTGGGGCGCAATGGCGTTGGTAAGACGACGACGCTGCATACGGTGATGGGATTGGTGCGCGCGACCAAGGGGAAGATCACCTTCGATGACTCCGACATTACCGCCTGGAGCCCTGATCGCATTGCCCGAACGGGCTTATCGATCGTGCCGCAGGGGCGCAGGATCTTCCCAAACTTGACCGTGAGCCAGAATCTTGAGGTGGCGTCCAGGCGTGGCGGATGGCCGGTAGACGACGTTTATCGGGTTTTCCCCAAGCTCAGAGAGCTGCGCACTGCTCAGGGCGACAGGCTAAGCGGCGGTGAACAGCAAATGCTCGCGATCGCGCGCGCCCTGATGGCGCCTGCCAAGCTTATATTGCTTGATGAACCGTTTGAGGGTCTGGCGCCGTCCGTGGTCGCTGATGTCCAGCGTGCCGTCGAGGAGATCCGCGCCCATGCAAGCGTTTTGCTGGTGGAGCAGCGGGCGACGATAGCGCTGAATATGACGCAGCGCGCTTATGTGATGGTGAATGGGCGTATCGCGCATGAGGCCGCTTCGCAGTCGTTGCTCGATGACGAGGGCACGCTTGAAGATTTGCTCGGCGTCTAGTCCGGGCGCACTACGGATACGGGGTGATTGACCCAGACCCGGCTACCCATCTTGTCAGGTTTTGGGTAAAGATATGAGAGTTCATCCTGTGGTGTGATCCCTGCCAAGGCGCCGGCTTGCCGACGAGCAACGGGTTACGTTTCGCGTACGCATGCAAACAGTTACAGGGGAAAATCCATGAAGCGCTACCTGAAGCAGGGCAAAGACCCGAGCGAGATTGCGGAAGCGGATGCCAAGGTACGTAAGACCGTGGAGGAGATCCTCCGCGACATTGAGGAACGGGGCGATGCGGCGGTACGCGGGCTCTCCGAGCGCTTCGACGGCTGGTCGCCGGAGACCTGGCGGCTGAGTGATGCGGAAATCGAAGAGGCGATCTCCAGGGTTTCGCAGCGCGACGTGGAGGACATCCGTTTCGCTCAGGCGCAGATCCGCAATTTCGCCGAAAAGCAGAAGGACTGCCTGCAGGACCTGGAAGTGGAAACACTGGACGGCGTGGTGTTGGGCCACCGCAACATTCCGGTCAACTCCGTAGGCTGCTACGTCCCGGCGGGTAAGTATCCCATGGTCGCGTCGGCGCATATGAGCGTGGTGACGGCGAAAGTCGCTGGCGTGAAGCGCATCGTCGCCGCAGCGCCTCCCGGCAAGGATGGCCCCAATCCCGCCATCGTCACGGCAATGCACCTGGGAGGCGCGGACGAGATTCTGGTGCTCGGCGGCGTACAGGCGGTTGGCGCCATGGCCATCGGCACCGAGAGCATTGCGCCGGTGGACATGCTGGTGGGCCCCGGAAACATGTTCGTCGCGGAGGCCAAGCGGCAGCTGTTCGGACGGGTCGGCATCGATCTCTTCGCCGGACCGACCGAGACTTTGGTGATCGCAGACGACAGCGTGGACGGAGAGATCTGTGCCGTCGACCTGCTCGGGCAGGCGGAGCATGGCCCGACCTCCCCGGCGGTTTTGCTGACCGATTCCGAATCCTTGGCCCGGGACACCCTGGCCGAAATCGAGCGCCAGATCCAGGTCCTGCCCACCGCCGACATTGCGCGCGAATCCTGGGCGCAGTACGGCGAGGTCATCGTCTGCGACGACTACGAGGAGATGGTGGCCGAGGCGGACCGACTGGCCTTTGAGCATGTACAGGTCATGACCCGGGATCCGGACTATTTCCTCGGCAAACTGACCAACTTCGGGTCCTTGTTCCTCGGGCCGCGCACCAATGTCTCCTTCGGCGACAAGGTCATCGGCACCAACCATACGCTGCCTACCAAAAAGGCGGCCCGCTATACCGGCGGACTGTGGGTGGGCAAGTTCATGAAAACCTGCACCTACCAGAAGGTGCTGACCGACGAGGCCTCGGCGCTGGTGGGAGAATACTGTTCCCGGCTGTGTGCGCTGGAGGGCTTCGCCGGCCATGGCGAGCAGGCGAATATCCGCGTGCGCCGCTATGGCCACCGGGACGTGGCGCCGTACTCGGCGGTAAAGGCCGGGTCGTAGGGTCCGCAGGATGACGGAATTACCGCGTACGCCCTCCTTTCGCCTCGACGGCAAGCGGGCATTGGTCACCGGCGCGGGGCGCGGCATCGGCCTTGCGGCCGCAACCGCTTTGGCTGAGGCAGGGGCCCGGGTGACCCTGGTGGCCAGAAGCGCCGCCGAGATCGAAGCCGTGGCCCAAGCCCTCGAAGCGCGGGCATACGAGGCCGAGGCTGTCGCCATGGATGTGACCGATACCGCCGCCGTCGAGGCGCATATTGCCGGTACGGTCCCCTACGACGTACTTGTGAACAACGCTGGCATGAATCGCCCCGCACTTATGCAGGATGTCTCCGAGCAGTCCTACGATCAGGTCATGACCCTCAACGTGCGCGCCGCTTTCTTCACCGCCCGCGCAGTGGCCAAAGCACTGATGCAAGCCCGGCGCCCGGGCTCCATCATCAATATCTCATCCCAAATGGGGCACGTGGGCGCGCCCAAGCGCACGATATATTGCGCAAGCAAGCACGCCATGGAGGGCTGGACCAAGGCGTTGGCATGGGAACTTGGTGAGCATGATATTCGGGTCAACACGCTGTGCCCTACCTTCATCGAAACCCCCATGACGCGCCCGATGCTCGGCGATGATGCATTTCGCGAGCAAGTGGTCTCACGGATCGCACTGGGACGGGTCGGCCAGGTTGAGGACATCATGGGCGCTACAGTGTTTTTGGCGAGCGATGCCTCGCGGCTGGTGACCGGCAGCGCGCTCTTGGTGGATGGCGGCTGGACGGCGGTGTGACTTCACCCGGACCGTGATCCAACCCGCCGCCGCGGTGGAGGGCGCATTGGTGATCAAGGCTTCGTAACCCCGGGTGGCCACACGCCCTTCGTCAGCGCGAGCGGCTCGGCCAGGACCCGGGCAGGGCCTCGACGCGCGCGTTGCCTGTTTAAGCTCCGCTGCCGCTGTAGCCCGCCGTGGCCAGCGCGCCTCAACGCCTCGGTAAGGCCCGGCCGTTCCTACCCGCGCTGCCCGGAGTAGCGCGTGACTTGCGTCTAAGTCGCGGCGTCACCCGGCTTTTTTCGGTTTGTTCACAGTTTCTGTGGATATCTATGGTGATAGGCCGTCTTCCCCAATAGCTTACGAATTGATTCGTAAGGTAAATTTATTGGTCTGGGTAATTTTTAGCCGGTTCTCGGCAGCGTTTGCGGCGGCGCTTTTTGAGAGTTGATTTGTGGGGCACCCGGGCACGGGAGATGCCTGCAGCGCGGTATCCGGGTTGGATGCATCTGGCAAACTGTTGGGTGACTCCGCGGACGGTCGGGACCCCAGAAATGAGTGCAAACGATAACCCCCGGCGCCGGACCATCATCTTGCTTGCCTTGGCCGGTTTTACCAGCATGGCTTCCGTGCGGGTCGGCGACGGACTGCTCCCGGAGTTGATCCGGGCCTTCGGCCGCCCGACGTCCGAGACGGCCTACGTCATCACCGCATTCGCGATCGGTTACGGTGCCATGCAGCTGGTATTCGGGCCGCTGGGCGACCGCTACGGCAAATATCGGATCATCGGCATCGCCACGCTGGCCTGCGGCGCCTGGAGCTTGGCCACCGCGTTCGCGCCCACGCTGGCCTGGCTAATCGTGCTGCGCGCTGTAACTGGCGGCACCACCGCGGCGATCATCCCGCTGGGGCTCGCGTGGATAGGCGACACCACGCCTTACAGCAAGCGCCAGCCCGTCATCGCGCGGATGGTGTCCGGCGTCATTCTGGGGGTCGGCGGCGGCCAGCTGCTTGGGGGTGGCTTGGCCGATACTCTGGGATGGCGCTGGGCCTTCGCCGTGCTCGGCGCATTCTATGTATGCGTCGGGCTATTCATGCAGGCGGATTTGCGCCACGACGGCGCGAGTTCTGCGCGCCCGTCGCCGGCAGGCGCAAGCCTTGGCGTGGTGTCCAGGATCCACCTCGTCCTGCGCACGCCGTGGGCGCGCCGGGTGCTTGGTACGGTGTTCGTGGAAGGGATTCTGGTCTTCGGCACCTTGGCCCTGATCCCTTATTACCTGAATCACTATTTCGCCGTTTCCTTGACCGTGGCTGGCGCCACTGTGGCGCTGTTCGCGCTGGGCGGATTCCTCTACACCACGCAAGCCCAGCGTTTGGTACCAGCATTGGGTGAAACCGGGCTGAGCCTTGCCGGCAGCGCCATCGCGGGTTTGTCGTTGCTCATGCTGGGTCTCGGCCCCACTTGGGTTTGGGCCGCACCCGCCAGCTTCGGTCTCGGCCTGGGCTATTACTTTCTCCATAACACGCTTCAGACCAACGCCACCCAAATGGTTCCGGACCATCGGGGAACCGCTGTTTCGGTATTCGCTGCGGCGCTCTTTATGGGCCAGTCCGCCGGGGTGAGTGCGTCGGCTGCACTGATACACACGTTAGGGCCGGGCATCTTGTTCACCGCGGCCGCCGTGTGTGTGCTCATGCTGGGGCTGAGCTTTGCCAGTGGGCTCCGCGGGCAAGGGCGATAGGCCACGACGTATCCCTATGTGATTCAAAAAGCAGATGCGTCTTAAGGAAACCGGGTTCAAACGGCGGAACAAGCGATGAGGACATCGCATTGCGCCCGCATCATGCTCTGCTTAGTTCTTGGTAAGTCAATACTGACCCTGTTCGGTTGCCGTGGAAAGGCACTGCCCGATCTGAAACCGCGCAGACGAAGGTGATGCGTGCCTGTGATAGGCTCCGATGGGATTCCGGCTACACGGACATTATGAAATCAGCTCAAGGAATGCGCTCGGTGGGATCGTTGGCTGCCATGGCTGGGATCGCCGCAGGCATGGCGGCTGTGGTGCTGGCGAGCCTATTCTGGCCGGCGCTTACGGCAGCCGCACTGATCTGGGCGCACGACGGCCACCTTTCTGCGTTTGCCGAAGGGTGCTTGCTCTTTAACGGCGTCTGGATATTGGGCGTCCTCGCGGTCGCGGTGGCACGCCGCCTGCCGCAACGTACGTCCGTGGGCAGCCGGAGCAAGCGCCCCGCAGCTTCCCCGAAGTCCGACGAGCGCGGCACCCGGCGGCGCAGGCGCAAGTCGACGGGCCGCAGCGGCCGTGTCATGCGTTTGTTCCAATGGCTGCGCCCGCCGCACCGTCGGCGGCGCAAATCCCGGAGGCGCAGCAAAGCCAGAGGTCGGCGGACCACATCCTGAGACGCCATCGGCAAGCGTGAGTACGGTGCGTATCCGAGAGCCGATGAACGCGGAAACCCGCGCCCCAAAAGCCTGCGTCGGGCTGTTGCTACGATTCGTCAAGTTCGCCATCGGGTTGCCGGATAACGCGGTGCAACCCTACGCGGTGGCCGACCTGCCGGCCTGCTGGGATGAACAACCGCCGCGCTGCAGCGGTGGGGATCGCAGTGTCTGAATGAGCACGGCATAGTGCGCTTGCCGTCGGTGATCATCCCGGAGGAATTCAACGTGGTGATCTCGCCGTCCCATCCCGCCTTCGCACGCATCGGCCTGCACCGGCCCGAGCCGTTCCATCGGGATCCCCGGATGCTGAAATGAATCGTCCTGACTCATCGGTTGGGTAGACGATGGTGTCGTCTTGCTGTGGTCTGCAACCGGCGCGGAACCGGCTAAGCATGCGGGTCGGGGCATGGATGATAGGCGAGAAGCTCGCGGACCAGCGCTCTGCAGCATCCCGGTAACGAGTCGAGGTCCCGCACGACGATGCGCCGCTCCCGGGCAGCCCAGGCATCGGTGAGGTCGGCAAGGTGGAGCTTCATGGTTTTTTTGTGTCTGCGCGCGGCGGTTTCCGGCAATATGCCTATGCCGACGCCGGCTTCGATCAGCCGGCACATGGCCTCGAAGCTGCGGACCTGGATGCGCAACGGTAAAAGTTGCCCTTGTCTTTCAGCCTGATCGCGGACGAAGGTGTGCAGCGTGCTGCTTTCATGCAGGCCAATATGCTCATAGATAATGGTGTCAGTGAAAGCAAGGGTGCATCGGCTGGCAAGCGGGTGCTTTGCCGGCGTGGCGACGATGAGGCGGTCGGTGGTGAAGTGAAAGGCTTGCAGTCCCGATGTGGAGATGGGGCCGGCGACGATCCCGAGATCCGCGGAGTCGTCGCGTATGCCGCGCACGATGGCCTGATTCAGGCGCTCCTGAAGATCGACCGTCACCTGAGGCCGGGAAGCGAGGAAGCGGGCCAGCAATTCCGGGAGGAATTCGGTCACTGCGGTGGTGTTGGCAAAAATCCGTATGTGCCCGACAGCATCGTCGGCGTAGTCTGCGAAATCGCTTTTCAGGCGTTGAATTTGTCTTAGGATGAGCTGTGCATGATGCAGGAGCTTGTGTCCGGCCGGAGACAGCGATACTCCGCGGCGGCCACGGTACATGAGCCGGCTGCCGAGTTGTTCCTCGAGATTCTTGAGCCGGGTGCTTGCAGCGGCGGGCGAGAGGAAGGTGCGTTTGGCGCCTTTGGTGAGATTTTGCGCCTGGGCAACCGAGACGAACAGGCGCAGGTCGGTAAAATCGAAGTGCATGCCCGTAAGCGGGCGGGGGAGAGTCTCTTTGTCCATGGCGGCAGGCAGGCGCTGAAGTGGGCCCGAAGGCGATAGTTTAACGATTAGCGTTCGCCTCGGACGAATGCAGGTTTAGCGAAAACAAGATTCCGCCAGCCTGCGGCCTCTGGCAAGCTGGTTGCAACGAGGCCACTGGGAGCGATGGATGAGCAGCGAGGACTGGTCGTCGTGGGTTGGACGCCGGCGCCGGCGAGAAGATGATCTGTGCGCCGCGCAGGTGCGCCGCGTGGCGGCGACGCTCGACTGCGACGCCCCGGGCGAAGGCGCGCTACTGCCCCCGCTGTGGCATTGGGCGTTCTTCCACGACGACACCCCGACGCGGGCGCTGGGGGCGGACGGCCACGCCGCGCGCGGCGAGTTTCTGCCGCCGGTGTCGCTGCCCAACCGCATGTGGGCGGGCAGCCGCGTATGGTTCCATCGACCGTTGCGCGTCGGCGAACATGTGTTGTGCGAGTCGAGCATCGAGCGCGTGGTGCCGAAGAGCGGGCGCAGTGGTGCACTCGTTTTCGTCACCGTACGGCACGACTACAGCGTGGCCGGCGAGGCAGCGTTGCGTGAAGAGCAGGATATCGTCTACCGGCACCGCGCGCGCGCAACCGCCCGCCCCGCCGAGCAGCCCGGCCCGGCCCAGTGGAGCGAGCAAATCCAACCCAGTGAAGCGCTGTTGTTTCGGTATTCCGCGGTGACTTTCAACGCCCACCGCATCCACTATGACCAGCCGTTTGTCACCGGCGTGGAGGGGTATCCGGGGCTGATCGTGCACGGCCCTCTCATCGCCACCCTGATGTGTGCCGCTTTCGGGCGGGCCTGTCCGGGGGCGCGTCTTCGGGGCTTCGCGTTCCGCGGCCAACGCCCGTTATTCTGTCCGCAACCTTTTCATGTAGCAGGACGCCAGACCGGGGCGGGACGCGCCGAGGTCTGGGCCGCCGATGGCGAAGGGGTGGCGAGCCGCGGTGAGATTGAATTCGAATGAGGGGACTCTGAATGCGCGGGCACGATGACGGCGAAAACGAAGACATCCGGGCGATGCGAGACGGCGTGCGCGGTCTGTGCGCCGGGTACGGCGAGGCGTACTGGCGCGCCAAGGCCGCCGACGAGGCCTTTCCCGAAGAGTTCGTCGAAGCGCTTACCGAGGCCGGCTGGCTCGCCGCCATGATTCCGGAAGCTTACGGCGGCTCCGGGCTGGGGCTTAGCGAAGCGAGCGTCATCCTGGAAGAAGTCAACAGCTGCGGCGGTAACTCGGGCGCGGTGCACGGGCAGATGTACAATATGTTCACGCTCCTGCGCCACGGCTCGGAGGCTCAAAAACAAGCCTTTCTGCCCAAAATCGCCCGCGGCGAGCTGCGCCTGCAGTCCATGGGCGTGACCGAGCCCACCACCGGCACCGATACCACCAAGATCAAGACCAGCGCCGTGCGCCGGGGCGAGCACTACGTGGTCAATGGCCAGAAAGTGTGGATCTCGCGCGTACAGCACTCCGATCTCATGGTCCTGCTGGCGCGCACGACACCGCTCGAGCAGGTGAACAGAAAGACCGAAGGCATGTCGCTGTTCCTGGTCGACTTGCACCAGGCTCTGGGCCAGGGCCTGTCCGTTCGCCCCATCGCCAATATGGTCGGCCACGAGACCAACGAACTCTTCTTCGACGACCTCGCTCTGCCTGCCGACAGCCTTATCGGAGAAGAGGGCAAGGGGTTTCGCTACATACTCGACGGGCTTAACGCTGAGCGTACCCTCATTGCCGCCGAATGCATCGGCGACGGGCGCTGGTTCATCGACAAGGCGGTGGCCTACGCTGGCGAGCGCACGGTCTTCGAGCGGCCCATCGGGCGCAACCAGGGCGTGCAGTTCCCCATCGCCGAAGCGCACATCGAGGTCGAGGCGGCGGATCTGATGCGCTGGCGTGCCTGCACCGAATACGACAGTGCCCGACCCGCAGGTGCCAGCGCGAACATGGCCAAATACCTTGCCGCCAAGGCGTCGTGGGAGGCGGCCAATGTGTGCCTGCAGACCCACGGCGGCTTTGGCTTCGCGCGCGAATACGACATCGAGCGCAAGTTTCGCGAGACCCGGCTCTACCAGGTCGCGCCCATCTCCACCAACCTCATCCTCGCCTACGTGGCCGAGCACGTGCTCGGTCTGCCGCGATCGTTCTGAACGGCCTTGCATGCTATGACCGACGCTCCAGCAGCACGACGACCCTTGGACGGCATTACCGTGGTGAGCCTGGAACAGGCGATCGCCGCGCCCTTTGCCTCGCGTCAGCTCGCCGATCTGGGGGCGCGCGTGATCAAGATCGAACGCCCCGGTGTGGGCGACTTCGCGCGCCGCTACGACGAACGGGTCAAGGGGCTGTCGTCGCACTTTGTGTGGACCAACCGTTCGAAAGAGAGCCTCACCCTCGACGTCAAGAGCGATCCGGCCAAAGGCATTCTGGATAAGCTGCTCGCCGGCGCCGATGTGCTGGTGCAAAATCTCGCCCCCGGCGCGGCGGCGCGGGCGGGCCTGTCGTTCGAGGCGCTGCATGCGCGTCATCCGGCGCTTATTGTGTGCGATATCTCCGGCTACGGTGCGGACGGACCGTACCGCGACAAAAAGGCCTACGACCTGCTGATCCAAAGCGAAGCCGGCTTTCTCTCCGTCACCGGCACGCCCGAGGCGCCGGCCAAGGCTGGCTGCTCCATCGCCGACATCGCGGCCGGCATGTACGCGTTCAGCCGCATCCTGGCCGCGCTGTATGCGCGCGGGCGCGGCGGGCCGGGCGCGCGCATCGAGGTCTCCATGCTCGAGAGCATGGTCGAATGGATGGGCTATCCGCTCTACTATGCTTTCGATGGAGCGGCGCCGCCGCCGCGTGCCGGCGCCGCTCACGCGACCATTTACCCGTACGGTCCGTTTGCCACCGGCGACGGCAGCACGGTCATGCTGGGCCTGCAGAACGAGCGCGAATGGGCCCTGTTCTGCGAGCAGGTGCTGGAGCGGCCCGAGCTGGCCGCCGATGAGCGATTTGCCAGCAACTCGCGCCGTGCCGCCAATCGCGACGCGCTGCGCGAGCTGATTACCGCCGCCTTCGCCGAGCTCGACTCGGAGCAGGTGCTGCAGCGACTGGACGGCGCCGGCATCGCCAATGCGCGCATGAACGACATGCAGGCGGTGTGGGCGCACCCGCAGTTGGCCGCGCGGGGGCGCTGGCAGACGATCGCCACGGCCGCGGGACCGGTGCCGGCGCTGCTGCCGCCCGGCGACACCGACACTTACCGCCCGCGCATGGACCCGGTGCCGGCGCTGGGCGAACACACCGGCGCCATTCTCACCGAGCTGGGCTATGCGAGCGACGAAATCGACGCGCTGCGTGAGGCCGGCGTCGTGTGATCCTTATCTGGGAGACAGCGACATGACAAAGACAGGCGATCATCCGAGCGCTGAGTTAGCGGCTTTCGTGTCGCAGCTTCGCTTCGACGACATTCCCGCCGAGGTGGTGGCGCGCGCCGAAGAGTTCTTCGTGGACTGGTTCGGCTCGGCGCTGGCCGGCAAGGGATCGAGGCCGGTTGCGGTGCTGGAGCGTTTCGCGGCCAGCATGGGTCCTCCCAGCGGACCGAGCGAGATCCTGACGTCGCGCGGCAGCACCTCCCCCCTGTTTGCCGCACTGGTCAACGCCGCCGCCTCGCACGTGGTCGAGCAGGACGACGTCCACAATGGCGCGGTGTTCCACCCCGGCACCGTCGTGTTTCCGCCCGTGCTCGCGGTGGCCCAGGCGCAGGGAGTCAGCGGACGGGAATTGCTCGCCGCGGCCGTGGCCGGCTATGAGACCGGCATTCGCGTGGGCGAATTCCTCGGGCGCTCGCACTACAAAGTCTTCCACACCACCGGCACCGCCGGCACCGTCGCCGCCGCGGCGGCGGTGGCGCGTCTGCTTGGACTTTCCCCCGAGCAGACGCTGCACGCGCTCGGCTCCGCAGGCACGCAGGCGGCCGGGCTATGGGAGTTTCTGCGCGATGCGGCCGACTCCAAGCAATTGCACACCGCCAAAGCCGCCGCCGACGGTCTGCTGGCCGCGTATCTGGCGCGCGACGGTTTCACCGGCGCCCGCTACATCCTGGAAGGCCCGCAGGGCATGGCCGCGGGAATGTCGCAAGACGCCGATCCAACGCGCCTGAGCGATCGCCTTGGCAGCCGCTGGGCGTTGGCCGAGACCTCGTTCAAGTTCCATGCCTGCTGCCGCCATACCCACCCTGCCGCCGACGCCCTGCTGCAGGTGCTCCAGGCGCATGATCTGCCCGCCGGCGAGATCAGCAGCGTGACCGCCCATGTGCACCAGGGCGCCATCGACGTGCTGGGTCCGGTGACCGAGCCTGTCAGCGTGCATCAGGCCAAGTTCTCGATGGGCACCGTGCTGGGGCTGATCGCCGTGTTCCGCCGCGCGGGACTGGACGATTTCGCCGGTGCCTTTCGTGATCCCCGCGTGGTTGCGGTGCGCGAGCATGTGCACATGACGCTGGACGACGAAGTGGATAAAGCCTACCCCACGCGCTGGATTGGCAAGGTGACGGTGCGGACGCGCGACGGGCGCGAGTTGTACGGGCGGGTCGATGAGCCCAAGGGCGATCCGGGCAACACCCTCACGCGGGCGGAATTGGAGGACAAGGTGCTGCGCCTGGCCCGCTTCGCCGACGCCGGCAGCGACGAGGCGGTGCGGGCGTTGCTGGCGCGTCTGTGGGGTGTGGCTCAGTGGGAGCGGGCAGGCGCTGTGCTTGCCAGCGCCGAGACCGCGGCGGCGTGATGGGCTCCGCGGCGCCGATGCGCTCGGCGTTGTTCGTGCCGGCCACGCGCCCGGAGCGCATCGCCAAAGCGCTTGCGAGCGGCGCCGACGGCGTGATTGTAGATCTGGAAGATGCCGTCGCGCCCGGCGACAAGGCGCACGCGCGCGACAATCTTCGCCGGTTTCTGGAACAAGAGCCGCGTGCGCGCCTGTGTGTGCGTATCAACGCGGTAGGCAGCGACCAGCACCGGCCCGACGTGGCGCTTTGCGCCCACCCCGGCGTTTCCGCGATCGTGCTGCCCAAGGCCGCCGCGGCCGCCGACATAGAGCGCATTGCCGCCACCGGCAAACCGGTATGGCCGATCATCGAATCTGCCACCGGCGTGGTGCAGCTGCGGGCGCTGGCCCGCGCGCGCGGCGTGGAGCGGCTCGCTTTGGGCACTCTGGACTTAATGCACGATTTGGACTGGGTGGCCGAGGCACCGCCGGTCGAGCGGGCGCTGGACCAGGTCCGCTGCGAGCTCGTGTTGCACTCGCGGGCGGCGGATCTGGCGCCGCCGTTGGACGGCGTCCACGCGGCGCTGGACGACGAGGCAGGGCTGTCGCGCGCGGCGGCTCGGGCCCGGGCTTTCGGTTTCGGGGGTATGCTGTGTATCCATCCGCGTCAGGTAGAGACGGTTAACGCCGCGTTCACGCCTTCCCAAGAGGAGCTGGTTTGGGCTCGGCGGGTGCTGGAGGCAGCCGGCTCGAGGGAGGCCGTGGCAGTGCTCGACGGGCAGATGGTGGACGCGCCGGTGATCGCGCGTGCGCGGCGGCTGCTCTCGCGCGCGAAGCCGGATGAGATGTCCGCGTCGGTCAGTCGGCGGCAAAAGGAGTCATAGCATGGTCCGGTATTTTGAGGATTTCTCCGTCGGCGAGCAGATGGTGACGCCACGGCGCACGGTCACTGAGAGCGATGTGGCGACGTTCGCCGGGCTGTCGGGCGACTACAATCCGCTGCACATGGACGCGGTGGGGGCGAGCAAGACCATCTTCGGGCAACGAATCGCGCATGGCCTGCTGGGGTTGTCCATCGCCAGCGGATTGGGTGCCCGTCTGGGGATGTTCGAGGAGAGCGTGATCGCACTGCTGAACGTGAACTGGAACTTTAAGGGACCCATCTTCCTTGGCGATACCATTCATGCCCGCATCACGGTGGCGAAGAAGCGCGAGACCTCCAAGCCGGACCGGGGCGTGCTGACCCGTAGCGTGGAGCTGTTCAAGCAGAACGATACGGTGGTGCAGCAGGGCACGATTACCACCCTGGTACAGCGCAGACCGCAGCAACGCTATTGACGTCCTCCCTGCCGTGAACGACGGGGATTCCCGGGCTCAGGCATTGAGCACTGAGCCGGTAGTGGTGTTATCG
>Ga0209921_1000143_pt1 | contig 25483 bp, 15 predicted proteins | sample SalPonF2_C_D2_MG_FD_185730 | JGI IMG/M metagenome (GOLD analysis project Ga0209921, IMG submission 185730) | Salt pond soil microbial communities from South San Francisco under conditions of wetland restoration - Salt Pond MetaG SF2_C_D2_MG... ...
CGATGGTCACGCCCAGCGCGTGCAGGGTCTGCATCGCCCCGATGGCGTCCCGGACCCGGTCCATGACCGTGGTCTCGGTGATCTCGAGCTCCAGGAACCGGCCGTCGAGCCCGAACTCGCCCAGCACCGCGGCGACCCGCTCCGCCAGGTCGCTCTGCCGGAACTGGCGCGCGGAGAGGTTCACGGCCACCCGCAGGTCCGGATGGCCCGCGTTGTGCAGTCGGCGCAGCATGGCGCAGGCCTGACGCAGCACCCACTCGCCGATCGGCACGATCAGCCCGGTCTCCTCGGCCAGAGGGATGAAATCCGCGGGCGAGACCAGCCCCAGCTCCGGGTTGCGCCAGCGGATCAGGGCCTCCATGCCGGTGATCCGCCCGCTGCCCAGGTCCACGAAGGGCTGGTAGTAGACGTCGAACTCGCCGTTCTCCAGCGCCTGGTACAGGCTGCTCTGCAGCACCAGCGTGTGCACCGCCTCGGTGTTCATGTCGGATGAGTAGAACTGGTAGCTGTTGCGCCCCCCGGTCTTGGCGCGATACATCGCGGTATCGGCGTTCTGCATCAGCGAGCCGAAGTCCTCGCCGTCCTGGGGATAGCAGGCGATGCCGATGCTGGCGCCGACGTACAGGCTGCGCCCGGCGACCGTGAGCGGCTGCTTGAGCATCTCCAGCACCTTGCCGGCGACGATCGCCGCATCCCGCGCGTCCGCCAGCTCGCCGAGCAGGATCGCGAACTCGTCGCCGCCCAGGCGGGCCACCGTATCGGTCTCGCGCACCGCCAGGCGCAGCCGCTCGCCCACCATCTGCAGCAGGCGGTCCCCGGCGCCGTGGCCGAGGGAGTCGTTGACCGTCTTGAAGCGGTCCAGGTCCACGAACAGGATCGCCATCGGCTGCTCGTGGCGGCGCGCGCGGATCACGGCGCCGCGCGTGCGCTCCTCCAGCAGCGAACGGTTGGGCAGATCGGTGAGCAGGTCGTGGTGCGCCAGGTGCTGCAGGCGCCGCTCGTAGTCCTTGTGCTCCGAGATGTCGTTGAACACCAGCACGAAGTTCGTGATCCGGCCGCGGTCGTCGCGCACCGGGCTGACGCTGACCACGACCGGGATGCCCACCCCGTCGTGCCGCCGCTTGATCGCCTCGCCCTGCCAGTAGCCGTGCTCCTGGATCTCCCGCCGCAGCCGGCGCAGGTGCCGGAGCTGGCGGTTGCCGAACTCGATCCGCGGCCGCCGCCCGAGAGCCTCTTCTTCGGGCGTGTCGGCGATGCGGCTGAAGCCGGGGTTGACCGAGACGATCCGCCAGCGGCGGTCCACCATGGCCACGCCCTCGGCGGTGTTGGCGAGCGCGTTGGCCGCCAGGTTCAGTTGACGCGAGATGCGCTCGCGCTCGGTCACGTCGCGCATGATCACGCTGGCGCGTTCCCGCCCCGACTCGTCGGTGAATCGGGAGCTGCTCAGCTCGACCCGGACTTTCCCGCCGTCACCGCGCTTCATCCAGACCTCGCCCCGGGCACGCCCGGCCCGGGCGCATTCAGCCGCGAGACGCTCCAGCTCGAGCGCGTCCTCGCCCTCGACGAAGTCGCCGCGTTGCATGTGGACGACCTCGTCTTGGGTGCGATCGAGGATGGCGCAGGCCGCCGGGTTGGCCGCCTGGATGGCGCCCTCCGGCGTGGTCAGCAGAATCCCGTCCATGCTGCTCTCGAACAGGCTGCGATAGCGGAGCTCGCTGGCCCGGAGCTCATGCTCGACGCGCTTGCGCTCGGAGATGTCCTGGGTGATCCCGTGCACGCCCACGACGCGCCCGCGGGCGACCACGGGGATCACCGTCACGCTCGCCGGGATGCGGTCGCCGTCTTTGGTGAGGATGGTAGTGTCGAGCACCCTGGGCTCCCCGCGGGCAATGGCGGCGAACGCTTCCCCGACGCGCTCGCGGTCCTCCGGTATCAGCAGCTCGGAATAGTGCCTTCCGACCAGCTCATCCGGCGCGTAGCCGGTCAGTGCGGTGGTCTTGTGGACGTTCGTGTAGCGCCCATCCAGGTCCAGGGAGAAGATCGAACCCGGATGGCTCTGCAGCAGGCGTCGCATGGTCTCGGCCGACTCCGCCAGCCCCTGCAGGCGCTTCTCGAACGGCCGCAGCAGGGCATACAGCGCGGCTCCGCTCGCCAGTACGGCGACCCAGAGAGCGGCCAGCAGGTAGTCGGTATCGGGCGGGCGCTGCGGCGACAGGTCGAGAACCTGCGTGACCGCGATCAGCACGGCGCCGCCGAGCAACAGGAATCCGCCGCCGGCCATGAGCGCGAATCGCGGTTGCCGTGGCGTCTGTGGAAGCATCGGTACGGTCCCGTGTTGGCGCGGTGCTCCGCGTGTGCGCTCGGACCGTTCCGTGGCCGGCCTGGGTGCCGCGAACGCCGGCATGGCCGTCAGCATTCGGGGCGCGAAAAGGCGCCGGTAGTGCCGTCGAATCGAGTGTATCTTACTAAATGGTGACCTGTCTTTATCCTTTTCAGCCGGGCGATTGATCTGCCTCAACACTTCGGCTATCCATGGCATGCCGGCAGGGATAAAGCGATATTTCGGTTCGCCGTAGCAAATTGCCTTTCGATATAGATCACGGGATAAGGGGCGATGCAGCCCATCCACGGGTATCCGCGCTCCGCAAAGGCGGATGACTCCGGGGTCGCCCCGGCGATATACTGCGCCGCCTGCCGGCGCGCTGCCACGGAACCGCGTCCGTCGCTCGGCTGGCTGGAGCACGCGGTGAACGATGACCGAACGTCCGGCAGGCCTTCCCAGCACCGCGAACGCCCGCAGCGCTGGCCACGCACGACCGGATCGACGCCGTCTGCATTTGGGCCTGTAGCTCAGCTGGTTAGAGCAGGGGACTCATAATCCCTTGGTCGCAGGTTCGAGTCCTGCCGGGCCCACCATTATTATCAGTATGATAGAGATAGCCACGTAACCCATTGCGGAAGAATGTAGGCAGAATGTAGGCAGCGGGGTTGGTCAAATTGGGCCGCAACAAAGATAAGGTGTACCGTGCAACTCCGGCGTACGCCCATATAGTTGATACTCTGAGCAGATGAAGTGCCCACTGTCAGATACATAAGTCCCACTGACCAGCCGGTCGGAAGGAAGCGGCTGTTGCAGAGGCTGCGCGAATGCTTGACGTCACCAGGATTTGACAGCTTCCGCTTCGCAGTCGCGTACGCTAAGTCGGGGCCACTCTTACGCCTCGATCATGTCATTACACAATGGCGGGCCCAAGGAAAGGCCATTCACGCCACTTTCGGGCTGGACCAAAAGGGCACTAGTGAGCAAGCGCTGCGATATGCACTCGATCACTTCGATAGCGTAGTGGTTACATTTGCGGCGACCGCGACGTTCCACCCGAAGGCTTACATGTTCAGCGGTACTGACTGCGGAGTCCTATTTGTCGGCTCAAATAACATGACGGTCGGGGGCCTTGAGCAAAACTTCGAGACGTGCATAGAACTGATCTTCGCTCTGCCCCAGGAGGAAGCAGCTTTCGAGGAGGCTAAATCGATATTCACCTCCCTAGAGCCGGAGCATTGTGCGGCCTCTGTCGAACTCGATGAGCATCTGTTTGCTCAGCTCAAAGCGGCTGATCTTCTGGCGCGCGAAGGTGGATCCTCTTCCACCGAAGGTCATAAGCAGGCGGCAAAAGCCAGCGGGTTGCTCACCGGCCTCTTGGGCAACAAGGGGTTTACAGTTGCCCCCCCAAGCCCCCTGCCAAAGAACGTGATGAAACCGAACCTTAGGGGGGGAACAACGCAAGCGGGGGCTGAGCATAAAGGGTCAACACGTGCAACACGTCCGAAGCCTAGATCCCCGGCGTCGCCAAGTGCCACGGCGCCTGAACCAGTAACGCCTGTCGGACTAGCGATACAAATTGTGCCGCACCACAACGGAGAAGTCTTTCTGAGCAAGACTGCCGTGAACCAAAATCCAGCGTTCTTCGGCTGGCCGTTCACCGGCAAGACTACGCCGAAACAGGGGGACAAGAATCAAGCATATCCGCAGCGAACCCCGGACCCGGTGGTAAATATTGTGATCGTCGGTGATCGGGGGAACGTCAAATTGTCGCTGGACGGATATGAACTCAACACAGTTTATTATGAAAAGAAGGGGGAAATCCGCATAACCGCTGGCCCGATCGTGGAGGACACACCGGCCCATTCGATAATGGTGATGCGCCAGTCAGATGCCGATGGTGTTGATTACGACTTGATAATTCATAGACCTGACAGTCCCGAATACTCAGCTTGGCTCTCGCTTTGCAACCAGAAAATGCCCTCTGGCGGAGCGAGTAACCCCCGGCGATTCGGATGGTTCTAAGTTAGCGTTACCACTTCTGAAACATCAATACCTTATTCTCGGTAATCGCATTCTTAGTGTGCTTGTAGTTGTCTCTCGTAACGGTAATATCTATCAGAGGCTTAGCGTCGAATCCCGTCTCCCTGGCGATCGCGCAAAGATGATTACAGGTCTGTATGGTTCGCCAGCTTGCGCCTGCCTCAGTTCGGCTATCCCCAACGACATAGAAGGCCGTCCCGCCATCCTTCAATAGACGCCGCACAGCTTGCAGATTGCATTTCATGTCGACGAAATATCGCCACAGAAGGGCTGCCATATTCCTCTTGCGAAAGCCGACCGAATGGGTGGAGTTAAGACAATAGATCTCCCGGATGTCTTGAACGACGCTGGCCGGCAAGACCGAGGTAGCCTTACTGCCGAGCAACTCGGCCTCCAATGCTTTTCGGGCCGTTTGCGTCAATTCACGGGAACCAGTCAACGCCTTTTCAATACCGCTACGTTCCCTACGGTTGATGCCCATCACAGCAAGCAGAGACAACCGATCGGTGTCGATATATGGAAGTGCGGTCGCATAGGGGGGGCTCGTTACGACGAGATCGACCTCACCCTCTTGTAGACCAATCCGACTGAATGCATCCAATGTCCTACAGTCACCCTCGGCGATAGCGGGAGCAGCCGGTGTCCAGGGCATCCGCGCTTGAATAGACCAGTGATGTACAAGTTTCTCGTATTGATGGAGTAAGGTGGCATGGAACAGTTCGAGAACCGGCGCGTCACTTATCGGCGTCGCTCTCCGTCTAACCCTTAGGTCCCTTGGCTCTTGCTGCGAAATCTCCCGAACAATGCTACTTACCACAACCTCCAGAAAATCAACTAGGGGTCGATGTCCGAACAGGCGTATCTGCGATAGCAACCAATTGAGTTTCCAGAGAACAGGTTCCGGAAACCACCTTGCGAGTTCGTCCAAAACCCCAGCTGGAAACTCGGATCCACTCTTTGGCACATTCTCTGGTGGATGCTCTGTCAGCGCGAGCATGCCCATCACGGCACGCTGGCACAGCGACTGATCAACGGACAGGATTGACGTCTTTGCCTGGGCAATCTTGGCGGCGAGGGGATGCATGTCGACACCGTACCCTAGGTAGCCGTTCAGATAACATTCCAGAGGCACGGTGCCACTTCCGCAGAAAGGATCGAGAATTTTCGCTCGATTTGGTGCAGCTCCTACGTTAATCAGAGCCTTCGCGAGCTGCGGGTAGAATTTCCCCTTGTATGCATGGAGCCCATGGGTCGCATACTTCGGTTCTTTTCTCGCCGGTTCATCGTTATCACCGTTCTCGAGCACCTTCTGCCATGTACGCTTCCGGTATAAGCGCGCCGTGCGAATTTCGCTGGTAAACGTTAATCTTGAAACCGCCCGGGCAAGCCCCAAGCCGGACAGTATCGCAGTATAGGGACGAGAAGCCTGTTGGGGGCTTGGTAACGATCCGCCGCAGATCGCTTGAGTTTCGAGGGCGCGCAACTCCCGTTCGTATGGCCACATGCGATATGTCGGCGGCTTTAGGGAAACGGTAATCGACCGATCAGGCTTCCTAAGGACAACTAGCGCCTCTGTTCGGGCTCGGCGGGCCGGGTGAGCAAACGAACGACGGGTATTGTGGATGTTCCGCTCAATTATCTCTAGCGCTCGAAAGCCAATGGATTCCCCAATCTCACTTAGGGCCTCAGCCGTTGAAAAGGTCTCACCCTTGTAAACAGCATCTCCCACAACGAAAACCGCGTAGCGAGCAGGCTGCAGCGCTTCAAAACAAGACCGCAAGGCTGGCTCCATGTCTGCGCAATAAGCTTCAAACCCATTTCCCTCCCGCTGATGCTTGAGGTGCGATCCGATCTCAACAGGGCCCAGCGCACGCGGATCAAAGCCAAGCCAGAACATCCGGAAGCGATGATACAAGTGATAGTCGGTGGCATTCGGATAAGGAGGGGAAGATACGACTAGCGCGACACTATCCGGTCTTACAAAATTTAGGATTTCGGTTCTCGAATCGCCTACGCATAATTCAGCTTGGCCATGACTCATGGACTTCGCGCTGTGTTCAAGCTTGCGCCTGATATTGCGTAGGGCCTCCAAGAAGGCACGGAGCGTGAACCCTGGCTGGATGACCTTCTGCCGAGCTACATATCGAGTTTCGGAATCCTGGTTGGAGACCCGGACAACGATCCGTGATAGCGCGACCATGGCAACGCTTTGGGCAAATCCATGGGTCTGTGCATCTATCAAGTGACGTATTAGCGACAATTCCGCGACGACGGTCTCCACAAACCATTTGCTCAGGTTCGGGATCTCGGGAGCCCATCGTCTCTGCGTCGTTGATTTCGATTGCGACTTACGAGTGCCGCACGACGCTGCAATCACGTGGCTTTCTATCGCCGCCGAGAGCACGTCCAACTCGCGCCGCGCCTCCGGTCCAAGATGCCCCGATTTCACCTCGCCGATTACCGCGGCAAGCGGGTTGGCATCTATGGAAATGGCCTGCCTGCGCAATCTAACAGCCTCAGTCGCTGTCGTGCCGCTACCGCCAAACGGATCCAGCACCAATTCGCCTGGCATTGAAAGCCGCGCCAGTAACGCTGCTGGTATTTGCGGAATGAATTTCGCTGGATAGGGGTGGATGTCGTGCGTCAGATAACCCGTGTCAGCGTCTTGAAAGGCCCAGTCTACGGACTTAAGTCCTTCAATGACTTCCCCTTCATTGTCCAGATCGTCGAGGGACGCGAGTTCTTCCGGGTGCGGACCGGCGTTGATTTCTGCATCTGGCAATGCCAAATGGAGTTGCTCAGAGAACCAATCTTTAACGGATTCGCCCTGCAAATCTAGCGCTGCCTCTAGGGCGGACCTTACGTCCTCAGGGGTGTCGACAACTATCCGCTTGCTCATGAGGTAATCTGGGTCTTTTTACGTAGTTACATATTAAGCATAGCAGAACGCGTGGGCTATTGCAGGAGGGGACATGCAGTGCCAGTCAGGGAAGGCCTTACGGCTTGACGGCTTAGCACATGTGGCTCGACGCAGTCGCACGGATCCAGCACGCACAGGCGCATAAGGGACGACGGTAGGATGGGCGTAGGTCCGCCACGCAGGTTCATCCGGGCAGGGCCTGGCGGGGGGGGAGACGGGAAGGACGGCATACTCGTGCCCCCTCAGGGAGGAAATAAAGCAGTGCGGATTCGATTATTTGAACCTCCACCGTTCGGGTATTTCTAGCCTGCCGCTCGACAATTTCCTGCCGTTGGATAGCTTGACGTCTACAACGATCTCAGGAGTCAAGAAGCAATACATCGGCTGTCCGATCCGTACTGCGTGGCGTAGCTTGATCTGCTGCGAGGGGAGGAGGGTCTCTGGATCGAGACCCAAGAGAGCAAAGCTAGGGCCAGCGTACTTAAGCGCCCGGTAAAATCCTCGCTTGATGAGTGGGTTCCGGAGGTAGCGAAATACAACCGTACGTCGTGAGTAAACGCAGCTCGCATTACACTCGGTTATTGTTATTGTATTCTTACTGACGTTCGTCAGAGTTGCGCATATCTCGGCTTTCCCGGACGAGCCGAAGTCAATACGTATGCTGGGAACGTTTCGGACCGGGAAAATCCAGCGTTTGAGTGCAGGAATAACAAAAACAAGTGTGATTACACCAGGTGTAGCACCCACTAGTGACAAGACGAGCGCTAGGGATGCCACGATGGATATCCGCCCCGAAAACCAACAACCATCTCTGGCCCGTCCGCTTCAGCTACGCTCGTTCATTTGTTCAGCAATCGCTTCGAGCCAACGCCTCACCTCTCCACCTGGATCCCGCTCAGCGAGTTGTCCGCTCGTCATACACGCTGCAGCCGCGTCGTTAAGCCAAGTCTTGACTTGGTCAGCCTTCTTCGCGCGCCTTTTATCCGGCACCTCATCCCACGGCGTAGCTGGGTTACTCGCTTCATGGACAGCCTTAGCCACAACTGTTGCGACGTCACACTTATCGTCGATCTTGAACGCGAGCTCCAGTGCAGGGCGCGCGGCCCTAATTGCATCTGCGTGCAAATAATTCTCTAACTCTCGTTTGGTGGTTAGAACCGCTTTGCACATCGGCCTCGCATTTACCTTGTCCGCAGCTTCTTGTTGCTGCACTGTCTTGTCATCCGTGTCGCGATCGTAAAGGTGAAACTCCGGTATATTCAGCCCTTCGAGGCGGTACGCCCAGTGCTGGAGATTGCCGCCCCCCAAGGGTATAAAGATTAGCTCTCCGCCATCTTCTAGCTTATCGAGTGCTGGAATCGATGGATCCTCACCATTCAACATGTGGCTGACATGCCGCAAGAAAATTGTGTCGTTTATCCCCTCTACCGCGACAAAGACCTTTACGCCGTGGTCGGGCAGGACCCCCAACGCGCGTGTCACACGCGTATATGTTTCCTGGTCGTGGGAATGGACAGTTCGGCGATGGTCGACGCCGATCTCAATGTACCGCAGTGCCTGTAAGGGCATGAGACCCCCAAGCATTGGCGTGTGGGTAGTAACAATGACCTGACAATCTGGGCTATCGGACAGTTGCCGAAAGGCCTCCGTCAACATTTTTTGGTTATTCGGGTGCTGGGAAGTCTCGGGCTCTTCGATTGCGTAGATTACCCCTGGCGTGTCGAACGAATCGCGCTTTGCCTCCGCGCGGGCACGGAAAAAGTTTAGAAGAATGAGGCGGCGAACTCCGCTGCCGCGTTTGTTGATGGGGACGTCTCTGTCGTCGGTCAAAGAAACGTTAAATAGGCTCTCCCATTTCTTGCTCTCAACGATCGGTTTTAGTTGGGAGGCCAAAGACTCGTCCATCTCCCTCAACTTCGCCACCGTGGCGTTGGCGATCTCCACCACTTGTGTTTTAACGTCCTCGGTGATTCTGTCGAGGTCCTCTTGCTGGGCTTGCAGCGCTTCCTTGACGGCAGCTTTCATTGGATCCTGCGCTTCGATATCTTGGTCAGTGCTAGGCCGGTCGGACTTGAATAGCGCGAACGTCGGCAGGTGTGCCTTTATCTGGGCCCATACCTTCTTGGCGTCCTCCGCTTCATCAAGATCGATAGGGATGTCTACGGGCCCGACATCGAGTTCTTCCGCTGACTCCCATATTCGTCGGCGCAATTCCGGGTTCTTGGTTTTGTTGACGCCGCCACCGCCGATTCCTAGCTCTTCCATTCGCTGTTTCAGTTCCCCGTTCTTTAGCGACAGGAGATCCCCGTAGCCCTCGGCCTTAGGGTGCTCGGCGACGACATATACGCCTTTCGGCTTCGGCTTCTTAGCGGTGCCGTTATAGATCTTCTTGATCTCAAGGAGGCCTTGGTCATTGAGGAGGTATTCCGCGGCCCAGTTGGTGTCTTGCCGCGAGTCCAAAACGATTCTTGCCGGCAAGTCATCGAATACACAGGTGATAGATACGAATTCATCGCGGGCAGAAACGCATAGATCCCCCTGATCCATCTCAACCTCTTCAAAGAAGATGCCCAACGCCTCCAAGAGCGCCGACTTGCCCGCGTCATTCCGACCAACTAGTGCCGTGAGATTATCGAAGCAGACCGAAATTTGTTCGTGATAACAGCGGAAGTTCTTAACCTTGAGTTGCACCAGTCGCATCGCTTTGCCCTCCGGGCGGTATGTCGCTTCCTGAAGAGCGTAGCACCAGTCCGGTTAAGGCCGCCCCCCCTATAGGGGCAACTGCGGCCAGCGCGAGCCCAGCGCCGCCGAGCGGTGGACTGTGCCTTCCGAAGCGCTGACAGGACCCTAGATTCGGATCATTGGCTTGGCGCCCATAGGCGGCGAAAGGTCTATAGGCGCGATCGCTCCCACTGTGACCGTCGTATACGGGATTCGGATTTGCATAGGGGGTTGCCGACCACCGCTTTTCATCGCTCCGGATACTTGGTGCGGCCGTTACGTATACGGTTTGATGCAAGGGTGTCCGGCATCTACGGAGTGCCGTTACGTTAATCGCGCCGGGTGGATGCCGCGGGGGAACCCGTATAGGCAACGGGACAGCCGGGACACCCGGGACCGGCCCCTATAGCTAAGGGCCTGACGGATGGGATGGGTCGGGACCCGGGCGGGACCAGGCGGGACAACTGTCCCGCCTGGTCCCGCAAAGGTCCTTTGTGCCGGACGCCTCGTGCCCGCGAGCCAGCGGGTTGTCCCGCCCGTCCCGCCCGTCCCGCCCGTCCCGGCACCTACGTATCGCGCTCACGGATCCGCTCGTCGATTGCGTATAGGCGGATTCGCACCGTCTGATCGTACAGCTCCCGGATCGTGTGTCGGCTCTTGAGCCGGGCGGAGTCATTAGTGAAGAGGTACCCAGCACTCTTGATATGCGCCAGCACCTGGTCCGCGCTGTAGCCGCCGCACGCCTCGCTTAGCCCATGCTCGGTGAAGAGGAACCGGCCCTGCTCGCGGTCCCTATACCCGATCATATCTGGAGGCCGGATCGTTGGATCGTCCACGGCTCCGAATCGGCGCTCATTGCGCACCATGAATTCGACGAGAGCATTCATTCCACGCTCGCCGTCGGATTGATCTTGGTCAAGCCACATCCGGACGACCTGCTCAAGCCCATCCTTGAGCTCGGCAGACGGAAGCGGCAGGATCTCCAGGTCGCACGCCATCAGTCCGGCAACGAGCACAAGGGCGAACCGCTGAAGGGCACGCTCCTGGTGGGGTGCAAGCTCGCGGATTCCCTTCAGTTGAGCGGTCCAGCTTTCAACCCCGTCCCGGACCGCTTGCCGCAGCTCCTTCGCTCCGCCGTATCGATCGATCATTCGCCGCACAAACTCGGGACCCGCCGTACCGAAATAACGCCCGCAGTTCTGCTTTAAATCGGCTGCCACACGACGCGGTGACGCGCCATTCGCCGCGGCAATGATGTTCCCGTCGGTTGGCACATCCACGAACCGTGTCCGATGGCCGGCCGTGGGCCGCTGTCCCTTGTCCTGCTCTATACGCTTCGCGAGGGAAATTTCCCCGGTTGAGACCGCGAGGACACGGGCAAAGCGCTGATCGCGTAGCTCGGCGTCCTTGTTCAGCCGCGTCTTGCCCTGGCCACTGACCAAGTCGTATACGACCTTGCCGAAGTCGGGCGCGGCGCAGGAGCCCATTTCGTCCAGCGCCAGGAGCGTGTCATTGAAGGCGGCTGCGGTCGCTTCAAGTGCATTCGGGGTCGTGTTCCAGCGGCGGATGTGGGTCGCCGAGCTTGCCCCCGGGTCGGCACCACAACCCCAGACCGATGCCCCAACCTGGAGGGCCGTGGTCTTACCCGTGCTGCTCGGGCCCCATAGGTGGAAGACGCCGCCCTCCGTCTCGAGGAAGCGCAGCAGTGGCGCCGCAAAGGGAGCGGACAGCGCCAGAAGAAGCACCGGGTTGCCGCGGCATTTTCCTGCGACCTCGAACTGCCACTTCACCAGAGTCCCGGACTCGTGCATGCTTTCAAGGCTGGGCAGGTTCTTCTCCGGCTGGAAGATCACTTGATGCTCCTCGGCCTGCCCAATCACCCGCGTGCGATCCCGCGACGGGAGAATGAACACCAGGCGGTCCGCCTCGCTATCGAGCCAGCCTAACCGCGTGACCGACTGTAGGCGCTTGTCCGTGCGGAAATGGCCGAGATAGGCGATGAGGCGACGTTCGTGACCTGGGATGATCTCCAGGCCTTCTGTCGCGAGGCCCTGTGCAAGGGTGGGGGTCGCCTCGTGCAGCCTCGCCACTGGAACCGCCCGCTCGTGGGGGGTTCCGTCGTGGTCACGCCATTGCAGCACAACGCCCCAGCCCTCGCCGGTATGCGTCCGCGTCTTGGCCGTGACCCATATCGGGCCACATATCTTCTTCCACTCCCCGCCCTTCTCCTCGAATACGCCCTCGGCGGAGATTCTGTATCCCTCTGGCAGATCGATCCCCTCCCACCCGGAGGCTGTCTGTTCCGGCCGATGAAGAACGGCAATGTTGGTACTACTGTCTTCAGTCATGCTCATGTCTCCTGTACGGGTCGGTCCCGGTTGGTTCAGGTCTCGCTCGTGGAATGCCGCACCTGAGAATCCAGATATGCATCGAGGTCGGCGCATCGGTACCGGACGGCGCGGGAACCAACCTTGATGAACGGAATACGGGCGCCCGCCCAGCGATCTCGCTCAAGGAATGCCTTGCTGACGCCGAGGTACTTGGCTGCTTCTTTCGTGGTGAGTAGTGCCTGCATCGCTGCCTCCGTCGTGTGTGTTGGCTTCGGAGGCAGTTTTACGGACTAGGAACAAGGCGGAATAGAGCGTCTGCGCGCAGCCGTATTACGGTTGCGCGCAGACGTAACGCGATGCGGAGTTGAGCTCAGGAAGCGGGTTGTTCGCGGAGATGCTCGCGAAGAGCATCCAGGAGGGCGCGCTCCGCGTTTGTGGGGCTGAAAAGCCGCTTCTTCTCATCGGGTAGTCGTCTATAGAAGCGACTGGCGGCCTGGTTCCGGCTATGGAAAAGGCCAGTATCCTTGTGCTCGTCAAACCAGCGGCAGAACTCGTACTTCAGGTGATTGCGGGGTGCGTGTCTCTCCTTCGCTGCTTTCGCGTTCCGGGTCCTGACCCGATCTGAGACCGCCTTCCGGACCCTTTCCTCGAAACCCGCTTCAAGCTCCTCGATTCGCAGCAGCAGCTCTGCCTTCGCGATCGCTTCCATCGCATCGACTGCATAGGAACCGATGTTGCGTTCCGCCACCTGCTCGAACTGGCGCTCGTGCAGGCCTTTGAGGTGGTGCCACTCTTCCCAACCGTGGCCAATCAGGCCCAGCGCCAGTACCGAAAACAGCTGCGACCATGTATACGAGGCGCTGTCGATCACTTCGGCCGGATCAACGCGCCCGATACACCACTCCAGGGAGCCGGCCGGCGTTGTATAGCGGTTCGCATGCCACGCATCAACCGACTCCGTTTCCGAGCCGGCTTCCATGCCGGCTTCCAGGGCGGTGGCCTCGGCTAACAGCGAGTCGAACATCATGTCCCGATGCGACTTCTCGGTCGCTGCGAGCATCGCATCAATTCCGTCGGCGGCGTCGATTATCTGCTCCCGGGTCCATTCCGATAAGAGCGCTCGCGCACGACCCGCAACGCTTGCGAACTCGCTATCGAACTGGTCGGGTACTTCGCCTTCCTTCGGGTCGAAGTAATCGAAAATGGGTCCGTACAGCAATGGTCACCCCCTGGTCGGTCGCGGTAGCTCATGAGGTGAGGCTTGTCCACCGGCCGGGACGCGTTTCACCGGCACATCGACTTCGGTGACCTGGCCGGCCGCGAGTAGGGTGTTGGCGATCCGTTCTGCCGGTTCACGCAGTCGCTCGACATTGGTCACGATGTAGCCGGCCGTTACGTCGCCGTTGACCTTGTGATTTACGAGCTGCTTGAGCGCGTAGTAGGGGATATCAACACTCTCCGCGAGGGTGATGAACGTACGGCGCAGATCGTGGAGCGTAAAGGTGACGCCCGACGTTTCGATGACCTTGGCGATCTGGGGCCGCGGTTCCTTGAGGTGACCGGTCCGGCCACTGCCGGGGAACACATACGGCGACGCCGCCTTCTTCGCACGCGCGCGCAGAAGGTCGGTCAAAAAGTCTGAAAGCGGCAGTGTCACCGGCTCCCGGTTCTTTGTATCCGCGATGGTCAGAGTTCGGTCCTTGAGATCCACGGCCTCCCAGCGCAGGCTCATTGCTTCCTCGCGCCGTAGGCCCGTGAAGAGCACCAGGAGCAACAGATCGGCGACCCCCTCTGATTGCTCGTCACCTCCATCCTCCTTTAGCGCGAATACCGCCTCAAACCACGCGGGGAGCTGGCTGCGCCGGATCAGGGTCCGCCGGCGCTCGACGCGAAACCAGGCGCGTGTGTGGGACAGGCGATCGACCGGGTTTTCCGGGAACAGGCTGTTGCCGTCAGCATCCTCGTACTGGCCGCGCGCGAAGTTGAACAAGGCCCGCAGTACGCGCATGGCGTTGTTGGCTCGGGCCGGGCTGCGCTCTCCGATCTTCTGGTGCCGCCGCGCGACCGCGTCCTTGCTGATGGCCACCAGCGGCCGGCCGGCCCAGTCCGGAAAGGACTCGCGCAGGTGGCGGCGATAGTCGTGGATCGTGCCGGGCTTGAGATCCTTACGCACCCGCAGGTAGTCCTCGAGTACCTCTTGCAGCGTCATATTTCGCGCAGCTTCGGTCTTTTCGGCCGTGACCGGGTCACCACCCCGGGCGACGTCGCCCAGGAATTGCTGGGCCGCCTTGCGGCCCTGCTCCACCGTCAAGGGGCCATAGCGGCCGAGCGTCTTGCGCCGGTTCCGGCCGTTGATCCGGGTTTCCACGATAAAGCTCTTCGCCCCATTCGGGGTCACCCGCAGTGCGAACCCGGTTAGCTGCGTGTCCCGGTAGTATTCCGGCTGCGTCCCCTGCGGTGCGCTAATGCGGTCCACCAGCGACTTCGTCAGTCGTGCGTGCATCCCCAATCCGTCCCTTGGTCGCGATATGTAGGCGGTATGTAGGCAGACGGAGTCAAATTCCGGCCGCCCGCTTCAAACACCATGGGACTCCAGGAATGGGGAAATGTCAATAATAGTAAGCAATTTAAAACAGACGAGAACAGAAAGTAGGCAGTCTAAAAGAGAGACCAATAAAACTCATAATCCCTTGGTCGCAGGTTCGAGTCCTGCCGGGCCCACCATTCCAACCCATCGGTCGGGAGGGGATCGGCCTATCTCGGGGCCGACCTGTCGGGTATTTCGGGCCGGGCGCTCAGGCCGGGGACGCGAGCGCCTCTCCCGCCATCCCGGGACCGTCCGGCTCGGCCCGTCCGTGACCGGCCCCATGACCGTTGCAGCGGCGACTCCGCGGCGATCGCCTCGCCCCAGCGAGGCAGCGATTCGATCTCGATGCCCGCCTCGCGCAGCATCTCCAGGGCCCGGACACCGTAGACCAGCCCGCTCGCCCCGGTGACCGCGACGACCATCCTCCGGGGGCTCACGACCAGGCCTCGCCGCTGTCGACCTCGCGGCCGAACAGCTCCGGCGCGAAGGGGACCGGATCGGCCTCCGCGAACGGGGCGCGGCGGAATCGCTCCCGCATATGCCAGGGCACCGTGCAGTCGAAGATCGTCTTGCACGTGGTCCCTCGCGCGGGCAAGCAGGCGTTGTACTCCGGCGTCTGGCTGGGATCGAGGACATGGCCGGTGACGCGGGGAATGAAGATCGTGTCCACGTCGCCCTGGTAGCGGGTCTGCATCGCCCAGAGGACGTCGTCGGAATCGAAGATGTCGACGTCGTCATCCACCAGGATGACGTTCTTCAGCTCGCGGCAGACGCCGAGCGCGATGAGCGCGGCCTGGCGTTCGCGGCCTTCGTCGCCCGCGCACTTCTTCCGGACCTGGAGAACGGCCAGCAACTTGCCGCCACCGGCGGTATGCGCGTAGACATTCCCAACCAGTCCCGGCAGGGATCGTTCGACCGCGTTGAATATGCTGGACTCCGTGGGAATCCCGGCCAGATTGGTGTGCTCTTCGCCCGGCCCGACCAGCGTCTGGAGGATCGCGTCGCGCCGCATGGTCACGGCCCGGACCCTGATCACGGGCAGCGACGGGTTCGCTTCGCCATTGTAGCCCGGGAATTCCGGCATGGCGTAACCGGTACGCGAGTTCTGGTCCTCGCGCATGCGGCGCTCGGGCAGGATCTCGCCTTCGATCACGATTTCCGCCCGCGCGATCGCATACTGGTCGATGCTCACGCAGCGCGCCAGCTGCACGCCGGCGCCTCGAAGGGCACCGGCGACCCCCAGCTCGTCGAAACCGTAAGGCGTGGTGGGAGCCTCGAAGCAGGAACCGACGTAGATCGCCGGGTCCAGCCCCATGCTGATCGATACCGGCAGCGGTCTGCCGGTTCGCTCGGCCGCCTGGCGATAGACGTCGATGTGTCGCCCCGGGGCGAAGAAGATCGACAGCTCGTCGCGAGCCTGCACGCACAGCCGGTGGATGGTGACGTCGGAATTGTCGGGGTCGTCCGGATGGCTCCCCAGGACCAGGCCGAGGCACAGGAACGGTCCGGCATCGTCGGGCGTATTGGTCGGCGTCGGCAACAGCGCCCGGAGATCGAAACCGTCGTCGTCGGCATGGAAGACCTGCTCCTGGCACGGGACCTTTCCGTCCTCGACGACGACCGGCGGCAGGGCGCCGAGCACCGCTTCGCCGAGACGCCGGGTGAGGCGTTGCGGCACACAGTCCAGTGCCATGCCGACGCGTTCGCGGCTGGCCATTGCGCCGACCAGGACCCGCGAAACCGGCCCGTCCTCGTAGCCCTTGAGGCGGCTGAAGATCATCGCCGGCCCGATGCGCGTGGGTCGGGGGACCGTGCCGCCGGCACCGATGTGCCGGTAGACGCCCGCCAGCTCGGCCTGCGGGTCCACCGGGTGCCGGCTCTCCAGGAGCTGGCCGCGATGCTGGCGCCAGACGTCGAGCACCCGACGCAAGTCCCACTCGGAGCCCGGGTTGTCGTCTGTTGCGAATTGGGGGGGCATGAGGGGCCTCGGCTGCGTGTATGGACGTTCTTCAAGTTAACCCCGACTTGAGATATTGTTCTAATATTACTTTGGCCGCTTTTGATATTTTTTTTCTATCAGAGAGTCCATGAAGACCCGACAGCTCCTGTACTTCGTTGCCGTCGCAGAGGAACTCCACTTCGGGCGCGCCGCGAGCCGACTGCACGTAGCGCAGCCCGCGCTGAGCCAGCAGATCAAGGCGCTGGAACAGGAGCTCGAGACGCGCCTGTTCGAGCGCGACCGACGCCATGTCTCCCTGACCCCGGCCGGACGCGCAATGCTCGCGGAGGCGCGCGAGGCACTGGCAGCGCTCGATCGCGTCCGGGGTGCCGTGGTCGACGCCAGGCGAGGGCACCGCGGCCACCTGCGCATTGGCTACGTCGGTTCCGCCATGATGGTTCCCGAGATCCTCTCGACGCTCCTTGCGTTCACTCGCCACTACCCCAACATCCGGCTCGAGACCGAGGAGCACGCGGTGGAGGACCAGCTTGCACTGGTCTCCGATGGTCTCCTCGACGTGGCGATCGTCCGGGGCCCGTTCGCCGACGACCCCCGGCGCTGCCACCGATTGCTGCACGAGGAGCCACTGCTTATCGCACTCCCGACCGCGCACCCGCTGGCGCGCCGGGACCGCGTCGATCTGGCAGACCTGGTCCATCCGGGTCTGCTCGTGTTGCGCGACCCGCCCGGCGTGGGATTGCAGGATGAAACCCTGGCTGCCTTCAGCAGGGCCGGGGTTGCGATCGGCACCCGGCAGCCGGTGACCAACCTGACCACGATGGTCGGACTCGTGGCGGCCGGCATGGGCGTGGGACTCGTGCCGGCAGCCATGCAAGTGCACCGGTTGCCGGGCGTCGGGTATCACCCGCTTGCGGACCCGGACGCCACCAGTCGATTGGCGCTGGTCTGGCGCAAAGCGTCACCGAATCCCGCGCTCTCGACTCTTCTCGGCGTGGTGCCGGACCGCGCGGCCGGCATGGGCACGCCATAGTGGCACTCCCGGGGACAAGGCCGGGAAGTGCGGCGGAGCCGCCGCGCTCATCCGGCATTCGCCGTCGCGGAGGGATGGTTGACCCCTCACGGGCGCCCGTTCGCCCCCTCGGCCGCCCGGTTGGGGCTCATCGCCCCGCTATACATATGACACGTATAATGCCAATATAGCCGTAAGCGAACAGGGGCCGCGGGACCGCCAGCGAGCCCGGAGGAGAAGACCCCATGCCATACGAGCATCCGGCAGAGCAGGACTTCCCCGGCGTCATCGGCCGCACCGTGGCCGACTCGATGCCGGACTGGAGCGGGCCGGGCTTCCGTGACCGGGGCCCCAACGTGGTGATGGTCGTGCTGGACGACACGGGGTTCGCGCACCTGGGGTGCTTCGGCTCGAGCATCGAGACGCCGAACATCGACCGGCTGGCGAGCCGCGGCCTGCGCTACAACAATTTCCACACCACGGCGCTGTGCTCGGCTTCGCGGGCCTGCCTGCTGACCGGGCGCAACCACCATGCCGCGGGCATCCGGGCGCTGTCGAACATGGACACCGGCTACCCCAACAGCCGGGGCGCGGTGACGCCGAGGGCCGCGACCATCGCCGCAATCCTGCGCGACAGCGGCTACGGCACCTTCGCCGCGGGCAAGTGGCATCTCGCGCCCATGGGCGAATGCACCGCCGCCGGGCCGTTCCGCAACTGGCCGCTGGGCAAGGGCTTCGACGGCTTCTACGGCTTTCTCCAGGGCGAGACCGACCAGTTCACCCCGGAGATCACCCGCGACAACCACTTCGTGCCCCAGCCGAAGTCCGTCGAGGAAGGCTATCACTTCTCCGAGGACGTGGTGGACCGGGCGATCGACTATGTCCGCGACCAGGCCTCGCTGGTGCCCGAGAAGCCCTTCTTCCTCTACCTGGCGTTCGGCGCCATGCACTCGCCTCACCAGGCGCCGAAGGCCTGGCGCGACAAGTACCGTGGCCGCTTCGACGAGGGCTGGGACGTGGCCCGTGAGCGCTGGCTCGCACGCCAGAAGGAGCTCGGCATCGTCCCTCCCGATACCGGGCTGGCCCCCCGCAACCCGGGCGTGCGTCCCTGGGACGAGCTCGGCCGCAACGAGCAGCGCTTCGCCGCGGCCCTGCAGGAAGCCTTCGCGGCGATGCTGGATCACACCGATCACCAGGTCGGGCGCCTGGTCGACTTCCTGGAGTCCATGGGGCTGGCCGACGACACCCTGCTGATCCTGGTCTCCGACAACGGCGCCAGCCAGGAAGGGGGCGCCAGCGGGATCATGGATGAGATGAAGCACTTCAACCTGATGGAAGAGGACGTCGACCGGGCGGTGGGGCGCCTCGACGACATCGGCGGACCGGACAGCCACAGCAACATCCCCTGGGGCTGGGCCCAGGCCGGCAACACGCCGCTGAAGTGGTACAAGCAGAACACCCACGGCGGCGGCGTGCGCGACCCCCTGATCGTCCACTGGCCCGCGCGCATCCACACGCCCGGAGCGATCCGCACCGCCTTCTGCCACGCGGTGGACATCGCGCCCACGGTGCTGGACGCAGCCGGCCTGGAGATGCCCGCCAGCGTCGCCGGCGTGGAGCAGATGCCGATCCACGGCGTCAGCCTGCTGCCGACCGTCACGGACCCCTCCGCGGAGCCGGGGCGCCGCGTGCAGTACTTCGAGATGCTCTCCCACCGGGGCCTGTGGAAGGACGGCTGGAAGGCGGTCACCCACCACCAGTCCGGCGTCCCATTCGACGACGACCCGTGGGAGCTCTACCACCTTGAGAACGACTTCTCCGAATGCCATGACCTCGCGACCGCCGAGCCGGAGCGCCTGAAAGCGATGGTCGCGGCATGGTGGCGGGAGGCGGAGATCCACGGTGTGCTGCCGCTGGACGACCGGCCGCCGCTGGAGCTGTTCAGGGCGTCGCGGCGCCGGCCCGGGCTGCCGGCCTCGCGCCGCCGTTTCGTCTACTACCCGCCGCTTTCGCACATCGTCGCCGACGCCTGCCCGCCGGCCTTTCACGGCTGGAAGACCACGGTCGAGCTCGAGTACGACCCGGCCCGGCCGGACGGCGCACTGGTCGCCCGCGGCAACCGCAACAGCGGCTTTGTCCTCTACCTCGCGGACGGCCGGCCGGTGTTCCACTACAACGCCTTCCACGAGCACACGCACGTGGCCGGTGCCGAGGCGCTCGACGCCGGGCGCCACCGGCTGGAGCTGGAGGTCCGGCGCGCCGACGACGGCTCGGGCGAAGTCGCGCTGCGCGTCGACGGCGGACCGGCGGTCCGCGGGCGCCTGCCCCGCCTGCTGCTGATCGTGTCGAGCCTGGGGATGGACTTCGGCTGCAGCCCCAGCCCGATCTGCCCGGAGTACGCCGCGCCGTTCCCGTACCGGTCGCCGATTCACCGGGTGGTCTTCGAGCTGCCGGGGCGGGCACCCGGCGACCTCGCCGGCAAGGCGGACGAGGCGGACGTGCGCGCCGCGGCCTCGCGGCAGTAGCTCCGGAACGGGCGGCACCGCCGTCCGGCGCTTCGGCCCATCCGCAGGAGGAGCCTTCGATGACATGGCCAATCTGGACCGGGGTCGGCCTCGTGCTGGTGCTGCTGGCGTGCGCCGTCGTGCTGCTGCGCCGCTCGACCACGGCCCAGCTGCACCTGTTCCGCGCCGTGGCCGGACGCGTGGTGCGGCGGCCCGTGCCGATGCTGGCCGGGCCGGAGGAGCTGTCGGTGCTGCTGTGCGGCACCGGCTCGCCGTTGCCGGACCGCGAGCGGGCGGGCCCCGGCGCGCTGGTGGCGGCGGGCGGCCGCCTGTTCCTGGTCGATGCGGGGCTCGGCGTGATGCGCAACCTGCGCCTGTGGCGGGTGCCGCTGGAGCGGATCGAGGGGTTGCTGCTCACCCACGTCCACTCGGACCACATCGCCGAGGTCGGGGAGACCCGCCTGCAGACCTGGGTGGCCGGGCGTAAGCGGCCCCTGCCCGTGTACGGACCGCCCGGAATCGAGCGGGTGGTGGCCGGATTCGAGCAGGCCTATGCGCCCGACACGGGCTTCCGTACCGCGCATCACGGCCCGGGCTTCCTGCCGCCGGAGGCCGCGCCGCTGGAAGCCCGCCCGCTGGCGATCCCCGGGGACGCGGCGACGGCGGCGATGCTCGACGAGGACGGATTGCGCATCACCGCGATCCGCGTCGACCATCACCCGGTCGAGCCGGCCTACGGCTACCGCTTCGACTTCCGTGGCCGCAGCGTGGTGATCAGCGGCGACACCACGCCGCAGCCCGCGCTGGCCCGCGCCGCGGCGGGCGCGGACGTGCTGGTGCACGAGGGCCTGCAGCCGCGGATGGTCTCCGCGCTCGGCGACGCCCTGCAGGCGGCGGGCAATCACCGCGCCATGCGCATCATGCGCGACATCCCCGGCTACCACTGTCCGCCGGTCGAGGCGGCGCGCATCGCCAACGAGGCGGGGGTGAAGCACCTGGTATTCACGCACCTGCTGCCGGTGCTGCCGAACCGGCTGGCCCGACGGCTGTTCCTGGCCGGGGTCGCCGACCTGCGCTCCGCGGGCGTGGCCGTCGGCGACGACGGCCTGCTGCTGCGCCTGCCGGGCGGCGGAGACCGCATCGAGCGCAGCCGCCTTTCCGCCTGAGGGACCGGAGCTTCGTGCCGGGGATCAGTCCTGCACGGAAGGTGGAACGCCGCCAAGCAGCCCGTTCACGGCGCGGTCGAGCGTCGCCCGAGCCTCGGCCGGCGTGAGCTGCTGGTCCCGGCGCAGCCGCTGCCAGCTATCGACGCTGAGCAGCAGATCCAGCGCCTCGAACAGGAGCCGGTCCCGGCGGATCGAGTCGGGTACGATCCGCGCGAGCACGGAGCGCTGCTGCCGGAGCACCGCACGACCCTGGCTGGCGAGCGCGGGTGAACGCGAACGATGGATGTCGGCCGCCACCTTGAACGGCAGCATGCGCTCGAAGATCCGTACCCGGCGGTCCATCAGCTCCGCGAGCCGGCCGCGCCAGTCCCGGCTCGCATAGGACTCCTCCACGATCGGGCGGAGCTCGGTCTCCATGGCCGCGATGAGTTCGCGGTACAGGCTCTCCATGTTCTCGAAGTGCCGGAACACCGTGCGCAGGCCGACCCCCGCGCGCGTGGCCACGGCCTCGGCGCCCGGCAGGACCTCGCCTTCGCTGATCAGCTCGAGCAGGGCCTGCACGATCTTGCGCCGGCTGGCCCGACTTCGCCGGTGGCGCCCGTCGACACGCCCGTCGGCATCGCTGGTGGATTGCATGTGACCTCGCTGTCGGGACCGCTTGGCCGGCACCCCCGCACTGTGGCAAGCCGCCGGCCGAGGACAATGGTCTCACAATCCGGCAACCCGGTTATCGGGCCGGTCAGAGCCAACGCCCCGCCCGGCGCTCCGGCGCCTGCCGAGGCGCCTGCGAATCAGGCCATGCGCCGGCCGGCCATGCTGCGCAGGAAGAAGCCGGTCCCGAGGCCCCACGCGGCATTGACCGAAAGGCCGGTGACGATGCCGTGAAAGCGGAAGCCGGCGGCCACCGGGAGTCCCTTCAGGGGAAAGACCACGAACCAGGCGAAGAAGGTCGGCCCGATCGCGCCGAACAGGACCGCCGCCACCAGGTAGGGGGGCAAAGCCCGCGGGAACCATCGCTCGCATGCGAGCAGGACCAGGCCCCACACGCCGCCCCAGAACGCCAGCGACCAGATCGCCGGAACCCCGAACGGGGCCGTCGGATGCATTGGGAAAGGCGCGTGCGGCTGGAAGTGGATGCCGTAGAGCAGCGAGAGGATGCCCTGGTGGAACACCAGGACGGCGAAGAAACCCGCCGTGAACGCTATCGGCCAGCGGGCGGGACCGGTAATCCTGCGAGTCATGGCTCCTCCTGCCTCGTGCGCCGGGCCGGGCTCGCGGGCCACCCCGATCTCACTTCCCGGCAGCGGCGACGCCTTCCCGGTCATCCATTGAGACCATAGCGGGTCCGCATCGGCTCGGCGACACCGTATCGGTCCGCGCCCGGAAATGCACGAAATCGGGGGCGCGCCCACAACGGTCCCGCATCCGGAGAGTGATTCTTCTGGGGGCGGATGGTACGCGTCCCACCGGCATTGCCCCGCAACGGAACGCGGCGCCGCGGGAATGGCCGGGCTTCGCAGACCAATTCTGCCCGCCGGCTGGTTCCGGTGTCCCCGGACACCCGGGGCGCCGCTTCACTGGCTTGATCGGCCGCACCGCGGATCATCGCTGCCGCGCCTCCTGACGTCCTGGAGATCGCGCTCCAGGGCAAGCACCAGGACCCGGGAGTGATGGCGCAGCACCCGCAACAGGCGATCGGTCACCGCGTGCCGGCCCCGGGCTGCGGCCCGTTGCGCGGTGGCGGCGGTACGGTGAACAAGAGCATGTCGCTGCCGGATTCGGGGCAGCGACGGGAGCTCCTGCGCGTTCCGGGCAGCGAGCCAGTCATGGAACGGACAGCGGTGGTAATCGCCGAGACCGGCAGCACTCATCTGAGTGGGAACCTCCTCGATTCCCCTGATCGCCCATTCCAGCCAATGCAGGTGATGCTGAAAGGCGGCGACCGGGGAGTCAGCGGGATCGCGCTCGGGCCGGTAGGCCTGAACGAAGGCGGCGACCCTCTCCGGAGGCAGGGGCCGGGAAATCCCGAAGCCCTGGAAGAAGTCGACATCGGCGCCCGCCAGCGCCGCCACGTGCGAGTCGGTTTCCACGCCCTCGACGGTCACGTCGACACCCATCGAGCGCCCGATGTGGATGAACGCCTCGAGAAAATCCAGGCTGCGCGGGCGAGTGTCCAGGTCGGCGATAAACGCCTGGTCGATCTTGATCTCGTCCACGGGTAGTGCCTGGAGCCGCAGAAGCGAGCTGTACGCGGCACCCACGTCATCGAGAGCGATCCGCACGCCGGCTTCGCGCAGTTGCTCCAGGTGCTGCCGCACCAGGGTTTCCTCAACGAGGTCCGGGGTTTCCAGCACCTCCAGGGTAATGTCACCCGGACTGAGCGCAGGATAGGTCGACAAGCGGTTGAGCAAGCCCTCGGCGTAGGCCGGATCGAGCAACTCCTGCGGGCCAACGTTGATGTCGACCGACAGGCACAGCCCGTCCGCGCGCCAGGAGCTGGCCTGGGTGAGCGCAAGGTCGATGACCCGACGCCCGAGCGCGCGCAGTTGCCGGCCGTCCAGCCGGTGCAGGAATTCCCCGGGCGAAAGCACGCGTCCCTCCTTGCGCAGGCGCGCCAGCGCCTCCACGCGCGTGATCGCCATCCGGGACAGGCTGAGCACCGGCTGGTAGTGCAGAATCACGTCTTCCAGGGCGACCGGGCCGGGCGCGCGAGGCCGTGATTCCGACGGGATCGAATGCGGCCGGCTGGCGGACGGTGCCGGATTGTAAAGCGCATAGGCGGCTCGGGACGCCCCCTTGGCGGCCTTGTGCCGGTAGAGAGCCTTGTCCGCATGCCGTAACAGGGTCGCGGGATCGACATCGTCCGCCGGATAGCAGGTCACGCCCACGCTCACGCGCACCTGGGTCACGCCCCGCGAGAGGAGTATCGGCTCAGCCACCTCGCGCAGGCAGCGTGAGAAGAATTCGTCCAGGTTCGGCCCCGGCTCCATCTGCTCCAGGATCAGGACGAACTCGTCGCCACCGAGCCGCATCACCGCGTCGCTTGCGCGAATGGTCGCCCGAAGCCTCCGGCCGGTGACCTTCAGTACCTGGTCGCCGACGGCGTGCCCGTAGGTGTCGTTCACTGGCTTGAACTCGTCCACGTCCAGGAGCGCCACGGTCAAGGGCGTTCCCTCGCGGCGCGACCGGGCCAGCGCTCTCGGCAGGAACGCTTCCAGCGCGGCGCGGTTGCCGAGACCGGTCAGGGGGTCGTGCGTCGCGCGCCAGGCATCCCGGCGCGAGGCTTCGCTAAGTGCCCGGCGGTGATCCCGCTCGTCCAGCGCATGACCCAGCGCAGCGGCAATCTTGCACAGCAGCGTCTGCGCCTCGCGATCCAGCGTAATCGGCTCGCGGAAGGAAACGCCGAGCACGCCCCAACGTGCGCCCCCGCGCCGGACCACCAGATTGACACAAGCCTCCAGCCCCTGGGTCAGCATCACGCCGCGCCACGGTGCCACGCGCTGATCCGTGCGCACGTCGGCTACCCACTGGAGCTCGCCGCTAGCCCAGGCACGTGCCGCCAGGGGCCGGCGGGGATCGCTCAGTTGGATTCGGCGGCGTCGGAGCTCATCGAGGCGGGCGCCGGATGCCGCCACGATCTCCAGCCGCTGGCACGCATCCGGTCGTCCCACCCAGGCCCCGTGCATCAGCGGGTCCCGGGAGAGCGCCTCGCAAATGCTGTTCAGGAAGGCCGGTTCGTCCTGATCCCGCAAGGAGACGCAGGCCAGGGTACTGATTTCAGCAAACGCCGCCTGCAGGACACGCGCTTTCACGAGAGCGTGCTCGTGGTCGAGGCGATCGAGCGCGTTGCCCAGCACCTCCCCCAGCCCGGCCAGCAGCGTCCCGGCGAACGGGTCGAATACCCCCGCCCGGGCCGGGACAAG
>Ga0209921_1000160_pt1 | contig 24323 bp, 12 predicted proteins | sample SalPonF2_C_D2_MG_FD_185730 | JGI IMG/M metagenome (GOLD analysis project Ga0209921, IMG submission 185730) | Salt pond soil microbial communities from South San Francisco under conditions of wetland restoration - Salt Pond MetaG SF2_C_D2_MG... ...
AACTTCTTTTTTAGGACTCAGGTCTACGAAGCTTTATGCGAAGTTGACCCTCCGGGCCCACACTACTACGCTCTGAAAATCCAGAGCTTCGTAGTGCAGGCACATTTTAATTTGAATTTTTGGTTGCCGAAGCTTTAGCGTAGGTTTCCCTCCGGGCCCACTCCTTTTCTAAAATCTCGATAATTAAATATCAGATTGCAAAGGCTACGCCGAATTTGTGAACGCCGGAGTGGCGATATGCACCATTTCCTTATTCAGAACCGCCCTAAAATAGCGTTTCTCTTAACAGTTTGGTGAAAGCCTAAAATGCCTCATTTCGTAAAACAACTGTATGTGGCCGCTTTAAGTATAAAGGTAATTAGCCACCGAGCTGGTTGCCAATTTTGTTAAATAAATCTTGATAATATTGTCTGGCCGGGCGCGGAGTGAAGAATAAGGCTCGTATTTTTGAAGATGGAGAGGGAATTGAGGATTGGTCATCCGTAATTAATCCAGGATTCATTCCTGGTATCATCATGAAAAGAATAAGTAAAAATGACGGCCTTTAAATAAAAATAAATAGGTTAATTGAATATTTAATGGTATCTTATCATGTTATAACTAATTACCTACCTGAGCAGTAAACTTTTTTGAAACGACGCGTTAGCCCAACTCCTTTCACAAGACGATACCAACAGGTATAAACACAAATATTATATGTCACAACAAGGCAAAGTAAAATTTTTCGATACCAAAAAAGGATTTGGATTTATCGCTCCCGATGAGGGAGGAAAAGACATTTTCGTTCACAGAAATAATGTTGCAGCTTTAGGTCCCAACCAAGGACTGGAAGAGAACGAAGCTGTTGAATTTGAAGTTGAAGACACACCGAAAGGCAAAAGCGCACTAAACGTTAAGAGCCTGGACTACGAATAGTCTCAACGTTTCTGATTTCTTATATGAGCCCCGGTTAACCGGGGCTTTTTTATTTCAAGCAATATTTCCTTCCCATTTTATCGCCCCTCATAACCTTGATTATGAAGGATAAGGCCCAAAAATAGGTCGATATAAATTATAAGTTTCGACATGTTTTTTATATATGTCGAAGCTATCGACATATCATCCAATTTTTTCCTGGGATAAGAGCTTATATAACGCAGTATTGAGATACAGTTTTTCCCGCCCCGATTTTTTGCTTTCAAGAATGCCAATATTTTCCAGCTCATTCAGATAATCGCCGGCTGTTTGTCTTTTGGCAATCCCTTTATCCACAAGAAATTTGATTTTACAATAGGGCTGTTCAAAAAGAAGTTCAATGAGTTCCTTGGAGTAAACGCGGTCTGGTAATTTTTCCTTGGCCTTTTCAATCGTTTTTTCTAAAAGGGTATTAATTGCTTCAATCTTTGAAGTGGTTTCTTTAGCTGTTTTTTCGATGGCTTCCAGCATAAACATAATCCAGGATTCCCAATCTTCTTCCTCCGTAACTTTTCTAAGAAGCTTATAGTAATCCCCCTTACGGTTGATAATATAACCACTCAAATAGAGGACGGGCAATGTTAGTAGCTCTTCCAGCACCAGATACAAAATATTAATGATACGGCCGGTCCGGCCGTTTCCATCATCAAAGGGATGTATCGCTTCGAATTGATAATGAATCACAGCCATCTTAATCAAAGGATCAATGTTGTCATTACTGAGAATAAAGGTTTCCAGATTCTTAAGCAGATTTTTGATAACCTTCTTTCCCTCTGGGGGAGTATAAATAATCTTTCCCGTATTGGGGTTGCCAATAACAGTGCCTGTCGTATTTCGAATACCGGACGCATTCATTTTGATCGTTTGCACGATATCAATAAAAAGATTGGTCGAAAGGGGCCGGTCTTTCAATTGATTAAATCCCGTCCAGAGTGCCTGTCGATACCTTAGTACTTCTTTAGTCTGGGGATCATAATTTTTGTCACCTGCCGAGAAAGCTTCATACAATTTATCATTGGTAGTAATAACATTTTCAATTTCCGAACTGGCCTTTGCCTCTCGTAGAATCAGCGAGTTTATCAAAACACCCTGGTTGGGTATGATACCAGCTTTCCCCTTCAGTTCTGCCAGCTCTCTGTTGGCACGTATAGCCTTCTTCAGAATAGCCGGCGTCTCCAGCTCAGCCTTCGGAGGAAGTTCAGGCAGATCGTTGTACGGGTTTTCGGGATTAAAAGCCATGTGAAATAATATTTCATCTGGAATTTATGTCGATAGTGTCGCCATGATCCAAAAACATGTCGAAATATAACATTTTTTTCGACATGTTATATTAATTTGCTGAAGTTGGAATAAATATTTCTACAGTAATGCCCTGTCTTCAATCGATCTGAATCCCTCCGGGTTTAACAACAACGCCTGATTATTAAAGGTACGCTCTTTCAAGTTTGACATAATACCTTTGGATTTCGACCGACACTTGCATTGAGCCGTCAAATCCATGATGGCATGTAGCCATCGTATTCCTGCGCTGGTAGAGATAAAAATGTATATCAAAAGCCGCCCATCCGGAGAGGTTTGCTCACTGTCTTCTCCTTACCAAGTTCTATTGCTGGCCGTTGAAATATGGGTTAGCTGGGAAGGAGGTGGGAGGAGTACTTTATTACTGGTTTGAGATGATTGTGGGCTTGAGACCAAGGAAAATTTTGAAGTGATCGTTTAGTAATTCCGAACATTGTTGCCTTTTATACGGAGTTGATGTTTCAGACAAACATAGTGATGCAAAATACTGCAGTAACCATCGTCGCATGCCATAACCCAGAGCCTAATAATATATATAAGCCTCTCAGGGAGAATATCTAAACGTGAATCAGATTACTGTAACCTTAAGTGAAAACCATGCAAATTTATATGACATTTTGGATGGGAATTCAACTTGGCATATAGCAAAAAAGATTGGGATAGAAAACTTCCAGTTGAGATTGTTTGAACTATGCAGTTAATTTATTAGTGTTGTTCAAAATCAATTGGCTTTAACCCAATTTATAATATGAATTATAAATATGATGTAGCAATTTCATTTGCAGGAGAGAACAGGGATATCGCAAGAGATCTGGCTAATAGATTAAAAAAGAAGGGGGTTAACGTATTTTTTGATGAATTTGAAGAGAGTGATCTGTGGGGTAAAGATTTGTACGAGTACCTCTCAAAAGTTTATTCGGAAGATGCCCGATATTGTTTAATGATGATATCAGAACATTATGCAAAGAAAGCCTGGACAAGCCATGAACGCAAAAATGCTCAGGAAAGGGCTTTTAAAGAAAATGAGGAATATATTCTTCCGATTAGATTAGATGGAACTAAAATTCCCGGGGTTAGGGGGACGATAGGCTATTTAGACTTAAGACATAAAAATATAGAAAATGTTGTAAATGCTACATTAAAAAAACTTGGAAGACAGCCGCAGGAAGAGGTGCCCATTAATTCTCAAAAGAATATTACTTCAGCTCCACAACCAAGAATGCCGGATGTTAAAAAGAAATATTCTGACAAAGATAAGGAGCATTTTTTATATAATTCTTTTTCATTTATTGAAAAATACCTTAAAAAGGGATTAACAAAATTAGAAAAAGAACATACAAATATGGAGACGAGCTTAAGGAAAAATGGTGATTGGAGATTATAGGAAAGGTTTATAAAGAGGGAAAGGAGAAAAAAGCATTTAGAATTTGGATTGGTGGGATGTTCTCTTCAAATTCTATTTGCTATCAGGAAGGTTCTATTTCATTTGGGAAAAACAACTCTTTCAATGAAGTGATAAGCGTAGAAGTAAAACATAATGAACTCCAGTTAAATGCTACCATGGGGATGATGGGGTTTGGTAAAATGTCTGATATTAAAACCAAGGAAGACGCGGCAGCTTATCTTTGGGAGCGAATAATAAATACGTTGGAATACTAAGTATTTTATTGTCACAAGTACTTGGTTATTCTAAGCATTTCGATGACGATATGGTGCCAGGGGCACCACCTATTTTGCTATTGATTGGTCTTTAATTTAAAAAGTTGGTTATGAATCTTGACGAGATAAAAAGCTTAATTGCGGAAAAAGAAAGTAGAATTAAACTACATGACGAAGTAGCAAATATAACGAAGAAAACTATTCAGGGGACCAGCGAAGAAAATTTTCCCCTCGATAAAAACTGGTCCGAAGAAGAATTTAAAGAGCGTTTAAAAGCATATGAGGATATTACCTCAGAACTGTGTTCGGCTCAGATATTAATTTCGTTCTGGGGACAACCATTTCACGATCAGACTATAATTTTACCATTTAGAATGATTGCAAATCATTGGTTGGAGAAGTCAGGTAAGTCTATTTGGGTGGGTCTAAAATGGCATCAAAACTTATTGCTTCTTTATTATTCTGGCTTAGCAGCTATAGCTTCTAATAATTATAGAAGTTTAAATGAAATAATGAGCCAGACGATTTTAGATCCAATACGTCCTCATAAAAAGACAACTATGCTTCAAGCAATCTTGGATGCTTGCGATAATTACCGGAAGCAATTCAAACTCGTTTCTGGAAATCCAAGGCATTATATGCCGAGAAGTGAGTATATCTTTACCTGTTTACAACCAAAGTTAAGAGAGCTTATATATATAGAATCAGAATATGAAAGTTTCTTTGATGAACTTGAGCTAATAATGGCTTTAGAGTATGCTCACCAGACAGCTAAAGATTCACCGGAATATGCACGAGGTCCCATTGGTCGATTTGGAAATAAAAGAAGAGGCCAGAATGATCCATTAGCAGAATTTATAAAACAAGGAAATATTTCAAAACAAGACTGGGCTCTATTAAGAGGGGGCTTTTTCGGGGGTAGTTATGATCGGTTTAAAACATTAAGCTCTCTTTTAGAGGAAAGATTGAATGAACTTTGATGGTATTGATCTTCTAATCTGTTTACTCCTCTTTGAAAATAATTTTCTTTTGAATGGGTACATTTATAACGCTTACAATAGATTAAAAAAATTTAATTTCTCCAATCATATTATTATAATAGGAATATGAGAGTTCATATCTTTTTAACTTTTTTTAGAATTTATGCTATACAAAAATTTAGGTGCTGGAGCGCGGGTACTCGTTCGGGATGCAGAATGGCGGGTAAAACGGATAGATAGCTCCAGCTTTGGGGGCAGAGCCCTTACATGCGTTGGTTTATCGGAACTAGTGAAAGACAAAGAGGCCATCTTTCTGGAAAACCTGGAAGAGATTGAGCCGGTTAAGCCAGAGAATACCGAGTTTGTACAGGATAATTCCCAAAGTTATAGAAAGAGTTTCTTATATCTGGAAAGCCTGCTCCGGCAAACACCTCCCACCGACAATAAGATTTATGTCGGAAACCGTGCTGCTATGGATCCCTTGGAGTACCAACTGGAGCCTGCTATTAAAGCTTTAAAACAGCCCAGGCAACGTATTCTTATCGCTGATGCGGTGGGTCTTGGTAAAACACTGGAAGCCGGGATTCTTACAAGTGAGTTGATCAAAAGAGGGCGGGGACGAAGAATTCTTTGCCTTACGATGAAAAGTATGTTGACTCAATTCCAGAAGGAGTTCTGGACCCGTTTTTCTATTCCGTTAGTCCGGTTAGATTCCACAGGAATTCAGCGGATTCGACGGAAGATTCCTTCCAATCATAATCCGTTTTATTATTACGATAAGACGATTGTCTCCATTGATACGCTAAAGCAGGATACCCAGTATCGGACGCATCTGGAAAATTGCTATTGGGATATCATCATTATTGATGAGGCCCAGAATGTGGCCCATCGAGGGGATACCAAGTCTATGCGAGCTCGGTTAGCAGAGCTCCTGTCTGATCGGTCGGATACGATGATTATGCTATCGGCTACTCCGCATGATGGGAAGCCGGAAAGTTTTGCCAGCCTCATGAAAATGCTGAACGAAACCTCAATAGCAGATCCACATAACTATGAAAAAGAGGATATCAAAGGACTCTTTATTCGTCGTTTCAAAAAGGATATTGAGGATCAGGTAGAGCAAAAGTTCAAAGAACGGGTCGTTTACCGGGAGCATATTAATGCTTCGGCGAAGGAGGAGCAGGCGTTTAAAGCTTTAACCGATCTGACGTTTACCAAACTGGATGAAGGCCGTGGAGCCGGACAGCTGTTCCGGACGACGCTTGAAAAGGCGCTGTTAAGTAGCCCGGAAGCTTGTCTGGAGACTATCCAGAATCGCATTAAGAAAACGGAAGAGAAGGATGATCCGGCCTTTGAGCAAGATCTGCAAAAGCTCTACAACTTTGAAGATGCGTTACAGCAGATTAAGCCCAGTAATTTTTCTAAATATCAGCATCTGCTGGATTTACTAAGGGATAAAGCAAAATTCGGATGGGATCCTGAACAGCCTGACGATCGCGTTGTCATTTTCACGGAGCGGATCAAAACCATGAAGTTTTTGGCCAAGCAGTTGGGAAAAGATTTAAATCTTCCCAAAGAGGCGGTTACAGTGCTGCATGGCAGTATGAGTGATGTAGAACAGCAGGAGGTCGTTGAGGGATTTGGGAATAAAAAATCTCCGCTTCGATTACTGGTCGCCTCTGATGTTGCTTCTGAAGGGATTAATTTGCATTACCAGTCTCATAAACTTATTCACTTCGATATTCCCTGGTCATTGATGGTTTTCCAGCAGCGGAATGGACGTATTGATCGTTATGGCCAGCAGCGTACGCCTCAGATTTATTACTTCCTACAGCATAGCAGCACTCCGAAAATAAAAGCCGACGAGCGCATTTTGGAACTGCTTATCCAAAAGGATGAACATGCCCAGAAAAATATCGGGGATAACTCGGTATTTATGGGTGAATATGACTCCGAAGCTGAGGAGCGTAAAACGGCAGAAGCTATAGAGCAGGAGATGAGCGACGAAGAATTTGAAGACCGGTACCTGAAAGAAGATGTAGATCTATTGAGTCAACTGATGGGAGGGGAGGATTCCTCGGAGCTGGCAGAATATGAGTCAGGAGAAGGTTATACTGGTGCCATGCCCAGCTTATATTCCAATGACTTTTCTTTTGTAGAAGATGCCCTTCAGAGTTTGCCGGATCATTTAACCCGGCAGGTAGATATCGAAGAGGATGGACGGATGATTATTTGGACCCTTCCTGAAGAACTACGCGATCGATATGAATACCTACCGGATGAGACCAAACCAAATGACTGGCGTATTAACCTGACAGACCGTAAAGAGCGAATGCAGGAAGAAATTGAGCGTTCCAGGGAATCAGAGGAGGATTGGCCGATCGTAGATTACTTGTGGGAGCTGCATCCCGTGGTTAATTGGTTGACTGAAAAATCTCTGAATGCATTTGGACGTAAGGAAGCGCCGATTATTGAGGTAGCCGATACGCTTGAGCCGGGTGCTGAAATAATCGTTTGCTCTGGATCTTATCCTAATCGTAGGGGACAGCCGGTATTGCATGAGTGGTGTGCAGCTTATTTTGGACCAGAGGATGAGATCCCCAAAATTTGGACCTTCAATGAGCTTGTTGAACGTCTGGAACTCAAGCGAAAGAATATCCCCAACCGAAACCAGATAATCGATATAAGTCAGGTTAAAGAAAAACTGCCCATAGCCTTAGAGAAGGTGAATGATTGGCTAGATGACCAGCGTGAATCATTTGAGGAGACGATGAACGAAAAGCTTGAAGAACGGCTGAATGAACTGGAAGAATATCGTGACAAGCAGTTGCGCCAGTTGGGGATGGATTTTGGTAATGAAGAACATATGGATAAAGAACAACGTCGCTACAAAAAGATGATGGATGACTATATGGAGTGGATTGAAGATAGTATGGTCATAGAAGAATCTCCCCACATCCAGGTGGCCGCCGCCTTCGTTGGTAAGGAATAACCGAGGGTATATACTCCCTTAGTAGGGGAGTGCAGGATATGATTTTAAAGTTTTATAATTGAATCGAGATAGCAGGAATTTATGGATTTAACTGGAATCTATAACGACAACGAATTTTATACAGAGCACTATCTAAGTGAACTCTTCGGGGATGATATCAAAGAGGTGCTTAAGGCATGGCGGGACGAAGCGGAGACTGAAAGCCAGACACCGTATAAACGTCTTGAAGCCTTAAATCGTCCATTTTTTGAGCTGCACAATAACCTGTCGAAGTATAAAAATAATCAGCGAATAGAAGAGCTCCGAGCATTTTACAAGGAGCAGCTCAAGGTTTTGGGCTATGAGTTTAATCCGACCATAGAGCAGGGGGCAGATGATATCTGCGTGCCGGTGGCTTGTGAGATAGAGCAGCATGGCCGACCGTCTTGTTGGGTGTTGGAATGTGGCTTTGTCCCGGTAGAAAACGAAGAGGATACCGATCTGGATCCCCTGGAGCTGGAAGTAGCTGAAGAACAGTTGGAAGACGTTCCGGCTGATGCTGATACGGTTGCAGGAATGAAGCTTTTTGATGTCATTAATAAGGTGCTATTTCGCATGGAAGAACCGCCTCGCTGGGTGCTACTCTTGGGCCCCGGACAAACGGTACTTATTGATCGAAGTAAGTGGAATGAAAAACGTCTCTTGCGATTCGACTGGTCGGAAATCTTTGGGCGCCGTGAAAAAGAAACATTGCAGGCTTCAGCAGTGCTGCTGCATCGAGAGAACTTAGTCCCATCTGAGGGTGAAGCACTACACGAAACCTTGGATGAAGCATCCCATAAACATGCCTATGGTGTTTCTGAAGATCTAAAGTATTCTGTACGGGAAGCTGTTGAAAAGTTGGGCAATGAGGCTATTTGGTACCTGCGCAATGTCCGAAAAGATAAGGTCTATGATGGCGAAATTGATGAGCGTGAGTTTACCAACGAATGCCTGCGCTATATCTACCGTATGCTCTTTCTATTTTATATTGAAGCACGTCCGGAACTGGGCTTTGCACCGATGGACAGTGAGGTTTATCGCAAAGGGTACAGCCTGGAACATCTCCGGGATCTGGAAATGGTGAAATTATCAACTCCAGAGGGACGTAATGGCTATTACATTAATGATAGCATCAGCAAATTATTCAAATACATTTTTGAGGGTATTACACCCGAAGGTTCTCAGGGTTCGCTGCTGGATGCAGCCGATTCGGATGAAGAGGCCTCGGAGCACAACACCTTTAGTATTCCTTCCCTGCATGGACACATCTTTGATCGAAAGCTGACTCCTACCTTGAACAAGGTAAAATTGCGGAACCATGTGTGGCAGGAGATCATCGAACTGATGTCGCTTACCCGCAAGGACGGATCCCGAAAGCGACGGGGACGGGTTAGTTATGCGCAACTGGGTATTAACCAGTTGGGGGCTGTTTATGAAGGACTGCTCTCTTACACCGGATTTTTTGCTGAGGAAGATCTGTATGAAGTGAAGAAGGCCGGAGAAATGTATGACCTGCTGGAGCACGCCTATTTTGTAACCAAAGAAGAACTGGGTGAATACAAAAAGAAAGAGCGGGTGTTCAAGAATGGCGAACAGCTCATGCATGAGAAAGGCTCCTTCATTTATCGCCTATCTGGACGTGAGCGGGAAAAGTCGGCTTCATACTATACGCCGGAAGTGCTTACCGAAAGTTTGGTAAAGTATTCGCTGAAAGAGCTGATTACCGATGATATGAGCGCTGATGACCTGTTGGATCTCACTATCTGTGAGCCTGCCATGGGGAGTGGCGCCTTCCTGAATGAAGCCATGAACCAGTTGGCCGATATTTATCTGCAACGCAAGCAGGATGAGCTCGATGAGGCTTTGGATCCAGATAAATACATGGAGGAAAAGCAGCGGGTAAAAGCCTACCTGGCGGATAACAATGTGTATGGGGTGGACCTGAATCCCATCGCCGTAGAGCTGGCAGAGGTCTCACTGTGGCTCAATACCATTCACAAAGATGGCCATGTGCCGTGGTTTGGAGAGCAGCTTCGAACCGGAAATTCCCTGATTGGAGCCCGACGAGAAGTGTATCGCACCGATCAGCTAACCCAGAGCAAGGGACGCTATGGAGCATGGATGTTTGAAGCGCCCAAACGGGTTCCATTGGGGTCAGCACGGGACAAGCATGAGATCTACCACTTTCTGTTGCCGGATAACAACATGTCGAACTATAATGACAAGACGGTTAAAAAGCGGTACAAGGAAGAAATCAACCAGATAAAAGATTGGCAAAACCAATTTGTAAAGTCTTTTGATGAAGAAGACCTGCCCGCCTTTCGTAATTTAAGCGATGCGGTGGACCAGCTGTGGGAAACGCATGTGGAGCAGCTGAAGCGTTTGAAGGATCGCGTGGAAGATCCGCTGCCGATATATGGCCATGATGATATTGGGGACGTCCGACGTAAATCGACGCGGCAGAAAGATGATCTGTGGAATAAAGTACTGCGCTCCCAGAATGTACAAGCTTCCAGCCCGTACCGGCGCCTAAAATTGGCCATGGATTACTGGTGCGCCTTATGGTTTTGGCCCATTGATAAAGCTGATCTGTTGCCCAGCCGGGACCAATACCTGATGGACTTGCAGATGATTTTAGAGGGAGAGGTGTATGGTATGGCTCCAAAGGTTGGAGAGCAAAAAGAGATGTTTGCCAGTGATTTTATGGTGGAGGAGCAAAAAGAGCTCTTTGAAGAAATTGGGTATGTGGATGTGGGTGAGCTCTGTGACAAGTTTGAGCGTCTTGGAGTAGTTCAGGAGTTGGCTGAACGATACCGCTTTATGCACTGGGAATTAGAGTTCGCCGATATTTTTAAAGAAAATGATGGTTTTGACTTGATTCTTGGAAATCCTCCATGGCTAAAGATTGAATGGAGTGAAAGTGGCATAATAGGTGATTATCAGCCACTTTTTACATTACGCAAACTTAAAGCAAATGAGCTTAATGAGCTGAGAGAAGAAACATTTCAAGAAATACCTACCCTAGAACATGCTTGGCGTCAAGAATATGAAGTCAATGAAAGTATCCAGAATTACTTGAATGGGATTGTAAATTACCCACAATTACAGGGTATACAAACTAACTTATACAAATGTTTTATACCTAAAGGATGGTTTTTGGGTAGTAATAGAGGCATAATTGGATTACTCCACCCAGAAGGGCCCTATGATGATCCAAAAGGGGGAATATTCAGGAATGAAATTTATTTACGTTTATTGGATCATTTTCAACATATAAATGAATTAATGCTTTTTAGTGATGTTGATCATCATACTAAATTCAGCATTAATATATATGGGCCAAAACGTAATGAACCTAATTTTGTTCATATAGCAAATCTATTTACCCCAACTACTATTGATCGTTGTTTTCAACATGATGGTACTGGCCCGGTACCAGGCATTAAAGATGAGGAAGAAAAAGAAGATGGTCGAATTGATACCTCTTGGGGCACGACTGGACATACTAACCGAATAATCGAAGTAACTAAAAAAGAACTTAAATTATTCGCAGAATTATATGACGATGAAGCGACTTTACCTGCTGAAGCTCGCTTACCAGCTTTACACAGTCAAGAGCTAATCTCGGTATTGGACAAATTTGCTAACAAATCTGGCAAACTTGAGGAAATTAGTAATGAATTTACAGCATCTACTATGTTCGATGAGACTTCAGCCCAAAACAATGGCATAATAGAAAGAGAAACACAATATCCCAACGATCTCAGTGAATGTATTTTGTCAGGCCCTCATTTTTATGTTGCCAATCCTCTATATAAAACGCCAAGAAGAGAATGTTCGAAAAATAGTGATTATGATGAAATTGACTTAGTTAACATATGCGAAAACTATTTGCCCCGTGTTAATTTTGTCCCGAATTCTAATAAGCAGAAATATTTACAGCAAATCTCCAAAGTAAGTTGGGAAGGTGAAGGAAAAAGATTTGTAACGGATTATTATAGATTGGCTTGGAGAAAAATGATTGGTTCATCTGCCGAGCGCACTTTAATTCCTGCCATAATTCCAAGAGATACAGCACATATATATTCTGTCATTAGTGTTGCATTTAAGAATAAAGAAGAGTTGATAAAACAATCTTCGCTAATGTCGAGCATACCTTATGACTTTTTTGTTAAGACAACAGGGAAATCAAATTTTACGAGCGGTGATTTTTTAATTTTACCGTTCTTCAGTTTAGAGAATATTTATTCGCACATCGCTGGGAGATACTTGTTATTAATTTGTTTGACAAGGTCATATGAAAATTTATGGCGAGACTTATACAGCAAAGATTTTAATAATTTGGAATGGACGAAAAATGATAAAAGGTTAGACTTAAATATTTATAAGAAATTAAGTAATAATTGGAATTTTGATAATACATTTAGAAATGATTACCAAAGACGGCAAGCATTACTTGAAATCGATGTATTAGCCGCAATTTCTTTAGGAATGTCTTTAGAGGAGCTGAAGACTATCTATCGTGTACAGTTCCCAGTAATGCGACAATATGAAGCCGATACATGGTATGACGAAAATGGACGAATTGTTTTTACAGCCTCTCGTGGTTTAACAGGTGTCGGTTTAAAACGAACAAGCAGCAGTGCCAAACGAGTAATAGATAAAAAAGACGTTATTGGATATTCGGTTGATGCTCCTAACATGCAGGTCGAGAATGAAGCTATTGGCTGGAATGATGTGAAGCACTTAGAAGAAGGGGTCGTCTATAAGACCTTTATGGATGATACCCAGCCTGGTGGTCCGTCAGAAAGAACCATAGAATATCATGCGCCCTTTGACCGGTGCGACCGAGAAGAAGATTACGAAACGGCCTGGAAGGCCTTTGAAGAACGGGGTATAATAAATGAAGCCGGGGCCGAAGTATGATACCATCCGTTCTCTCCGATCAAATAAAACGAGGCGTTGGTAATTATCTGAAGACAACTTTTCAGATTACTACCCCTCATTTTAGCTCTTTGATGGATGACTTTTTGGATGAGGAGGCAGACCAGCTGCTGAAAGGTCCCTATCTGTCCATGCAGTTGCCGTTCATCAAAGAGCAGATAGACAGCAATCCTTTCGAAAACATTGAGCTTCCGTTTCCTACGCCTTACCGGCACCAGAAACGAGCTTTTCAGCGACTGTCTATTGATAATCCCCAACCGACCATTGTAGCCACGGGAACCGGTTCGGGAAAGACCGAAGCATTCCTGTTGCCTATTTTAGATTACTGCGCATCCAAAGCGGGGCAAAAAGGGATAAATGCAACCATCATATATCCCATGAACGCCCTGGCCAATGATCAGGCCGGACGTATAGCAGAAAATATCTACCAAAACGAAGCCACTCGTGGAAAGGTTCGGGCGGGGTTATATGTCGGAAGAGGCCGGAGCGGAGGAGCAGCTACCCAAACCACAATGACGCCCACCCAGCTTATTACCAAGCATGAAGTACTGCGAGAAGATCCCCCGGATATCCTGCTTACCAACTATAAGATGCTGGACTATCTGTTGATGCGTCCCAAGGACGCTCAAATATGGCAGCACAATGATCCGGAATCCCTTCGCTATTTGGTGGTGGATGAGCTGCATACCTTTGATGGAGCCCAGGGGACTGATCTTGCTTGTCTGCTCCGCCGGTTAAAAGCGCGGTTAAAGACGCCGGACTCGTACCTTTGTCCCATTGGAACTTCCGCTACGCTGGGCGGAAATGAGAATATCGGGCGGCTGCAAAGCTATACCCAGCAGGTGTTTGGGGAATCCTTTTCTGAGGAGGCTATTATTACCGAGTCCCGGATGGAAGCCGATCAATTCTTTGGGGATTTGGAGGTCAAACATTTTGGAATTCCTGAAGCTACTGAAGAAGATCTTAATCCCGATTACTTTGAAGAACGGGATGATTTTATTCGTAAGCAGGTTACCTTGTGGACCGGTAAGGACAATCTCAGTGAAATTGAGCTGGGAGAATGGCTGCGACAACATCAACTCTTTCGTCAGTTGCTTCAGATAATTGAAAATAGTCCGGTACTTGTCCGGGAGCTGTTAGATGAGCTGAGCAATCTGCATGATGAATTTGCGGATAGCACCAGAAGAAAGAGTTATCTGTTGCTCAACAGCTATCTTCTTTTGATCAGTAAAGCCAAAGTACAGGAAGGATCAAAGCTTTCCTCGTTGGTCAACCAAAAACAGGAAGTTTGGATCCGGGAGATGCGCCGGATGGTTTCCTCCGTTTCTTCCAACCCGCAACTCCGATTTGCTCATGACCTGAATGAAGAACAGCTGGAGCAACATATGCCTTTGCTGGTCTGCCGGGATTGTGGCCATACCGGATGGGGCGGGGTGTTGAAAGAAGCAGATCGCAGTATTACCACAGATTTGGACACCTTTTATCAGTATTACTTTAATGACTCACCCGATACGGCTTTTTTCTTTCCTAAAGAACCCGATGAGGAAAAGACGCCCGGTCACCGGAAGCTCTGTACCCAATGTTTGCGTGTACACTCTATGAATGCGGATGAGTGTTCAGCATGCCTTACCGATGAATACCTGATGGAAGTTCATTTATATCAGGAGACTAAGCAGCGCAAAAACTATAATAAGCTGGTGAAAGATTGTCCCCGGTGTGGATCACATAACGGACTTTCGATTATCGGGGCTCGTTCTTCCACGCTGTCATCGGTGAGTGTCAGTCAGTTTTTTGCTTCTCCCTATAGCGGAGATAAAGCAGACAAGCGCCTGCTGGCCTTCAGCGATTCAGTGCAAGATGCCTCGCACCGTTCCGGGTTTTTTACTGGCCGGACCTATCGCTTTAACCTTCGTGGCGCTATTCAGCAATATCTGAATAAGAGCAAATATTCGGGATCACTTGCCGATTTACCGGGTATGTTCAATGGGTACTATCAGAGAGAGTTTTTATCAAATGAGAAATATGTGGCCCAGTTTATCCATCCTGATATGCAGTGGATGGATGACTATGACTATATGGTGCATAACAATAAACTTCCTGAAGATTCTAACTTACTAAAGTATATACGAAAGCGAGTTGAGTGGGAAATTTATAGCGAGTATGGTCACCGGTCACTTATCGGACGAACTCTGGAGAAGTCAGGCTCTTCTACGGTGCGGATTGATCAGAATTTGTTGAAGGAGTCTGTTCAGGATATTGCCAATCGCCTCCGCGAAGAAATTGGAACGCTCCGTGACATCGGTGATGATGTCGTTTTTCAATTGGTATTAGGGGTGATTTATAACCTTCGAACACGAGGGGGAATTTACCATAGCATGTTGGAAGGATATATTCAGGATTGGGGAAATCCTTTTGTAACTCGGGGTATTCCCTTCATGAAAAAATGGGGATATCAATCTCGTACTCCATCATTCTTAACCAACAGGCAGGATCAAAGCCGATTTCAACGACTGTTGAGCAGTAGTCGCAATACCTGGCATCATCGATGGGCTGTTAAAGTGTTGGCTCAGGATGCCCCGATAATTGAGGGATATGTTGATCAGGTATATCAGATTTTATTATCCCGATTGGTTACTAAAGGACTTCTTAAGGAGCATAAAGTTGGACGTAATAAAGTATGGAGCATACCATCCGAGCATCTAAAAATAGATACCGAAGTCGAAGATCTGAAGTGTCAGCGTTGTGGTCACCGTTTGCAGTGTACAACAGCAGAGCTGGATTATTGGGAGGATACGCCTTGTATTCAACACCATTGCAGTGGGCATTATGAGCGAAACGAACAGTCCAATCACTTCTACGAACGACTCTATGCTGATGGTGACATAAAAAGGATTCGGTCAGCAGAACACACTGGTTTACTTGACCGCGAAAAAAAAGAGTGGATTGAAGAAAGGTTTAAGGCTGAGGATCCTAAACCATGGTATCCCAATTTATTATCGGCAACGCCTACGTTGGAAATGGGCATTGATATCGGAAATCTAAATTCGGTTTTTCTTTGTTCCGTACCACCCAGTCAGGCCAGCTATGTGCAGCGGGTGGGACGTGCCGGGCGTAAAAGCGGTTCTTCCTTAAACTTGACGGTAGCGGAAGCATCTCCTCATGATCTGTATTTTTACTCAGATCCGCTCCAAATGGTAGATGGAAATGTAGAGCCGCCGGGATGTTTTCTGAATGCAGTAGCCGTTTTGCTGCGGCAGTACCTGGCTTTTACCCTGGACAGGTACATTGAGCAGTATGGAGAAGAGGCGAATATCAGCAACAGTTTTGGACAAGTCGTCAGAGCGTATGATCGGAAGGATCATGAGATTTTTCCCCACAAGTTTTTGGATTATCTCCGGAAGAATAAGGAGCGATTATTCGATGACTTTGTAGAACTGTTTGTAGATGAAATAACGGAAGATACTCGCAAGCGATTATGGGAATATATTGATGGCTCACAAGAAATATCCGACCATCTGATTTATCGTTTTGAGAGCTTATTAGAATACAAAAAGGAAGAACTGGACAGCCTGCGAAGTCAGCGTAAAAAGATTAACAGAAATATTAAGCATCGCGAGCAAAATCCTGTTAAACCCAAAGATCATAAAGAGATAATCAATGAATTAAAGCGTGAGGTTGCTGCTTTAGGAAGCTTTATTGGATCTCTAGAAAGCGAAAACACGTTTCAGGCATTGACCAATGAAGGACTTATACCCAACTATGCCTTCCCGGAAAGTGGTATCAAGCTGAAGTCCATCATTTATCGAAAAGTCGGTGACGAATTTAAAACGGATGAATATGAATACATACGTCCGGCTTCGGCGGGAATCCGAGAATTTGCACCGGATAATACTTTTTATGCGGATGGTCGACGCATTACTATTGACCAGGTAAATCTGCAATTGTCTGAGCCCGAAGAATGGCGCTTCTGTCCCAGTTGTCATCACACCGAGCGGGTTGCGGGGGGTGGTAGTTCTGATAAATGTCCGCTTTGTGGAGATTCGCAGTGGTCCGATGGGCACCAGACCCACAATGTACTGGAGCTTAAACAGGTGATGGCCACGGCTTCGAACAGGGAAAGTCTGAGTTGGGATGAAAACGAAGAGCGGGATCCAAAGTTTTATGAAAAAGAGATGCTGGTCCAGATCAATGAGGAGGACCGAAACATCCAGTCTGCTTACAAGCTGGAAACCGATCGAGTCCCCTTTGGTTTTGAGTTTATCAGAAACGCACGTCTTCTGGAAATAAATTTTGGTGAGGGTACAGGATCATCCAATGATGTGAAGAAAGTCGCCGGTAAAGAAGTTCCCTCTACAGGGTTTGAGGTTTGCAATAAATGTGGCCGCGTAATCAATGGAGATGGTAAAAATCATACAAGATCATGTCCCAATTATGGAGATGGAGATGCAGAAGAGTCGTGCTTCTATCTCTATAGAGAGCTTGAGTCTGAGGCCTTACGCATCTTATTGCCTTCCTCATCCTACGAGTTGGATTCTTTAGAACATCACAGTTTTAATGCTGCTTTCTATCTCGGGCTTAAGGAATACTTTGAAGGAGATATCGATCACCTTCGCACTACGTATATGCAAGAGCAAGCGCCTGGCAGTGATTTTCATCGTCATTACTTGGTTTTGTATGATACGGTTCCCGGAGGTACGGGATATTTGAAGCAGTTGATGGAAGACAAAAATAATATCAAGGAGGTATATGAAAAGGCATTAGAGGTCTTACGGACGTGCAAATGTCGAACGGAAGGGGAATCAGGATGTTACGAATGCATCTATGCCTACCGACACAGTTTTAAGATGGCCAATATTGATAGCACTAAGGCCATTGAGATATTATCGCATATTGTTGAGCGGTGGGATACCCTCGAAGAAGTAGAAACGGTCAAGCTTATAAGTTCAAATAAGTATCTTCAAAGCCCGCTTGAGGACAAGTTTATAAAGCTGCTCGACCAGGGGCCGCTTAATGGGGAAAAAAGTTATCTGATTAAAGACCAGGTTAATGGCAAAGACGGATGGCGTTGGCACTGGGGAAATCGTATCTATCGCATTGAGCCACAAGTGAATATCAGTGATCATGCTAATATCCCTCATAACACCTCGGCAGATTTTGTGATATGGCCTATGAAATTGCCGGATGTCAAGAAAGGACATCAAAAACCCATTGCCATATTTACCGATGGATTTGAATATCACAAAGAGCAACTTGATGATGATTTCCAGAAGCGGTGCGGCGTAATAAATGAATCGGATTTCTTGGTCTGGAATATTACCTGGTCTGATTTAATTGAAGATGATCAACCCTCAAAAGGCTTTTTTGATATTAATGAAGGCCGATTTAAAGGGTTGGTCGATCAAAATATAAATCCTGGGAAATCCCATGTATTTAATAGTGATGCAGATCTTTGGATGGATGGGAATGGTCTGAGTACCATGCTCTCGTATCTTGAGAATCCCAATCCAAGCCATTGGAATCTGCTTGTCCACTTCCTAACGCTTTCTCTTGGTAACGGCTGTCTTATAGATCAGGAGGAATTTGACAGTTCAATTGAGCAGCTTATTGGTGATTCTGAAAAAGAACATCCGGGGTGGGAAGCCCAATTTGGCGGAAGAGAAGGAGATTTATTTACTCTTGGAACAAAGTATTCCGGAAATCCCGGTATACTCAAAACAGGTTTTACCTTCTGTATCCCCAAAGAAAATATGCAACCTGATAGTGGGGGCTTCAATGGTAGTAAAGGAATTCTAAAGCTCTGGGATGCTGGTCAAGTGATAGATGAAGAAAACTTTGGCAAGCTTTGGGAAGGAATTCTGCATCATATGAATCTCCTTCAATTCTTGTCATCGGCCTATCTATTTACAACTCGTGGTATTGAACGTCATCGATATAGTGATTGGCTTTCCGAGAGCGCTCCATCTACTATGGAAGAAGATTACGGGGATGTATTGCCAGATCTTAAATACCTGGCAGATGAGCTCAAACCTTTTATTGAAGCTATTGATGCTGAGTTACTGGCTTCAGCAAGAGTTGGATATGAGCTTACAGGAGATAAAGATCAGGTACTGGCAGATGCAGAACTTGCCTGGGAGGCTGAAAAGATAGCAATTCTTGGAGATTGGCAAATGCCATATCAAAGTGAGTTTGAAAACAAAGGATGGGAAATTCTGTCAATAGAAGAAGTAGTTAATGATCCCAGCCAGGTAATCGAGAAATTAAATCAAGTAACAAACTAATTCATCATGTCTGCACCCGATAATATCAAAGTTGCCATTGCGATTGACTTCATGGATGCCTTTGCAAATATCCCGAAGTCAAAGCAGAAGAAAGTCCGTCGTTTTTTGGAGAAGTTTCGAGAGCATCCTACTTCCTCTGGTATTAATTATGAACCCATAAAAAATGCTCATGATCCGGATCTGTATTCTATCCGGGTTGACCAAGAATATAGAGGTATTGTAAAAAAGCCATCGAAGGGTCGGGTATATCTCTTGCTCTGGGTTGACAAGCATGATGATGCCTATGATTGGGCCATGCGTAAGCGTGTGGATATCCATCCTGAGACGGGAAGCGTGCAGATTCTAACAGTAGATGAGGATACGGTTGAACCCAAGAAAGAGGAAAACCTGCAAGAAGAAAAAACTCCTCTTTTTGATGATGTGCGAGATCGTGAGATGAAACGACTGGGGATTCCCGAGATGTATCTTCCTCAGATTAGGGAGATCTACACCCCCGAAGACTTGGAGGCGATGCAGGATACCCTTCCGGCAGAAGCTTTTGAGGCTTTGTTCTTCCTACAAGAAGGATTTTCTCTGGAAGAGGTATGGAGGGAGCTCATGCGTGAAGAACAGGAGAAAGAAGAGGTGGACACCGAAGATTATGAACAAGCGCTTGAGCAGCCCGATTCACAGCGACGTTTTGTAGTGACTGAGGATTCCGTTGAGTTTGCAGAAGTACTGAATGCCCCATTAGAGCAATGGAGAATCTTTTTACATCCCTCGCAGCGTAAGATTGTCAAGAAAGATGTAAATGGTCCAATTCGAGTACTTGGAGGGGCCGGGACGGGGAAGACGGTGGTAGCTATGCACCGGGCCAATTGGTTGCTGGAAAACCTGTATACGGAATCAAATGATCGCATTCTCTTTACCACCTTTACAGTCAACTTAGCTGCCGACATTAAGGAAAACCTGCGTAAGATTTGCAAAAAAGAAGTGCTGGATCGTATTAAAGTAGTCAACCTGGATAAATGGGTTGTCGACTTTCTACGTAGTAATAGCTACGACTATGACATTGAGTATAATGGAGCTCAAAGTGATGAATGGAGTCAGGCTCTGGATTATTACGAGGGTTCTAATTTCGATGATCTGTTTATCCGGACGGAGCTTGAAGATGTAGTCTTGGAAAATAATGTTCAGTCATTTAAGCAATACTTGCGAACTCCCAGGGTGGGAAGAGGATCCCGTATAAGCAGGGGACAAAAAGATGAGCTTTGGCCCGTATTTGAAGAGTACCGGAGACTCTTAGAGCTAAATCAAAAGAAAGAACGCATTGATGCTTTTCGTGACGCAAAAAGTCTATTGGAGGAAAAAGGAGATATCCTGCCTTTCCGCTGTGTGATTGTAGATGAAGCTCAGGACTTCGGCAATGCGGAGTTTAAGTTAATACGACAAATGATACCCCAGTCCCGTCCCGAGGATCAGCTCAAAAACGATATTTTTATTGTTGGTGACGCTCACCAGCGAATTTATGGAAACAAGGTGGTATTAAGTCACTGTGATATTGAGATTCGTGGCCGATCACACCGACTAAAGATTAATTATCGTACCACAGAGGAAAACCGGAATTGGGCCGTAGGTATCCTGAGTGGAGAGACTTATGATGATTTAGACGATGGAGAAGATTCTCAAAAAGGATACCGATCCTTACTGCATGGAACTGAACCAGCGGCTGAACACTTCGATCATCATGATGAAGAGATCGGTTTTATAATATCCTCGCTGGAAGACTTGAAGGAAGATGTTCATGGCTTGAAGTCTACCTGCCTCGTAGCTCGAACCGAGAATATGCTGGAGATGTATGAGAATGCGTTAGAGGAGCGTGGTTTCACCACTTACAGAATCAAAAGGAATGAGGCCGAAGACAGGAGCAAGGATGGTATCAGATTGGCAACCATGCATCGCGTTAAAGGTCTGGAGTTTGACTATATGTTTATTGCCGGTGTGAATGATGGTACGGTGCCCCTCAAATACAATCTCGAAAAGAAGGATAGTGAATTTGCTAAGCATGAAGCCGAAAAAGTAGAACGATCACTGCTTTATGTTGCTGCTACTCGGGCGAAGAAACAGGTTTATGTAACGAGCTATGGGGATAAGAGTCGGTTTTTGGGATAATTTTATCAGATTGAGATCTGAAAATATATGCTCTTCAAAGACATGGAAGAGTTTGAAGTAAATAGATAGTGAGAAATTGTCATGTTTGACAGTCAAAGATTGCATTAATTGGCATTATCAAATAGGTTTTTTAGGTCAAAGTTAAAGCACTTTAATAATATTTATGGCGTCAACTTTTGAATATTTGGACAATCATTTAGAGAAACTCGGACTTGAGCGACCGAACCTGGAGGTTTTAAAGTCAGATGTAAATGAATACAATACTTTAGCCTATCAACATCAAGGTAATGTAGTAGCTAGTAGAGAAAAGGGGCTTTATGTAAGAAATGAGGATAGGCAAATAGCCAAAAAGAAATTCAAAGACTTCTTTAGGCTTGCTATAGAGGAGAGTGTTCAATTAGCTCTTACGCCTGAGTATTCTTGTCCTTGGGACAATATTGAAAATCAATTAGAGAATAACTCTTTACCCGAATATGGTGATCTATGGATAATTGGATGTGAGTCTATACTTCCTTCTGAGTTAAAAGAATTAATCGATAATTACGAAACCGATACAATAAAATTTGTACTAGGAGTCTGTCGGACAAAGCCGATTTAACTTATTATTAAATTTTAGTGGAAACCGATTTTTGAACAAAGCCTCGATTGTGGAGATTGTTTTTCTTATTTCCATATCAGATATTCTTTTCCTCGGTTGGCTTATGCAGCCAAAGCATGCATGCGCTTCAAATTGTAGGCGCATTTGACCAGATTCCATTCCCCGGTGACCTTTTGGAGGCCACGCAGGCTAAACTGGCGGAAGCCCATCACATGTTTTATAATGCCAAAGACGGTCTCCACCGTCGCTTTGCGCCGTCCGTAGAAGGCTTTTCCTTCTTGCGTTTTCAGTCGCCACCCCATCTGTTCAGCCTCGGTAGCCTCTTCCGGGGACGGGCCCGGATCGGCGCCCCGCTCATCCCAGCGTTGGTTGTGGGACTGGCGACCAGTCGCCAAATAAGGGGTTATCTCGCGATCGGTGGCATTGGTAATGTTTTCTTCGCTATAATATCCATTGTCAGCAGTGATTCGCTGGACATTCCCAATTTCCTCCGGTAGGTTCTGCAGCGCATCCAGGGTCTGCTCCAGTTCTTGTTTATCGTTGGGCGCCTGGCTGATGTGGCCCCCAACAATCAGATGGCTGTCCATATCGACCGCCAGCTGTCCATTCCAAGCCTGTTGCCAGCCGCTAGAGCTGGTGGGCATGATCCGAGACTCCGGATCGATAAAGTTGACCTGGTCTTTATCCCGCGGGCCCGGCTCCGGGGGCTGGGGCTTGCGACCCGGAGTTTTCTTGCCCGTTCGCTGTTCTTTGGCGCGGCGCTCGGCCATTTTTTGCTCGTATTCGTCCTGTTCGACCTCGTAGCGCTTCTCGGCCCGCTCAGTGATCAGCGCCTTAGCCTGGCGAATTTGTTCCAGCCGCTTCTGGCGGTGGGCCAACTCCTGCGGGAGCTTCTGGTCATCTTCCTCTTGCCGGTCTGCCGCTTCGGCTCGTTTCAACAGCTCGGCCACTTCCTGGCTCAACTGATCTTCCAACTGGCAGGCCCGATCCCAGCTCATGGCCTTATGCTTGCTGGCATTAGCTTTGAATTTGGACCCGTCTATGCTCACATCGCCCAGCTCAGCCAGTCCCATCTCGGCGGCCACCAGCAGAATCTGAGTGAACAGGGTCCCCAGCGGCCCCATAAAACGCTTCCGAAAGCTGCAAATGGTATCGTGATCGGGATGCTGATTCGCTGCCACATATCGCATAGGCACCGACTCGTAGGTAGCAGCCTCGATCTTACGGGAGGAAAACGTCCCGCTTGCGTAACCATAAAACAGCAGAGCGGTCATCATTCGCGGATGGTAGGCGTCCGAGCCACTGCCGGTGTAGGCACTTTCCAGGGCTGAAATATCCAGCTGGTCTACAACCTCGACCACAAACCGGACCAGGTGATTCTCGGGCAGCCACTCATCGACCGAGGGCGGCAACAGGTAAGAAGTATCGCGATCCACTAACTTAAAATTTGCCATCACAAAACAGATCCATTTTTGAAAAAGATTACCTAAACCTACTAAATTATGCTCGGAAAGTCCGACAGACTCCTTAGGCAACGCTTTTTCCTATACTATGAAGATAATTTATAGTTTCTATTTTCAACATATTAGGGCTATATCATATCCAAATTTCCAGGTCTGATAAACGGTAGTCAATACTTACTACCGCCAGAACTGAAAGCGCAAAATGCTACTATTAGAGCCCTTTGTAATACCACCCCATCCGAAGGGTTTTGAAAAGCCCATTCAGCCTTCAGCCGTCATCTCATAGTCGGGAATTGCAATGTCGTCGCGCAGGTCACGGCCAACAAAGAAATCCGCTACCGGTGGAATCCTCAGCGCCTTGGTAACGAGGTTGCGGAAGGTGATTCCAGCCTTGGTCTTCGGGGCAAAGGAGGAAGCAAAATTTGCGGCCGACTCCTGTTTTTGTTTCAGGAAGGGCATCATCCGTTCTTCGTAGCGGGCAAATGCGGTAGCAAAATCACCGTTTGCAGCATGAAGTTCGCCCGCCAGCACGTAGGCTTCAGCCATAGCCAGCCCGGTCCCTTCCCCCGCGAGGAGGGAAACGCAGGCCGCAGCATCACCGACGAGCGCAACGCGGCCTTTCGTCCAGGTGTCCATGCGGATCTGGCTGACGCGGTCAAAATAGATGTCGGTAACGTCCTGCATCGCCGTAAGAATTTGCGGGCATTCCCAGCCGGCATCGGCAAAGGCGTGTTGCAGCACCGCCTTGCATTCTTGCTCGTTCGATGGATGGCCGTCGGGCAGGTATTCATCTCGAAAGACAAAGAGAAACAGCGTATTGTCGCCGCGCATGGAGAAGCGGGACGCCTGTCTTCCCGGTATGGCATGGCTGACATAAACCAGCTCATCTCGCGGCTCATAGCCCTGCACGTTGAATGCGGCCACATGATAACCGAGAGGGATTTCGTAATCCGCTTCCGGTCCAAACGCAAGTTGTCGAATGCG
>Ga0209921_1000163_pt1 | contig 24137 bp, 14 predicted proteins | sample SalPonF2_C_D2_MG_FD_185730 | JGI IMG/M metagenome (GOLD analysis project Ga0209921, IMG submission 185730) | Salt pond soil microbial communities from South San Francisco under conditions of wetland restoration - Salt Pond MetaG SF2_C_D2_MG... ...
ACTCCATCAACCGTCGATCCGAGCATGCCGCCTGACTTTGACTTTCTCTCGGCCCCGGGGAGGGACATATCCCTCTCGCTCAGACTCAAACCTCAATTGGAATTGACTCTCGCTGCGCGGCCGGCCAGCATCCCACTCGTCAGCATCGTCCGCAGCAGGCTATCGTCGCCGTCTTACCCTCGCGGCTCGCAATCCTTCGGCGAAACCGGCGGGAAACTGCCGCCCACAACGGCTTCCCGCGTCAAGGACGCGGGCAAAAAGAAGGGGGCCGAAGCCCCCTTCCAAAGTGACAGACCGAAGTCTGGTTTTTGCTTACTGCGTGCTCACCGGCACCTGCGTGTGGAAGTAAGCCGACGGCAGCAGGCTGTAGTTCACCACGTTGCCCGTTCCCAACACGCCGCCGAAGAACTGGTTCGTGGCAGTCGGGTTGGTCGAGGCATAGTGGCTGGTTAGCGTGTCGGTGGCGAAGTTCACCCAGCTATTGGCGTTGGTCACCACGTCACCGCCCAGCTGCAGCGGCAGGGCCGTCATGAAGTGGATGCCGCCGCCCGCGTCGGTGTTGCCGGGCAGCACGTTGTTGAACACGCCATCGGTGGTGATCTGGCCCAGCGGGTTCACCGTCCCCGGCGCCGGCTGGCCGTTCGCCGTGTCGATGGTGCCCAGATAGACCAGGCCGGGCCAGTAGAAGCTAGCAGGCGAAGTGCCATTTGCTGCTGGCGTGGTTGCCAAATCAACGTTCCCCGTGGTCTGCAGCACCAGGTGCGTGTTGGGCCAGGTGTTCACCCCGGTAACCGCCGACCCAGTGGCATCCGGCACGCTTGACGGCTGCGCAAAGCTCGTCACGGTCACATCATTATTCACCAGGATGTTGACCGCGCTCGGGCTACCGCTGCTCGACACGCCGGTGGTGCCGTTGGTCTGGTAGGCGATCGGATTAAGCGTCAGGTCCATCGGCGCATCCGACGTGATCGGCAGATAATTGTAACGGAAGTTCGAGCTGTTGGTGTACTTCGCGTTCTTCACAGCGCCCGTGAAGTTCATGGTCACGCTCGGCGTCTGGTTCCCCGAACTCGGCGTTACCTGCGAAACAGCCAAGCCACCGGCCGGACCGGTGAAGACGTCGCTTACGGCACCGTTCGAGCTGTCTGTACCGCCAAGATTGATCGTGTTACCCGACAGCATGCCCTGCAGGATGACGTTCGGATGGTCGTAACTGCCGCTGCTGGGATTCTGACCGTAAACGTCCACCGTATAGGCCGAGACGGTCTTGCCGGCCGCCACGCGAACAGCGTAGCCGGAAGTCGGCTTGTCGCCGGCCAGGATAGCCGCGAAACCAGCCGGTGTGGAATCGCTGGCGCTAGCCACGCCCGACAGATTGGCCATCACCTTCACCTGCTGACCCATCAGCCCGGCGACGCCCAGAGGTTCGGCCGTAGGTGCAGATGGACTATCCGTTAGCGAGGGGGTTGTCGACGGACCAACGAACGCCAGCGGGGTCGAAAGCGTGACCGTACCGTTCTCACCATCGAGGACGATCGCCCCCAACGGGTTGGTGGCCGACACCGCGCTCGCACTCGACGCAGTGCCCGTGGCGTACTGCTCTACCTGCCCGCCCAGACTGAGGTCGTTATTGGCAGCAATGGCTAGATTCGCCGGATTAGGACTAGTACCAGCGCCGACGCTGGCCTTCGAGAACGCGAGGATGCCGGTATTTGTGAAGCTGCCGGTCGAGTCGTTAGTACCCGTGCCCCGGTCGGTGTTTGCCATGATCGTCGCGTCGCCCCTAGGCAAAGGCGAAGCCAGCCCGCTGACGGACCCCGAGTTGGTGATGGAATAGTCGGCGCCCGCCGTGAAGCTCGCCAGAGACGGATCCGATGCGGTTTCCAGCCTAGCGATGTTGCTCATCGTGCCGCTGTTGGTGATGCTGCCGTTGGTGGCCGCAAGCGCCAGGGGTTGCGTGCTGTTCCCCGAAGAGTCCTTCGTATTGATCGTTCCGTTGTTGGTCAGACTGCCGCCGTCCAGCCAGACCGCGCTGGGATAGTTATTAGTAGTGTCTTGGTTGTTGACTTGAATCTGGCCATTGTTGGTTACGTCATTGTGGAAGACGGCCCAATCATAGTTAGAAACAGTGAGTGAGGAAGGGGCATTATTAAGCGAAGCCGAACCATTATCAGCGCCAGAGGTGAGCGTGAGGTCGACCTTACCGTTATTCACGATCGCGAAATTAAGGCCGTCGTTGTTCGGATCCTGGATATTCAATGTGCCTTGGTTGGTCAGCGTGCCGCCGACCGACAGGCCGAGCGTTCCGTTATTCTGCGCGAAGTCGGTTGTACCGGTCGTCACCAGGTTGCCGGCCGTGTCAATACTGCTGTATGCGGGCGCAGTGCCGTTCACGGTCAACACGGCGCTCTTATTACTCGACGTGAAAGAGCCACTGCTAGGGCTCGGCTCACCCGCCATCACCGTTACCGCTGGGAAGGTTGCTGCAGTGGCGTGCAACGAATCCAGATTGACATTTACATTGCTGCCGCCGGCGACGAGGATCGTCGAGCCGTTGACGCTTGCTTTCCCCACGCTGACGTCGCCACCGGCCGTGCCGTTGAACTCGATGCCGTCATACATGGTGCCAGCAGCAGCAAAGTTCGTCGTGCTCAGGGAACTCCCGGACTCGCCGATTAGGCCCACGGCGCTGCCCGAATTATTAATCGTCGCGCCGCTGCCAACGATGATGCCGTTGCCATTAGCAACGAAGATATCGGACGTGCTCCCGTTCAGCGTACCCATGATCTGCGACGGGTTGCCGCTGGCGTCGATGTTGAGCACAGCATTTGTGCTGCCAGTGCCGCTGAAGTTCAACGTCGCGCTGGAGCCGATGTTGAAGCCGCCCGGCTGCTTCGTATTGATAGTCGCCGTCTTACTTGTATCACCCCAACTGATAACGGCTGTTCCGTTGACCTTGATTGTCTCTGGGCCGCTCGTCGGAACATTCTGCGGACCTGTAACGCTCCCGCTGACCACGTAGCCATTGCCCGGCAACTGCGTCGCACTCGGCGCGGCGGCGAACGCCACCGGCGCGCTCAACGCGAGCGCGACCGCGGCTGCTAGCGGCGCCCGCTTGAAACTGATTGCCTTCGAGTTTCTCTCGGACATGTAGATCTCTCCTTACCTTAGCTGTTGTCTGCAGACTTAGTGCCCTTCCCGCCGGGAAGCGGCAACTCGCGTCGCGTGATTGTTCCCCAAGTTGCCTCACGCATGCATGCTACACGAATGCAAACCGGCTGCAACGCGGTGCGCACCGACTAAGCCGGTTCACCCGCCGGAGTGTATAATACGCAGCCGCAATTATTCCACTCGCAGCGTCCGCCCGGCGCACCGTTCGTCGCTCACCTGCCCCCGTTTACAAGCCGCGCTAGAAAACCTGGCTCGCTCGTTGGAGCAACGCCCTAAAAGAGCGGCGGTTTTTTGCCAAAATGTCGCCAATCGACGACAGAAAGCGGAAACGTGCGCCTGCGCCCAACCGCCAAAATTAGAAAGGTTGGTTGACGTAGAAGAAGACGTGGGCGGCCTGGCCTTGGCGCGTTGCATGGCTGACGTGCATGGAGCCGACAGGATGAGCATAGGCCACGGTGGCACTGGTTTTACTCGCCGGCAAAGTCACGCTCAGGCTGGCGCCGGCGTCGGTAAGGCCTTGCCATGTCGCGGTGTTGGGCGGGACATAGCTGTAGCGCGCAGCGCCATGCTCCACGAACGCCTTGGGGCTGAACGTGAACGGGCCCGCGTGGAACGTGGGCGACTGCACCGTAAAGCGCGCGAGATAGCCGCGGTCGCCCACCACGGTGCCGGGGAGATAGGCGGTGAGGTTGTTGAGCCCGCCCAGCACCCACTGCTCGTATTCGGGCAGAATCTCTGGCGTGGTCTGCCCGCTCACGTCGAGCTTGAGGCTCACGCCCTTGGGCAGCACCTGGGTCGCGGATGCGTGCGCTTCGTACAGATTGAAATGGGGCGTGGGGTTGCCGGCCTTGTTTTCGTTTCGGAAGCCGGTGTCGCCGCCGGGGGCGGTGCCGATCTTGATGTTGCCGCCGACGCTCAGGCTCGCGGCGCGGTTGAACAGCCCACCGAAGCGCCAGTTGAAGTCCGAGCCCAGGTTGAAGACGTCGTAGTGTTGGTCGCGCAATGCCACTGAGCGCCGCTCGAGGTGCGGGAATGGGTACAGCACCGGCACCGTCGCCGTGACGGTCTCGCGGTCGCTGATGTGATGAAAACCTTCCTTCACGGTCCAGCGGCTGCGCGCGCTGGCGTAGAGAAGCTGGGTGCCGGTGAAGCCGTAAGTCTGGATACGGCCCAGCGGGTAGTACGGCGCGAACGCATCGCCCAGTTGATATTTGGTGTAGTGGTAGTCGAGCTGGTAGATGCCCCACGGAGTGATGTCCGACAGGCTCAAGCCGGTGCCGTTGTAGTAGGCGCCGTGCGTGGACTGGCTGAGGCCTGCCAGTGCGCGCGACTGGTTGGCCTGCAAGGTGAAGCCGTGGCCTTTGGCGTAGGCCTGCGCCTGGGCCAGGTAGTGCCCCGCGTAGCGGTTGCCGAAATTGCCGAAAGTGAGCGCCCCGCCAACGGGTTGATAGTTTTGCAGCGGGTGCTGGCTGATTTCCATCGTGCTGCCGCCGAACTCGGGCGCGGGCTTGAAGCGGATCTGCGGCTGCTGCCCGTTGGTGGCGTCGAAGGCCTGGGCGAGCGTGGCACGGCGGATGAGGTCGCTGTTTTTGACCTTGTCGTTCCCCTTGAGCCCGGAAAAGTACCAGGTGAGCTGGCGCGGGCCCTTGATGTGGGTGAACCGCCCCTGAACGACCCGCAGCAGCACACGCTTGCCGCGTTCGCGGCCCACCAGCGCGACGAGGAAATAGCCCTGCCTCTCATAGGCCTTCTTGAGCGCGCCGACGGCGGCTCGCGGCGTTTTGGCGCTTTGCACCACCTGCCGGACCGTGGCCTGGCTGAGCAGCCGGTTATCGATGATGATGTATTCGTAGCCGTGGCTTTTGACCGTCTGCCGCGGCAGGTTTTTCTTTTTTTCCTCCGCCTTGTTGCTGCCGCCCTGCTTGGCCGACCCTGCCGGCGCGGCCTGTGCGACGTGCGCCGGGGTGTGGTTGGCGGCGAGATGCAGTGCGGCATGAGCGGGCAACGCGGGCATAGACCAGTAGCTCCTCGTGGTTACGAATGGGGTGCGTAACCCCGCGCTAGGCGTCGGAACGGCAAAGCAGGCCGGCCTGGCCAAGCTTTTGCAGGGCTTGGTCAAGCCCATTGCTCAAAAGTTCACGGCGTCTTGCGGATTCGGTCACGGCCCGCCCGTTCTCCTGCAGCGAGAGCACGCCCTCCTCGATGGCCGCCTCCAGGTCGCGCAGCAGCGCGGCCCGGTCGCGGCTGCCATCCAGCCGGCCGAGCAGATAGCGCGTGAACTCGTCCACATCCAACGCCGCGTGCAGCGCACAAGGCACCGCCGCGCGCGCGCCAGCCGCCGTCGCCTGCGCCTGAAAGCGCGCCACGGGCCACGCTTGCGGGTTTTCTCCGGGATCGCGCGAGACCGGCAGCGCCTGGCTGCGCAGCTCCACTGCGCCCAGCATGTAGCACTGCAGCAGGTCCGCCATGAGCGTTGAGGCCTGCGCGGCGTCCGGCGCGAGCTCGAAACGCTGCAAGAGTTCGGCCAGCGCCTCGGATTGCGGCCAACGCCGGGCCAGCTCCGACAACACACGGCGGGTGAGCGGCGAGCGTGCGGTGAAATCCCCGCCGCCGGGGCCGATGAAGCGCCCGCCGTCCTCCTCGCGCACGTTCGCGGCCACATGCCAGCGGCCGATACGCTGGGCCGTGACGTTGCGATCCAGCCCCACGCCGGCGTGCATCAGCAGGCTGAAGCGCTGCCGGCGGGCACTCAGGAAGTCGATATACTGCTCGCTGCGGAACACATCGGCGCCGATGCGGCGCAGCGTCTGCGCAATCGACTCGCCGAAGTTTTCGGGCAGCATGGCGCTCAGCGGGGCCTCGCCCAGATATTGCAGTCCGGCTGCTTGGGCCAGCCCGAAGAAGTCGTTGACGTAGAGGGCCTGCTGGCCGCCGCCCTGCAGCGTTTGAGACAAAGCCACATCGCTGCCGCGCAGGCGCTCGGCTTCCTGGCCGAGCAGGGTCCGGTACGCTTGCGGCTCGGCGGAGTTCGCCAGGAAGTCCAGCATTGCCCGCGCTTGCGGCGCACGACTCGCGGGGTCGGAGAACTGGCCGGCGTGATACGCCATCATCTCCCCGGTCATGCGCTCGAAGTAGGCGCCCGGCAGCACGGGATAGGCCATCAGCGCCACGCCTTGTGGCGCCAATCGGTTTTTGATGCCGGTCAGCAGTTCGCTGCGCTGCTCGCGCTCCAGGGCCCGGAACGCATGCGGGCAAAGAATGTAGTCGAAAGCCTCGGACTCGCTTTGCGAAGCGCCGACGCGCACTTCCAGATTGGCGAGGTCCAGCGTCTGCTGCCATGAGCGAATGGCTTCCGCCGCCCGTTCGTCGGCGACCTCGGCCGTGAACCGGGTGGCCGGATACATCGTCGCCAGCGAGACGATATTGCCGCCGTGCCCGGCGCCCAACTCCAGCACCCGTGCCTCGGTCAACGCCTTGGGGCGGGCGGAGAACAGCGAGGCGATCACGAACAACCGATCCGGGTTGGCCTGGGCGCACAATTCGTGCGTGGGCAGGGGGTTCAGTGCGGTGGGCTCACGGGCGCTCATGATTCCCCTTCGTTCGAAGGATGTTGCGTTGAATAAGAGCGGGGCATTCTAGCAGCCGCACCGCGGCGGGGCCATGCGGCCACTTCCTGCGGCACGGTGTGCGTGGCTAACCGTACGAGGCGAGCAGGCCATCGGCCGCGAGCGGCTCGATCAGCGGACGCAGCCAGGGCTCATAGGCGCGCCACTGGCCGATGGCACTGCGGTAGAGGGGACGGCGCACCTGCTGGCGGCTCGCGGTCTGCACCAGGCGCGGGTTGTCGTGGAAGTTCAGACAAGCCGGATCGAACGGCAGATCGAGAAAGCCGAGCAGGCGCGCCACTTCGTCCTCGAAGCGTTCGACGAGCGCCTCGTAGTCGACGACGTGGATGGGCACCGGCAGCACACGCTGCCAGTGGGTCATGAGCGCGGCGTGCTCGCGCAACGCCAGCGCGAGATCCGCAAGACGGTGGGCGTAAGCGTGCTGACCGCTGAAGCGGCGGCGGTAAATGGACAAAGCCACGTCGCGCGGGTCGCGGCGGCAGTAAATGATTCGTGCGCCGGGGAAGAGCAGCGCGATCAGGCCCAGATAGTGGAAGTTGTGGGGCATCTTGTCCGCCACGCGCCGGGCGTCAGGCGCCAAGCCGCGCAGGCGCTGCAAATGAGCCGTTGCCGCTTCGGTGAGCGCCGCCTCGTCTTTGTCAACCACGGCCTGCACCGCCGCATCACGTTGCAAGTGCCCGCCCCAGCGGGTGAAAAGCTGGGCCATATCGGGCAGTTCCCCGGCACCATGCACCGCCGGGTGGCAATCCAGGATTTGCTCCACCAGCGTGGTACCGGAACGAGGCATGCCCACGATAAATACGGGCAGTGAATCGTCGTTTGCCGCCCTCGGCCCATCGGCGAAGCGCTGCGCATCGAACCCGGCCTTGAGAGCGGCGGTAAAGCGCAGGTAATCATCCGCCGAGAACGTTTCTACCCGGCCCAGGAGTGCATGGCCTTCAGACCATTCCGCAAAGGCGCGGGCATGGTCTTCGCGTCCATGCCAGAACTGACCGAGCCCGAAATGGGCGTCGGCGCGATGCATGTACGCCAGCGACCGGTCGCTCTTCAGCCGCGCCTCGATGCGCTCGACCAGCGCCGTGGCGGCCTCCTCCTCGCCGTCATCCAGCGCATAGCCGAGGCGGATGTTGAGCAAACCGAGTTCGTCCGCCTCGTGTTCATCGGCCGCCGCGAGCTCGGCGCGCGCTTCGCTGTAGCGCTCGAGCTGCTTGAGAGCGCGTATGCGCTGCTGGCGCCACTGGCCGCGCAGGTGAGCCGGCGGTTGCATAGCCTCGACGAGCTCCCAGGCTTCCCGGGCGCGTTCTTGCTCCAGCAGCGCGTTGGCAAGCCCCAGGCGGACCTCCGGCTGCTGAGGATCGATGGCCAGAATCTGGTGATAAAGGTCCTCGGCCTGCTCGGTGTTGCCGCGCTCGGCCGCGAGATTGGCCAGGTTCAGCCCGGCCGGCACGCAGTCCGGTTTTTGCGCCAGCGCCGTCCTGCAGGCGATCTCGGCCTCCTCGAAGCGGCCCAGCGTCTTTTCGGCCTTGGCCAGGCTCACCCACGCGTCGGGAAAGTCTTTCCGTAGAACCAGCGCTTGCGCGAAGCTGTCGCGCGCCTCGGCATGGCGGCCCAGGTCGAGCAGCGCCAGGCCGCGATTGTTCCAGCCTTCCGGCAGCTCGGGCGCCATGGACACAACCTTGTCCGACACGGTGAATGCCTCGCCTGCTTTGCCGAGGCGCAGCAGCGCGTTGGCGAGGTTGAGGCGCGATGCGGGATCGCGATGATTCAGTCTAGAGGCACGCCGGAAGGCCGCGGCGGCCTCTTCGAAGCGCTCCAGCGCAAGCAAGGCCAAGCCATGGTGTAGATGGACGAGCGCGCGCCGCGGCGCAAGACGCACGGCCTTTTCCAGATGCGGCAGGCCGTCCCGCGGACGCCCGCTTTGCGTCAGCGCCAAACCGTATAGCCGCAGCAGGTCGACGTTGACGGGTGCCTGGGCCAGGAGCTGGCCATAGATATGGGCAGCCTCATCTACGGCACCGGCCTTGTGACGCTCCATTGCATAGCGCAACGCCTGATCCGCGCTGGAAAAGGTCTGCGGGCGTCCCGCTGGCTGTTCTTGCGGTGACGGCGTTGAACCCACGCGAGCCTCCCCTTCAAAGAATTGCAGACAGCGGTGAACCTAGCGTCCGTAACGAATGGCCAGCGCCTTGAGAGCAAGCGGCTGGCCGCCGCCGGAGCTTTGCATTTGACCGCCCGACGGCGCGAACGAGAGTTCGGAGCCGGAAGACTGCGACACCTGCTGCACGACGATGGCGTTGGCGCCTAACTTTTGCGCTGCGTTCACAAGCTCGGCGACCAACTGGCTCCGCGTGGCGCTGCCGGTCGGGTCGTTCGCCCGCAGGCGGGCGATCCGTTTGAACGGGCGTTGCGGCGCGGCGCTTAGCACGTCCACCGTTTGCGTCGGTGAGTACTGGCGTTGTGTGAGACGGTGGACGACTGGACCGGAGCCGGTGCTGGCACAGGCGGTCATCAGGACGGCCGCAAACACAGCGAACACGAGACTCATGGGCATCCGGGTCAACCTGATCATCATTACTCTACCTTTTTGCCGCTTGGAAAAGACGCCCCTGCGCCCCGGAGGCGGAATGGGGTATGAGAGTCACTGGCGATCCCTGCGGGTGTAACCGATGGCACGGCCGACGGCGACGCGCCAGCCATACTGGCGCCTCACCGCGGTGAACTTGGCGCGCAGCACCGGATTGAATGCCCGCGTCGCCGCCCGAAACACCGAGCCGATGCCAGGCTGAGGGCCTTGGAACCCACCATTGGCAAACTCCAGTTTACGGTGCATGTGCAGCGCGTACGCAAGCGACGCTCCCAAACCATCCGGCAACATTTCCTGGTAGGGCCGCACACTGCGCGCGTGGTTCGCGGCCGCCTGGCCGCTCTGCAACATGCTGTCCGTGCCCACGCGATACCAGAACAGGGGTTCGGGCACGAGGACAAGTCTGGCGCCGGAGAGCACGGCGCGCGCAAAAAACTCCCAGTCTTCGTGGCCAATGCCGTAATCTTCCGTGTAGCCGCCGACCCGCTCGAACGTCGTCTTGCGCACCAGTGCGTTGGCATCGCCGAAAGCATTGCGGAAGACCCCCAGCCCTGCAGCGCCCCCCAGCGGAATCCACAGGTGGACGGACTCTTCGGGTGCCGGCGCGGAGGCATCGGCGTGGAAGACGTCGCTGACCGCGGTGAGAATATCAGCCTGCGTTCTGGCGGCGGCGCGAGCAAACACGGCCAACTCCTGCGGTTTGGCGATGTTGTCGTCGTCCATAAACAACACGTACTCGCCGCGCGCATGCTCTACGGCGGTATTGCGCGCCGCACCGAGATACGCGTTCTCCTGCCGGATGATGCGCCAGCCCCGCCGCTCAAACTCCGGCTCAAGGCTCTCAAGATAAGCGCAGGCATGTCCGGAGGCACTGCCGTCATCGACAAGAACCACTTCGAAGTGCTTGTAGGTCTGCCGGCGCAACGATTCTATCGCGGTGGCGAGCATGCCGGGACGCTCATAATGCGTCAGGCAAACCGTGATATATGGGGCGCCGAGCGAAGGCTCGACGTGCGCGTGCGGCTCGTCAGTCAGCCCTTTTTGAAATGCCAGCCACGCCTGCCGGGTGGACTCAGGTGTCATGGCAGGCCGCGGCGCTTGGTAGGTCAGCGTATCCAGCCTTGCCAACATACCGGCGAGAGCCGGCGGCGTTGGCGCGAACAGCGCCCGCTCCCGGTCGTCAGCGTGGATCAGTTCGGCGATGCCACCCACGTCGGCGGCAACGAAGGGAATGCCTTCCACCAGGCATTCAAGAACCGTGTAGGGGGAGTTTTCAATCAGCGAGGCAATCACCGCCACCCGTCCGGGTTCGCGCAGGTAAGCAAGAGCCTGGTCGCGGTCGTAGCCGGTAATGATCCTTACCGAGTCGTGCGTGTCCCCGAGACGCTCGCGAATGTAGCGTATGGAATCGAACTGATCACTGGCAATCGCCTTGCCGAGGAAGGTGATGCGATGCCTGGCGCGCCGTTCGGGATCGAGCCTGCTGAGCGCGTCAATGAAGATATTGAGGCCCTTGCGTGCCTCCAGTCGGCCGAAAAAGACCCATTCGCATACCCCGGCGGGCGTCGCCGTCACCGGCGCCGACGGGTTGAACGAAAAGGGCAGCAAATTCTGAATCACGCGTGTGTTTGCCGGCAGCGTCCAGCCGCGCTGACGCATCCAGTCGATAAGGTACTGGCTCGGACTCACCACCCAGTCCGCCATCTCGACCACTTTGCGCTCCATGAACTCCAGGTCCACTTCATCCAGCCGAGGCGGCAGGTGGTAATTGCCGCCTTCCGCCCAGACCGTCGGACTGTGGGTGATCACCACAAAACGCAACCCTTCGAACGCAACGCCTGTTTGCTTGGCGAGCAGGGCGTAATAAGCCTCGCCACGCCATTCGGGAAAGTAAGCGACGCTGAATTCCTCGCTGTGGGTCTTTAGCCAGCGATAAACCCTGTACGCATGCCAGCAGTACCAGGGGGCATCCAGTTTGGGCTCATGCTTTTCGGCACGCAGGGGCAACAAACGAATAGACTGCTGTTGATAATGTCGTACCCAGTCCTCGATATGCGTTCCGTCTTCGCAGTAGTCGCCCAACGTATAGAGGACGGTGACGCGGTGCCCGACCGAAGCCAGGTGCTGTGCTAGCGCGGTGAAGGCCGTGCCGATCCCGCCGTTGCGAACCGGTCCGATCAGATCCGGGGATACGATTAGGATATTACCTGGCCGCTCGGCTTCGACGCTCGGGATGTCGCCCTCGCTGGACGCGCCCGGATCACTTTGGCTGGTATAGTCGGCCGATCCTTTCGCGCCTACGTGCTTTTCGTTAGAAGGCGACGTACTGGCCGTGGCTGGCCCCTGCCCGTCAACGATGACCGCGCCCTGCTCGGCTGATCCGCCACCGCGCATTCTGCGCAACTGCTTGGTACCCCACCGCAGCGGGCGCGTTATTCGCCAGGAACGCGACTGCAGCAAGCGATCCAGCTCTGCCTGTACTTCAGCACGCGACTGGTGGCTGCGTTGCATTTCGTCTTGGAGCTGTGCGCGCTCGTTCACATGCCACTGAAGATCCTGCCAGGTCCGCTGGCTGGATTGCTGAAGACCGTCGTAGTCCAAACGCAGACGACGCGCCATAGTCCAGAGTGATTCCGTGCGCTCGTCGAACTCCGCGATCTGGGCTCCGATGCGGCCGAACGTGGATGCCACGGCCCCGTCACCGGCGCTTAGCGCGGCCCGCACTTGCTCTACCCAGCCCCGGAGCGGCTCACGTAGGGTAGACAGGTCTGTCTGGCCGTGGTGATGACGCAGGCCCGGTTCCAGAAAGGCATCAACGTCGCTTGACGCGGCGTCCAGCGTGAGCGGCCAGCGCAGATCAAGCGCGGCGGCAATATCAGTCGCGACCCGGCGCCAGTCGTCGAGCAAACTCTCGTAACGGACCAGTATTCGCGGGAGATCGCGCGTCTTTTGTTCGGCTTCGAGGTTGTAGCGCAACCACACCCAAAGCGCCTGGTCAAGAGCCACGCGATCGCGCTTGGCCAAGGACGCCGCGACATCGCCCGGATCCCGAACGATCCATGCCACTTTGAGCGCTCGGCCCTGCCGAGCGGCAAGATCCCGCCACATGGGCATCAATCGGCACATGCGCGGATCCTTAACGGCGGCCAGCGATGCGGCGGAGAAGTCCCGCTCAAGGATAGCCGCGATTTGGGCAGCCACCTCAGCCGTTGCCCCGGCACGCTGCCAGTCATCCGGCAGCGGCCCTGGATCATCCCAGTCCGAGCCCAATGCTTTAAGCAGTTCATGATCGAGCCGCCAGATATCGGCATGCTCGAAGAAACCCTTGGGGTTGTCCTCCTGGGGCGGCACCAGGTTGTCACTCAGCTCGACGCCCAAATGCGCAATCAGACCTGCAAGCGCTGATGTGCCGCTGCGGTGCATCCCCAACACAGTGATCAAAGTCTTTTTGGATTCAGACCTCTCGCTCATCCGACGCTGCTCTTCGTCGCTTTGCGCATTCCCTTCGTTTGCCCTTCCTCGACCACGCGGCCGTGCTCCAGACGTATGTACCGGTCGCAAAACTGCGCCACCTGTTCCTTGGAATGGGAGACGAGTATCAACGTCAAACCCGAGCGTCGCAGGTCGGCAATGCGACTCACACACTTTTCCTTAAAAGCTTCATCGCCGACCGAGAGGATCTCATCAGCCAGAAGAATTTCCGGGCTCAGATGCACCGCCACAGCGAAGCCAAGCCGCGCCTGCATGCCCGAGGAATAGGTCTTGACCGGCTCATGAATGAATTCCCCCAGTTCAGCAAAGTCGCATATATCGGCAAAAAGACGCGCCGTTTGCGGGTTTTTAAAACCGAACAAGCTCGCGTTTAGATAAACATTTTCAGAACCGGTCAACTCCGGATGGAAACCAACACCCAGTGCGATCATGGGCACTAGGCGCCCCCACGTTTTGATGCGGCCCGCGCTCACAGGATATATCCCTGCAATCAGACTGAGCAACGTGCTTTTGCCCGAGCCGTTGTGCCCCATCAATCCGAGTGCTTCTCCGCGACGAACCGTTAACGAGACGTCATCCAAGGCGCGGAAAACATGCGGGCGCGGCCGCCAACGCTTATGTACGAGGCCTATCACGCGCTTCTTAAGCGAATCCTGGGCGTTGTGCTGGAGCACGAAGTCTTTGGTAACGTGCTCAACAATGACGGCCGCTTCGCTCATAGGCGTTCGATCAGCCATGCACCGCGACGATAGAACAGCATCAAGCCTATAGCTAATGATAGAAACGTCCAAAAAGTAAACGCTAAAGCGATATTCAGGGATGGCAAGTGTTCGCCCCAGAAAACGCTTTGGAATATCAAAGTAAACTCGGTCAGCGGACTTATCTTGAATATGAACTGCAGCCGATGCGGTATGAGGCTCAGCGGATAGATAATCGGCGTACCCCAGAACAAAAGCTGGATGAATACCTCCACGATATGTTTGATATCGTGAAAATCAACGTAGAGAACGCACAGGATCAGCATGATCCCGAAACAGAAGGCGACGAACAGGATCAGAAATGGCAAATACGCAAGCAAGGCTAGACTGAACTGCCCTCCGAGCGGCTTAAACAGAACCAGGAAAACCGCCAGGGCCATCAGCCACAGCGTGACGTTGACCAAGAGGTTGCTGAGCGGCACGAGCAGGCGCGGGAAATAGATTTTTTTTAGCAGGTCGCTGTCACCGACCAGCAGCTCCGGGGCTTGCACGATCAACGTGGAGAACAGCGTCCAGTGCACGATGCCAGTGACCATGAAAAGCGCGTGGCGCGGCTGCGATGACTTGAACACGAACTCGAACACGAACAGGTACATGAGCGTGACGAGCAGCGGGTTCATCAGCGACCAGGCGAAACCCAACAACGTGCCTTGGTAGCGCACCTTGATTTCTTTGGCGACGAGGTTTCGCACCAGATCGCGATAGTCCCACCAGCGCGCCAGCGCTGAACGCGGCGCCGCCACAAAAGTCCTCGCCACTGCCGCCTTCTTTACAAAAGACCTGTGTAAATCCTGCGCGTTACCTGCCACCGGATGCCTTTGTCCCCGTCCTTTCAGCCACCGCCACCGCCGTGCACGCCCGCCCGTGAGCGAGATGCCGGCCAAAGTCAAACACCGCCATCATAGCCGCGTCGCCGCTAAGCCCATCATAAGAGCGGCGATGATACCGTTCGCGTGCCGTTCGAGGGAACCGTGTCAACGCACAGCCCTGAACCTGATGGACGGGCACGGAGGCAATCGGCGACACCGTTGCCGACGCGCCCCACGCCTGGACTCATAGGACGAGTCCCCTATAAAGTTCTACGCCACCACTGTCGCTGACACGCTCGCGCCATGCCCACGCAAAAGATCGACAACGTCTCACTCTACTATGAGCTGCAAGGGAGCGGCACGCCGCTGGTGTTGCTGCACGGCCTCCAGGGCGACAGCAGCAACTTCGCCGACCTGGTCCCGGCGCTCGCCCGACAGCACCAAGTGCTCGTCTTCGACCAGCGCGGCAGCGGCTGGAGCGACAAGCCCGAGCAGCCATACAGCATGGCACTGTACGCCGACGACACGGCGCGTCTGATGGATGCGCTGGGCATCGAGCGCGCGCACGTGCTGGGGATGTCGATGGGCGGCATGATCGCCCAGGAGTTTGCTCTGCGCCATCCGAACCGGCTGAACGGACTTGTTTTGGGCTGCACCTCGCCCGGCGGACCCAATGCAGCGAAGCTCGAGAGCGCCGCGCGCGAGCGCACGTACGAGACCGCGGAGCTGTCCGCGGAAGAACGTGCCTACCGGCTAGCCGAGGCCGGTCTCTCACAAGGCTTTCTTCGCAGAAATCGCCAGGTGCTCAAACAGCTCACCGAAGCACGGCGCCAACGCCCGCTGGACGTGAACGCCTTGCAGCGGCGCATGGCCGCGATCGACGCCCACGACACCTTCGACCGGCTCGGCGACATCCAGGCGCCCACGCTCGTGATCACGGGACGGCCCGACAGCATCGTCAGCGCCGACAACTCCACCATCCTGGCCGAGCGCATTCCCAATGCGCGCCTGGAGGTGTTGGAACCCGCCGGGCACCTGTTCTGGCTGGAAAAGCCGCGCGAGACGCTGGACCTTGTGCTGGCATTCCTGGGCGAACGTCGGCCCTGACAAGCGCCCAATGCCCTCGTCTAAAAGCACACTGCCCCTTTCCCGCAGATTAGCTCCCCTCATTTCAACCTAATCCTGCCTGCCCACAAATTATCGAAGGAAACTCCCCCATTATCACTTACGCGCCTCTCGTGTTGCCCAAACACCACCTTTCTAGCATCCCTCCGAATCCGCCTCCACGCAACGCATTCTCCCTTTCCAGACACCCAGCCGTGCCATGGCAACATTTCAAAATCTCTGCCGACAATCCCACGCCTTGTATAAACGTGAACGAAGAACTTCCTCAGCACCTCTTTGCCGGTGCACTTCTTCTTCCAAAACATTAGCATCCTCCGCGTCTGATTATAGTAAACAGAAAACGCCGGTTTAGGCAACCCATAATAGCCGCTCTGCTTATTCTTTATACTCGTGTCACGAACCAGATGCGCTTCCCTTCTAAACCCCGGGCGCCCATCGTACCACTTCGGATAATAATGCCGGAATGCATTACGCAAGTATATAATTTCCCTGATCGTAATCGGCCTCATTTTCTTATACACCTGCGCCACCACGTCATCATTCAACCGGTACGCTACTCCAATTCTCCCATAAGCTTGTCCGATCCCACGTCCGGAGCGAATCTCATTAGCGGGCTCTGTAATAACATGCTCCCCCTTGCCCCCCAGCTCTTCAGTTTGGTTCGGACTGGGCACCACCACATACTTAGCATTAAGCGTGTCCCAAAGAAATCGACTGCGTGAATCGACATCTGCCTCCTGAATGATCCTGTGCCTCAGCGATGGATCAATCGATTTCAGCATCGACTGATTCAGATTGCCGCTCGCTGAATACACGGCAACTCGAGCTCCATCAGGTACCGCCGACAAGAAATTGGTTAATCTCTTGTAGTTTTTAAAACGATCCACATGCAACGGCGGGTAGATGCTATTCTGATAAAGCGCTGACTTTATGTGCAAGCTGGCGGCCCCCGTGAGCGGAAAGGTATGATAAAACCCAAACCCAAGGAGGCCAACCATCAGCAACGAGGTCACAACGCCGCTGCGCGGCATTAGTTTTATTCTCGTCCCTCCATAAAAAATCAATGTCACAACAATGACACTGGATAACACCCCGCGAACGATGTGCTCCATCTCGTACGCCGCAATGATCCCACTAACCAGGATTATCCAAAGGTACCATCTATTACTGCGGACCCTTCCACACAAGTGTTCTAACGCGCCACCGATCTTCGGCCTCACCCAGCGCACTCCCTCAAGGATACCACTTATACCTTCAAGGTAAATAGGCAATATCAGGAAGAAAAATGGTAGCATATGGTGTGGGCCTGGGGACTGTACCCGCGTGAATAGCAGGAACGCTACTATCGAACACATCAGTAAGAATAGGTGCTTGTTGTTTCTAGCACGAATACACTGCGCAATACCCAGAACCAGAAATATAATATTTAGGTTACCGAAGTTACCATAGACGGACCTGAGTGACCATAACAGGCCATTTTGGTAAAAGGAGTATGCGTTGCCATAAGACGTCTGCATTATTCGTTCTAGCAGTGGTTTTTGATATGTTATTCCTAAGAACAATCCCGAGAGAACAGTTAAAGAATAATTTTTGACTACCCTAATCACTAAAGGGATTCTACCGGTTCCGGATTTTCTAATCTCGTATAGAGCGAATATAAATCCCAAACCGCCAAGAGCAATGATAGTGAATGCATACCATCGTCTAAACAAAAACGCGCACCACAGTAGCGCACCCAGTTTTACACCGTCGGCCCACCGCGCCCGTACCAGATAATCTGTCGAAAATAGAACATGGACAGCCAACGCGATGGGAATCAGCCCTCCGACGCCCGGATATCCGCGCAAAGTGGGTGCCCAAAGCGGTGTAAACAGCAGTGCGCAGCAGATCAGGACAAAGGAATTTAGTATTCTTGCGTGCGCCGACTCTAAGTAGAGCATCGCCCCTAGATACACAACGGGCAAAAGATAGCATACAGCGAGTGCCGTAATATAGGCGTCACGCGAATACCCAAAGATCAGCGAGAACGGCAGTAAAGGAAAGACGGCGAACTTATTATAGTCTGAATGAGCTATCGAATAAAACAGATCATGTATATACTTGGGGAAGTGCGAAAGGGCAATGGAATTAAAAAATTTGTATTTGTCAAAATATCCCGCGTAGTCCCAATAATATATCGGTTGTTCATTGGCAATGTACAAATGAACGTACAGAACCGTAAACAATATAACCAGTGCCACTACGCCAAAACTAACTAGCCAAGTACCATTTGCAAGAGCTCCGCTCGTAAAACGGTTTATCCGTGGTTTCACTTAGACACCGTTAGCAATTGAGGAATAACTCGGCATCCATTAGGGACGTTCCGAGCAACCTTCACTGTATTCGCTTCTTGGTTGCGTCGCGTCTGGGAAAGCAATTAGCCGACTCCCCAAGTAACCAATCAATGTATAAGGCACTATGCCCAGGGCCTGCGAAAGATAACTGTTAATGCTACAGACTTCAATCGCCAGTTCCACCACACTCAAATTAGCTAAATACGCTACGCCCAAAACAGAAATAAACCGAAAAAAACTCTTTAAAATTTCGCCCTTATGGTGAAACGTTATCTTCTTGTTAAGTGAAAAGCTAACTACAATGCCCACCATATACCCAATAGCGTTGGCTGGCGCATCGTCTACGCTGAAGTAAAACTTCAATAGATAGATTGTTGATAAACCGATCAATGTATTTACGGCTCCAACTAGTAAAAATTTTACAAATTGCTTAGTTATCGAATTTTTTATTATCTGTGGAGTCATTGTTAGGCGCAACTTTGTCGATAAAAAAACGCGGCCTTGACTTAACTTCAGCGTAGATTCTTCCTAGGTAGTTACCTAGCACACCAAGACAAAGTATTTGCACGCCGCCCATGAAGAGTATGGCAAGCACGGTCGATGTCCAGCCCGGCACTGTTGTTTTAGCTATAAATGCCTCCCAGAAGGCCCAGACAACTAGCCCAAGGACCATAAAGATTACTATGAAGCTAAAATAGAAAATAACGTTGAGCGGCACTACCGAGAAAGACGTTATTCCATCTAGCGCAAGCGCTAGCATTTTCCTTAATGGATATTTCGACTCTCCCTGAAGTCTAGGGCAACGCACATATTCCACCGTCGCGTGGTTGTATCCTATTAAAGGAATTATGCCACGCAAGTAGAGGTTTACCTCTCGAAATGAGGCCAGCCCATTCAGCACCTTGCGACTCATCAACCGAAAATCTGCATGATTGTGGATAGCCTCCACACCAAACAGACTCATTGTCTTGTAAAACAAACGGGCGCTGAAACGCTTAAATAACGTATCACTGGACCGATCAGCACGCACACCGTAGACGATCTCCGCGCCTTGCCGGTACGCGGCAAGCATTTCATCAATAGCATCCACATCGTCCTGCAGATCAGCGTCGATACTTATGGTCAAATCAGCTTGTGAGGAAAGGAGACCCGCCAAAAGCGCGTTTTGGTGGCCGCGATTGCGCGATAGTTTAATTCCTCTGGTATATACATCCTCCCTGCAAAAGGATTCGATAAGGGGCCAGGTTTGATCGACACTGCCGTCGTCAACATAGACTATCGCGCTATTTCGAGTAATCTGTTGGGATTCTATGAGTTCTAATAGCTTTGCCCGCAGCCGGTCCGCGGATTTAGGAAGCGTGGCCTCCTCGTTGAAACAAGGAACCACAATGTCCAACACGGGCAGCGGGCGGGATGCTTGGCGATCCATCAACGTACACCCAGTCTTATCATCGTGATAAACGTGCAAGCCTTGCTAATGGGCCCCTACCGTTAGCTTATGAACCTGAAGCTGACGCGATACGGCCTGTGGTCAATACTGCACTCACAGCCTGACGGGTAACCTGAGACAAACTTTAAGATTAGCGCTTTTAGGGCCTATTTAATCACGCCGGCAGTGCCGCGCGCACCAGCTCAACCCAATAGGCCGCGCCCAGCGCCAGGATGCTGTCGTTGAAGTCGTAGTGCGGGTTATGCAGGCGCCGATCCGAGCCCGGCGCGTCGTTGCCGATCCAGATGTAGGCGCCGGGGCGGGCCTGGAGCATGAAGGCGAAGTCCTCCGCGCCCATGCCCGGATCCATGTCGCGTCGCACATTGCCCTGGCCGACCAGGCTGGTCGCGACCTGGGCGGCGAACTCCGTCTGCTCGGGATGGTTCATCGTGACCGGATAGCGCCGCGTGTAGTCGAGCTCGTAGCCCACGCCCAGCGCGCTGCAAACGCCGGCGACCACCTGCCCGATCTGGGCCTCGGCGCCGTCGCGCGTCACCGGGCGCAGCGTGCGCACCGTGCCGCGGATCACCGCCTCATCGGGAATCACGTTCCACGCGGTGCCGCCGTGGATCTGGGTCACGCTCACCACCAGCGCGTCGGTGGGCGAGACGCTGCGGCTGGGCAGCGTCTGCAGCGCGGTGACGATGTGCGAGGCGGCCACCAGCGGGTCGCGGCCCAGATTCGGCATGGCGGCATGTGTGCCCACGCCCTTGACGGTGATCTCGAAGATGTCGTCCGAGGCCATCATGGGCCCGGGGCGGATGGCGAACTGCCCCGCCGGCACGCCCGGCCAGTTGTGCATGCCGAAGACCGAATGCGCCGGGAAGCGCTCGAACAGGCCCTCCTCAATCATGCGCGCGCCGCCGCCCCAGCCCTCCTCGGCGGGCTGGAAGATGAAGTCGACGGTGCCGTTGAAGCCCTTGTGCTCGGCGAGATAACGCGCGGCGCCCAGCAGCATGGCGGTGTGGCCGTCGTGGCCGCAGGCGTGCATGTGGCCGGCGTTGCGCGAGCGGTAGTCGACCTCGTTCGCCTCCTCAATGGGCAGGGCATCGATGTCGGCACGCAGGGCGATGCGCCCGGCGCCGTTGCCGGCGTTGAGCGTGGCCACCACCCCGGTCTCGGCCAGACCCTGCTGCACGTCGTCCAGCCCGAACTCGCGCAGGCGCTCCACCACATACGCGGCCGTTTCGCGCTCGGCGAAGCCGATCTCCGGCATCTGGTGCAGGGCGTGGCGCCAGCCCGTGAGATCTTTTTGCAGCGCCGAGAGCTCATCGACCAGTCCGCTCATGATTCCGGTCCTCGCTGTCGAGTTTTCCAGTGGCAATGCGCCTTACTAACACCTCGCAGCCCCGGGTTCAATCGCCGCAATGTCACGCCGCTGCAATAACGACGGGCATAATGGACTTGTCAAGCGCCGTGGACATGCGATGATAAATGCGGTAACAACAACGCATTGTCGGTGGGAGAAGCGAATCGTGATGGACGCCCAGGAAGCCATTCCGCTGATCCTGGCCCTGGACGCCGGCGGGTTGCCGGTGAAGTGGCTGCCATGGCAGGACGTGGTAGCGCTGTACTGCAACGACAAGATCGCCTGGGAGGCCGGCTCGGACAACATCCGCCTGCGCGGGGGCTTCAACCCGCTCACCGGCCACCAGTCGGAGATGTTCATCAGCACCATCGTCGCGGTGCCGGACCGCACGCGCCGGCACCAGAACGGCATGGTGCCGCGTCTCAACAACCGCGAGCTGTTCCGTCGCGACCGCAACCTATGTATGTACTGCGGCGAGCAGTTCCCCTCGCGCGAGCTCACCCGCGACCACGTGGTGCCGCTGTTCCAGGGCGGGCCGGACCGCTGGGAAAACGTGGTCACCGCGTGCCGGTCCTGCAACCACCGCAAGGGCGCGCGCACGCCCGAGCAGGCGCACATGAAGCTGCTCGCCGTGCCCTACGCGCCCAACCACGCCGAATGGCTGATTCTCGCCAACCGGCGCATCCTCGCCGACCAGATGGCGTTTCTCAGCCGGCTGGTGCCGCAGCAGCGGCGCATGAGCTGAGCAGCGCGGCCCTTGCGCCGCACCGCCTTCCACCCTCGTTTTCGCACCCGGCGGCGCGGGATTGCATCCCCCGGGCGAGTGGCCAATACTTGCGCCATGGCATGGAATCCGAGCGAGCGTTCGGCGAGCATTCGCTCGACGCCCGCCGGCAGACGCAAGCCAAGCGCTTGACGGGCTGGAGCCACTGCAAGCAATCTTGCATAAAAAATTACGCTGCCTTAGACGGGCACGGATGCCGCAGCCTTGCGAGGAGACAGACCAGTGAAAACAACATCACGTTGCGGCTACGGGGCGGTTTGGCGCATCGCGTGCGCTGCGCTGCTGGCGCTGGCGTTGGGGACAGCGGCGGCGGCACAACCGATCAAGATCGGCGTCATCGCCCCGGCGGCGCACATCGACGGGCGCGCGATCATGCAGGCGGCCGAGCTCGCCACGCAGCAGATCAACGCCAACGGCGGCATCGACGGGCGCCCCGTCAAGCTCATCAAATATGACGATCACGGCTCTTCGTCCGATGCGGTGCGCGCCTACCAGCGCGCCGTGCAAAAGGATCACGTGGTCGCGGTCACCGGCATTTTCATCAGCGAAGTCGCGCTCGCGCTGGAGCCCTGGACCGGGCGCCTGAAGACCCCGCTCATCGACACCGGGGCCGCGACCACCGAAATCACCAAGCGCATCCACGACCACTACGCGAGCCACAAGTACATGTTCCAGGAGTTCACCAACTCGAACTTCCTGGCGCGCGGAGTGTGCGATTCCGGCAAGGACATCTTCGTCAAGGATCTGGGCTACAAGACCGCGGTGGTGCTGTCCGAGAACGCCGCCTGGACCAAGCCGGTGGACGCCGAATACAAAAAATGCTTGCCCAAGATCGGGTTGAAGGTGCTCGACACCATCGTGTTCTCGCCGGACACCAACGATTTTTCGCCCATTTTCAACAAAATCGAAGGGCTGCATCCGGATGTGATCCTGACCGCCATCGCCCACGTGGGCGTGAAGCCCACCGTGCAATGGCACCAGGATCAAGTACCCATCCTGCTCGCCGGCATCAGCGGACAGGCCGGCTCCAGCGCCTTCTGGAAAGCCACCAACGGCGCGAGCGCCGGGGTGATCACGACGAGCACGGGCGCCAACGGCGCCGCGCTCACCCCCAAGACCAAGCCGTTTTTTGACGCGTACAAAAAGGCCTTCAACGAGGAGCCGGCCTACGACGCGTATACCACCTACGACTCGCTCTACACGCTCAAGGCGGCCATCGAGCGCGCGGGCACCACGCAGGCGGACAAGCTGGTGAGCGCGCTGGAAAAGACGGACCAGGAAGGCGTGGAAGGCCACATTCAATTCTACGGCCGGCACGCGCGCTACACGCACGGGCTGAAATACGGCAAAGGCCTGGTCACCGGGGTTGCCTTTCAGTGGCAGCATGGCCAGCAGGTGGTGATCTGGCCCAAGCGCATCGCCCAGGGTAAACCCGTGCTACCGGACTTTGTGAAGCAGTAATCAGCCGGGCCGGAGTACGAAGACAGCGCCCCTGCCCGTCCCGCGGGGCAGGTAGGGGCAAGCGAAGAGACAGACCGGGTCGGCCGCATGGCCGGCCACGAGGGAACACTGCGCCGCGATGGGCTGTATCGCGCCGCGGGTGCGGATCGGACAGCGGTGCCGCCGGGTCGAGGGGCTGGACAGCCGTGGCGATGGCCACATGGCGATCCTGCCCCCGCCCCGGTGGCGCCGCGGATTTGGAACCGGCGCATGGTGCGCCACGACAGCGACTCGGAGGAGACCAAAGTATGGTTAGCAAGGTTCAAAAACTGTTGCGCGCAGCTTCTTCACCCCGGGCCCGGCACGGGCTCGCAGCCCTGATGGCGACCGCGGCACTGGGTCTGGCCGCAGCGCCCGCCCACGCCGCCAAGCCCATCAAGATCGGCGTTATCGCGCCGGCTTCGGCGATTGACGGCAAATCCATCTTTAACGGCGCCGAGCTGGCGGCGCAACAGATCAACGCCAACGGCGGCATCGACGGGCGCCAGATCAAGCTGATCAAATACGACGACCACGCCTCGGCCTCCGACGGCGTACGCGCCTTCCAGCGCGCCGCACGGCAGGACCACGTGGTGGCGGTCGTGGGCAACTTCATCAGCGAGGTGGCGCTGGCGATCGAGCCGTGGGCCGCGCGCTTGAAAATGCCCTACGTCATCACCGGCGCGGCCAGCACCAAGCTCAACAAAAACGTGGGCAACCACTGGCCGGCCTATAAATACATCTATATGGAGAACCTGAACTCCTACTTCCTGGCCAAAAACGTCTGCGACGCCTCGCACGACATCCTGGTCAACGAGCTGCACTACAAGACCGCGGTGATCATGCGCGAGAACGCCGCCTGGACCAAGCCGCTGGGCGCGGAGTACAAAAAGTGCCTGCCCGAGGCCGGCCTCAAGGTACTCAAGGAGATCGTGTTCTCCCCCGACACCAACGACTTCACCCCTATCTACAGCAACATCAAAAAACTCAACCCGGACGTGATCATTACCGGCATCGCCCACGTGGGCGTGAAACCCACCGTGCAGTGGCACAACCAGCAGGTGCCTGTATTCCTGGGCGGCTGGAGCTCGCAGGCCGGCGCCAGCACTTTCTGGAACGCCACCAACGGCGCCACCGAAGGCGTGATGACGGGCAACCTGGGCGCCGGCGACGCCACG
>Ga0209921_1000170_pt1 | contig 23718 bp, 19 predicted proteins | sample SalPonF2_C_D2_MG_FD_185730 | JGI IMG/M metagenome (GOLD analysis project Ga0209921, IMG submission 185730) | Salt pond soil microbial communities from South San Francisco under conditions of wetland restoration - Salt Pond MetaG SF2_C_D2_MG... ...
CCAGCAGCAGGCCCGCGTAATAGAGGTAGTTCCCCGGCGGCACCGCCAGCATGATCATCGCCGTGATGCCCAGGCCGGCGGCCAGGCCCATCAGGACCATGGAGGCCTGCATGTAGCGCGGGAAGCTCCGGCGGAAGGAGAGCACCATGATGCCCACGATGATCGGGCAGACCACCGCGTAGCGGATCAACCACGCCTCGCTGGTGGCGTCCGGGATGACCCAGGGATCGAGCAGGCCGAACAGCGCGTAGAGCAGGCCGCCGATCACCAGGCTGATGCGCACCTGCCGCAGCGAGCGGTGAGCGTAGTCCCGGCGGAATTCCCGCTCCAGCGCCGGATCGGAAAAGCGCACCCGCGGACTGGCTGCCTGCGCGCGCATCGCCTTCCTGATGGCCTTGTCGTATGCCCCGGCCTCGTCCCGGGCCGCAGCTTGGTCCCCCATGCCGCGCCGACCCCTTGCCGCCATCGCCCGCGGGCCGTGTCCCCGCACCGCCGGCCGACGACTTATCGTTTCGTTATGAGCATGACCCCGTACGAATAGTATATGTGATACGGGTTGGCGTCAGGACCGCCACCCCCCGTTTGTCCCGCCGGCCGCTCGGGCGCATCATCGGGAGCAGCGCCCAGGGGGGACGAGAGGCGCCGTGTCAAAAGAACATGCGGAGGAGAGACATGGCCACGTACCGGGAAGTCTACGACCGCTCGCTGCGCGATCCCGAGGGCTTCTGGGCGGAAGCCGCCGAGGCCCTGGCGTGGGAGCGCCGCTGGGACCGCGTGCTGGACGACAGCCGGGAACCCTTCTACCGGTGGTTCGCGGGCGGGCGGCTGAACACCTGTTACAACGCGCTCGACCGCCACGTCGAGAACGGCCGCGGCGGGCAGCCGGCGGTGATCCACGACAGCCCCGTGACGGAGAGCGTGTCGGTGCGGACCTACCGGGAGCTGCGCGACGAGGTGGCGCGGTTCGCCGGGATGCTGCGGGGCCTGGGGGTCGAGTCCGGCGACCGGGTGGTGATCTACATGCCGATGGTCCCGGAGACCGTGGTCGCCATGCTGGCCTGCGCCCGCATCGGCGCGGTGCACTCGGTGGTCTTCGGCGGCTTCGCCGCGAAGGAGCTGGCCAGCCGCATCGACGACGCCGGCCCGAAGCTGGTGGTCTCGGCCTCCTGCGGCATCGAGCCCGGCCGGGTGGTGGAGTACAAGCCGCTGCTGGACCGGGCACTGGAGCTCGCCGGCCACGACGTCGAGCGCTGCGTGATCCTGCAGCGCGAGGCCGCCCGGGCGGAGCTCGTGCCCGGGCGTGACCTCGACTGGCACGAGCAGATGGAGGGCGCGCACGCCAGCGACTGCCTGCCGGTGGCGGCCACCGACCCGCTCTACATCCTCTACACCTCCGGCACCACCGGCCGGCCCAAGGGCGTGGTGCGGGACAACGGCGGGCACGCGGTGGCCCTGCACTGGTCCATGCACAACGTCTACGGAGTCGAGCCGGGCGAGGTGTACTGGGCCGCCTCCGACGTCGGCTGGGTGGTGGGCCACTCCTACATCGTCTACGCGCCGCTGCTGCACGGGAACACCACCGTGCTGTACGAGGGCAAGCCCGTGGGCACGCCGGACGCCGGGGCCTTCTGGCGGGTGATCGAGCAGCACGGCGTGGCGAGCCTGTTCACCGCCCCCACCGCCTTCCGCGCGATTAAGCGCGAGGACCCGCGCGGCGAGCTGGTCGGCAAATACGACCTGTCCCGCTTCCGCACCCTGTTCCTGGCCGGCGAGCACTGCGACCCGGACACCCTGGAGTGGGCGCAGCAGATCCTGGGCGTGCCGGTGATCGACCACTGGTGGCAGACCGAGACCGGCTGGCCGGTGACCGCCAACTGCATGGGGATCGAGGCGCTGCCGGTGCGCCCCGGCTCGACCACCCGCGCGGTGCCCGGCTACGACGTGCACTTCCTGGACGCGCGCGGCAGCGACGTCCCGGACGGGACCATCGGCAACATCGCGGTGCGCCTGCCGCTGCCGCCCGGCTCGCTGCAGGGCCTGTGGGGCGATCAGGAACGCTTCCGGAAGGCCTACCTGGAGCGTTACCCGGGCTACTACCTGACCGGCGATGCGGGCTACCGGGACGCGGACGGCTACCTCTGGATCATGAGCCGCATCGACGACATCATCAACGTCGCCGGACACCGCCTGTCCACGGGCGTGATGGAGGAGGTGATCGCCTCCCACCCGGCGGTGGCCGAGTGCGCGGTGATCGGCGCCGCGGACGAGCTCAAGGGCCAGGTGCCAATCGGCATCCTGGTGCTCAAGGCGGGGGTGACCCAGCCCGCCGGGGACGTCGTGCGCGAGGTGGTGGCGATGATCCGCGACCAGGTCGGCCCGGTGGCGGCGTTCCGGCAGGCGGTGGTGGTCGACCGCCTGCCCAAGACGCGCTCGGGCAAGGTGCTGCGCGCGACCATCCGCCAGATCGCCAACGGCGAGCAGTGGAGCACCCCGGCGACCATCGACGACCCGGCGATCCTGGACGAGATCACGGAGCACCTGGGGCGGCTGGAGCTGCCGGGGAGAGCATAGGGAAATCGTATCGCACGGGGCATGGATTTCTCCCCGTGAGCCGGTTTCGGGTTTCCGGCCGTGCCGCGTCGATTCGCGAGCCGGCAGCGCATTTCTGATTCCGATCGTTGCCGACAGGGACGTCGCGCTCATCGATCCGCGGGGCGGATCACGGTTCCGGGTTCGGCATCATGACGATTGTTCACGGGGGGATGCGCACGCACGGCCGTGGCCGTGCGGCGCCGCTCTTGCTGTGCCTGCTGGCCTTGCCGGCCGCAGGCTTTCCGGGCGTCTCGCATGCCTGCGGGAAGGAACGCTGGCCGGTCAAGACGGGCACCGACCCGGACGCGTCCCGGATCGACCTGCAGCACGGGGTCGCGACCACGGTGGCGAAGCTCGATGCCCTGCCCGCGCCCGTGCACCTGCCCCGCGACCGGCGGATCCCGCCGGTGGAGACCACCGTGTACCGGGTGCACGCGACGCTGATCGCCTACAAGCACGAGCGTGACGGCGACTATCACCTGATCCTGCGGGGCCGCTCCGGCCAGACCATGATCACCGAGATCCCCGACCCGTCCTGCGTCGGCAGCGGCAGCCCGCTGGCCCGCGGCATCGCCCGGGCGCGGCGGGAGTTCAATGCCCGCTTCCGCGCCGAGGATCACTACCGCCATACCCACGTGCCGGTCACGGTCACCGGGGTGGGCTTTTTCGATTTCCCGCACGGCCAGACCGGCGTGGCGCCCAACGCGATCGAACTGCACCCGGTGCTGGACGTCGCGTTCGCCGGGCACTGAAAAAATGGGGTCAGAGACCATTTCTTTCCAAATTAGCAAGAATTGGTCTCCGACCCCGTTTCCGGCTACCGGCATAACGTGCGACAAGGCGTACGCCCGACGGTGGACTACATTTCCTAACCGGTCCAGGAAACGCCGCGGGACCGGCGCGTCCGCGCGGCAACACGATCAATGGAGGATCGGGCCATGGGGATCATGAGCGAGTTCAAGACCTTCGCGATGCGGGGCAACGTGGTCGACATGGCGGTCGGCATCATCATCGGGGCGGCGTTCGGAAAGATCGTCTCGTCCCTGGTCGCGGACCTGATCATGCCGCCGCTGGGCATGCTGATCGGCAAGGTCAACTTTTCCGACCTGGCGGTGACGCTGCACGGCGCCGCCGGCGGGGCGGCCGCCGTCACGCTTACCAATCTTCCAGAAGGTATTGTCAGGTCTCAGCGGCACCCTGAGTCGTTGTGGCAAGGCGCGAGGAGGGAGTGTAGTGGCGCTACACGACCGACGAGCAACACCTTCCACGACGGCTCAGGGTGCCGCCCGCAGGGAGCCGCCGTGTGGTCCGCCGGCGGTGTTGCGCTCGCTCGACGCAGCACCACTGCGCCTTCGCTCGCGCGCCTGGCCGGCGCAGCGCACGACGGCTCTGAGGCCTGACAATACCTTCTGGAAGATTGGTGACTACGGCCGCTTCGTGCAGGCGATCTTCGACTTCACCATCGTCGCCTTCGCGATCTTCCTGCTGGTCAAGGGCATCAACGCCCTCAAGCGCAAGGAGGAGGAAACGCCGGCGGCCCCGCCGACCCCGTCGAAGGAAGAGCAGCTGCTCACCGAGATCCGCGACCTGCTGAAACGGGGCTGAGCCGCGCCCGCGGCCCCGGAGCACCGCTCCATCCCCGAGGTGCCGCGACGCGTCGACCGCCGCGGTCTCGTGCGAGACGACCTCCGCGGAACCTTCCGTGCCGGCCCGTCGTGTCGATAGATGTCGACACACGAATCCACGGCCGCAAGGCCAAGTGCGCGGAGGTCACGAAATGAAGCTCAAGAACATCATGCTCCCGTTCGCCGCCGGCACGGCGCTGGCCCTGTCACCCCTGCTCGCCATGGCCGCCGGCAGCAGCGCCGGGTCCACCATGAACACGGTCACGCCGTCCCAGGCCAGCGAGCAGCAGATCGTCAACCAGGCGGCGAACGCGACGGACAGCCAGGAAGACCAGAACGCCACCGAGGCGTCCACGGAGGACCAGGCCACGCAGGCCGCCGATGAGACCGACAGCACCCAGGAGACCAGCGAGTCGACCGCGGACACCCTGGACGACGTACCGGGCGGCTCCCAGGCGAGCGCGAACGCCTCCAGCAATGCCCAGCAGGGACTCGAGACGGCCGACCAGGCGATCGACCAGGCCGAGGAGTCGCACCAGCAGATGGAAGACGCGGTGGACCAGGCCGAACAGGCACAGCAGCAAGCCGAGCAGTCGCAGGAGCAGGCCGACCAGGCCAGCCAGCAGGCCGCCGAGCAGGCCAGCCAGGGGCAGCAGGTCGCCGACCAGGCCCAGGGCGACCATTGATCCCGTTCTGAAGCCGGCGAGGGCGGGTCCGGAGCGGGCCCGCCCTCGCCGTCGTCCTGTCCGGACCGCCAGGATCCGCGCCACGGTCCGTGCCGTGACCGGATACGGCATCAAGCGAAAGGGAACAGAGTGAAAACCACCCGAGCCGCGATGGCGGCCCTGCTGCTCGCGTGCACCATTCCCGTGGCGGCGCATGCGGCCCGCAGCGCGTCCGACGAATTCCAGGCGGGCCTGTCCGCCTTCCACAAGCACCGCTATGCACACGCGCTGCAGCACTTTCTGCAAGCCGAGCACGCCGGCATGCATACCCCCGCCCTGTACTACGACATCGGCGTCAGCGCCTATCGCACGGGGAACTACGACCTGGCGCGGAAGGCGTTCCTGAAGTCGTCGACGGACCCGTCCCTTGCCTCGGTCAGCCACTACAACCTGGGGCTGGTGGCCCATAAGCAGGGACACGACGGGGCCGCGCGCTACTGGTTCGCGCTCGCCGAGCGCCACGCCACGACCCGGCGGTTGCGGGAGATGAGCGCGTCCAGGCTGAAGCAGCTGCCGAAGCCGAAGCGCTGGTTCGCCGCGATCCGTGCGGGCGCGGGCTACGACGACAACGCGGTGCTCGCCAGCGGCACGCAGCTGGTCAACGCGAGCCACCGCGGGGCGGCCTACGGCACCGCGCTGGTCCTGGGCCAGGGGCTGCTCGCCGGCAACTGGAGCCGGGGCCTGCGCGCGAAAGGCCTGGCGGACATGCGGCGCTACTCCGGGCTGGCCCACTACAACCTCTCGATCTACCAGGGCGGGATCGAGGGCACGACGCCGGTCGGCGCCTGGCGCACGGGGGCCGGCCTGGAAGCCGGACGGGTGGATTTCGGCGGCGGCGAGCTCGACCGCTCGCTCACCGCCACGCTGCACGCCAGGCGCCACCTGGCCCACGGGCTCGGGCTGGCCCTGCGCTACTCCTACGCGACCCTGCACGGGGGCTCGGGCTACGCCTACCTCGGCGGCTGGCGGCAGACGCTGCGCGCGGGGCTGCGGGGCTCGGTGGGCAAGTCGCGATGGCGCGCCTGGTACCAGCACGAGTGGAACGCCCGCCGCGACCTTTACGTCGGCAGCAACTTCTACAGCTTCTCGCCGCGGCGGGACACGGTCGGCGTGTCATGGAAGCATCCGCTGATGCAGCAGCTGTCGGTCGAGGCCCGGGCCTCGTACCAGTACTCGCGGTACGGGTCGCCGGACCGCATCGGCGGCCTCACCCGGACCCGCGTGGACCGCGAGCCGCGCCTGGTCGGATACCTGCGCTACCACCTCTCGCCCTGGTGGATCGCGTCCTGCCAGCTCGGCTACGAGGACAACGCCTCGAACATCCCCGGCGACAGCTACCACCGCAAGTGGGGCGAGCTCGCCATCGAGCGCCTGTTCTGAGTCCGGCCCTCCCGGGCCGGGGGCGAGTCGGCCGGCCCCGGCCCGTTCCCTCGGGCGCGCCCGGTGCCGCCGGCCTGCCGCCTCAGGCCGGGTTGAAACGGATCGGCACCGACTTGGGCCCGGAGACGAAGCTCGCCGCCGAGCGGGTCGGCTGGCCGCTAAGCTCGAGCGAGCCCAGCCGCGGCAGCAGCTCCTCCCACAGGATGCGCATCTCCATCTTCGCCAGGTGCTGGCCCAGGCACACGTGCGGGCCGTAGCCGAAGGCCACGTGCTTGTTCGGCGAACGCGTGGCGTCGAACACGAACGGCCGCTCGAAGCGGTCCTCGTCGCGGTTGCCGGAGACGTAGGAGAGCATCAGCCAGTCGCCCTTCGCGATCTTGCGGCCCCGAATCCCGGTGTCGCCGGTCGCGGTGCGCATGAAGTGCTTGACCGGCGTCTCCCAGCGGACCGTCTCCTCGATGAAGGCCGGCAGGCGGCTCATGTCCGCCTTCAGCCGGGCCAGCTGCTCCGGCCGTTCGGCCAGCGCCCAGGCGCCGCTGGCGGTGGAAGCCGAGGTGGTGTCGTGGCCCGCGGTCGCGGCGATGATGTAGTAGGACATGGCCTCGAGATGGCCCAGCGGCTCGCCGTCGATGGTGCCGTTGGCGATCACGCTGGCGAGGTCGTCGCGCGGGTGCGCACGCCGGTCCTCGGTCATCGCCTCGAAGTACTCGACGAAGTCGGTCACCACCTCGTTGACCAGCGCCGCCAGGTCCGCGTCCTCCTCTTCCTTCCCGGAGCGATTGAGGTCGGTGTCGGCGCTGCCGAAGAGCTCCTGGGTGAGCTTGAGCATGCGGGGCTCGTCGCCCTCCGGCACGCCGATCACCTCCATGATCACCCGCAGCGGGTAGAGGAACGCCACGTCCCGGGCGAAGTCGCATTCCGGGGCGCGCGCGAACATGTGGTCCACGAACTCCCGCGCGATCTCGCGGATGCGGCCCTCCAGGCCGCGCAGGCTCTGGGGCATGAACCAGTTCTGGGTGAGCCGGCGGTAGCTCTTGTGATCCGGGTTGTCCATCTGCACCAGCGAGCGCACCAGGTGCGGCGAGCCGCCGGTGATCTCGCGGACCTTGGCGTCCGCGGCCCGGGTCGTGAGGACCGCGGAGCGGTCGCCGTTGTGGAACAGCTCGTTCTGGCGCTCGATGTAGTGGATGTCATCGTAGCGGGTGACCACCCAGAACGGGTCGAAGCCCTCGGGCTCGGCCACGTCCAGGTCCGCGCTGCGGCGCAGCTCGGTGAAGGCCGCGTGCACGGGATCCCACTGCGCGTAGGCCCCGGGATCGACGATGGTGCTGGCAATTTCCGCGGGTATGGTCATGCGTATCTCCTCCGGCGAAGCGGTGGCTGGTTTCGGGTGTGGATTCAGTGGATCGCTCCGGCGCGGGCGAGTCCGTCGGCGCCACGGCGGCGGCCCATGACGGGGATCGTGTCACACCCGGCCGGCGAATGGCATTCGCGCGAACAGCGCTTCAGGCGCCTACGCGTGCCCGCACAAATTCCCCGATGTTGTGCAGGGCCTGCTCCGCCTCCGGCAGGAAATCGAACAGCGGGAACACGTGCACGCTGTCCGGCCAGGTCTGCAGCTCGGCCTCGGTGCCGTCGCGGCGGGCGGCGGCCACGACCCGCTCGGCGTCGCTCAGCAGCGCCTCGTTCTCCGCCGCCTGCACCAGCAGCGGCGGCAGGTCATGCCAGGCCGCGTAGACCGGCGAGGCGAAGGGCTCCTTGGGGTCGTGGGTCTGCAGGTAGGCGGTGCCCATCTGGACGAGGAAGGCGCGGGTGCAGATCGGATCCCGCCCCGCGGCCCGGTCCACCGACCCGCCGGTGACCGCGAGGTCGGCCATCGGGCAGATCGCCACCGTGCCGGCGGGAAGCGGCAGACCCAGGTCCCGCAGGCGGATGGTGGCCGCCAGCGCCAGGCCGGCCCCGGCGGATTCTCCCGTGATCACGACGTGCGCGGGATCGGTTCCCTGCTCCAGCAGGTCCCGGTAGGCCGCCACCGCGTCCTCCACGGCCGCGGGGTACGGATGCTCCGGCGCCCGGCGGTAGTCCACCGCGATGCAGGTCCCGCCGCAGGCGGCGGAGAGCCGCGCCGCGAAACCGGCCGAGCCCGCGGCGGAGCCGACCACGTAGCCGCCTCCGTGCAAATGCAGCAGCACGGGGCGTCCGGCGCTCCCGGCCGCCCGCACGCGGACGCAGGGGACCCCGCCGGCGTCGAACGCCCGGACGCCGGCGTCCTCCGGCGCGGGGCAGTTCTCCCGCAGGAAGCGCTCGTAGGCGTCGCGCATCCCGTGGTGGCCGCGATCGAGGTCGGCTGGCGTGAGCAGGTTCGCCCACAGGCGGAAGGCGCGCCGCGACTCCGGGCGCCGCATGCACGATTCCGGCGCCACCGGCGGCTGCTTCGCCTGCTCCAAGGCATCGTAGCGGAAGATCCAGCCCCAGATGGTCTCGGCGGCCGGATCGACCTCCATGGTGCTGCGCAGCTGGCGGTTGCGCCGGGCCATCTCGGCCAGGCCCGTCATGTGCCACATGCGCTCGTGGGTGCGCGCCACCGTCTGCACGCGCGCGGTGCGGCCGAGCCGGTGGGCCTCGTACTCCTGCAGCGCGCCGGTGGGGTCGGACTCGCCCCGCCGCGCCAGCACCCCGGCCAGGACCGCCGCGTCCTCGATCGACTGGCAGGCGCCCTGCGCCAGGAAGGGATGCATCGGGTGGGCCGAGTCGCCGAGCAGGGTGACCCGCCCCTCGGTCCAGCGGGACAGCGGATAACGATAATAGTAGCCGGTGACGAAGGGCTCCTCGATGAGATCCACGATCCGCTGCAGGCGGGACGTGCAGCCGGCATAGGACCGGCGTACCGCGGCCACCTCGCCGCGCGCGGTCCAGGACTCCGAGCGGGCCTCCTCCGAGGGCACGATGCCGACGAAGTCACCAATCTTCCGGAAGGTATTGCCAGGTCTCAGCGGCACCCTGAGCCGTTGTGGCAAGGCGCGAGGAGGGAGTGTAGTGGCGCTACACGACCGACGAGCAACACCGTCCACGGCGGCTCAGGGAGCCGCCCGCAGGGAGCCGCCGTGCGCTCCGCCGGCGGTGTTGCGCTCGCTCGACGCAGCACCACTGCGCCTTCGCTCCCGCGCCTACCCGGCGAAGCGCACGACGGCTCTGAGGCCTGGCAATACCTTCCGGAAGATTGGCAAGCAATTCCATGGCGCGGACCCAGTACACCACGGCGCTGCGATCGGGGCCCCACCACACGTGGCAGTCCGGCTCGAGGCCCAGCGACGCCGCCCTGGCAACCGGGATCAGCGCGCGCCAGGCGACCAGCCGGGCGAATTCCAGCTCCTGCTCGCCGAGGAGCTGGCGGCGCACGGTCGAATGGATGCCGTCCGCCCCGACCAGGACGTCCCCGCGGGCAATGTGCCCCGACTCGAACTCGACCGTGACGCCGGCCTCGTCCTGGCGAAACCCGGTGGCCCGCTCGTTCAGGTGCACGATCCCGCGAGGCAGCGCGCCCGCCAGCATCTCCAGCAGGTCCGGGCGGTGCACCTGGTAGAAGCCGTCGCCGTAGCGCGCCGCGCCCGCCTCGCCCAGTGGCGTGACGTGCAGCTCGCGGTCGGTGCGCAGGTCGCACATGCTCACCCGGCGCGCCGGCACCCCGACGCGCTCGAGCTCCTGCCCCAGGCCCAGGCGGCGCAGGACGCGGCTGGCGTTGGCGGCGATCTGCAGGCCGGCACCGATCTCCGAGATTTCCCCGGTGCGCTCGTACAGCTCGACCCCGATGCCCTCGTGCAGCAGCGCCAGGGCCGCGGCCGCGCCGCCGATCCCTCCGCCGACGATGATCACCTTCATGAGCTTCTCCGGTCCCGCTTCCCGGCTGGTACCCGGGACGAGTATGCCGGCCCGGCCGCGATTGATACCAATCTTCCAGCGGATTGGTAAGTTCCCCCGCTGCCGGGGCTCCGTTATCCTGCCTTCGAAAGCCCGGCTTCGGGGACCTCCGGGAAAGCCGGCGACCCCCGCCGCGACGCGGGCGATAGTGGGAAGGCATCATGGCGACGCTCTTCGGCGACAGCTCGGGCACGCTGCGGCGCGATGCGGGCCGCATCGGGCTGCTGTTCGCCAGCACCACCAGCATGATCGGCTCCGGCTGGCTGTTCGGCGCCTTCGACGCCGCCAAGCTGGCCGGGCCCTGGAGCATCGTCAGCTGGGTCGTGGGCGCGGCGATCATCCTGATCGTGGCGCTGTGCTTCGCCGAGCTGGCGACCATGTTCCCCCGCAGCGGCGCGGTGGTGCACATGAGCCACGCCAGCCACGGCGCCGGCATCGGGCGCATCTGGGGCTGGCTGCTGTTCCTGACCTACGTCTCCACCCCGGCGATCGAGGCCGAGGGCGTGATCACCTACGCCAACAACTACCTGCCCTGGTTCATCCAGCCGGGCACCGGCGGCGTGCTCTCCGGCGCCGGGTTCGCGGCGGCTGTGGGCCTGATGCTGGTGTTCGCCCTGGTCAACCTGCTGGCGGTGCGCTGGCTGATGAACGTCAACGCCACCGTGACCTGGTGGAAGCTCGCCATCCCGGGACTGACCGTGGTCGCCCTGCTGGCCGCCTCCGTGCACCCGGGCAACCTGCAGGCGGCGCCGGAAAGCTACAGCACGGCCGGCGTCTTCACGGCGCTGCCCGCGGCCGGGATCGTGTTCAGCTTCCTGGGATTCCGCACCGCCATCGACCTGGCGGGAGAGACGCGTGATCCGGGCCGGTCGGTGCCGTTCGCGGTGATCGGCTCGGTGATCCTGGCGACCCTGGTCTACATCGGCCTGCAGGTGGCGTTCGTGCTGGCCGTGTCCCCGGGCGACATCGCCGGCGGCTGGGACCACCTGCAGTTCGCCGGCAGCACCGGGCCGTTCGCCGGGCTCGCCGCGACCCTCGGGCTGACCTGGCTGGCGATCCTGCTCTACGCCGACGCCTACGTCTCGCCCGCCGGCACCGGGCTGATCTTCATTACCGCCGGCTCCCGGGTGCTGCACGCCAATGGCGCGCTGGGCGCGGGCCCGAGGCACCTGACCCGCCTGACCGCCTACGGCATCCCCTGGGTCGGGGTGCTGATCATGTGGGCGGTGGGCTGCCTGTTCCTGCTGCCGTTCCCCGCCTGGAGCCGGATGGCCGCCTACATCTCCTCGATCACGGTGCTGACCTACGGCCTCGGCCCCGTCGCCCTGCTGTGCCTGCGCCGCAACGCGCCGGACGCCGAGCGCCCGTTCCTGCTGCCGGGCGCCGGCATCATCGCGCCCGTGGCCTTCATCGCCAGCAACTGGATCATCTTCTGGGCCGGCTTCACCACCGTGTCCTGGCTGTTCTCGATGATCGCGGTCGGCTTCGTCGTGTACGCGGTCTACTTCCACCTGGTGGCCCGCAACCCGGCTTCGGAATTCGGCTGGCGGGAGATCTCCTGGCTGCTGCCCTGGTTCGGCGGCATGTGGTTCCTGAGCGCGCTGGGAGGCCAGGGCGGCGGCCTCGGGGTGCTCCCGTTCGGCGCCGAGATCGTGATCATCGCGCTCTGGAGCCTGCTCGTGCTGGGGCTGGCGATGCGGCTGTCGCTGGATCCGGACGCAACGCGTAAGGCCGTCGAGGCGATCCTGTCCACGGATCCCGAGGCCGGGCCGTCGCCCGCCTCGGCCCCCGCGTCCGGCGGGGCCGGGTAGTCGGGCATGCACCGGATCCTGAGCGAGCTGCCCGGCTGGACGGTCGCTCTGGTCACGCTCGGCGGCACGGCCGTCGCCGCGCTCGCGGCGCAGCAGGCGGTCGTCCGGATCCTGCGCCTGCTGCTGCGTCGCCGGGAAGCCGACGTCGCGTGGCTGATGCGGACCAACGGGCCGGCGAGCCTGATCGCGCCCCTGGTAGTCCTGGTCGTCGGCCTGCCCCTGGTGCCCCTTCCGACCGCCGTCCGGGGGGCTGCCCACCATGTCGCCAGCCTCGCGCTGATCGCCGCCGTCGGCTGGCTCGCGACCCGTTCGCTGGATGCCCTGGCGACCTCGATCGGGCGGCGCTTTCCCACCGACCGGCCCGACAATCTGCAGGCACGGCGGGTGCATACCCAGCTGCGGCTTCTGCGCCGGATCTCGGTGGTGGTCATCGTGGTGATCGTGGTATCGCTGATGCTGATGACCTTCCCCGGCGTGGCGCGCCTGGGCACGACCCTGTTCGCCTCCGCCGGGGTCGCGGGGCTGGTGATCGGGATCGCGGCGCGCCCGGCCCTGTCCAATCTCATCGCCGGCATCCAGGTCGCGCTTGCCGAGCCGATCCGCATCGACGACGTCGTGGTGGTCGAGGGCGAATGGGGCTGGATCGAGGAGATCGGCACCACCTATGTCGTGGTGCGTGTCTGGGACCTGCGCCGCCTGGTGCTGCCGATCACCTACTTCATCGAGCAGCCGTTCCAGAACTGGACGCGGACGACCGCGGACCTGCTGGCCACGGTGTTCGTCTACGCCGACTACCGCCTGCCGGTGCAGGCGGCGCGCGAGGAGCTGCACCGGATCCTCCAGGCATCCGGAATGTGGGACGGCAAGGCCTGGGGGCTGCAGGTCACCGATGCCGACCGCCACACGGTGCAGCTGCGGGCCCTGATGAGCGCACCCGACTCTTCCCGCGCCTGGGACCTGCGCTGCCACGTGCGGGAAAAGCTGATCGAGTTCCTGCAGCGCGAGTATCCGCAGCACCTTCCAAGAACCCGCGTGGAGCTGGAGCCCGACACCGGGTCCGCCGGCCCGGGCTGACGGGATCCGCAAAAGCGGCCCGGCGGCGCGACGCCTTCTGTCGCCCGCCCGCTTCATTCTGGCAGGTCCCGGATCGATCTTACCCGCGGCGCGGGCCTTTGCTAGATTGTCCGTTCGCGCGGGGCGAACCGGTGTCACACGGGGCGGGAAAGCGGCCGACATGAAAATACTCTGCGTCGGGGACATCCACCTGGGCCGGCGGCCGTCGCGGCTGCCTCCGGACGTGCTCGAGCGCGTGGACGTGCGCGAGCTGTCGCCATCAGGCGCCTGGCAGCGCACGGTGGACGAGGCGCTGCGCCTGCAGGTCGACGCGGTGCTTCTCGCCGGCGACGTGGTCGAGCAGGAGAACGACTTCTACGAAGCCTTGGCCGACCTCCGCGGCGGGATCGAGAAGCTCACGCAGGCCGGCGTGCAGGTGCTCGGGGTGGCCGGCAACCACGACGTGCAGGTCCTGCCGCTGCTGGCTGACGCGCTGAAGCAGGAGTTTCGCCTGCTGGGACGCGACGGGCGATGGGAAGCGGAACGCATCCGGGGGCGTGACGGCACGGAAGTCCGGGTGCTGGGCTGGTCCTTTCCCCGCGACGTCGTAACCACCAGTCCGCTCGGCCAGGACCTGCCGGCCCGCGAGCCCGGCACCACCATCGGTCTGCTGCACTGCGACCGCGATGCTTCCGGCAGTCACTATGCCCCGGTCAGCTCGACGGAGCTGGCGGCGGCACCGGTGGACGCCTGGCTGCTGGGCCACATCCACAAGCCCGACCCGATGTCGGGCCCGCGCCCGATGGGCTACCTCGGTTCGCTCACGGGCCTGGACCCCGGCGAGCCGGGGGCGCATGGCCCCTGGCTGCTCGAGGCGGGCGCCGCCGAGCCGAGTATCGTCCAGATCCCGCTGGCACCGCTGCGATGGGTCGCCCGGGAAGTCAGCCTGGACGGGCTGGAGCGGCCCGAGGACGTGCACCAGCGGATCACGGCGGCACTGGACGAGCTGCACGGGGAGATCTCGGCGGCGGAGGTGCGGCCGCTGGCGGTGGGCTGCCGTCTGCGCCTGACCGGCCGCACCCGCCATCGCGACGAGATCACTCGTCTGCTGCGTGCCGACGACCCTCGCGAGCGCGCCGACGGGCGCGACGGCATCCTCTATTTCGTGGAAGCGTGGCGCCTCGAAGCCCTGCCCGAGATCGACCTCGAGGAGCTCGCCCGCGGCAAGGACCCGCCAGCCCTGCTGGCACACAAGCTGCTGATCCTGCGCGACCCTCAGTCGGAAGAACACCCGGAGCTGGTCGCGGCCCTGCAGCGCAGCCTGGCGGGGACCGTCCGCGAGCGGAACTTCTCCGCCCTGCGCGCGGACGAGCCGGACCGCCAGAGGACGATCGAGATCGCCGAGGCGGCGGCCCTGCGGGCGCTGGACCTGCTGCTGGCGCAACGGGGCAACGCCGGATGAAGATCCGCTCGCTGCACATCCACCGCCTGCCGGGTATCCGGTCCGGGTTCCCGCTGGAAAACCTGGCCCCGGGGATCAACGTCGTCGTGGGCCCGAACGCGTCCGGCAAGTCCAGCCTGATGCGGGCGCTGCGCGCGGTGCTGTACCGGGAGGAGCTGCAGGGGGTGACGCCGCTGTTCGTGGAGGCGAGCTTCGCCGCCGAAGGCGGCGAGCTGTACGCCGTTCGGCAGGGGTCGCAGCTTGCCTGGCAGCGCGACGGGCAGCCCGCCGATCCGCCCCCCCTTCCCGACCATCGCCTGCTGCCCTGCTTCACCCTGCGCATCGAGGATCTGCTGGAGCAGGAGAACGCGACCGACGCCGAGATCGCCGGCCGCCTCGCCCGCGAGCTCGCGGGTGGCTACGAGGTCGGCGGGATCCGGGGTGCCGAGCCGTTCCGCCTCAAGCAGGGGCACGCGCGCAAGGAGGCGCAGGCGCTGCGCGAGGCGGAAAGCACCCTGCGCCGCCGGCAGCAGGAGCAGGAGCAGCTGCGGCGTGACGAAGCGCGCCTGGCGGGACTGAGGGACGAACGGGACCGGGCGGAACAGGCCCGTGCCGGTGCCGACCGCTGCCAGCGCGCCCTCGATCTGCTGAAGGCGCGGCGCGACCTGGACGTCCTCAGGAGGGAGCTTGCCGAGTTTCCGGAAGCCATGGACAAGCTGCACGGCGACGAGCTGGAGGAGCTCGAAAAGCTGCGCAGCCAGCGGAAGGAGCGGGACCAGGCGCTGCAGTCGGCGCGCGAATCACTCGACCAGGCACGGCAGGCGCTCACGGATACCGGGCTGGTGGAGGCCGGACTGGACGAAGCCGCGCTTGCTGACCAGCGCCAGGCGCTGCAGCAGCTGCAGCGGATCGAGACGACGCTGGAGCAGCGCCGCGCGGAGCTCGACGACGCACGGGCCGCGCTGGAGGCCGCCTTGGGCGATCTCGGCGGTGAGCCGGATCGGCCGGTGCACCTGGACGTCACCACGGTGAAGGCCGTCGAGGACCGGCTGCGCGGGAAGCGCGAGCTGGACGCGGCCATTGCCGCGCTGCAGCGCGAGCGCGACCGGCTGCCCCGGCAGGCCGATACGGGCCCCGCCCCCGAGGTGCTGCAGCAGGCGCGGGCCGAGCTGCTGCGCTGGCTCGCCGCACCGGCTTACCCGGGCCGGGGTGCCTTGCACAAGACGGCGATGATCTCGGTGCTCGGAGCCGGGCTGACAGGAATCGTCGTTGCGGCTCTGGCCATCCACTGGGCACTGCTGGCCCTGCTCGTCCCGTTCGGCTGGGGTGCCTGGGCCCTGCTGGCCCGTGCACCCGGCGGGCGGGAACGCCGCCAGGCACGCGAGCGCTACGCGCAGAGCGGGCAGCCCGGCCCGCAAAGCTGGGACCCCGCGGCGGTGCGCGCGCGGATGGACGAGCTGGATCGCCTTGCGCGAGAGGCCCGCCGGCGGGAGACGCTGGCGGAAGAACGCGGGCAGGTGGAACGCGAGCTGGAGCGGAAGCAGTCGGAGCAGCAGGAGATCGTCGCGGGCCTGGAAAGGCTCGCCGGAGAGATCGCATATGACCCGCTGCTCCAGGACGGCCCGCTGGACCGGTGGCTGCGCCTGACGCTGGCGTGGGATGAGGCACGTGTTCGCGTCGACTGCCTCGGAGCCAGGATCGAGCGCCTGGAGTCCCAGGCCGGGCCCCTGCGCACCGACGCGCTGGAGTTCCTCGCCGGCCACGACGAGTCGCCGGAGACCGCGGACCCGGACGCGGCGACGCTTCTGGCGCGCCTGGAGCACCTGGCCGACCGCCTCGGTCGGCGCAAGCAGGCGTTGAAGGACATCGCCCAAGCCGACCGCGACATCACGCGCCTGGAGAGCGAGCTCCGCGAGGTCGACGATGCGATCGTCGCGCTGTTCCGAAAGGCCGGGCTCGCCGAGGGTGACGAGGCCGGCCTGCGCCGGCGCCTCGAGCTGCGCCCCGGATGGAGCGACAAACAGGAGGAGCTGCGCCGGGCTTGCGCCCAGGAGGCGGTGCTGCGGGAGGGTCTCGGGGAGTACGAAGACTTGCTCAGGATGGTCGAGGCCGATGACGAGGAGAGCCTGCGCCGCCGGCACGGATCCCTGCAGGAGCAGGCCGGGCGCTACCGCGAGCTGAACGAGGAGATCGGTGCCATCAACGAGTCGGTCCGGCTGGCGGGGCGGGAGCGTGCCCTGGAAGTGGCGCGCGCCCAGACACAGGCGGCGCAGGATGCTCTGCGAGACCGACTGGAGGACGCCCTGTTCGCCACGGCCGGCAGCTTCCTGCTCGAGCAGGTCGAGGAGCAGCACGTGCAGAGCAGCCAGCCGCGGGCGCTGACGCGGGCCAAGGATTGGTTCGCACATTTCACCCACCACGCCTGGACGCTCGACTTCAGCGGCGACGGCCAGACCCGCTTCGCGGCCGTCGAGACGGCCAGCGGCGAGCGTCGCGGCCTCGCCGAGCTGTCCAGCGGCACCCGCATGCAGCTCCTGCTCGCGGTGCGCGTCGCCTTCGCGCTGGAAGCCGAGCGCGGCCACGAGCCGCTGCCGCTGGTGCTCGACGAGGCGCTCACGACCGCCGACCCCGAACGCTTCCGGGCGGCGGCGGAGAGCATGCAGGCACTGGCCGACGACGGCCGCCAGGTGTTCTACCTCACCGCCCAGCCGGCCGATATCGGATACTGGAAGGCGCATGATCCGCAGGTGCGCTGCATCGACCTCGCGCAGGAGCGACGCCTGGCCGGAGCAATACGCGAGCCGGACTCGATCGCACTGCCCGAACGGCCCCCCGTCCCGGTCCCGGACGGCCGGTCCGCGCAGCAGTACGCGATCGAGCTGGGCGTCCCGCCGGTGAATCCGTGGGGCGAGCCCGCCTCCGTGCATGTGTTCCATCTGCTGCGCGACGACCTGCCGCTGCTGCACCGCCTGCTGCGGGACGGGATCGAACGCCTCGGCCAGCTCGAGTCGCTGCTGGCCTCGCAGGCGGCGGAAACCCTGCTGGATCCGGACGAACGCGAGCGCCTGAAGGCCCGCGACGCCGCCGCGAAGGCCTGGTTCGAGGCCTGGCGCACCGGCCGCGGACGCCCGGTCGACCGGGATGTGCTGGAGAAGACGGACGCGGTGAGCGATACCTTCCTCGAGCGGGTGACCGAGCTGAACGCCGAGGTCGGCGGCGATGCGCGAGAACTCCTCGATCGCCTGGAAGCCGGGGCCGTCAAGGGCTTTCGCACGGCAAAGCTGGACGAGCTGGGCGATTTCCTCGCCGAACGCGGCTGCCTGGACGACAGGGAGCCGTTGTCGGACAGCGACATCCGGATGCAGATCGTGGCCGCGACCGGCTCCGCGGACGAGGCAAGAACGCTGGCGGAGTGGCTCGCAGCCGGACTGTCGGCTCACTGAGCTCTGAGCTGCTGAAGGCGGTGATTTGTTCCCTTGCCTCAGCCCGGGGCTTCAAGCCCCGCAAGAGCCCCGCCCATACCAGGCGACGGCACCCCAACGTGCCGCCTTCCACTTAAAACTTAGCACTGTTTATTTTTCATACCTTTGCGCCAATGCCCGCACGATCGCGGCGAACTCCTCGCGCAGTCCCGCCGGTTCCAGGACCTCGACGTAGCGTCCGAAGCCCTGCAGCCACCAGCGCAGCTGCAGGGTGTCGGCGACGGTGGCCGACAGGTGGGTGCGGCCGTCGCCCTGCGGCATCAGCTCCTGGTCCCGGCTCAGGGGCGTTTCGTACAGGTGGTAGGCGACCTCGTCGTCGAACAGCGCCTCCAGGCGGATGGGCTCATCGGCGACACGGTAGTCGAAATGCTTCTCCGCGATGTAGCGTCCCAGGTCGAAGCCGGGCGGCCGGGTCACCGCCTCCTCCAGCGGCCGGGCCTGCTCGATCCGGTGCAGCGCGAGCTGCAGCACGTCCTGGTAGTCCCACAGGCTGGCGACCAGGTAGATCACGCCGTCGCGCACCACCAGCCCGAGCGGGTTGACCGTGTACTCGCGCCGCTCCGGGGGATGGTTGCGGGGCCGGTACACGGCCTCGAAACGGCGGTCGTCCAGCAGCGCACGGTAGACGGTGCGCACCACGGCCGCGTCGACCTTCGGCTCGAGCAGCCGCTGCGTGCGCGAGACCACCCGCACCTTGTCCGGCCAGTCCGCGAGCGGGGTGGCGGCCTGGCCGAGCACCTCCGCGGCCCGCTCCATGTGCGGCGCCAGGTAGTCCATCGCCGGCGCCGGCAGCAGCGGTTCCAGGAACAGCCGGGCGAGGCGGAAGGTGAGGGCGGTCTCCGGCGACATGGCCGGCAGATCCACGATGCTGGCATCGGCCTGCCATGACCAGCCGTAGGGCCGCTCGCGCTCGTCCGAGATCAGCGGGAACACCGAGGAAAGGTGGTCCAGGTCCCGCTGGATGGTGCGCAGGGTGGTCGCGAAGCCCTGGGACTCCAGCCGGGCCTGCAGCTCGGCGGTGGAAATCCTGCGCGGGGCGCGCGGTACCTCGCGCAGCATGGCCAGCTGACGCAGCGTGGTGTCGGACACGGTCCCCCCTAATTCTTCTCGCGGCCGCACGCGGGTACGGGCCGTTCGTCTTTCCGGGTGGCGTTCAGTCTGCCGGACGATTGTTGCGCCCGGTTGAATCCAGAATCCTGACGTACCGGGGCGGCAAATGCACGGCCAGGCGCTGTTCGACGGCGAGATCGAGGCCCTCGCGCACGTGCCGGGGCAGCAGCATGTCCAGGGTCACCGGCCCCTCCAGGCGCAGCGCCACGGCCAGCCCCTGGCGGCGGATGCTGCGCAGGACGCCCTCGACCACGTTCTCCGCGGGCCGGGCCGCCGGATCCTGGCGCGGAGGCAGCAGCTGCACGTCCTCGCTCCGGATGCCCCAGCTCACCTCGCCCGCGGGCGGGCGAGCACCGGTCCAGCGGGCGCGGACCGGGCCGCAGGCCGTGTCCAGGAGCGCCTCCCCGTCCGGGTCGGCGCGCGTGACGTGGCCGGCGAAGACATTGCGAAACCCCAGCAGGCGCGCCAGCGACTCGGTGGCGGGCCGGCTGAAGACGTCCTCCGGCGGACCCTCCTGCACGATCCGGCCGCCGTCCAGCACGGCGAGCCAGTCGCACTGCTGGGCCAGGTGCGGATCGTGGGTGGCCACCAGGGCCGGCAGCCGCGCCTTCTCGATGACCGTGCGCAACTCCTCGAACACGGCGTCGCGCAGGCCGGGCTCGAGCGCGCTGGTCGGCTCGTCCAGCAGCAGCAGCTCCGGGTCGCGGGCGAGCGCCCGGGCCAGCGCGACCCGTTGCGCCTGGCCGCCGGAGAGCTCCGCCGGGTAATGCCCGCCCAGCCCGGCGAGATGGACCCGGCCGAGCAGCCCCCGCGCCCGCTCCAGGCGGTCCCGTCCGCGCAGCGGGTAGGCGACGTTGCCGAGCGCGGTCAGGTGCGGAAACAGCGCGCTGTCCTGGGGCAGGAAGCCGATCCGGCGGCGCTCGGGCGGCAGGCCCGCGTAGGGCTCCCCGGAGGCCGGAACCAGGCCGCACAACGCGCGCAGCAGCGTGGTCTTGCCCGCGCCGCTGCGCCCGGCCAGGGCGGTGAGGCCGCGCAGCTCGAAGCGGGCCTCGATGCGCACCGGGCGTTCGATCCGGTAGTCGACGCGCACGCTCAGATCCCCGCCACGTCCGGCCGCGCCTGCGGCCGCCGCCGCCAGGCCAGCAGGCCCAGCAGCAGCGGCAGCGGCAGCCCCACGAGGAAGAACAGCCACAGCAGCGGGTACACGGAGGGCAGCCCGAAGTCCTGCAGGTTCACCCACAGCTTCACCGGGATGCCCTGCGGGTAGTACGCCATCACCAGCACCACGCCGAACTCGCCCAGGGCCCGCACCCAGGCGATCGACAGCGCCGCCGCCAGGCCGAGCCAGGACAGCGGCAGCGTGACGCGCCGGAATACCTGCCAGGGCGAATCGCCGAGCGTGCGCCCGAGCTGCTCGAGCTCCGGGGACACCCCCTCGATCGCCGCGCGCGCACCCACCACGTAGTAGGGGGCAGACGCGTAGACCTGCGCCAGCACGAACGCCGGCGCCGTATTGGTCAGGCTCAGGCCCAGGCCGGCGAACCAGCCGCCCAGCCAGCCGTAGGGTCCGTAGAGCGTGGTCAGCAGGATGCCGAGGGCCAGCGGCGGCGTGAGCAGGGGCACCAGCAGCAGCCCCTCGACCCAGGCGCGGCCCCGGAACCGCCGCCGTGCCAGCACCCACGCCAGCGGCGTGCCGAAGGCCACCACGATGACCATGGCCACGGCCGTATAGACCAGCGAGGTCCGCAGCGCCGCAACGTCCCCGCTGGCCAGCCTGAAGTGCCCCCAGGGCGTATGCGTGACCAGGGCCGTGACCGGCAGCAGCAGGAAAGCCAGCCAGCCCAGGGCGAGCACCAGGGTCCAGTGGGGCCGGAGCCTGCTCATGGCGGGGGCTTACGCTTCCCGGCGCCATCCAGGGGACCCCGAAAGACCACTCCAGACCGGCCGTGGCAGCATCGTCGAATCCCGTTTACGGCGCGGTGCATCGTCGGAGCGGAGGGTTTCCGAGCCGAACGCGTGCCGCCGGGCCGCTGCCTCGTGCCCAGGCCCGCGACGTTCTTATGCTTAAAACTTAACACTCGTGCTGCGCTAGCGCAGCACGCTGCCATGCGGCGGTCCATACCCGTCCTTCTTCAACATCGCCCGCCCCTTCGTGCTCTGCATGAATTTCACGAACTTCCGTCCCGCCTTCGCGTCGGCGGCATTGTTCAGCACGGCGGCGTAGAACACCAGCGGCTGGGGGCGCACCTCGCGGGTTTTGCCATTCTTGCCCTTGAGGGTGAAGCCGGCCTTGCTGTACCAGCTCTTCTGCAGGCCCGGGCGGCTCAGATCGATCTGCGGCGGCAGGCTGACATACGGCAGCCCGCGCGAGACCACCGCGCTGCGGTAGCCGGAGGAAGCGTCGATCTGGCCCGACTCGAGCCGGGTAATCAGCGCGCTCTCGGCGAAGATCTGCTTCGGGTTCTCCGGCCCTCCGAGGATCTTCTTCACCAGGCCCGGCCGGTGGTAGTAGCGCTCCGCCAGCTGGAAGGTGAACACGATATTGCGGCCTTGCGGGTCGGTGGCCGGGTCCGTGCGCCCGAAGCGCAGGCCCTTCTGCTGCAGGACCTCGTACCACTTCTTCTTCCCGGCGGCCGCGGCGCGCAAATCCGGGGCGAACCGGCTCTCCGGGTTGTACGCGATCACCATGCGGGTGCTGGCCACGGGCACCGCCTGGTCCGCCAGGCCCCGCTTCATCAGGATGCGCATCGGCCCCGGCGTGACCGAGACGAACACGTCGGCGCGCATGTGCTTCGAGGCGAGCAGGCGGGCGAGACCGTAGGCACCGTGCCCGATGCCCTGGTAGTCGACGCCGTGGGCCTTGGCGAACGCCGGCCCCAGGTCTCGATCCATCACCGTGCCCATGGACCCGGCGTAGGCGACCCTGAGAGTCGGCTTCGCCAGGGCGGTGCCGACAACACCCGGCAGGGCCGCGGCCAGGATCAGCCAGAGACAGGCGTTGCGCGCTGCGCGTAACCTCATGATTGAATCCTCGGAGTTGGTTTCGGGGCCAGCAGGCGATATATATCACAGAACATATCGGTGACGACAACGGGGCGGTGATGGTGTCACGGAGCATTCAAGCGGATTCGCTGCGGTTCCACGTGCGCTTGCGCGTCGCGCGTGGCCGGCGCGGCGTCATCGGGCCCGGCAAGGCCGACCTCCTCGAGGCGATCCGTGATTCCGGCTCGATCTCGCGCGCGGCCGGCCGCATGCGCATGAGCTACCGCCGCGCCTGGGATCTGGTGGACGACCTCAACGGCCTGTTCCGCTCCCCGCTGGTGGAAACGACGCGGGGCGGCGCGCGGGGCGGCGGTACCCGGCTCACGGATGCCGGCGAGCTGGTATTGCGGTGCTATCGCGAGATGGAAGACGAGGCCCTGCGGGTCCTCGCCGGGCGGGCTGCCGATTTCGCCGCGCTGGTGGATCCCGAAGCGGACGACGCCTGACGGGTGCGCGCGGCGGAACCCCCGACGGCGAAGACACGTGTTCCCGGATGCCGGGGGCGAAAGCAGGGCCCGCTGCAGGGCCCTCGCCCGGGCCGGACGGCCGGACCCGGGCGGCACACCGGTCGCTGATGCCCAGGCAATCCGCCAGTGTCCCGCGGCACGGAACGCCCCGACCGGGCCAGCGACTGTACGAACGTGGCGGCAGCCGCGGCTGCCGCGAATTCACGCAAGTACAGGAGCGATTCCACATGAAGAAACGGCATATCGTGATCGCCGCGGCCATCGGTCTCGCGAGCGGCACGGCGATGGCGGGACCGGCCCAGACCCTGGGGAACACCGTCCACAAGGTCACGAACACGTTGACCAGCGCGGCTCCGGGCTCCGCCCCGTCGGCGTCCGCCGCGTCGCCCGGCGGGGCGGTGGCCGGCGGCGGACACCAGGCCGCATCCGCCATGAGCAGCGGCTCCGGCCGGGCCGCCGGCCGCGGCAGCCAGGGCGGAAGCACCCTGGGCAATGCCATTGCCGGCGGCTCGCACCGGCTCGCCGCGCAGATGCGCCGGGGCGCTTCGCACCTGGCCAGCGCCGTCGACAGCGGCAGCCAGGGGCTGGCGTCGGCGACGGGCAACGCGCCGAGCCCCGCGTCCTCCTCCGGGGCGTCGCTTCCGGGCCTGCCGAAGCCGTCGTCCGGAGCGGCACCGAACGCGGCGACTTCGGCGGCGAGCCAGCCCGGGCAGGCCGGCCCCGGCGCACTGGACCAGCTCAGCGACCGGCTCCCGGCGGTCGCCGACAACAGCGGGTCCGGCGGCGGGTCGCAGCTCGACGGGGTGACCGACGCCCTGCCGCTGGTTTCGGACGGGGGCTCGTCCGGGGGCGCCACCTCCGGACCTCCCGGTTCCGGCAACCTGCCCGGCTGCCTGTGCAAGGTGAAGTCGCAGCTGCCGGTCGGCGGCAACCCGGGCGGCACCTTGCAGGGCGGCCACGGGCTGTCGCTGACGGCCTACGCCCACGCGCAGGCCCGCTGACCGCGGCGCAGGCCCCGGGCGCCCGTGCGGCCCCGGGGCTCCCGCCCCTGCCCCCGCGACGCTGATATACT
>Ga0209921_1000171_pt1 | contig 23669 bp, 31 predicted proteins | sample SalPonF2_C_D2_MG_FD_185730 | JGI IMG/M metagenome (GOLD analysis project Ga0209921, IMG submission 185730) | Salt pond soil microbial communities from South San Francisco under conditions of wetland restoration - Salt Pond MetaG SF2_C_D2_MG... ...
CGGGATGAGGAGGTTTCGTTGTGCACACTCGATTCCTCCTCATTCCTTCCGAAAAGTAGTCTCGATAAGCCGCCGCTGTCACGCGGTTTCTCGCTTAACTAAAGACGGATGCTCCACACCCTCAATCCCAGAACGCTTGAGGAAGTCGTCAACCAACTTCTCGCTGACCAAGCAACGATGATCCTCGGCCCGACGCCGAGGATCATCTGTCTCGACTTCATCGACATCCACTACCACGGCTGTCCCTACTGCGACCCAGCCGAGCTCTGTCACACCACCCCCCGCGATGGCACATCCCAGTGCCATCGCTATCTTACCGCGTTCACGCTCTGTCCCGCCAAACCCCTGATCGTCGCCGTCACAACCGCCCGCAGTGATGAACCAATCAGTGACGCGGTCGATCGCGTTATCGACCGCGTCACGGCCCTTCCCTTTGAGATAGACGCAATCCTCGCCGACTGCGGCTTTGCGAACGCCGCGTCCATCCAGCGGTTACAGGAGAGCGCTCCGGTGATTCTCCCGCTCATTCGGCGTGGGAAGCGTCTCGCCGAAAAACTGGAGACGTCTGTCTCCTACTGGACGGAGTACGCGATGTACGCGGGAAGCGAACGGGAGGTTCGCTTCCCGCTGGCCGTCTGTGTCTCCTACCAGCAGGGCAAGCGCGGGAAGCACGGGTTGCTCGTTCGGGCGTACGCGGTGTGCGAGCAGGCTGCTCGCACGCCAAAGGAAGTCGAACGTCTCTATCGGAATCGTTCAGCGATCGAGACGAGCTTCCGGACGATGCAGGAAGCACGAGCGCGAACAACCACGCGAGACCCGGTTATCCGCCTGCTGTTCGTGTTAGTGAGCTTCGTGTTGCGGAATCTCTGGCTGATCGTTCGCTGGGGCGTGCTCGCCCAGCCGGGACGCGGTGGGCGAGCACTCCCGGTGTGGTTCCGGTTCAAGGTCTTCCGTCGGTGGATCGCTCACTCGCTCAACGACCGCCTCGGACGGATTTGGGAGGCACCAACGAACGGCGTTGGTATTCCGACGACGTACCCAGAACTGGATGCGGGCTAACCACGCCCGCATCCAGCGCTTGCCTCGGTCGTGAGCCCACGCTCCGTCTGCATCGGACACAACCGCCAGTCTCACGCGGGTGAGACTGGCTTCGACAACAAATTCACGTACGTGAGAGTCTGTACTCTTGTCCGCTCCAGCTCGCTGATCCGGTTACCGATCTGGAATGATGGGAACTACCGATAGTGGAATCCGCGGCATCCTCACGAACGATTCCGCCTCGGCGCTCGCGTGGGCGGAAGACCAGTACGAACAGGTCAAACAGGACGCCGATCCCGTCTTCTTCCGAGGTGGGTTCAATCATTCTCTCCGATCAGAGTAGGAGAATAGCAACGTTCCCACACGTACCCCAGTGGGGGAACACTTATTCCTGGCACGCTCTTACCTCTGGGTATGAGTCAGGGCTCGTACGACGCGATCAAATTCCGCGCGGGCGCGCTGAAGGAAGCAGCGGGCGAACTTGACTCGATCAACCTAGGCGGGATCAACATCAGCGAGCTGGCGCGCACGGGCCTCACGGATATGCTCCGACGGGCGATGACTGACGAGGACAAGATCGCGCTCTACGAGCATTACAAGGCGGGAGAGGTCTCCGAGGAAGCAACCCGCCTTCTCCTCGGCGACGAATTCGACCTCCTCCAGGAGGACATCGACGAGTTCGCGGCAGCCGCCGATGAGGACACTAGCCAGTACCTCGTATAGATGGTCGGTGATGGCCCAGCGTATCCGATCCTCGTCGATACTGACGCCCTGATCGGCGTCGCGACCAGCCCTCTCTGGGAGCTTCTCACGGAGAATCTCGGATTTACCACGAATTCAGTCGTGGGTCGATAATGTCTGGAAATTTATCGCTGGGACGCCTGCTGCTCGAACCGCTCAACGATGTCGCCCGTGGTCGCGACCGGCACAGCATCCTGGTTCTCGTAGTGGCCGTCGTCGCTCCACAACTGCGCGTCCCGCTCGAGAGCGGCCGCCAAGTAAACCGCGTCGTCGGGATCGACGTCGCGCATGATTCGCGCGGTCTCCTCGAGGGAGCCTATCACTTCCGAGCGCGGGACGACATCGATCCGTTTGAAGAGAATTTCGATGAGGTCTTCGACCTCTGTCTGCGCCAGCCCGGATTTCTCTGAAACCATCCCGGTGTACTTCCCGATTTCGTCGTGGACGTAGGCCGGCGTGAGGAGGTCGTCTTCGAGTTCAACGAGGAGTCGGCGCGTCATCGAGTCAGAGATGAGTGCAGAGAGGATGATGTTCGCGTCGACGACGTACTTCATGCATCGGCCTGGTCATCGAGATCGTCCATCGCCTGCTTGGTTGCAGACCGGTCAATCTGGGCGGCCAGTTCCTCGACGTCCTCCTGGGTGAGTTCGCTGCCCTCGACGAGCTGCTCCATCATCTCGAGGTCGTGGATCTTCTCGCGGATCGCCTGGCGGGCGACCTCGCTCCAGTTGATCTCCGGGTGGTTGTCCATCTGGGCCTTCAGGCTGTCGTCGACGGAGACGGTGACGTTCGGCATCTCACATGATACTGTGCAGTCACAGGATTAAGTAAGTTACGTGTGGACCGCTGTCCCAGTGGTGTGAGTATGCGGTCACCGACCGCCAGCTGGTTATCAGGGGCATCCCGCGTGAAGCCGATGACTGAATGGCTATTCAATGTCGTATCCCTTGCTGGCAGGGAGATTTCGTCGAATGTGGAGTGACGGCTTCCGTTCGTCCGCTCTAACGACGGAACCCGTGGGGTGTCCCCTATACCATGTAGAACCGTGATGATTTGTAGAAATCCATCCTCCGAACCTCTGGGGGTTCCAAGGACCGATAATAGTTGAGGCCGATGTCCACAATGCATAGAGTGGAGATCCAAAGCACCATTTTCCACTTTGGCGTGACCTTCGAAAACGGTGATCTCGACGTTCCCTGTATGAACCGACCGAGGAGTTCGCGAATCACACCACCTATCTCGTCCGAACCGTCTTCTGCGGAGTGCGATGGCGAATCCACCATCTCATGCGGTAGGTTCCAGGGACACACCAGTTGAATACTGTTCACCCAAATAATCAAAACTCACCACCATTTGAAAAGGTCGCACCCTCATACGCACAGGTCCCGTAACTGCGCTATGACGAATAGTGAGAAAGCAAGCCGAGTGATCTCGTCGGACGATGTCTTGGACGCGTTGGGCGACGTCCAGCGACGCAACCTATTGGTGCGGCTGCTGGACCACAATCCCCAGGACGACACCCCAGTCGTCGTCGCTGATTCCGAACAGGATCAGGACGCTATGGGACGACTCGTCTCAATGCAGCACGTCCATCTCCCAAAGCTGGAGGAGTACGGCTTCATCGAGTGGGACCAGGACACCCACGAGGTACGGAAGGGGCCGAACTTCGAGGAGATTCAACCGCTGCTGGAGCTGTTAGCGTCTCATTCCGATGAACTTCCCGACGACTGGCTGTGAATTCTTGGTCGCCCCACACCCTGCCGAGCACTCCGACTGCTCGATATCGCGATCGGGGTACAGCTAAAAAGGTTTCACTCATATAATCAAAATAAAAATATTTTATCAAAGTGTGTGGGTTTCAGGGACAGTGACACCGTATCACGTGATATGAGCAAGCAAGTTACGTCGACGTCGCTCGATTCTCATCTCGATGCACTGGGCCATGTCGACCGGCGACGACTGCTCCTTACACTTCTCCACGCGAATACGGATGGTGACCGACCCGTCGAGATCGACCAAATGGAGTACGACACTGCTGAGCGATCCCTCGAACTGTCGATGCATCACGTCCATCTCCCGAAACTCGAAGACAAGGGCCTCGTCGACGCAGACGCGGACAGCCACTCCGTGAGGAGGGGGCCTCGCTTCGGCGAAATCAAACCGCTTCTCGAATTGCTCGATGCGAACCGCGAGCAGTTACCCGACGGCTGGGTGTAGACAGTACTGAACCTTCGTAGCTTGGTGCTATTCTGGGCGTGGATCCCGTTGTGGGAGCAACCCCTGTGCGAGCAATCGACGAGAGATCACGATAAGGCCGTTGCGGAACCCGCCACCGAAGATTGCCTGTTCTTCGTTGGTGTCGGGAACGATCGTGCTGACGAGGATCGACGATCGGTCGACGAGCAGGAGTCGTCCGATCGCCAAGTGCTCGTCAATTCCGTCACCGTTCCGCAGCCAGTCCAGCCCCGAGAGGAACGTCGTGGCGTTCGGGATGGCCTCGTGAATCTGGGTTTCGAGCGATTCGGTCACGGCCCCGATAAGCAAGTCTACCTCGGGATCGAGTCCGTTCAGACTGTCTATCAACTCGTCTGTCAGCAGCGAGTCGTCGCCGACGACCAACACAACCTCCTCGCTCGCGTCCGTGATCAGTTTGTTCGACCGATTCGCAATCGCCGTCGTCCCGGACATCGACCAGACCTCTTGGACTGGTTCTTCGTCGTCGGCCGGCTCGACCGGCTCGGCCTGTTCGAGGGCGTTCGCGAGGCGTTCGACGCGGGCCTCGTACTGGTCGCGAAGCGTATCGGTGGCTTCCTCGAGCGGCACGGCTCGAAACCGCTGTGGACTCTAATGCTGGATTTCAACCAGCCCCTGTGCTTCCAGCAACCGGATCGCGTCGTAGACGCGCGTTCGGGGAACGTCGGTGATCTCGCTGAGTTTTTTCGCGGTGCCCGTCGAGAGCCGTGACAGCCCCACGAAACACTTTGCTTCGTACTCTTTCAAGCCGAGTTGCTGGAGTACCTCGACTGCTTCTTCTAATGTATCATCTGTGGTCATGTGTCCCAACTCGCAACCCGGGAGAGCCCGGAGTTGATGGAACTCGTACCGCGGGGTCAATAGGCGTTGTCACTGGGCACCGGAGTCCGTTACCGGCAGGACACACTCGTTCACCTGCGACAGGCATCTATCCGCCTGTTCTGTATCGCCCTAACATTGTGTTTACTCGTAGAGTTACAATTATGTGAGCAGAAGAATCGCATACCTATAGTGGATTGAATCCCGTTCCTATATTTTCACTCAGTTAATCACAAAAGTGTTATAGTGGCTTGGGGTGTACCCTGAACCCGGCACGCGACTCGGAAATTGTGTCCCAACCACAACCCGATGCGTGCCGGCCCCAGCCACTCACCGTGGCTGGATTTCGATACAACCGAGGCTCCGTAACTATGAGTTCTGATTCCTTCGACGATCCCCGTTCGGTGGCCATCGAGCAACTCGAACAGTTCGGCCTCAGTGCGTACGCCGCACGAACGTTTGTCGCCCTCGTGAGCCTCGGCACGGGCACGGCCAAGGACGTCAGCGGCGTCTCGGACGTCCCTCGCACGCGGGTGTACGACGCGATAGAGGAACTCCACGAACAGGGACTTGTCGACGTGCAGCAGTCCTCGCCCAAAGAGTTCTGGGCGATTTCTGGTGAGACCACCGCCCGGAAGTTCGAACGGGAGATGGACCACCGACTCTCGGTGCTGACGGCAGCGCTGGACGAACTGGAACCGGTCGAGCGTACCGAAGAACAGCGTGGCGTCTGGACGGTCGACGGCCAGGCAGCAATCACCGACCGCATACTCGAGTTCGTGAACGACGCTGAAGAGGAGATCGTCTATATGACCGTCGAGGACCTCCTCACCGAGGACATCATCGACGCGTTACGAGCGGCCGCAGAGCGCGGTGTGAGGATCAGCCTCGGCGGCGTCTCGCCGGACGTCCAGGACGAGATCAAGGACGAGATTCCCGGTGCGGAACTGTTCGAATCGCTGTGGGTCTGGTCGGACACGCCCGCGGGTCGGCTCATGATGATCGATGATAGACAGACGCTCGTGAGCGTGCTCGTCAACGGTGTGGAGGCCGCACCCACGGACGCACGTTCGGAGACGGCAATCTGGGGCACAGGGCAGACGAACAGCCTCGTGGTCGTGTTGAAAGCGATCTTCACCTGGCGGCTGGAGAACGACGATGGCATCGAGTAGGCACAGAAACGGACTTATGAATGTAGTCCTCACCATCGAGAGAGGAGACCAGCATGTCTAATCCGTCTGAGCGAGGATTCGAAGGAGACGACTCCGACGGGGAAGCCGAGACAATTCGCGCCCAATACGAGTGGTCGTCGACAGCCCCTTCGACGGCGGTCATCGAGACCGTCGCGATCGCTCTCGACCGTGAGCCAACGACCATCGAACCACTGTACGAGTCCATCGACCCTGACGCGTTAGATGCACTGCTTCGGTCGAACGGCTCTCCAGCGACTGCAAACGACGTAACCGTCTCGTTCGTGGTTGCCGACCGCCAGATCACGGTTCACAGCCGTGGCGATGTCGTCGTCCGAGCACACTCCCTCGAACAGTAATCTATCCGCTCGGTGGCGCTGGTTCGTATCGAACTTGTGAACGTCGCTCTTGACCACGACCAACACCGTTCCAGCGGACGGAGTTATCCGGCTCAGGGGTGCGATCGGTTCTGCAGCGTTGACCGGACCCGCGTCACCTCAGTGCCACACGTGCCGCACGTTTCCTTGATTTGAGCGATATACACCGCCTCACAGGACGGACACCGGAAGAGATGTGAAGACGTCTGCTGGTCGGGTGATGCTCCGTTTCCATCACTATTCCCCGGCCCGGTCGCTGTGTGGCCCTTGGTGGCGGAATTCCCTTGAAGTGCTGTGAGTTTGCTCTTGATCTGTTCAAACATGTGTTACGACGGGTCGTGGAGAATGCGGCTCTGTTGAAATCATTCGACGTTGACATTGAGAAGAGCTACTCTTCCCATTGGATTTCACGGATCCGATGCGAAACTTGCTTCTCAGCAAACCGCAAGACGGCAAGAGGGTTTCAACAAAGCCGAGAATGCATATATCCCACGCAATTTCACCACGTATTCTGTTTTGATTAACTGAATCAACGTTCTTCCCCCGTCGTAAAGCCCCAATCGGTTCGCGGCCACCCACCGGGAAACGATCCAGACAGCTGTACGAATCATTCTCATTAACGCCCAACGTGCGAGTGTATTGGTTCCACCTAACCCAGAACGGAAGCTCTGTCATCAAGAAAGGAAGTTGCGATTCGGTCCTTGGCAATCGGGGGTGGGACAGGTATACCCGTCCAGCACCCCTCCCACTAGAGAGTTACCCATGGATATCTCAGAGATTCTCTCAACGGAGTTCACCGAATTCGACATCGGAACCCCGCTCTCGAAAGTCGCTGGGGCGTTCGAGAATCAGGAACTCGATGCCGTCGTCGTGACGGACGGCGACGAGTACCGCGGTGTCGTCAGCCGCCGACAGCTGGCGTCCTCGTCCAACCAGCCGTCTGCGAAGGTCGGCTCACAGGTACAGCACGTCCCGACGGTCGACCGCACCGAGGATGTCCGCGAGGTCGCGCGGCTCATGATCGGCAGCGACGCCAAAACGCTCCCTGTACTTGACGCCGACGGCCGGGTCGTCGGCGTGGTAACTGGCGATGCAGTCCTCGAAGCCGTCCGGCCGTTTCTCGACGCGGCAACTGTCGACGACGCCTATACTGCAGAGTTGACCAGTGCGACCTCTGAAACCTCGATCGGGAAAGCGCTCAATCTGCTTCGAGAAGCCGGGATCGCCCATCTCCCCGTCGTCGACGAGGACGATCTCGTGGGCATGCTCAGCCTGTACGACGTCATCGAGTTCACGACGCGGGGCGGCACCAAGAGCCAGGGCGGGTCTTCGAGCGGCTTCGGTGGCCGTGGCGGTGGCGGGCAGAACCGTGGTGGGTTCGGCGCGCGCGAGGGGGACGGTGACCGTCTGCTCGATCTGCCGGTCCGGAACCTGATGTCCGACGCGGTCGTGACAGTCGAGCGGAGCGCCCCGCTCGACGAGGTCGTCGAGACGATGTTCGAACAGGAGATCTCCTCGCTCGTCGTCACGGCCGACGACGCCGATGAGCCGGTCGGTATCATCACGAAGACGGACGTCATCGAGGCGCTCACCTGGGAGCGCGACGACCGGAACGCCGTGCAGGTGTTCGGGCTCGACCTGCTGGAGGGGATGGACTACGACGACGTCTCCGCGCTGATAGAGAGCATGGCCTCGAAGTACGGTGAGATGAGCGTGATCAAGGCCAGTATCGAACTGCAGGAGCACAAGGAGCAATCGCGGGGCGTCCCACTCGTGCTGGCACGAATTCGGCTGGTCACCGACCGTGGCTACTTCACGGCCGATGGCGAGGGGTACGGTGCCTCCCACGCCCTCCGACTCGCCGCAAACGCGGTCGAACGCCAACTCCTCAAGGGGAAGACTTACGGCCAGTCGAAGAAGCACCCCGACAGTGACGAGCAGGAACAGCTCTACGGCTGGTGGCTCGGTGGGTGAATCCACGCGGCTCAGTCCACCTTTCGTTGGCTTGCCTACCGTTAGGTAACGACTGGGTGAGTCGAGGGAATTCCAAAGGGTGTGAACACGCTGATACCCATACACATCGTATGAGCAGAGTATGCCGACGCACCGCCATGGAACGCAGTCGTTCATCGACTTCATGCAGACGTACCTCCAGGATCATCCGAAACGCTGCAAGGAGTGTGGAAATGTCGCCCGTGCCCGGTCAGAGTGGCGCATACAAAAACGTGATGAGGACGGTCTTCACTTCGTGCATACTTGTCCGGAGTGTGGGACAGAGGACGATGTGTTTCTCAACCTTGCCCCGGAACACGAACGATCTCGGGGGTAGGGAGGGCTATGTGCAGCGTTTCCCTTACCAGTAGTTGGTAGCGCGGTTTTCTTATTCAGATCTGTCTCCGTAACTTACCAGTGAGCGGGTTTCTTTCACAGTGCGTTCTGAATAAAGTCGATGTACTACCAACAACTGTTACTATTGGTTCAAACACCTCGGATCCGGATACATCACGTCAGTTTCCGGGAGTCATGCGACGCGAGAGGTGGTAACCGGATGCAAGAAATCACGATCGATGTCCACCAGCAGATAGCTGCCTCGGAGACACCAAGTGCGGAGTTCCAGGCACTACCGTGGGCACGACAACGAGTCGTATTCTTCCAGCTCCCAGAGTCGATCCAGCGAGACGTACTTGACGACATAGATCGCCAGGAGGTACGGCGATTCGTCCGCCGACTCGATCCCGACGATGCGACCGACGCGATCGGATTGCTCGACGGGGACACTCAGGAGGCCGTGCTCGGTCAGCTCGATACCGACCGACGAGAGCGGATCGAGTTTCTCCTGAAGTTCAGTCCGGACAGCGCCGCCGGGATGATGGATCTCGGCTACGTCACCGTCGACAAGGAGCAGGGATTCGAAGAGGTGGCACGGCTCGTCCGACGCCACGAGGCCCGAACGGGGCGCTTCCCGACCGTCTTCGTTACCGATGGTGACGAGGTGTTAGGCGAGTTACCTGGCCATACCCTGGCCCTGACTGGCCACGGATCGGCGGTCATTACCGAGTATCTTCGCCCCACTCCCACGGTTCGATACGAACAGACCGACTCGGAGGTCATCGAGGTGTTCAGGGCCAACCCGCAGAGTAAAATCGTCGTCCTCGACGAAGACGACAGCATTCTCGGAGTCATCTACGCGGACGACCTCTTGCAGGCCATCGAGGAAGCGGCCGGCCAGACGCTCTATGAGTTCACTGGTGTCGCAGAGCAGGAGAGCGTTCTCGATAGTGCCTTCGAGAAGGTTCGCCGGCGGTACAGGTGGCTCATCATCAACCTCGGGACCGCCTTCCTCGCTGCGGCGACTGTCGGGTTATTCGAAGACACGATCGCGACGTTGACGCTGCTGGCGATCTACATGCCAGTCGTCGCTGGAATGGGTGGGAACGCCGGCACGCAGTCGATGGCTGTGACGGTCCGCGGAATCGCTCTAGAGCAGATCTCGCTTCGAACAGGGAGGCGTGCTATCCGAAACGAGGTACTTGCGGGGGGTGCAAACGGCGTCATCACCGGTAGTATCGTGGCCGTCATCGCTACCCTGTTCAACCAGAGTCCGCTGTTGGGGCTGGTCATCGGCATCGCGATGGTGCTGAACCTCGTCATCGCCGGGTTCTTCGGCGCACTCGTTCCGCTCGTACTGGATCGGCTTGGCTACGATCCGGCCACGTCTGCGACCATCTTCATCACGACCGCGACTGACGTCCTCGGATTCTTCACCTTCCTTGGGCTGGCGCAAATCGTGCTCCTGTGAATTCCCATACCCTTCTCGGCAGCTGTGTAGCAGACCGTTCACAACAGTATGCGGTCCCCTCATCGGACCGAGAGCGTTGGTTGCCTGGACGTTCGAATCACGCGCTCGGTGGTACTCCCGAGATGGACCTCGCTCGTGCGACCATGTGCGCCCAGCGTGACGAAGTCCACGTCGTTCTCGTCGACGTAGTCGAGGAGTTCTCGGGACGGTCGTCCACGCCGGACCGGCGTCACGACGTCGACTCCCCGTTCCCGGCCCATCGCTGCAATCTCGTCCAGGGCAGTGCTCCCGCTCTCTTTGAGGAGTCCGACGATGCTCCGCGGAACGTCCTCGTAGGCGTAGGTGTTCGTGTCGAGGACGTAGAGGGCGTGAACTGTTGCCCCGTACATCTCGGCGATGTCGATGCCCTGTTCGGCGGCGACCATCGCCCCGTCACTCCCGTCGGTTGCCACGAGGATGTCGTCGTATATCTCGTAGTGGTTCGCCACGTCGACGGTCTCCTGGAATCGGACCGTCAGCACGGGCACGTCGGCGTTTCGAACGACTCTGAGCGTCGTGCTGCCGAGGTCGGGTCCGACTCCGGTCCGACCGTGCGTTCCCATCGCCACGAGATCGATGTCCTGTTCGTCGACGTAGCCGAGTATCTCCTCGTAGGGCGTTCCCTGCCGGAGTTCGCGCTCGGCCGTCAGATCGAATTCTGCGGCCGTCTCGGCGATGTCGGCGGTCGCTCGTCGTCCCAGTTTCTCTGCTGCGGATCGCAGTTTCTCGTGCGCTTGGGCTTCTGTAACGACCGAGTACTCGCTCTCGTCGGTCACGTACATCGCGTGAACCGTCGCGTCGTAGGTCCGTGCGAGTCCGAGTCCGTGATTGATGGCCTGTTCGGTCTCGGTACTTCCGTCCGTCGGGATGAGAATGTGGTCGTACATGGGCTCCGCTATGTGTATTTACAGTTCGCGGGACACGTACTCTCGTGGTGGGTCACTCGCCTCGTTTGCCGTACGTTTCTTTCCCCCAGCCAAAATCGGAGGCTTCTTCGTTCCGTTCGAGGTACCCCTCCAGCGTCTCGTATACGGCTCGACCGAGCTCCTGTAACGCGGCGTCGATCATCGAAACCGTGCTCGAATCGAGCGACTCGGTCGCATCTCGCTCCCGCCAGTCGTCCGGCATCGTCGGGGTGTCGAAGCGAAGCCGGTCTTCGGTCGGGTCCCAGTAGAAGTCGAGCTCCTGAAACAGGCCGAGGTCGTTGACGATCTGAAATTGCCCTTCGTTGAGATCTGTGTATTCGGCCCATTCGTTGAACCCCTCCTTCCATGCGCCCTCTTGGAGTAGGTCTTCGAGATCCTCGCGGTAGAAGTCCTCTGACCCGAGCGTCTCGTCCTGCAACTCGAACTCGCGCGGCATCCCTCGGTTCGAGAGGTCCGGTGGTTCCGGAACTCCCAGATCGAGTGCCATACGAAACGTTGCACCGGCAGAACAATAAAGTCGGGTAACGGTTCCCAGAGTCCCTGTGTCGACTCCCGGACGAGTTCCTGTCACATGAAGGGTCGACTCCCACGTGGTTCGACACTCCGTCACAGCGATTCGCTCCCGACGCCGTACGTCCGTTCGTCACGAACGGATGCGGTTGATGGCGAGGCTCACCGTCCTACTGCTGTCGTTTGTGCCGACTGCCCAGCCGTTTTAACCTGCTTCGCGGGTAATCACTCATACATGAGAGGATTCCGAATCGGTTCGGCGTTTGGTATCCCCGTCAGGCTCAACTGGACCTTCCTGATCGTCCTTCCGCTCTTCGCCGTCTTCATCGCCTGGGATATCGCTGAGTTGGTAGTGGTGATAAACCAGACGTTCGGCGCCGCGATGGACCCAAACCAGTTGACAGACGGGAATCTCCCGTGGGTACTCGGACTGGTTTCGGCGCTGGGACTGTTTACCGGCGTCCTGTTGCACGAATTCGGACACTCGTTGGTCGCGTTGCGATACGGATACAAGATCGATTCGATCACGCTCTGGTTACTCGGCGGCGTGGCTAGCTTCACCGAGTTCCCCGAAGACTGGCGTCACGAGCTAGTGATCGCTATCGCTGGCCCAATCGTGAGTGTCCTCCTCGGCGTGGGCTCCTACGTGGTATTTACCAGTCTCCCGCCGAGTGTCGACGCAGCCCGATTCGTATTCGGCTATCTTGCAATCCTGAATATCGTGCTCGCTGCGTTCAATCTGCTCCCCGGCTTTCCGATGGATGGCGGACGTATCCTCCGAGCACTCCTCGCCCGGAACCAACCACACGCGAAGGCAACCCAACAGGCTGCTGCCGTCGGGAAAGTGTTCGCCTTCGGCCTGGGCCTTCTCGGGTTGTTCACCAACTTGTTTCTCATCGTACTGGCGTTTTTCATCTACATCGCCGCGTCCGGCGAGGCCCAACAGACCACGATCAAGGCAGCTTTCGAAGACATCACCGTAAGCGACGTGATGACGCCCGAAGAGAATCTCGAGACGGTTTCCGAGGAGACTACTATCTCTGATCTCCTCGCGCGGATGTTTACCGAGCGCCATATCGGGTATCCAGTAATGCGAAACGGCGATCTCGTTGGAATGGTGACGCTGGACGATGCAGGTGCTGTCGAAGAAGTCGAACGCGACGCCTATCGCGTCGAGGACGTGATGTCAACCGACCTCCATACGATCTCCCCCAACGCCGACGCAATGACCGCCTTCCAGCAGATGCAGCAGAACGGCATTGGCCGCTTGCCGGTCGTCAACGAGGCCGGTGACCTCGTTGGAATCGTCTCGCGGACAGATATGATGCGGGCGTTCAACGTCATTCAGAGCGGCGGGCCGCCACGGACACTCGGCCAGCCGATCTCCGAATCCGGTCTCCAGTAACGTCTCGGCTCCCGAGGCCATCCCCGAAGCGGCGGGCGGGTACTAGTTCAGAGTATATAGAGCGGAGACGAGCAATAGTGGATACCGAGACAACAGCGGTTAGCGATGTATCAGGCCCAGAATCCGGCTTCGAACATCATCAGCGGAGTCGTACGTTTGGTTATCGGTTGGGGCAAGCACTTCTTCGAGGGATGCCGTTCCGCCCTGTGTTTCGATCTCGTAGTCGCCATAGGCCTCAACCAGTTCGTTCGTCGTGGCTGGATAATCATGGGTCTCGAGTACCTCATCGAGGTCACCAAGTCGCCCACCAGGGTCGCCGCTCATCGCTCTGTCTTCGTGGGCGCGGTTACGGATCTCCTCTTGCTTCCGCTCTGGCTGTTGTGGCTGCTCGTCGTCTCCGTCCTCGTCTTGGCTTCGTTTGTCGTCTGGCATCCTTACAAGTAGGCGCCCAATTCGAATAACTGTGTGGACGCTCGGCGGTGTGAACAGGTAGAACACAGTGGAAACAGTTTGGTCAAGTGCCGCGAAGATAGTGTTCCCGTTGGCGGTCTCGAATTCAGAGGGGACGACATCAACAAGTCGCTGCTGGCAGACGGCTACCAGCAGATAACTCCCGGAACCCGAACCAGATTTGAGCAATCTGAGAACGGTTGGTTCGACGCATATGCAGTCGAACAGCCAGTGATCGAGTACACTACAAGTGCCATACGACCCGTCGTCTTTCCGCTGTGAATTCGTGGGAAGAGAGTGGATATCGTGTAACCCCATAACTGTCAATGCGGGGCTGAACCTCCGTCGGGACCTAACTCTTCGTTTGACGGGTGAACTCGCGGAACCTCTCTTCGATGAGTGTCGCGACGCGCTCGCTGTATTGCCAGAGTGCTGCATTGAGTCGCTCTTCGGTCTCGTCGTCGAGGTCGTCTGCCCCACGGAGGACGGAGTCCTTGGTGATCTGTGGATGATAGACACAAACGACGCCGAGTGAGGTATCCGAACTTGAGGTCCCCGCCGTGTGAATGCCGTACTGATCGGTTCCCCAGACACCATCGCCACCCTCTCGCTCCAGTTCGGAGTCGAGCGCATCGAGCAACTGCACCTCTTCAGGAGAGAGGAGAGGATTATCACCCTCGAACAGTTCGGCGTACGCCTCCATTCGGGCGTTCTTTGTCCACTCAGAGGGTGTCATAGAAGAGTTCTCACACCGTGATGATCGTGCTTCCCGGATTGTCTCCGCGTTCGTAGTTGGTGATAGTAATGACAAGACGAAGGCACAAAGCAAGAAACACCTGCGCTCGTGCGTGGACGCGGCCTCGGGCGTGCGTTCGCCCGAGGCCGCAGTCTTTCACTGATTCGTTGGTTCGTTCAACTCCAGTACGGCGGTTGTACGTCTTGTCTAGGACCGATTGTTTCAGCTGGACGCCCTCGCTGTGTTTCTCGATGCGGTCTTCGACCCTGTACTCGATGTCTTTCGGGTCGTCGGCGTTTCGCACGTTATACGGAGCGACTGGCACGACCCCTGCGGCCAGCAGGTGGTCGTGCCAGTCAAGCGTGTCGTAGGCGCTATCACCAATCATCCATCTCGGCTTGGCGACGGCGAGCGCGTCACGCGTGACGCGCATCGCCGTCTCTTCTGGTGCTTGTTTGCTCTCGGTGAACTCGGCTGCAATCGGGATCTTTTGCCCGGTCGAGACGATCGTACAGCCGTAGCCGTGGTAGTACTCGTCTTCAGTTGGGTCGTAGCATTTCGACGCGTCTTGATCGGCTGGCATCGCCCTGACGTCGGTCGAATCGATGCAGTAGGTCAAGTCGAGCAGGCCGCGACGGGCGGCCTGCTCGACGAGTCGGTCGAAGACGTCGTCAACAACCTGTTCGAGGTCGGTGAGAAAGCGATCGACCGCGTCTCTTGACGGCGGTCAATCGAAGCCACAGCTCAGCCAAACAACCGTGTTCCGAAGCTCTCGTTCGACGGGACGAATGCCGTAGATGTCCTTGTAGTAGCAGTGGAGAAAGCCACGCATCAACTCTGGTGGCTCGTGGTCTCGTGTTCGCCCCGTCTTCGCCGGGGCGAACACGTCGAACTCTTCGAGAAACTCGAAGGAGAGATGCTCAAACAGCGCTAGTGTCTCGGTCTCCGCGACATTGAAGAACGCCTCTACCGAAGGATCGTCTTGCAGGGTCGCTGAACTCATTCCACCTCAGCGTTCACCCTGCTCTTTGGTGTGCTACTCGTTCTATGACACCCTCGCCTCTATCTATCGACAATTTCGCTATGACTCTGAATAAGAAACCGTGGCTCTGTTGAAACCCTTTGTCGCCAACAGGACTGATCGGTGTAATCGTCAGATGTAGTCGCTGTGTCGAACGAGGGCGTTTTGAACGGAGTAGCGAAGAGCAGCAGCGCGTTTGACCGGCGTCAGGCGAGACAGCGCCCGAACAACGCCGTGTCGCACTCGCCGACGGCGACCACGTCGTTCTCGCTCGTCACGACGTAGAACAGACCGTCGGTAACGGCGGGGACGTTGCGGTCGACGGACTCGTTCTTCTCGAAGGCGACCGTTCCCCGCGTCTCGCCGGTCGCGGCGGCGAGCGCGGTTACCTTCCCGCGGGACTCGCCATCGCCGGCGACGTAGACGGTGTCGCCGGCTATAGCGGGTGTCGTGTACACAGACGCCTCGACGTGACCGTTCCCGCCGAAGCGCCACGCCTTGGAGCCGTCGGAGAGGTCCCGTGCGACGAGACCGTCGTCCCCGATGAAGTAGACACGGTCGTCGTCAAGGGCGAGACCGCTTTTCGTCCAGCGCCGTGCGATCGGCTCGCGCCACCGGATTGCGTGCGTCTTGGGATCGAGGACGACCAGTTCGTCGTTCTCGTCGTTCTTGTGAAGCGGAACGACAAGGGCCTTGCCGTCGACGCTCGGCGACCCGGCGACGGCACCGCCGAAGCGCCACTGTTCCTTCCCCGTTTCGAGGTCGAGCGCGAGGAGGTGCGGGGCCGTCCCCTGAACGGGCGCGTACACGACCCCGTCGGCGGCCGCAACGTGGTCGACGCGGTCCGAGACGGGCGTCCGCCACCGCTGCTCGCCGCTCTCGCGGTCGACACCGTAGACGGCGTCGTCGTTCGAGCCGGCGATGACGAGGTCGGCGGTCACGACGGGCGTCGCGGGACGCCCCGTCGGTCCGAACGCGCTGAACGTCCAGCGGTGCTCGCCGTCGGTGCCGACCCGGTGGAGGCCCGTGTACGTCCGGAAGAACAGGTCGTTGCCGTCGAGGACGAGTGAATCCGGGACGTCCCACGTCCCTGCCTCGGACGGGGACGGGGTCGTCACGCGCTTGGCCCACTGCTTCTCGCCGCTCTCAGCGTCGAGCGCGGTGAGCCGCGCACCATCGCCGGTCGTCGGGGATTGGTCGAGCGCGTAGAGGGTGCGGTCGGAGACGACGGGCGACCGGACGTTGGTACCGGGATAGTCGGTGGTGCCGATGCTGGTCCGCCACGCGACGTCTAGGACGCCGGTCGGGCCGTCGGTGTTGACCCGGCCCACGTGACCGTTCGTCGCGCTGCGTCGCCGCCACGCCGTCGTGACAGTCGCAGTGCCGCCGGAGAGACAGCCGGCGAGTGATGCTGCGCTCGCGGCGCCGACTGCGGCGAGGAACTGTCTGCGTGAGGAGGGCATTGCCCAGATGAACATAGCCCCGAATGATAAATCTTCTACATCCTTTGAAATTACCTTGCCTTGATCCCTTCTCCACTGAAACAGCCGCCAGGTAGATGTGCGAAGTGAACGGCAGCGTTCGCGCAAACGAGCGGCTCGAAGAGCCCGGTAGTGAGCGCGATTCACCGATAGCGAGGCCGAAGGCCGAGCTATCGGAGGTTTTCGGTCCAAACTTTTTCGAGGAGCGGTTCGCCGGAGGCGAACCCGACGAGTAAAAGGGTGGCTCTGCACCTACTGATTGGACTGTTTAGTTCTGTTACCGATGGGGGATTTCAACAGAGCCTTCTGGGACCATTCAGTCACCTATTAGGCCGAGCGGAACGCCGTAAAATGCAGTGAGCGGAGAGTACCCATACCCGCGCCCTCGGGAGATTATCGCTACACACGAGGAGATCGAGGAGGCGTACGACATGAAGTACATTGGCGCTCGTGTTGCCTCGCCAAAGCTGGAACTGCGACGCCTCCTCCGGGAGGGCGGAGACTACGACGACGTCTACATGCGGGCAGGGTTCCTTCTCCGGAAACTCGTTACTGCGCACCTCTTCGAGGACGGGAACAAACGCACCGCGTGGGTCACGACCCGCGACTTCCTCCGTGATCACGACGCTGAACCCGCCGAGAGCGACGTCGACGTCCCGACCGTCCTTCGGAGGATCCGTCGATACGACGTCGACGAGGTCGCGGAGTGGCTGCGGACAGGCGCACTCGACGAAGACCGGCTCCAACCGTAACCGGGCGAACCTTGAAGCATCCACACCGTCTACTGAGTAAACAATGAGCCAAGAACACCGCGAGAAAGACGACCTCGAAGCGCACCGCGAACAGGTACGTGAACTCATCGAGGAGGACCGCGACATCCTCGACGACCTCGCGTGAACCGCACGGGAGTTCGAGCGGCCGACGAAACACGAAACGACGACTACTGACACGTACTGAGTCATGATCCCCGCCGCCGGTCCGCTTAGCGGCTTCCCGTTGGGTAGGTGAACCCTCACGTGTGCGCCTGATCGACTGCCCGTTCAGGCACTGTCTAGTTAAGCTGGCTCTGTCGAAATCCTATTGTTCCGACGTTTGTCTCGCTGGAATTGGGCGTTAAGTAGGTGTGCCTACTTACCACCGACGACTGCTCCCGTTCCGCCGACTTCTTGAAGTTTCCCGGAATTATAGATTTTGTCAACGAGGTCTTGCTCGGCGATATTCAGGTCAGCAGTGATGGTCCCGGTGAGTGTGAAAACGTTGAAAGAGAGAAATCGTTTTTCTGTCAGCGGGCATCCGAGCGTATAGCCGTAGTCTCCAAAGTCGTTCTTCCCCTGCGTGGCATTATTGAGTGACGAAACAGTCTTCCCGTAGGGGACGTTTGGTGGGAGGTCGTGTCCGTACGGGATGTTCCAGATGAGCCAGTGCGTGACTGGTTGTGGATGCGTTGTTTCAGTATCGTTCCCTCTGCTTGAGGCTGGAACACTTTGCGCGGTGACAGCCCACGTTTTCTCCTTTCCTGTTGGGTACTGATTCTTGAGTGTTAGTGGGGGTGATTCACCACCATTTGAGCAATTGTACGGGTGCGGGAGGGGGTCGCCGTATCCAAAGGCTGGCGAAGTCGCATTCACGTGGCCATAGTCAATTGAAGTCCTCTGTGTACAGCCTGCGAGAGCCAAGAGTGGAAGGCTGGCAAGGAACCGCCTGCGATTCATACACGAGATCTCTTCTCCTTCATCAAGTAGGTATGCCAACAACAAACACTCATTTCACCCACGTTCAATCAACCCTCTGTATCTAACGCCGGTTCAACTCGGAGAGCGTGTCGGGTAACTCTCCTTCAATCCCGACTTGTCTTCCACGGAAAGGCCGCAGCCACTCCCGTTCCGTTTCTTCCAGTTTCACTAACACTAACTCGTAGCCGTCGAAAAGAGGGGGTTGCTTCGGCTCTCCATTCTAGAATGGGATGTTAGACCGGATTGCGAACCGAACGCGGCAATTGGAACAGTCGAAGTCGCGATACGGCTTCACAAGAGATCCGACCCAATCGTTATAGCCTCTGGCGAACGATTGATAGTATGACGCGGCCCAGTTCTGGGCAAGTCTTACAGTACGTCGTCGGAGCGAAGCGGCCGCGACGTGCGATCGCTAGCGGCGTCTGCGTGTTGTTGTTTATTGCGTCTCTCGTGTTTCTCCTCGGGTTTGACGTCGGATTGAACAGCTTCGGTGGCGGGTGGATTCTCCTCGCGCTCGGAATCGCCAGTATTGCCGGAATCCTCGGTGCTGGCCTCGGCCCGACCGTCGGGTCGCTGTGGCTCATCGCACTCTGGTGGTTCGTCTTCCCGCCCCTCGTCGGCTATCTCACTGGCGACTGGACGGGCGCGTCCCGCTACGCACACCCCAGAATGACGGCGTTCGCATACGGCTCCGCCCGCGCCGAACTGTTCGGCGGGCTCCGGTACGGTGTCCGATTAGGGCTGTTCTTCGCTGTCGTCACCGGAAGCGTCGCCTACGTCATCGGAACCACGATTAATTGGATTAGAAGACAGTTCTTCTCGCACAGTCAGTAAGCCGCCTGAATTTCACGATACGAAATCCTATGCCGTTTCAGATAGAATAGTAACAGATGGCATCGACAGTTCGCACCGGCCGATACTCGATTGAGGAGTCCTCGCTCATCGGTCTCGGGGTCGGGGGTGGACTTCTATCCATTTACCTCGTCGCGGGCTTCCTCTTCGCGGAGTGGAGCCTCAGTGACTTCTTCTCCCACCTGACTCTGACAACGACAGCGTGGGCTGTCATATTCTCCGGGGTTGTGATTGCATGTATCGCCCTCCCGATTACGCTCTATCTTCGCTATGGTCTACGCTTCCCACTCGGGGTCCTGCTTATCAGCGCGGTCGGTTGGTTCGCCTTCGGTACCATCACGGGCGGGCTAACGATCGAGACGGCCTTCGGTTTCACGCTCTATCTGTGGATGTTCTCCCCGGTTCTCGTCGCTCTCGAACTCGTCATCGGCGGCGGTGAATACTATACTCGGAATCGGGGCTATCTCAGTTGAGAAATAGTCCCTCCCTATATACCGGGAGCTTCTGCTATCAGTTCTGGATAAGAAAACAGATGACTCCTATTGCTACGCCTGGATCATGGCTGCGACAGCATCAGCGATGAGTTCCATCCCGTCGTCGGTCACTCGACCCTGTGGGAGGGTGTCGTCGATGGTTGAGAGAGGAATCGTATAAATCGCCCAAGGGAGGACGTAGGTGGTCTTCTTGAGTCGGGCGTTGTTGATGACGTCGTTCGGGAGTTCGGGTGTCGGGTGGCTGTATCGCTCGTCTGCGTTCGTGCCGAGGCAGACGACGGTTGCTTCTTCTTCGAGATACGGTCGTTCGACGTCCGAGATGACGACGACCGGTCGCGGAGTCGTGTGAGCGCCCGTGGGATCGTCTGCGAAGACGAGACTCCCGTGAAAATACCAGGTCATGCCCACGGGGTCACTCCTCGTCGCCGTCGTCGGTGCTCACGATCCACTCCTCGGGGTCGGGTTCCTCGGCGGGGCTGGCGTCGGATTCGGTGTCGGGTTCGATGTCGCCTCGGGGAGAGTCACCGGTCTGTTCAACGTCGCCGGGAGAGAGCTCGTCGCCGGCGTAGCGGTCGGTGAGGTCACGGACTTGCACGAGCCCGTGGGCGAACCGGCGGAGGTCGTCGCGGTTCTCGAGGGCGTGATAGTAGCCGTCAGCGGTCTTCCCGATGTAGCCCTCGTTGAGGAGGCGGCCGACTGTCGCGGTGATACTACCCTTTGGGATGTCTTCGAGACGGTCGTGAATCTCGGCAGGTGTGAAACCATAATGGGGGTGCGTGTAGAGGAGACGGATGATGGCAGCCTTGTTCGTACGCGGGTCGATGTTGACGTTGTCAGCTGGGTCGTGGGTACGGAGGTCGATCGGCATGGGTGGCGCGTCTCGTGTAGTTGATTGTAGTCGATTGCAGGTGATAAGCGTTCGGGAGCGTTTCGATTCCGCTCGGACTCTCTGAACCACTCCGTTCAGTCGAAGATAGACGTCGTTGATTCGTCGTCAACGTCGTCCCGATCGGCCTCCTCACCCGAACCACTATCAACAGCCTCCAACTCCGCTTTGAGCCGCTCGACTTCCGCAGACAACTCTTCGATCCGCTCGCTCTTCGCGTCGAGTGTGGCTTCGAGGTCGTCCACGCGGTCCGCCAAGACCCGGTTCTTCTCGGCAAGGTACGCACGACTCCGCGAATCAGCTTCGTCTCTCCCTTCGACTCTCGTCGTCGGTGTCGCCGCCGCGGCGTCGTCCTCGCCGGCGTCGGGATCGTAGAACTCTGAGGGCGCGCGGACGGCGCGCTCGATCGTCTTCTCGCCGTACGTCGCGCCGTCCGCGTAGTGAACCTCGTCCCACTTCTCCCGCATCAACCCCGACTCCCGAAAGAGGCGGTCCATCCGCGATTCGTCGCCGCCGGACCAGAACGCGAGCAGACAGCAGAACGCCATATCCGCTTCCGACTGGCTCTCGTACCCGCCGAGACGACCGTTCCACAGCCGCTCGAACTTCGACCCGTTCGACGCGTTCCTCCCCTTCTCCACGAGCTCTTCGTCCTCGAGGTCGACGTCGCCCGGCGCCGCGTCCGCCGTCGCCGACGCCTCGTCCTCGGCGTCGTCACCCGAGTCGTCCGGCTGGACATAGTCCCGGTGAATCCCACGCAGCGCGTCCTGCCGCCGCACGACCTGCCCCGGAGTCCCCTCCACGTGGTCGCCAGTCACGGTGAAGAACCACGCCGTCTCGTAGCACTCGACGCTCCCACGACGATTCCGCCCGTCCGGAAGAGAACCTTCGACGAGCACGTGAAAGCCAGTCCCCGATGGCGACACCTCCGTATAGGAGTCCAACCGCTCGATGATGTCCGCCGCGACGTCGTCGACGACGCCGCTCTCCGGGTCGCGACAGTCATCCAAGTCCACCACCACTAGTGAGTCCTGCTCCGAGAAGACGAAGCCCACGCCGTCCGCCTCTCCTGACTCGACCGCCGAAACTGTCGTCTCGACGTCCGTCCAGGTGACCGCATCCGTCGCCGACCCGAACCCACCCGTCTCCGGATTCACCGGCACCTTCGTCTCCTTCCCATCGCGCTCTTCGATCCGCCAGCACACCCACTGTTCTCGCTCTCGAAGCCTCGCCGGTACTGCCTCCATCTCGACGCTCGATAACTCGTTCATCTCTAGTGGCCTCCGGCCATGACTCCCACTCGACTGCCTGAGTCCGACAGACAACCCCCCTCTCTCCCCTGTGCCACCCGCCACGTTCCAACGGGAACCCCCCGTTCTATACTAGTTGGCTTCTGCCCAGAACACGCTCGGCTACTAAGGCGAAAAACGCCATACTGCGGCGGTGTTCCACCCAGTGTTCTGCCATGGTTCGTGTTCCACCCATCGGTACGACTGCCCATCGCTGAGTCGGACTGGGTGTCACAGAGCGATAGATCGCCAGTATATACCCGTGAGGTGGGTGGTTGCGGCTGATCTCGACTCTGGGTATCTCGTTTCATGACTTGCCCTCCTCAGTTACACGGACACCGTTGTAATGGCGAACGAGATTGCCGTCGACGCGTCGTCGCGTGGACTCGATGTCGAGGTGCTCGTTGAGCCTTCGAGTGAACCAGCTCTTGTTCAGCGGGTCGTCGATTCCCTGTGCAGCTGTCCAGTCGAGGTACTGCTCGTAGACCGTGTCCTTCGGCACGGCCGCGTCCGCATCTTCGACGAGATGTGCATCGACGAACGCCTCGAACGACGGTGGTTCGTCCGCCGAGGCGTCCAGAGACCTCTGGGGCTCGTCAGGAGAGGCGGACTCCACGTCTTCATCCCCGGGGCTGGGCATTGCGGGGGAAAGCGGCTGTTCGAGTAGCGCCGAAAGCGGGGTGGTCTCGCCCTGTTCGTAGACGACTGCGTCGCCGTCGTCGCGAAGGATGACGATCCGGTAGGACGACTGGTCGTAATCCGAGATGGGGAGTTCCGTCTCCGGGATGAAGGGGCGCTTGAGTCGGACCCATTCGGACTCGAACGCCGATTCCGACTCGTACGTGTGGCGTGCCCCGTGATCGTGGACGACGTACTCGTCAGCGGCAGGGTCGTAACTGTAGATCGCTGGGACGCGTTCCTTCGAGAGCTCATCCAGCGTCGCGACACGAACGTACTCCGTCCTCGCTGCGTCACGAAGGACAATCTCGTCGTCGTCCCGCTGCCAGATGTTCTGCCGACTCTCGCTCGCCGGCCGAACGGCAGTCACGCCGCCGTCTTCGGCCGCACCACCGTTGAACGAGATGCGCTCGTCGGTCGTATAAAATCGCGTCTCGCCGGTCTGAAGCTTGCGTACTGGCTGCGAGAGGATTCCCTCGACGCGTGCCGCCCAATCGGTCTCTCCTGTTCCGGACTGAACGACGAACAGCGGGAACTCCTCCGCGTCCTGGGCCTTCCGCAAGTTCGTCAATACCTTCGCGGGACTCTCCGGTGTGGTCGTTTCCACCTCGATAGCGAGTGTCCCGCCGATCTCGGGATGGGTGGCACGAGCGTCCGGCATCTCGCTCCCGTCCTGCGTGAGGATCGAGACAGTGCATCCGAGCGACGTCAGCGCCGCCTCGATTCGTTCGAGGACTTCGTCGTGCGTGTCACCGCCGGCAGACCGTACCGAACCCGTGTCGGGCGCTGCGACGTCCTCGCCGTCGTCGGTGAGTCTGATCACGAGGTCGTCCGTCTCCATGTCGACAGTCGTGTCGAGGAATCGGGAGCGCTGCCGGATGTTCGCCAACTCCTCGTAGGACGGCGCCGTCGCGTCGACGTCCTCGAACAGCCGACGGAGTTCGTCGTCGAC
>Ga0209921_1000172_pt1 | contig 23659 bp, 21 predicted proteins | sample SalPonF2_C_D2_MG_FD_185730 | JGI IMG/M metagenome (GOLD analysis project Ga0209921, IMG submission 185730) | Salt pond soil microbial communities from South San Francisco under conditions of wetland restoration - Salt Pond MetaG SF2_C_D2_MG... ...
GTCTCCGCCGAGGGTTACCGCCCGGTGGTCACGCAGCTTTTCACCGAGGGCGATCCCTACCTCGACTCGGACGCGGTGTTCGGGGTGAAGAACTCGCTGGTGGTGGACTACGTCCGCGAGGACTCGCCCGAGCGGGCGGCCGAGTACGGGGTGACGGCCCCGTTCTATCGCCTGGAGTACGATTTCGGCCTGGTGCCCCAGATGGTTGAGCGCGGCGCCACCTAGGGGTCGCGAGGGGTGGGATTGGAGAGATCCGCACATGCGCCCTGATGCCGAGCACAATCACCCCAGCTGGCCGGCGCCGGGGACGGTACTGTGCTGTCTGGAGGATATCCCTGTCAAAGGAAGGGGTTTCGTCTTCGGTGAGGGCAAGGAGGCCTTCCGGGTATTCGTTGTGCGGCGGGACGATATGGTGTTCGCCTACGTCAACCGCTGTCCGCACTTCGGGGTACCCCTGGATTCCGGACGCGACCGCTTCCTGAATTTAGATGACACCCGGATCTTCTGCACCCAGCACTGCGCCGAGTTCCGCATCGAGGACGGCTACTGCATGGACGGACCGGCCCAGGGCCACTCGCTCGACCCGGTGCCGATAAGAGTGGCCTGTGGGGAGGTGATCTTAGACTGAGGCCGCAGCCGCAAACAGAGCGGAACCATCAAAATCCGGAACTAAACGAAGAATTCTACTGGCTTAACAAAACAGTAGGGGAGACGGCAATGCTAGATTTGCAAATCGCGGCGATATTGAAACAGGCGCAAGAGGATAACGCACCGGATTTTTCCGACCTCACTCCTGAAGACGCCCGAGCAGCCCTCAATTATATCCAAGAACAAGTGCAGGCCCCGGCTGCGGATGTCGAAACGCGCGACGTCAAGATTGAGGCGCCTAACGGCACCGTTCCGCTCAGAATATATAGCCCGCGTACTGATGGCGTTAAGCCGGTTTTGCTCTACTTTCATGGCGGTGGTTTCGTAATCGGAGGCATCGACACCTTTGAAGGTGTCACTAGCAGCCTGGCTGAGAAAACCGGCTGCATAGTGGTTGCGGTTGGTTACCGACTTGCGCCTGAATATAAATTCCCAACGGCGGTTGAGGACAGCTACGCGGCCCTGAAGTGGGTGGCGGAGAACGCATCCGATATCAACGGTAATCCTAACAAAATCGCCGTTGTCGGCGAGAGTGCTGGGGGCAACTTGGCGGCCGTATGTGCATTACTGGCCCGGGACAACAGCGGCCCGTCAATCAAATTGCAGGTTTTGATCTATCCAGCAACGGCTCCCAATCCGGCAGAATTCTCTTCATATGAACAATACGGTGAAGGTTATCTACTAACCTCACGCTCGGTCGATTACTTCAGACGGCTCTATTTCGATCAGACTCAGATAACGGATGACTATCGCGCCGCACCCTTGCTTGCCAACGACTTGAGCAACCTGCCCCCAGCAACAATGATTGTTGCAAGATATGACCCGTTGAGGGACGAAGGGTTGGCCTACGCGCAGCGTCTTACCGAAGCGGGGACTCACGTTATGGTAACCGAGTACCTTGGTATGACTCACGCATTCTTTACCATGACCGGCGCAGTTGACGCGGCTGGTCAAGCAGTTGATCAGGTTGCCAGTGCCGTTAGGCAGGCCATGGCAAGGTAATCGTTCAACCCGGCACACAGTCTGGTCGCACCAAATATTACGAGAACCAATGACTTATTCTCCAAATGAATGGATGGACTACGTGTCTGCGGCCTGAAAATGCGGACGAGATGACTCAAATACGACACGTCTGGAAACGCGTTACGCGGTTGGTGGACCGCAGGCGCGCCCACGCGCAAGCAGGAGCGCTCTGGCAGAGCCAGCTCCGTCCATCAAGATTTTCTTGTACAGGAGTGACGCGGCCTCCCTCTCGCGCCCTGCGAAGCCAACTTGCCGAATCCGATGAGGATGTATCGGACCTCGACGAGGCGCTGGGCAAAATCTCAGTATCTCGCGTCTGGCGACCGCAACGCCGACACAAGTCCATATGCGCAACGGACAACTCGACCGTCGATTTCTGGCCCTTTACCGCCCGGCGACTGCGCCCATCGCAAGCCGTAAGGGCCCGCCAGCCTGCGCTGTATACGGGTAAGTCTTGAGCAACGAGGTTGAATTCATGTTGGATCACACGGCAGCAAGCACACAGATACAAAACGTACTTTCGGAACTTGACCACGCATTGCAAAGCCGCAATCTCGACGATGCACTCAAGTTGTTCGCCGATGAGTGTTACTGGCGAGATCTGCTCTCTTTCACCTGGAATATCAAAACATTGGAGAGCAAGGGCGAGATTCGACACATGCTGGAGGAACGTCTCGTTGACGTACGCCCAACCGGTTGGGCAGTCGACGAACCGGACTTCGCCATGCATACCGAGAACACTACCGAGGGCTTCATCAGGTTTGATTCACCCATAGGCAGCGGTTACGGCCATATTCGGCTGAAAGGCGGTCTTATCTGGACGTTGCTTACGACTATGCAGGATCTGAAGCGGTATGAATTCTCCCGCCCGTTCGGCGCCAAACACGGCGAGTACCAAGGTGAGCCGAATTGGGCAGAAGAACGTGAGGCTGAGCTGTCCGAACTCGGCGTGACCACTCAGCCCTACGTGTTGATTATCGGTGCCGGACAAAATGGCCTCTCCCTGGGGGCCCGCCTGCGCCAGCTTGAGGTGCCAGCGCTTATCGTCGAACAGAATGAGCGACCGGGTGATAACTGGCGCAAACGATACAGGACACTGTGCCTGCACAATCCGGTTTGGGAAAATCCCTTCCCCTACATGGACTTCCCGGCCAACTGGCCGATATTCACACCTAAAGATAAATACGCTGACTGGCTGGAAGCCTACGCCAAGCTCATGGAACTCAATATCTGGGGCCGCACTAGAGCGAAGCGCGCCAGTTATAACCAAGACAGTCAAACCTGGACGGTCGTGGTGGAACGTAATGGCGAGGAAATCACGCTTCAACCCAAGCAGCTTGTGCTCGCCACTGGTTCTGAAGGTAGCAGACCATACATGCCGGAAATTCCAGGTCAAGGCCTTTTCAAGGGTATTCAGCAGCATTCCGCGGAATTTTCCGGAACCGACTCCATGATGGGTAAGAAAGTCGTGGTTGTTGGCTCTGGTACTTCCGCTCACGACATCTGTGGGGATTTGGCCCAGAATGGCGCCGACGCAACGATGATCCAGCGCTCCTCCGCATATGTCGTCAAGTCCGAGTCATTCATGAAACACGTGCTAGGCCCGATTTACTCGGCAGAGGCCGTCGCTGCAGGTGTCACTGCTGAAAAGGCTGACTTGTTGAACGCCTCGATTCCTCTTGCCCGCTTTTTTGATTTCGCGAAGCCGGCCGTGGACAAGATACGTGAGTTGGATGCTGATTTTTACCAAGCGCTAGAAGATGTGGGGTTTCTACTCGACTTCGGTCCAGGCGATTCCGGGCTATTCGGGAAAGCTCTGACCCGTACCTTCAACTACTATATCGATATCGGCACTTCACAGCTGATTCTCGACGGCAGGGTCAAATTGGCAAGTGGTGCGGGGGTCAAAGAATTAACCGAAGACAGTGTCGTTCTCGAGGACGGCCGTGAAATTCAAGCTGATGTAGTGATCTACGCCACCGGTTTCGAACTCATGGAGAACTGGGTCTCGGAATTGTTGGGCCCGGACGTCGCCAACAAGGTCGGCATGGTGGGCGGCTTCGGGTCTGGTCAGCCGAAAGATCCCGGTCCCTGGGAAGGCGATTTTCGCAACCTGTTCAAGCCGACGCAGCAGGAGGGGTTGTGGATCTGCGCTGGCCTTATTGCCTTCGCCCGTTTCTATTCACATTTTCTTTCGTTGCAGCTGAAGGCTCGTATGGAAGGTGTTCCCACACCAGTCTACGGTCTGCAGAAAACGTGTCAGTCGGGTTGACTCAGTACCCATGTGATGACGGTATTCCGCTGCTCGTAGATGACGCCTGTTGGTTTCTCGCCCTGGATTTCGCTAACGGCGGCGAGATCACAGGAAGGCATTCGTTGCCTTAGGAAAGTAACGAGAGCAGCAAATGTAGGACACCTATCCAACGATAGGTGGATCACGTGCCTCGCTACTGTTAGCGGGGGCTCGTCGAAGTATCGGCCCGCGCCCACCCCGGGGGTAGACGGCAACACAGCCGCCCTCGCGGGGGCACGAGCGGCTCTGCCGCGGAACCAGCCACGGCCGGCGGCTCAGTCCGCTGCTCTGGGTTTCCCGGCAGGAGGCACCTCGAAAAAATGTGGTTGGGGGGAGCCGGGAAGCCACCACGCTGCCCGGGACAACAAGACGTACCTTCCTGCTGACCCCGCAAGCTGCGTGACAGGCAGCCACTTCTGGAGCAGATAAGAGAGGGAACGGGAGCCATGTCGATCAAACAGTTCGTACGAGTCATCGAGGTGCTGGTGGCGGCCGCTATAGTGATGCTGGGCATGTCAGCCGCGGCAATCGCCAAGGAACCGATCCGAATCGGGGTGATCGCACCCTGGAGCTGGCCGGATGGCAAGGATTTCTACCGAGGGGCTGAAATCGCGGCTGCCCAGATCAACGCCTCAGGCGGAATCCTTGGGAGAAAACTGAAACTCTATTCCTACGACAGTCACGCCAGCGCTACCCAGGCGGTCTCCGCCTTTCAGAGGGCCGTGAAGCAAGACCACGTCGTCGCGATGGTTGGCGGGTTCGTCGATCGCGACAACGTTGCAATGCAGCCGTGGGCCGGGCGTCTGAAAACTCCCTTTATTGAGGTTGCAGGCTTTGGTTCACATCTATATCGCGATGAACACAAGAACTACAACCTATACAAGTACACCTTTCAGGAATATACCACCAGTAACTTCATGGCCCGCTCCGCCTGCGATTTCGCGAAGGACGTACTCGTGGACAAGTTCCACTTTAAGACTGCGGTCACCCTAGTCGAGCAGTCTCCCTGGTCTCTCCAAGTCAACCAGGAATATCAGAAGTGCCTGCCCAAGGCTGGGTTGAAGATCCTGCACAATATCGTCATGCCTTTGGGTACGAAGGACTTTACACCGATCATTTCCGAGATCCGCAAATACAATCCAGACGTTGCGATGACCGGTATTGCAGCAATTGGAGCGACACTGATTTCGCAGCTGCATCAAGCGGAAGTGCCCGTCTTGCTGGCAGGCCCCGACGCGCAAGGCAGCTCACCTGGCTTCTGGGAGGCTACCAACGGTGCGGCCCAGGGCCTGATAGTTGGCGGCCGCATCAGTGTCAATGGCGCGCCTGTGTCTAAGCTGACACCGGCCTTCTACAAGGCTTTCGTAAAGCGCTTCGGCAAGGCGCCGCCATTCTCCGGTTATACCACCTATGACGCCATCTACACCCTGCGCAACGCCATCGTCAGAGCGGGGACCACTGATGCAGGCAAACTGGTTACGGCGATCGAAAAGACGCACCGCACTGGCGTAACGGGGCCCATCTCGTTCTACAGTCGCCACCAGCGCTTTGCTCACTGCCGCAAGTTCGTGCCCCGGCGGACCAGCGGTGTCTACACCCAGTGGCAAAATGGGAAGCAAGTCGTGGTGTGGCCCAAGCGCCTGGCTACGGGCAACGTAATCCTGCCGAAATACATGCAAGCATCGCGGTGAGCGGTCGGGGCGCGATACCACATCGCGCCCCGCTCAACCCGGGCACGCGACGATGTGAGTCCGGCAATGGCCCCGTGTGCGCGCGGGGCCTCTTTTTTTATCATCCCCGAGGTCGATTCGATCAAACTATGCGATCAAACTAAACAAGATTCCGGCGAAAAGCGGTGGGCTAGCACACAGGCTCTTCCCCGGTAAATGCACGCTCCAGCAACCGCTTTACCCCCGCTTGCGTTACCGGGGCCGGATTACCATAGGAGTCTTGGGCTGCAAGTGCGGCGGCACGATCCAGGTCCTCGCCACGCATGCCGAGCTCGTCAAGCGATCTCGGAGCGCCAACCGCACCGGCCAGGCTTTGGATTCTTCGCGACGCATCCTCTGACCCCAGCGCGCTTTGGATACGCGCATACGCTTCGGGTGCGGCGGCGGCATTGTAGGCCAAGGCATACGGTAGGATGACGGTATGCACTTCGGAGTGGGGTAGATCGAAGCTGCCACCGAGAACGTGGCACAGCTTGTGATGCAGACTCATTCGCACGGCAGCGAGGGAGGTCCCCGCCAGCCAGGCACCGTACAATGCTCGGGCCCGAGGCTCCGGATCACCGGCGTTATGCGCCATGCCCTCCAGTGCCCCCGCCAGAGCCCGTATCCCCTCTTCTGCCATCAGCAACGTAATGGGGTTTGCATCCCCGGCGTAGAGCGCTTCCACGCAGTGCGCCAGAGCGTTCACCGCACTGGGCCCAGCGATGTCCAAAGGCAGGGCTCGGGAGAGGTCGGGATCGTATACCACGGTACGGGGCAATACGCGCTGATCGCGACCTGTCCGCTTGGCGCCGTTGTCCGTAATGCCCCAAATGGGGGTCGCCTCCGAGCCAGAGTAGGTCGTTGGCACAGCCACAATCGGCAGGCCCGTAACCAGCGCAACTCCCTTGGCCAATCCTGTCGTGGAGCCACCCCCGACTGCGAGCAAACCGTCAGCGCGAGCCTGCAAGGCGGCCTGCTGCGCGGCATCCACGGTCACCGCGGGCACATGCATTCGGGCCCGAGCATGGATTCCGACAACTCGCCGGCCCAGCCCCGCGCTCAGTTCTTCCGCCAGGCCACGTCGACCGGGCGTGCTCAGTACCAGGATGCGCGTCAGACCAAGGCCGTCGGTTTCGTCGCCCAGTTGGGCCGCACTTCCGTGCCCAAAGACGATACGCATGGGCACAGCTTGGTAAACGAATGGCTCCACTTTCCCCTCCCAAAGAGCGCAGGACCCGCAATATAAACCGCCGCGCCATTGCGGGGAACCGGGCGGATCGAATCAGGCCGCCTCGCCCCAGCCCCGAAGTTACCGATAGTACGTGGCTGCTTTGCCCACTGGAGGCACGTTGTCGATCTGCTCCAGCAGGCGGCGGTGAATGAGCCAGTCTGCCTATTCTAGCGTGGCGAACTTAACCTCCTCAGGTCTTCCCAGGAGGTCCGATTGCGAATAACATCGGGCTTGAGCAGTCCATGATGGACTCGGCCAAGAGTTCGGTTTATCGGATCCTGACGGTAGTGCTCAGTGCGCCATCAGTACGGGAATGGTCATCCTTTTCAGCACGGAGCGCGTGGCACCGCCCAAAACGTCCTCGCGGATGCGCGAGTGGCTATACGCTCCCATCACTAGCAGGCCAGCACCGCTTTTCTCCGCGTAGTTCAGCAAATCCAGCCCCGGGTCAGCTGCGTCTTGGTCTATGGTCACGCTCTCAGCGCGCACGCCGTGCCGTTCAAGATGGGTCTGGATGTCGAGATCGAAGCGTCGCTCGAAGGAAGGATGCTCGCCCACCATTACGACACTCACTCGAGTATGGGTCTCAAGGATAAGCATGGCATCGGCCAGAGCGCGAGCCGCCTCCCTACTACCGTTCCAGCCCAGCACGGCGTGCTCGACCAATGTGTCGCCCGGCACGAATGCGTCGGGAACGATCAGCATGGGTCGGCCAGAACTAAACACAACCTCGTCTGGATTCACGCCGGGTTGAAAACGGTCCCGGCGCGTGAATTGGCCGGCAATAACCAGGTCCGCGTACCGGCCTACCGCTCCTGCAGCTGTGTCGGGCTCACTTCGCACGCAAAGCCAGTGAGACGTATCGCGCCGCCCCCAACGCTCGGCTCCGTCGTGAAAGAGTTGGGCGATCCGCTCGGCTTTCTCGTTATCCGCCTGTTCCAACGAGGCGGAAAGGGATTCCGCGTCGGGCACCAGGTTGGCGACCCCCCTAGGTAGCAGGTCGGTGCGGCGGATGTAGGCCGCGGTGAGATGGGCATTGTACTTCGTCGCCATGAGGAACGCCATCCGAATCCGACTGCGGCACGCCGGACTGTCCTCCACCAGCACCAAGAGATCCTTGATCGCCATCTTCCGTATTCCCTGAATCTAGCGATTCGCCGATGTCGGCGACCGACAATATCCCGTCTGGACGCAGTCTTAACTAACTATTAAGACCTACTGTGGCAGTAGTCACCAGCTCGGGCCCTAAGCTACTATGGTCAGCGGTCAGAAGCGAGTGACCGCTTCCCAAGGCTGGTACCGGGTGCAAGTTAGTCGGGTCCGTTCAATCAACCCCCTCCCCGGCGCTTTCCACCACGCACGCTTTTCAGTCCTGCATTCGATTTGGGTGTGCGCCGAACTGCTCGGCCGACCCTTCCCGCATTCGATTCTCGTTGCGCACCGCCGACGTGACCATTGTCTTGATCTTCGCTGAATGATTCCGAAGCTTGTACCCAACGACCCCTCTCCTACAGGCTTCACCCATCGCGAAGGAAGGCACTTAGACTCTATTTCCACTATCTGTCTAACCACCGGGGCGAGGTCCGCTAACCCATCAAGCGAGGCAGGATGGTGGCAATCGCCGGCACCAGGAAGAGCAACGCCAAAGCCACCACATCGGCGTAAACGAACGGAATTACTCCTCGGAAGATGGTGGTCAGCGGAACGTCGCGGATGATCGACCGGACCGTGAACACATTCATGCCAATCGGCGGCGTGATCAGCCCCATCTCGACCACGATTATCACGATGATGCCAAACCATAGCAGGTCCACATGCACCGCCTGTAGCGAACTCAGGAACACCGGCACGACAAGCACCAGGATGCCGATGCTCTCGAACACCGAGCCCATGAGGATGCACAGCAGGCAAATTACCAGTACCAGGCCCGTCGCACCTAGGTGCATGCCGTGCACCATGCTCGTGACAGCGTATGGTAATCCGGCAAGGTTGACGAACTGGGCAAAAATCAACGCGGAGAACAGCACTGCGAACAGCATGCCGGTGGTCATGATCGCTTCGTAGAAGGCTGCGATCAGTTCCTTCAAGGTTCGCAATCTCCCTCGGGAGACCGCGTACACATAAGCTCCGAAGGCTCCGATGGCGCCCGCCTCGGTGGGGGTAAAAACGCCGAGGTAAATGCCCCCGATCACCAGGACGAACAGAGCCATGATCGGCCAGGTGCGGTAGAGCGTGCGCCACTTCTGCGCGCGCGGGGTAACGTCGCCGCGGGGCCCCAGCTCGGGGGTAATGGCGACGCGCACGCCGATAGCAGCACAGTACAGCACTGCCAGGAGGATCCCGGGAAGGATCCCAGCGATGAAGAGCTTTCCGAGGTCAACGCGAGCCACGATGCTATACAGAATCATGGGCACGCTCGGCGGGATCATAAAACCCAGCGTGCCGCCGGCGGCCAGCGAGCCGGTCGATAGGGCATCGTCGTACTTGTACCGGCGCATCGGCTCCATGCTGACCCGGGACATGGTCGCGGCAGTTGCGAGCGAGCTACCACACACGGCCGAAAATGCGGCACAGGCGAAAATGGTGGACATGGCCAGCCCGCCTCGCAGGCGGCCCAGCCAAGCATGCCCGGCCTCGTAGAGGTCATCCGAAACATTAGCGCGGTAGATGAAACCGCCCATGAGCACGAATAGTGGGATCACGGAAAGGCCATAGCTAGAGGCGACGCCACGGATCTGCTCGCCCGCCATGATCAGCGCAGGCCCGAATCCGCGCAGCAGGGTGAGTCCGACCAGCCCCACGGTCAGCGTCGCATAGCCGAGCGGCACCCCAACAAAGCTGAGCAGAAGCAGCGCCGCGAAGCCGATCAGAGAATACTCCATCGCAATCTCGCCCCCACCGGAGCGGCCCGGCCTGCCCGGACCCACCCTTGTAGCTGACTCGGGAATCCCCCTCCGGGGCTCTTGTATACCTGCCCCGCACCGGCTCCGTGCCGGCGCGGTATCTCAGGGTGCGGGTCTGGTGTCCTTGGCCGCCAACCGCCCCAATCCAAGTACGATGCCGCCTACACCCAGCACGGCGATGCCGCCCCAAACCCAGTCAACCGGTAGGTTGAGCATCAATGAGCGCTGTCCGGCCTGAGCGAGGAAGAATGCGTCCCGCACCATCACGCAGGTGACGAAGACCATGCCGGCCAGGTTGGCGGCCTCGGTCACAAACCGGTAGCTGCGCGGCACATGCCGCAGCAGCACCGGCTCAAACAGGGTGACTTCGATATGCCCGCGATCTAGCGTGACCAAGCTCAGGCCACCGAACACAACCACCGCCAGCATGTAGCGGGTTAGCTCAACGCTGCCGTAAATCGGCATGTTGAACAGGTAGCGCAAGGAAACATCCGCCACGATGAGCAACATCATGGCGCCCAGCGCAACTGCGGAAATCGACAGCACGATCGCGTAGACGATCCTGGTCAGGCGGGCAAGCATCGGCGGATCTCCTTCGGCTGTGCGCCCGACGCGGCGCGCCGGGCTCGCACCGATCCTATTCTTGGCTCTGGACCCGCTTTGCCTGCGCCTTGAAGTAGGCGATCGCAGCCTTGCCGTTGACACCCAGCTCGTCCGCCTTGCGGATCCACGCGGTCGTGAGCGGGGCGCTAGCGGCCTTCAGCTTGTGGATGAATTGGGGGCTGGCCTGGACCATCTTGTCGCCCTGCTTCACCAACTGTTTGGCAGCCTGTTTGTTGCCGCGATCCGCCATTTGACCGACGCGTCGTGCCAGCACTGCGCCAGACACCCGCATGATGGCCGCACGATCGGCCTTGGAGATCTTTTTCCACTTCGCCTCGTTGATGAAGGCGGTGAAGCTGGCGGTACTAATCCCGCCCGGGATCACGGTCTCGGACTTGACGTAGGGCGCCGCCTGGAAGTGGACCATCGCGTACGGGTCCAAACCGATCGCTCCCTCCACCACGTGGCGCGAGGCGAGCTGCACGATGCGCACGGCTGGTCCAGCGGTGAACGATACGTGCAGGTTTTTCAGCATTCCGGTGGCCGTTCCCGGCAGTGCCCACATCCGGCGGTCGCGGAGATCGGCGACCGAAGTGATCGGATGGCGCGAGAGACTGTACATCTGGGCCTTTCCGAAGACGAAGCAGCTAATCACATGGACATTCGGGGTTTTTTCGTGACTGGCAAAGAACTTCTTGTAGGTCCGCCAATAGGCGACCGACGCCGCCTCGGTGTCGTTGGTTCCACTTATGAACGGGAGCTGACCGAAGCGTTGTAAGGTGCGGACCGACTTGGGCGCGAAGCTGTTGAAGATGAACGCGCCGTCGACCAGCCCGCCGCGCACCGCATTCCACTGGTCTGGCGGCGGCGCGGCGCTAGCTGCAGGGAATGTCACCGTTACCCGGCCATCTGTTACTCGAGCGACGTCCTGCTTCCAGTGCCGGAACACTTTCCAGATGAAGTGCCCGTGAGGAATGAATACGTTGAAGTCTAGGGTCGTATGCGCCACCGCCGATGCAGAGTACAGCGTAAGCAACAACAGGGGGATGACCCCGAATCGCGTGGGTTTCATGACTGGTGCCTCCTCTCACGCCGCTTTTTGCGCGGCTCTTTCATTTGTCGGGTACCCCCGCCTTAACACCAACCCACCCTGCGGGAGGTGACCCGTCCGCAGACCTGAGCCCGGCCTGGCGTTGAATTATCGATCTTGGCTCTTGTATCCAAACGGCAAGCGCCACGGACCCGGTTGCTGGCAAGCCGTTAGTCGTTCGCCTGAATGGACGTTGTCCAAATTGCCGAGCTTCCCGGGGAATGTCGAGACGGCGTGTTCACCAGGTGAAACCGATCCGGCATTTCGGGATACGGATTGTACGGAGGCTTGCGCCCGGGGAATGTGGACGCGACAAGGAATGTCAGGGAAGCGGCTAGCCTAGTGTCCGTCCAGAAACGGCAGTTTTGTGCCGATGGCCGCGTCTGTGACGGCTCGGCCAAGCCGCTCAGCGGCGTGCTCAGCATGACTATAAGGCCCATTGAGGGCAAAATCAGCGGATAACCGCCCCGGACCTCAAAGCGCACGCACGCCGCGACGGCGCCGGCGGGGCCGGCGCCCGATCTGGTGGGGCGATATCGCCGTGCCTACCCGGGCGCGAGGCGCGCCATCAGCACCAGATTGTGCGCGACCACCGACGACCAGACGTAGGCCCTGAAATGGGCCAGGCCTTTCCAGGTACAGCGCGCCAGACCGTAGGCGCGCTTCAAACAGGAAATCCCGGCTTCGATCCCCGCGCGGAAGTTACGGAGTTTGCGGTAGACCCAGGGACTGCGGACCATCTCTTCAACGTGCAGCCCCCGCTTTTTGTGGAACGCCACGTCTTCGACGCCGGCGCGCTGGGCGGCGGCGAGATTCTCCCTGGCGGCATAGCCGCCGTCGGCGGCGACCTGCCGGGGGACCGTGCCGAAACGCTCGATAGGGCGTTCGAGCATCGGCAGGAAGCGGGCGCTGTCGGCCGGGTTGCCGTCCTCGACGACGACATCGAAGATCAGGCCGCTGCGCCCGCTGGTCAGGTTGAGCTTGTGGCCGTAATGGGTCTCGCGTCGATCCTTGACGAGGATATCGGTATGCGGCTCGAACAGGCTGACGATCTTGTCCGCCGCCGGCACCGACTCCCCGGCGAAGACCCGGCGCTCGGTCTGCTCGATCACCCGCTGGATCAAGCCGGTGTAATGGGCGACGTCCGCCTGCCAGGCGGCCAGCGCCTCGGCGTCGGTCACCGCGAGCCGTAACGGCGCTGCGCTGTCTGCGAGATACCCGAGCATCGCCCGGGTCTGATCGATCAGATCACGATACAGCGGCTTCTTCCTGTCCTGGCCGCGGGTATAGCGGATCGCCCGAGCGCGTCTTTTCGCCCGCCGCCTGTGATTGTGCCAGTCCAGCACCGGCGCCCCGGGCAGATGGTCGGCCGATTCCAGCAAGCGCCCCATGACCCGCACACCGTCCAGCAGCAGGCTGCTATCGCTGGGCTCGTGAATCGGGCTGTCGATCACCGTGCTGTCCAGGCGCCACATCGTGCCCCGTTCCACGCCCGCCTGACCGGCCGCCCCCACCAGGCGCTGATTGATGGCTTCCCAGGTGGCGGCGCCAATCGCGGTGACATTGGCTTGCAAGGCCGCCCGTTTGGGGATCCAGCGCCGGGGCAACCGGGCAAACGCCTGGAAGGAGGCGGAGTCCTGCAGATGAAACGCCAGCTCGTCGTAGCTCAACTGCCGGTACTGCTTGAGCAGCGCACAGCGCAGCACCGACTCGGCGCTCAGCCCACCCCGGCCGGTGGCCGCAGAGCCACCCAGGTCCTCGGCCACGAAATCGAGCAGCTCCGGGTGGGCATCGAGCTGCTCGGACATGCCTCGAAGTTCCCGGCCGATCTCGTGTTGGGCGAACGGGTCGAATATACTGATCTGCGAGGTGCGTTTTACGCGCATGCTCGGGCTCCGGGGTTTTGTGTTTCTTTGGAAAATCAATGCCTTGATTTCTATCAGAGCACAATTCCCCGGAGTTTTATACCTCTAATTCCGCCCGAATTCCTCCCTGAATCAGTGGGTTAGAGTTTCTGGACGCACACTAGCCTAGCAGCGACTATCACCTGGCTTATTCGTGTTGCAGGCGCTGCGACAACTGGCTCGCGGCCTGGCGCAGGGGCTCAAGGTAGCGGCTAACACCATCCTCCAGCGCGAACGCATCCTTGAGCCAGAGCACGTTCATAGAGCACGCCACCGAGCGTCCCCGCATGACGGGCACCGCGATTGCATGCACACACTTGCTCGCGTTGCTGCCGTCCACGTAGTAGCCATCGTCACGAACGCCATAGCCGCGCTGCCACGTCGACTTCAGGAGCCGGTTTAGCCAAGACGAGACGCTGGCGGCGCGGTCTCTGGGATCGCTTGATCGGGACAGCGCGACTACTAACTCATCCCGTTCGCGTTTAGGACAGAACGAGATATAGGCCCGCCCCATCGCCGACCATAGCATGTGCGGCTGATAACCCATCGCCTCGCGGTGGTCGGTGGCTAAGGCAAAGCGCCGGGAGGTCTCCAGAATGCGCATGCGCAGGCCGTCGCGGACCGCAATGTCCGAAGGCCACGAGATGGCTTGTTGTAACTCCCTGAGTATATCCGCCGCAGTTTGGACGAGGCGGTCCTCAGGCGCCGGGGGGCGTGTGCGTAGAGTCAGGGCCGCACTCAGGCTATACCGATTGTCGCCCGCGCTACGGTAAAGCCAGCCGTCCGCGGATAGCGTTTCGAGGATGCGCAGCAAGGTCGCGCGCGGCAAGCCACTGTGCCGGTGCAATTCGTTGAGCGACAGGTGGCCGTACTCAGCGATTAGCTCCAGAACCCGAACGCTTCGCGTGATTGCTCGAATCTTCTTGACCACTGACAAGCCTGCTTGGTTACCGCGCTCTCGCCTTGGCTGCTCCTATCAGCATAGGGCCCCATTAGACACATTTCACAGGGTGAACAGCAGGGCCTGACGTCGCCGCCGCAATCACCGTATCCTTCCCGAAACACAGAGGCTGTCCGGCGCCCAATACGGGCCGGAGGTATCTCGTGGCCCGGGCCATGCATCAGCACGCGCCGTTGCGCTAGCGGAAATGGGTCGGACCTCTCCACGATACCCCGTGCCGCCATCATTCGGAATGTTCTTGAGGTCCAGCAAACTGAGGTTTCCCATGAAGCCCAATATTCTTTTCATAATGGCTGATCAGCTGCGTGCGGACTACTTGGGGTGCATGGGGCATCCGACTCTGCGCACGCCCGCGATCGATGCGCTGGCGGGCGAGGGGGTCATCTTCGATCGCGCTTTCTGTCAAGGTCCGGTGTGCGGCCCGTCCCGTATGTCGTTCTACACTGGTCGCTACGTGATCAACCATGGGGCAAGCTATAACGAGGTTCCGCTCGGGGTCCAGGAGCGAACCCTGGGCGACTACCTGCGGCCCCTGGGCTACCGCGTCGCGCTGGTGGGCAAAACCCACATGAAGGCGGACTACGACGGCATGCGACGCCTCGGGGTGGATCCGCGGTCCAGCCGCGGCGTGCTGATCAGCGAGTGCGGCTTCGAACCCTACGAGCGCGACGACGGGCTGCACCCGGACCAGCTAGTGGACCCGGACCTGCGCTACAACCGCTGGCTGCGGGAGCTTGGCTACGACGCCGCCAACCCCTGGCACGACTATGCCAATGCCGCGGCCGGACCGGGCGGGGAACTCCTGAGCGGCTGGTATTTGCGTAATGCACGGCACTCCGCCCGGGTGCGGGAGGAGCACTCGGAAACTTCCTACATAACGGATCGGGCCATCCAGTTCATGGAGGAGGCTGGGGATACCCCCTGGTGCCTGCATCTGAGCTACATCAAACCGCATTGGCCGTACATCGCAGCCGATCCCTATCACCGGCTCTACGGCGAACAGGACGTACTGCCGGCGGTGCGTGATCCAGCCGAGCGGAACGCGGAGCATCCGGTGGTGGCTGCCTACCGGCGCCACGAGGAGAGTGTGAACTTCAGTGACGAACGCGTGCGCATGACGGTGATCCCGACCTATATGGGCTTGGTCAGCCAGCTCGATCACCACCTCGGTCGGCTATTCGACTTCCTCAAGCGCAACGGGCAGTGGGACAATACCCTCGTCGTGTTCACCAGCGATCACGGTGATTACCTCGGCGATCACTGGCTGGGAGAGAAGGACCTGTTTCACGATACGGCCTCACGCATTCCGCTGATCGTCCGTGGCCCGCAGGTTGCCGGTGGCCGCCGGGAAACCCAGCTGGTCGAGGCGATCGACCTCGCGCCCACGTTCCTAGAAGCTGCTGGTGGGGAGGGTATGGATCACCTGCTGGAAGGCCGCTCTCTCCTCCCGCTCCTCCGCGGGGCGGAGGACGCAAGCTGGCGCGAGGCGGTATTTTCCGAAGCGGATTATGCTTGCCGTCCAGCCCGCCTGGACCTCGGCGTTGCGCCCGATTCAGCACGGGCCTTCATGGTGCGAACGCAACGTTGGAAGTACATTCACTATACGGGCTTCCGGCCCGAACTGTTCGACCTAGAGCATGATCCTGATGAGTTCCACGACCTGGGTGGCGATCCGAACTACCGGTCGGTACGTGAGGAGATGCAGGGCCGACTATTTGACTGGTTCGCCGGACGTCTTACCCGTGTAAACATCCCTAACGCGCAGATCGAGAGGATGGGCGATCCCCGCAGCCGAGGCATCATCTTTGGGGCCTGGTAGCGAGTTGTACACGCGAGACGACCACCATGAAATGCGGAATCTTCTAGCGGCCCCCGGAATCGCAACTCATTCGCCTAAAGTCGGAGACCGCGGAACCTGGGATAGCGAGGTAGAGTCGACGACTGGCGCGGTGGCCGTAGGCTGCGGGGCTTTGCTGTTTCCGGCGGCTTTCGCCCCATGCCGGTGTCTCGGTCCGCGCCATAGCTCCGTTTCCAGTCGCCGCTCGTCGCACCGGACATGCGGATTTCCCGCATCCGGCGCTCGGACGAGGTCTCATGCCTTCGCCCACGACAAGTAGCGTGTGCGCACACTCAACCGTGCCAGCCCCAACCGGGAGTGGAGGTAGCGATCGGGGTAGCGTGACGTGCCCCGACCCGGTTGCTTGTGCTTCAAACACAACCACCAGCGTAGCCGCCGTGTCGCGTGACGGTCCAGCACGACATAGGCCGGGCTCACCGGTCCAAGACAGAAGTAGTTGGCCCAACCCACCAAAATGCGGTTGAGCGCCACCACCTGCTCTGCGACCGACTGCCCCAGCGCTTGCCGCCGGGTCGCCTCGCTGATCGTGCGGCATACCTTGTGCACGCTCTTCTTCGAGGGACGGGTGCCGATATAGGCCTTACCCGTCTGCTTCGAGTCGCAGCGCCCAAAGGCATAACCCAGAAAATCAAAGTGCTCCTGCGGTATCCGACAGCGTCGGGTCTTGTCTTCGTTGACCGTCAGCTTCAGCCGCCCCATTAGCACCCGCATCGCCTCCATGGCCTGGACGCCCGTCCCGCGGCAGCAGATGACGAGTCGAGTCGCCCCGGGGAACCGCCCCCCGAGGCGCTCACGGATCCGGACGTGAACGTCTCCGCTCATCCGGCTCTTCCTATCCAGCCCGCCCATAGAGCAGACGCCAGTGAGCGAACAGCCCGGTATGCCGACGCGCAATGCGCTGCAACCAATGGCCTGCCCGCCGTTTGTGGCCCCGCAGTTTCTTGAACTTGCGAGTGGCCCATAGCACGAGTTTGCGATCGATGTGCCTGAGGCTCGTGTACAGGGCCGACTTGTAATAAGCCCCGTAGTAGTTGACCCAGCCACGTATCTTCGCATTGAACATCCGGGCCAGGTCGTCCAGTGCCTTGTCGCTGCGCACGGGCAGGTTCCAGCTCCTGACCTCCTGGCGGATCGCTTTGGCCGCCTTGTTGCTCACGGCCGGGCTGAAGTTGATAAAGCACTTACCCCATCGGTTCTTCGACCGCCGGGGACGGAAACCATACCCCAGAAAGTCAAAGCTGATGTCCGGGTAATCCTCCGGCCGTGAGCACGGTCAACGTTTTTCATGCCGATTCCGCCCGTGGTGATCAAGTTTGGTGAGGGTTTGAGCAGGATCCCCCTCAGGGATCTTGATTAACAAGGTCCCCTCGGGGAAGTCTCCGGTTACCAAGCCAGGAGATGCATCAAGTGTGCCACGCCGTTGTGCAGGATCCCGCATTTTTTCGTTTGCTTACCCGCATTGACGAGGAGTTCGCCGCCGCGACCCGGCTCCAGGGCTGCCGTGCCTGCGGAGGGCCGCTGCATGTCGCGAACTATCCGCGTAAGCCGCGAGGCTGTCCTGCTGCGGTACGGGAGGAGTATTCGCGGCGGTTGAGCTTCACCTGCGGGCAACGTCGCCGTCCGTGCGCTTTGCGGGCCGCCGTGTATACCTGGCCGTGGTGTTGATGCTGGTCTCGCCGGCGGGCAGCGCTTCGGCTCGGGCGCTATGCCGTCGGCTGCGCATCGCGGCCGTCACCGTGAAGCGCTGGCGGGCGTGGTGGCGCGAGGATTTTCCGTCGACGCCGTTCTGGCAGTCGGTGTGCGAACGGTTCCTGCCGCCGATGACGATCGAGCGGTTGCCGCAGAGTCTGCTGGAACGGTTCCAGAGGAGCGCGCGGACGGAGCGGCTGGCGCAAGCGCTGCGCTTCATCGCGCCCTTGAGTGTCCGGGCTACGGTCAGGTAATCGGAGGGTTGGCGCCTACCCGCCAGGTTGGAGCCAGAGGGGCAATTGAGACGCTTTACAACACGGGTTCCTCGCGTACACCTTCCGATCTCGCTTGCCGCACCCAAGCTGTCTAGCAGTGCCAGCCAGTCGCGGCGTTGTCAGGGCTGCTCTCCACCCGATCCCTGCATCTCCAGGGGCAGGCTGCCCTCAGCTTCTCCCCCCTTCGCCGGGCTGGACGGACTGGTGTTCAATGCGGTGGATCTCGCACCAGGCCGCTTACACAGCGATAGTGGCTCGGGGCCATGGTCCACGCCGGGCCTCGTGGGCCATCCGCGGCCGCCGGGCCGGTTACTGTGAACACCAAATCCGTTACCCGAGAACTGCAAGGCGTTACATGAGAAGTTCCCGACCGTTACGTGTGAACACCCGGACACGCGCAACCCCTTGCCGATCGAACGAGAAATGGGATTGTTCGAAGCAGTACTAACCGGCCCCGGGGACACTGTTAACAATTGTTGATCATTGTCAACAATCGTCAACACCTGGTTGTCTGCAATTGCAGACACTCGTTTACAGTTGCTGACAGTTGTCGACAAGCGTCAACAATTGCCGACAATCATCAACATCTCCGCTGTAATCGGAGCCCTTGTTTGGGCCCGTACCGAGGCTTCCGGCTCAGGGCGTTTCCCCGCGCCCCTGAAACGCCCCCAGATTGTCCTCTTGTAACGGTCGCCCGTCGCCGTTACCGCCGCACCGTCTCACTTCACAGTAACTGTGATAGTCCGGTAGCAAAGCTGTGCTCATCCGCGTTCACAGTAACAGCCTGATCATGACTGGCATTGCCGATCAGTGATGAGGGTGGAGCCCTCGGGCAGGGGCCAGCCCAGCCCCGCGGCGGCAAGACGCCGCTCATACTCGCCCACACTGCTGCGGGCAACCTGCACGCTGGCCGCGACCTGCCGGGCGGAGAGCCCGGCCTGGAATCGCGCCGCCGCCCGCGGCGGTCCCGCCGGAGTCCCCCCACCCGGGGCAGGTGTTCGCCTTCGACCGCTACGGGGTGCGCGTTCCAGCCGTCTTCGTGTCCCCTTATGTGAAGGCTGGCACGCTGCTGCGCTCGAGCGGCGAGTGTCCACTGCCCTATCTTTGAAGCCTATATAGCCGGGTTTGTACCGGGGTTGACCGTCCGGATGGGCTCCAGCGTGCCCACACCCGCGCCTTTTACCCGCTCATGCTGACACTACTCAAAGAACAACGGTGGTGCGCTGATGTGACTCCTTTTTACACGTATCCTGAACAGGCCCCGGATATGGACCTTGTCGGCTGGCGCGAGTGGGAAGAGCCGCTTACAGCAGACGGCTGGGATCAAGCGCTAGGGCGCGCCCAGCAACGTGCGCAAATGCAAGGGCCATCCTGATACGTTAAGCATAGACGCTGAGATGGTGCCGGCCCGTGCCGCGCGCTGCAGGCCTCAGCGAGCCCATTCCGACACGACTCATCGCCTGCCGGTGGCCGCTGCGTGCCGTGCGCAGGCGATGCGCGAGGAGAGATTCATGGCTGACGAACAGCATCACAACCCCAGGGAATGCACCAAGACCTTCCTTGAGCGCGGACTGCTGCGTATTCCGGCGAACGTGACCATCGATTCCGGTGATCGTGACCGGTGTTGGCGGCGGCGTGTGCTGGGCCGTGTTCATTGAGCGTGATCGGTCACGATGGGTCAAGTTCCGGGTTCTGGTTGTTCCGCATGGAAGCCCCCTTCAGTGGCAGTCGATGGGCGTTGTGCAGCAGGCGGTCGAGGATGGCGTCGGCGAGGGTGGGCTCGCCGAGGTAGTCGTGCCAGTGCTCGACCGGGAGCTGGCTGGCGATCAGGGTGGAGCGCAGTCCGTGGCGGTCCTCGATGAGTTCCATGAGGTCGTGGCGCTGGGCGGTGGTCAGCGGGGCGATGGCCCAGTCGTCCAGTAATGTTGAGCTCAACATTACTCGACTTATGTGCAGCGGCCAGTTATGTGGAGTAGCAAGGCTTAACCGGCGCTGGCCAAGGCATTGGCGAGCCATCGCTCAACATAAACGGACGAAGCGTACCGTGGTTTTCCACCTTAAGCAGACGTGGAGACCACGATGCTCACCGCTCTCTTCCCGAAGTACCACCGACGTTATCTTGAATCCCCGGTCGCGGACTGGCTCGTAGAGTTTGCCGACTGGCTGGTCGCTGCTGGCTATGCCCGGGACCCGGCACACGCTCATGTGCGGAGGCTGAAACAGGCGCTCGAAGCTCGCGGTTCGGTGACGCCCGAGGCCGAGTTCTCGGTGGCCGAGCTGACGACGATGTTTACGTCGCCACGCGGGCAACCACTGTTTCGCGCGACGCAGCGGGTATTCGAGCGCTTTCTGGCTGGCCGCGGCCGACTAACCGTCGAGCCCGACCCCAACCGGTTCAGGCCGCTTCTCGATGCGTATCGACGGTATCTGAACGAGACGCGTGGACTGGCCGCCGGGACCATCAGTCAGCACCTCACGACCGTGAGTGTCTTTCTCGACGAGGCTGTGCCGCCGGATGCATCACTTCACGATCTCGCTCCACAGGCCGTCGAACAGTTCGTTATCGCCGCCGCCCAGCGACTCAAGCGCCAGAGCCTTCAGCACACGGTTGCACAGCTGCGCGCCTTTCTTCGGTTCTGCCACGACAGCGGCGAGCTGCGCGAGCGGCTCGACATCATCGATACACCGCGTACCTACCGCGACGAGTTGCCCCCACGCGCGCTGGCCTGGGATCTCGTGCAGAAGTTGCTGCGCTCGATCGATCGCTCACATACGCTTGGCTGCCGCGACCATGCGATTCTGTACTTGATGGCGCATTACGGGCTGCGCCCATCGGAGATCGTCTGCTTGACGTTGGACTCGATCGACTGGGCGAACAAGACGCTGCGCGTCGAGCAGCGCAAGACCCGTTCGATGCTGGTGCTGCCACTGTCCGATCAGGCACTGCGAGTACTCAAACGCTATCTGCGCTGTGGACGCCCAGGTAGTGCTCGCCCGCAACTTTTCCTGCGGGGACGCAGTCCAGCCGGTTCGCTCAAGCACACAGCGGTATGCAGTATCTACGAGAACCGGGCCAGACGAAGCGGATTGCCGCTGCAGGGCAGCTCGTCGTACAGCCTGCGTCATGCATTCGCGATGCGGCTGCTCGAGCGTGGTGTGGGCATCAAAGTGATCGGCGATCTGCTCGGCCACCATACGCTCGAGAGCACCTGCGTCTACCTGAGATTGCAAACGGAGGCGCTGCGCGAAGTGGGGTTACCCCTGCCGAGGGTGACGGTTCGCGGCCCGAGGAGGCCATCATGAACGCGCCCCGGCCCAGTACTCCGCTCGGTGTCACCGTCGCTCGCTATCTGCAGTGGAAGCGCTCGCTTGGACGCGACTACAGCGGGGTCGAGCGAGTGCTCGTATCGCTGCTTCAGTTCGTGCGCGACCGCGCTGCCTCGGATCTTGATCAGGCCTTGTTCGACGAGTGGAGCAAGTCCTTCGCTTGCCTGAGCGCCAATGTTCGACGCAACCGGCAGCGCGAGGTGCGCAACTTCTGTCTGTATCGGCAGCGCACCGAGCCGGATTGCTTCGTGCCGGACGCCAGCCGGTTTCCGCGGCCGCGCCCGTATTGCGCTCCGGTGATCTTCGGCCCCGACGCGGTCGCGCGCATGCTGGCCATCGCTGCGCAGCAGCGTCCGACGCCAGGCTCACCGTTGCTGCCGGCTGTCTTGCGGCTGGCCGTTGTCCTGCTCTACACGGCCGGCCTGCGCCGCGGCGAGTTGTTGCGCCTGACCTTGGCCGATGCCGATCCGACAGCGGGCGTGCTGCGGATTCGCGAGTCGAAGTTCCACAAGTCGCGCTTCGTGCCGCTGTCGCCGGACGCCTGTCGGGAACTGCGCGCTTACCTGCACCAGCGGCTGGTGCCGACGTTGAGCGCGGCACCCGATTCGCCCTTGCTATGTAATACCACACGCGGTCTGCGCCCCTACACCGGGACCGGTCTAACCCGCGGCCTGCAGCTGTTGCTCCGGTCAGCCAAGGTCCAGAGTACCGACGGACGATGGCCGCGCGTTCACGATTTCCGCCACAGCTTCGCCGTGCAGGCGCTGTTGCGCTGGTATCGACAGGGCGCCGACGTGCAGTCCAACCTGCCGAAGCTCGCCATGTACATGGGCCACGTCTCCATCGTCTCGACCGCCTATTACCTGAAATGGATGCCGGACATTGCCGCGGCCGCCAGCGAACGCTTTGAGGAACGCTTCGGCCACTTGATTAGCGGAGGGGACTCATGAAGCGTACACGCCCCAACGATCTCGGCTTATGCGTGGAGAAGTTCTTCCGCGAGTATCTGCCGACCTTGCGCGGTATGAGTCCGCACACCATCCACAGCTATCGCGACGCATTGATCCTGTTCCTTCGTTTCGTGGCCAACAACAGCAGCCGGCGCCTTGAGGATCTCGACCTCGATGCCTTCACCGCCGAGCATGTAACGCGGTTCCTCACATTCCTCGAAGCCGAGCGCCACAACAGCATCGCCACACGCAACGCGCGGCTGGCCGCGCTACATACCTTTGCCCGCTTCCTCGCGACCGAGTCGCCCGAGCATCTCGCCGAGCTTCAGCGCGTGCTCGGTCTGCCGTTCAAACGGGGAGGGCGCAATGCGCCGATCGAATATCTGGAGTCGGCGGAAGTCGAGACGTTGCTTCAGCAGATCGACCTTTCTACCGAGACGGGCCGACGCGACTATGCACTCTTCGCGCTGATGCTCAATACCGGCGCTCGGGTTCAGGAAGTGCTCGATCTCAAACTGAGCGATGTGAGGGCCGAGCTGCCCTATCAAGTGCGGCTGCACGGCAAGGGAGGCAAGGTGCGGCTCTGCCCGATCTGGGCCTCGACCGCCGCGCGACTCCGAGAGCTGGCGCAAGCGACCTCGGGGAATACCACGGCGGACGGGCTGCTGTTCACCAACCGGCGCGGTGGCAAACTCACTCGCTTCGGTGTGCGCTATCTGCTCAACAAGTACATCGTGGCCAGTGCCGCCACGGCAAATACCTTACAGGACAAGCGGATCCATCCGCACTGCCTGCGCCATACGACGGCAATTTACTTGCTGAAAGCCGGCGTCGACTTCGCCACGATCAGCCAATGGCTCGGGCATGCGACGCTGAACACGACGATGAAGTATGCGCGCGCCGACTTGGACCTCAAGCGCCAAGCGCTCGCTCAGGTGTTCCCGGAGTCCTTGGCTCCGCCAGCCACCAACTGCGAGCGCACCGCTGTCGATATCGTCGAATGGCTCAGGCAGTTGTGAGAAGTTATGTGGAGTCACTGAGGCTGAAGCTGGCGTCACATGAACGGCTGGCCGACGGACTCCACATAACTGGCCGCTGCACATAAGTCCAGTAATGTTGAGCTCAACATTACTGGATGACATCGGCTACGTCAAACGCAGCGAAGCCGAGACCTCGGTGCTGTTCGAACTCA
>Ga0209921_1000177_pt1 | contig 23346 bp, 18 predicted proteins | sample SalPonF2_C_D2_MG_FD_185730 | JGI IMG/M metagenome (GOLD analysis project Ga0209921, IMG submission 185730) | Salt pond soil microbial communities from South San Francisco under conditions of wetland restoration - Salt Pond MetaG SF2_C_D2_MG... ...
GATCCTGGTCCTGGGTCCGATCCTGGTCCTGGGTCCGATCCTGGTCCTGGGTCCGATCCTGGTCCTGGGTCCGATCCTGCTCCTGGGTCCGATCCTGGTCCTGGGTCCGATCCTGGTCCTGGGTCCGATCCTGGTCCTGGGTCCGATCCTGATCCTGGGTCCGATCCTGGTCCTGGGTCCGATCCTGATCCTGGGTCCGGTCCCTTTCCTGCGTTTGCGTCCGTTCCTCAGCCTGCTTTTGCGTCATCGTCTGGGTCTGTGACTGCGACGTCGAAACGCCGCCCTGGCCGGCGCCGGCACTTGCGCCTGCATTGCCGACCCCGCCACCAGATCCACCGCCACCGCCGCCACCGGCGCCGATAGCCGCCGGTGCCGTGGCAATCAGCAATGCGGACGCCACAGCAATTACACCTGCCTGAAGTTTCCTTTTCATCAGTGAAACGCCTCCGCTACGTGGAATACAAGGTTCCGCAGTTCGCCAACCATTGGATGAGCATCCCTCCCTAGATGCGCGTTCTTTCCCCTTCGCGGTCGGCAGTTCGTACATTACGAACGCCCTGCGTCTGACTTGTCTACAGTAATGAGCCCTAGCTCATTTGGCCCTTTCGGAAGCCAGCGCAGCATCCGGGGCAAAAGAATATCCTCACTTTCCCACACATAAGCTATCGCGCGGGATGGTTAAAAGCGTATCTGATGAGGTTTCATTTTTGATTGACCGCGGTCAAAAAACGAGCGACTACCTGGAATATTTATGACCATTTGTAAACATGCATTCATTGGCGACGCAGGCTCTCGCAAGCCACGCTCGGGATGAACGCGCAGAGCCCTCCTGCCCCTTTGCCTTGGCTTACCCACCCATAAAAAGTTCGGTCAATAACCGGTCGCTTCGGCCGCAAAGCGGCCGCAGCGGTCTACATCGAGTGAATTATTCGGCTGCGCCACCGGGCGGCCACGAGGAGAGGCCCGCATGCTCGCTTTGCAGCGCCGCGATGCGCTCCTCAATGGGAGGGTGGCTCATGAACAGTCGCGCAATGCCGCGGCCCGCGCTCCCCGAGATGCCGAACGCGGCGATTTGCTTGGGCAGTTCGCTGTGCCCGTAAGTGCGGCCCAGCGTCTGCAGCGCCGCGATCATCTTCCCCCTCCCCGCCAACGAGGCGCCGCCGCGGTCGGCGCGGAACTCGCGCTGGCGCGAGAACCAGAGCACCACCAGGCTCGCGAGGATGCCGAACACGATCTCCGCGACGATGACGGTGGCAAAGTAGCCTAGGCCGGTGTCACGCTCGGAGCGCAGGATTGTCCGGTCGACCACATAGCCCACCACGCGCGCGGCAAAAATCACGAAGGTGTTGACCACACCCTGGATCAGCGTCAGCGTGACCATATCGCCGTTGGCGACGTGGCTGATCTCGTGCCCCAACACCGCCTCGACCTCGTCCCGGCCCATTCCGTTGAGCAGGCCGGTACTCACCGCCACCAGCGCATGATCCCGGCGCGCGCCGGTGGCGAAGGCGTTCATCACAGGCGAGTCGTACATCGCCACCTCAGGCGTGCCGATGCCAGCCTGGTGTGCCAAACGCTTGACCGTGCTGGCCAGCCAGAGCTGTTGCGCGGTGGCCGGCTGGTCGATCACCTGGGCGCCGGTACTCATGCGCGCCATCCATTTGGACAGCGCCAGCGAAATGAAGGCACCCCCCATTCCAAACACCGCCGCGAACGCCAATAGCGCCACCCAGTTCAGGGCGACACCGTTGTCTGCCAGCAGGCGGTCGACGCCGATGAGCTGCAGCACAAGGCCCAGGACCACCAATACCGCGAGGTTGGTGAACAGAAATAACAAAATTCGCTTCATCGGATTAACTCACGCAGCCGCGGTGCTGCGGATCGGCATGCGCCCGGCCAGCTTTTCCAGTTCGTCCACACTGCGCAGACGCACGCGCTTGGCGCTTTTCTCCAGCAGCCCCCACCGCTCGAGCTTGGCGAAGGTGCGGCTGAGCGACTCATGGCGCATGCCGAGATAGTTCGCCAGCTCCAGGTTGTTCATCGCCAACGTGAAGCTCTCGGCGGTGAAATTCCACTGCCGCCGGGTCTCGCTGATGTCGAGCAGGAACAGGGCAAGCTTTTCGGCACTGCTTTTGAAAACGAGGGCGAAATGATAGTTGTATTCGCGGCGCAGGCGCTCGCTCATCAGCTTGAGCAGTTGCCGCCGCAGCGTGGCGTCAATGGCCGTCGTTGGAATACGGCACACCCAGGCATCCTCCAGCGCGATCAGCGTGCGTTCCCACACCAGCCCCTCCAGTTCGGCCAGGCCGATCACGCTGCCGGGAAAGCGGAACCCGATGATCTGGTCGGCCCCGTCGGGCGTTCTTATGACGGCCTTGAGCGAGCCCACCCGCAGCGCAAACAACGTGTGCATCGGCTCGCCCTGCCGCACAAGCACCTGCCCCGCTTTGACGGGTCGGGTCTGTCTCGCCACCGAGCCCTCGAACTCGTCCAGGGCATCACCCGCCAGCTCGGCGGGCAGGCACCGTGACTTGAACGCACAGGCATGGCAACGCGCCTGCTCCGATCCGGCGAATGACCTGATCCTATCGAATACACCGTGGCTTGCAGTTGTATGCGGCATGGCTTCGACTCTCCGTCGGCTTGGATGCGGAGGAACACCCTCGGTCTCCTCTAACCGGGAGTATGCGAAGCCTTGGCGGAGGATTTATCACGAATTCATCACATGGCTCCGAACAGCCGCATGCAGTGCGGGCCCAACCACCCCTTTGAAGGCCTCGCGGCACCGCCCGAGCCCTGCCGACGCTTCGCACGCCGGCACCGTCATCGTCAGCTTTATGCGGACACGCCCTAGCGCGTGCGCTGCTGTACCGGGAGATTGAACGTAACCGTCGTGCCCGCTCCCACACGGCTTCTCAAGCGTAGCTCCCCGCCGTGGAGTGCGACGGCTTCACGCGCGATGGCGAGGCCCAGCCCGGAGCCTTTGCGCGGCGCGGCGCCGTCCGCCCGCACGCGGTAGAAACGCTGTGTGACCAGCGGCAACTCCTCGGGTGAGATGCCGCATCCGGTGTCCGTGATCTCGACGCAAACGTGATCCCCGGTCGGCGTCAGGCTGACGTATACGGCCCCGCCAGACGGCGTGTTGCGGAACGCGTTGTCGATAAGGTTGACAAACACGCGCTCTATCAGCCCGATATCTCCCACCACCAAAGGAAGGGGCGATAGGGGGTCCGTGCTCAAATCAACGCCTGCCGCTTCGGCGCGCGGCCGAAACTTTACCAATACGTCCTGAACGAGCTCGGACAAGGAGAACGGCTCCATCTTGAAATAGGCGTGGGGCGAGTCCAGACGAGACATCATCGACAGTTGATCGGCCAAATGCTCGAGCTGCTCCACATTGTCCAGGATCGCCCGCACTTCGGCCCCATACTGCCCGGCAACACTGCCAGCGCGCTTGCTCAGCTTTTCCGCGTAGACCCGCAGGGAAGTCAGGGGCGTGCGAAAGTCATGGGAAATATTGGCCACCTGATCACGGCGGAGTTCGTCAGCTTCCCGCAACGCGGCTACCTGCGCCTCGATGGTTGCCGCCATGCTGTTAAAGGCTCTGGACAACTCCGTGATCTCATCGTCGTCACGCTCTGGTACCCGCGCTGCGTAGTTGCCGCCCTTAAACGCGTCTACCGAAGCGGTCAAAGCCCGCAGCCGCCGCGTCAGAAATGCGAACCCGATCAGCCCCACCACCCCGGCAAGCGCGATGATGATGCCGCCCAGAACGATTAGCGAACGCAGGCTGTGGCTTTCTTTCAATAGCGCCAATCCGGAGTGGTAGGGATGCCCGCGCAGGGTCACAAACAGGTAGCCGGCCTGGCCATCCGCCAGCCCGATTGGGGCTGCCGAGAAGATGCTGTGGCCGCCCCCGCATGGGTCGGGCGCCGTCAGCGGCAAATTGGCATGGCGGGACAGCAGGGCACGGATCGGCGCCAGCGGAACGTGGGCGCCCGAACGGCAGTTGGCTTGATTGAGCGCCCTGATCACGTTGCCGTGACGGTCCAGCAAGTAAAGATCCACCGTGGGATTGATCGCCCGGATTTGTGCGGTCAGCTTGCGCAGCGCAATACTGTGCAAATCACGGCCCAGCGCGGGCTTAAGGATTATGGCCAAATCGCCGGCCAGATCCATGTGCTGGCGTTGCTCCACCTCGCGGCTGAACCGGCGCGATTCGGCCAGCGTCGCCCATATCACCAAGGCTGACAGACACAAAAGGAGCAGCAGATAGACGCAGGCGATACGCGCGTATAGGCTGTGGCGCAGACCGCTCACCCGATCAGCTCATCCAGTTCGGCAAAGCGGTATCCGACGCCCCAGGCTGTGCGGATATAGTGAGGTGCCGACGGATCGTCCTCGATCTTGTTTCGCAAGCGGTTGATGTGAGTGTTGACGGTATGGTCATAGCCTTCAAACTCGGTCCCCCAAACCGCGCTGAGAAGCTCTCCACGGCTGAAAATGCGGCCCGGCTGGCGCGCGAAAGTGAGCAGCAGCGCAAACTCCTTGGCGGTCAGAGCCACCTCACGACCACGAAGCTCCGCACGATGCTTGAGCGGATCGATGACCAGCGATCCGCGAACGAGCGTCTGCTCACCGGGCGACTCCGGCGCATCGTTGTCCCGGCCATCGCTGCGTCGCAGCAGCGCCCGCACGCGTGCGAGCAATTCAGCCGTATGAAACGGTTTGGTCATGTAATCATCGGCACCGACCTCCAGACCCTGCACCACATCGCTCAATGCTGCCTTGGCGGTTAGCATCAAAATGGGTGTGCGCCGGTCCGTTTCCCGAATATGCCGGCATACTTCGAGACCATCCATCGCCGGCAGCATCAAGTCGAGAATCACAAGGCCGTAATCATTTTCCCGAAACCGGGTCAACCCCCGCTTGCCGTCCATAACCCAGTCGACGCGGTATCCCAGCTCGCGTAGCTGCTCGCTCAACAAGCTGCCGATTTCCGTGTCGTCCTCGACGATCAGGACATGCTTACGCGGCGCCATTTGATGAATCAACCGATCCCAGTATGCCCTTTCACGAATGAACCCGCTCCGTGGAAACGTTACGCGGCCGCAAAACGCGTTCCGACATCAACGCCCAGTCCGTTGCGGCTGCCGAGCGAAGCGCCCGGAGCTCTCTCAGCGCATGCAGCGCGCTCGTTGCGTTCAATGCGCGCCGCGTAACCGGCCCAGCCGCGATCACTGATTCTGCCAGCTGCCGTCGGGCTGGCGGCAAGCGGTACCGTAGACCTTTTCCTTCTTGCCGCCAATCACCGCATCGACCGCATACTCACGGCAGGGGCCGGATGCACTCTCGTAAGTCCGGGTCGGCGTGACCGTATATTCATAGCCCGTATCCGGATTTCGCCATGCCGACGGCACCCCGGTGCGTACATCCTCAAGCGCCGCTGCGGTTTTCATACGATCGGTCTCATCCATGGAGCGCCCGATCGACCCCCCGATGGCCGCGCCCGCCAGAGTGCCTATGATGGTGGCCGCGATGCGCCCATGCCCCCTGCCGACCTGAGATCCCAACAGTCCGCCGAGCGCACCTCCCACGATCATACCCGTCTGCTCCTGGGTACCCTGGTTGGCACAGCCCCCCAGCGCAATGGCGGCTCCCACCAATAGCAACACAACAAAGCGCTTCATTTTCATCGCCTATCCCTCGTCAACGCCTAGCCACCGAGCTGGCTTTAGCTGCCAAAAGCAATGCGCTTAAAGCATGTCACGCCCCGGGCAGGCAGCACGTTGACTGAGGTCAACAACGCGTTTGATTGAACCGGGCTATCCGCTCTTCAGCGGACCTGCCTGCGAACGGTGTCTTCATCGGATTTCATTAGCGCAATAACGTGGCCGAGCTGGCAGGATATCCGGATGCGATTGGTCACCATCCTGATCACCGTTGTCGGCGTCGCCATTTCCACGGCGACCATCTTTCACGAAGGTGCTCAGCGCATACTCTGGATACTAGGCCTGGCCGGCTGGCCCATATTGCTGCTGGCCCCGCTGCATGTGGCGGCGATCGGCCTGGACGCCGAAGGCTGGCGTCAGCTGCTGTCGGGCTATAGCAAGCGGCCTAACCTGGCCTTTCTCACATGGGCGGCGGTTATCCGTGAATCCATAGACGCGCTTCTGCCAGTCGCACGGGTCGGCGGCGGCGTCGCCGGTATGGATCTCTTGTGTGCCAAGGGCCTCGCTCTGCCCGTATCCGCCGCCAGCGTGGTCGCCGAACTCACCATCACCCTCATCGCCCAAGCTCTCTTTACGCTGATCGGCGCTGCGCTGCTGTCCGTCGGCGACGCACCCGTGCCTTGGATTGCACGCATCGTGGTGGGCAGTATGGCGTTGAGCGTGCCGTTCGTGGCAGCGGTCATTGCCCTACAGCGGCGCGCACGTATTTTCCGCTGGCTGGGTCGCACCGTGCACTACCTGTTTAGCCTCAGGCTGGCCGCAGCAGAGAAAGTCGCACGCATCGATGCCGAGCTGGCGATGGTTTTCCGACGTTACCGCATTCTCACGGTCTCGTGCCTATGGCAGCTTGCCGGGCTTGTACTGACAGCGGCGGAAGTATGGCTGGGGCTGGCGCTCATGGGCCACCCTGTGACGCCCGGCGATGCCGTGATCATTGAAAGCTTCGGGCAGGCGCTTCGCAGCATCGCCTTCATCGTGCCGGCGGCGCTGGGGGTTCAGGAACTCGGACTCATCGCCTTTGGCTCCCTGGCCGGTCTTCCTCCGGACGTATCGCTGGCGTTGTCCTTTGCCAAGCGGTTGCGCGACGTAACGGTCGGTATTCCGGCCCTTTTATCGTGGCTGTGGTTTCAGGCCCGGCATCTGCGCCACCAGTAAGACCGGAGTGTGCTTAACTTTGGCAAATCACCAAGCCAGTGTCATCGTCGGTGCGTGCATTTTCCCATCGCTGAAAGCCATCTCAGGCGCCAGCGAAAGCGGGGCAACCGCTATGAACGCGGCAAAAAACTGAAAGCGCTAATCCCCTCCGTACAAGGTTGGGATCGGTGAATCGCATGATGCGGGGTGGTTGGCATTGCTTGCGCGCCGACCCCGGGAATGGTGCGCTACGGCGTACGGGGTGACCCCGTCAAGGGCAAATGAAATGGGCCTTCCCCGATCATTTGCGCCATCCTGACGGGCTCCGGCCACTGGCATGTCAGCGGGCTTGCTGTTGACAGCAAGCAATTCCCACTGCTCACCGTCCACATCGATGCAATTCCAGCATCCAGGATGCTGCGGTACGCGCGGCAATACGCCTTTCCATCCAGGGAAAAACCACCCAAACACGGCTCTGTTGACCGCGGCATGGCCCATCACTATCAAAGTCCGGTTTGGATATGTGCGTACGGTGCGTTCCAGCGCTTGTGCGACCCGTCGCATGAATGTTGCCGCGGGTTCGATTCCCGGTGCGTTGTCGACGCGGCCGAACCTCTCGCTCACCTCGCAAGCCGGCCATCCCGTCCAAGGGCCGTAATCCCGATCACGGAATTCAGGGATCACCGTAACCGGACTCCCTTTAGCCACGATTTGTGCAGTCTGCCACGCGCGCCGCAAGGGGCTGGCGACGATGTTGAAACGCTCCCCCTGGGGAAGGATCGAAGTCAGTGCTTCCGCCTGCTGACGTCCGATCGCATCCAGCCCGGGATCCATCAAACCGCTGACACGGCCGGCGGCGTTAAGCCAGGTCTGACCATGGCGAACCAGGAAAACTCGAATCATTGATGCTCAAAGCCTCGTTAAGTGCCGCCGCATAAACTCACCGGCTGCCGGCGACGCAGCTTGCAGACACTCAGCGTCCGGGACGACGCAGTCATAAGATATCCGCATACCCTGCTGTCGCGGACGGGCTCCAGAGTCCCGGGAACCGGTACCGTCTTCGGGTAACTGCCACGGCAGGGACGAAGCTCACAGCCCGCAGACCTCCACCCTGGCTCGGTCAAGGCGTCGAACCTGACTGATCGACATGATTCATCTGCTGTTCGACCTGCATCAGCGCCTTCAACTTGTGCTCCAGCTTGTCCTGCCGGGCCTGCGCCTGATGTAGCTTATCGGTGAGCTGGCCCTGCGCCGCCTTGGCGTGGTGCAATTGCTGAGTCAACCGCATGTGATCTCGTAGATGTGACAGCAAGAACAATGCCAGCGAAATCAGCCGCCCGTCCCCCTCGGAGGGCTTGGCCGTGCTCACGTACTGCTCGAGCAGGTGCTCGGCGCGCCGCAGCTCCGCTTTCGACGCGGGCCCGGTGGACAGCGCCAGCGCCAGGCGCAGACGCTGGCGCACGCCCGGCTGCCGCCTGAAGGCGGCGTCCGCTTGCTCGCGCGCCCGCTGCAGCGCGGGCTTTTTGGCCGTGCTGAGGCGGTTGGCATAGCGAATGAGCGCAAGCGTCTTGGCACCGGCGTGGCGCTCTCGCTGTTGCGCCTCAGCGCCGAATCGCGCTTTCGGGCCGGGCGTCGAAGTCTGCCACAACGGGGCGCAGGCGCTGAGCAGGCTGATGAGCACGAGCGACAGGCTCGCGCGATAGCCCCAACGGGAGTGCTTAGTCATGGTGGGCTGGCAACCTCACGATCAGTCGGGCGCCGGCGCTGTCCGGTGCCACGTCTATACGCCCCTCGTGCAGGCGCACGTATTGCTTAACGATGGAAAGCCCCAGACCGCTACCCTTTATGTGGCCTTGGTAGCTCGCATTGCCCTGGTAGAAGGGCTCGAAAATGCGCGCGCTCTCGGCGGGATCGATGCCCGGGCCCTCGTCCCGCACTTCCAGACACACGGTGTCGTCGTCTTCATGGCCAAGCGTGACCCAGACGCTGCCGTGGTCCGGAGAGTACTTAATGGCGTTGGACAGGAGATTATCGATCACGACACGCAGTTGGTCGGGATCGCCGTCAACAACTGCCGGATTTGTCTCCAGCCGCACCTGAACGTCGCGGGCACGCGCAGGCAGGCGCTGCTCATCGGCAACCGTCTGCACGAGGCTGTCGAAGCGCACGGGCTCGCGCGTCTGCAGCCGGCTCTCGGATTCGGACACGCCGAAGGTGAGCAGGTCTTCGATGCGCGTCTGCAACGTACGCGTACTCTGCTCCAGGATGCGCGTCACGTCCCGCTGCTCGTGGTTCAACGGGCCGACGACAGCCTCGTCCAGCAAGCCCACGCCTTCGCGCAGGCTCGCAAGCGGCGTCTTGAGCTCATGAGAAACGTGGCGCACAAAGTTGAGCTTCTGCTCTTCAAGTTCCACGAAGCGTTGACGCATCCATTCCAGACGCTGGCCCAGTTCGACCAGGTCGCGCGGCCCGTCAACGCGGATCGCAGTGGCGAACTCGCCCGTGCCGAGCTGGCGGATACTGCGATCCAAGCGCTTGAGCGGGCGCACCAGCAGGGCGATCATAAGCAGCGAAAGCAGGGCCGCGAGCGGGACCGCAGCGCTCGCCTCCCACAATAGCCATTGCCGCGCGCTGGCCGCAGCCTGGCGCATGGCGTTGGTATTGCGTTCGACGAGAAAACTGTTCTCCACCAGCAGGGAGCGCACCAGCGTGTCCAGGCGCGTGAACCGGTCGAGCGCCTGCTGCGCCTGATGAGAGCCGCGCGGGGCCTGCTCGAGGGCCGCGTGCAGTTTCTGCTCCTGGTCGATCAACCGCGACAGAAGTGTCGCCGCCACGGGGTAATCCCGGTCTTCGCGCAACAGCGCGTGAGCGGTCTCACCAAACGCGTGGCGTCGCGATTCATAGGCTTTGTTGAAGCTTGGCTTGTTGATGACCTGATAGACACGGGCATTGCGCTCCATATCGTCGAGTTGCTGCATTAGCCTGCGCGTGTTGCGCACGGCCTCGGCGACCTCGATCACCGAACGCCGGCTTTGCGCGCTGAGGTGATCGACGTACAGCACGGCTGTGAGCAGCGCGGCCGCCAGAGGGATCAACACTACGGCAAAACCGATAACCACCAGTTGGCGTATGGAACGCAAGTACAGCGCATTTACGACCCACCGGAACACCGCAATCAGCGGCCAAAGCAAGAGCCGGCTGTTATGCATTCGCGCCATTGCTACGCCTTTTCCACCTAAACACCGCGCATACTAAGCCCTACAGGCCCCCATAGCACCTCACCGGGCTCAGGAACGGTGCAGTCTATCAGGGGGGCGCGTACGCCTAGAGCTGTCCGCGGAGGTAGCGTCGCACGCGTGCTGGAGGCTTTCTCGGGGAAAAGTGCATGCCGCCGTGCTCGATGTCCGGACTCCATGCCCACAACGCCGTACCCAGCCAGTGGGTGTCACTGGTGGCTCCGCTGGCGCGGATGGCCGTGACCGCCGCCTTGGCATACTGGAGCTGTATTTGGTCCGGATTCGCATCCTGCTGGCTACGGCCCGCTGGCCGACACCCTCGCCCGTGGCAACCGCCGTACTCATGCGCGGCCGCGGCCACCGGAATCGCGAACTGATAGTCTATCCCCAACTGGTCCGCCCAGCGGCGCATTTGCCGCGTCTGCCGGCGCACGAGCCTGCGATAAACGTCGAGTGGGGTCTGGTGCCCGGCCGGCGTGCCTTTCAAGTCATAAAGCGACGCGATGAGGTAGCCGTTGTGGGCGACGTCCATAATCTGGCGCACGTGGCGGGCGCTGGCGCTGTGCGGGCGAATCCGGTTTGCTGAGGTGAAGATGGAAAAGAAGCGCCCATGGGGATGCTGGCCATCCACGCATCCCGTGTCGCGGCTCGAGAAAGCGCGGGCGATGCCCTTGAAGAAGTAATATTGGCCCGCTTTTTTCTTCACGTTGAAAGGCTCCAGATCGAACTGGATACCGTCAACCAACGGGTCCGCGCATACCTGCCGCGCCACCTTGTCCGCAAACAGCTTGGCCTGGCGCGCACCTAGCCTATCAAAACCGCCGAGAGCGCCGTTCTTGGTGACAGCCCCGTCTATCACCGGCGAGACGATCATCCGGCCACCGTCCGGCTGGATACCCAGGCGCTTGGCGTAGGCCCGCACCGACGTGTTGGTGACGCGGCCCGAGTCAGACTCCTCATGGTGCCGCGACGCCCGGGAATAATAGACATGGAAATCCCCCGGCTGACACCGGGTTGCTTGGTGATGCGGGCAATACATCTCCATGTCGCCGCCATAAATATAGAGCTCGCCGATGCGTGCCTTGTGCGGCGCATGCGCATTGTACTGCGCTATCGATTGCGCAAAATGCCCATCCGAGTCCTGATCCGCCTGTCCCTGCGGGTCGTAAACCCACGCGGCGTTGGCCTTGGGAGGAAACGCTTCGGCGAACGCACGCGGCACCGCGCACGCGCACAATGCCAGAAGCACGATCGCCAGGGCCTTTGCCCGCCCCGCAGATGCGGACGACTGATACGCGGCCATCGCTTCACTCCACCGTCACGGATTTGGCGAGATTCCGCGGCTTGTCGACATCGTTACCGCGCAGCAACGCGACGTGATAGGCCAGCAGTTGCAAAGGCACGGCGTAAACGATGGGCCGAATCAACTCGCCGCTGACCGGTACGCTCACGGCTGCCCTGACGGCGCCCACGTGGCGCGGCGACCGTGCCTCGTTCATAAGCACGATGCGCCCGCCGCGGGCCTGTACCTCCTGCAGGTTGGACAGCATCTTCTCGCGCAGGGGATCGTCGGCAACCAACCCGATCACCGGCATGTCCGGGTCGACCAGGGCAAGCGGGCCATGTTTGAGCTCCCCGCCGGCATAGCCTTCGGCATGTATGTAGGAGATCTCCTTGAGCTTGAGCGCGCCCTCCAAGGCCATGGGAAACAAAGCGCCGCGGCCGATAAAGAGCGCGTGCCGGGCCTCGACCAGGCTGGGGGCGATGTCGCGTATGATCTGGTCGCTTGCCAGCGCGTCGCGCACCATGGCCGGCGCGTCCTGCAGCTCGCGCACCCACAACGCCTGCAACGCCTGTTCGCGCCCCTTGACATGGGCGATGCGCAGGGCCAGCAAGTACAAACAAGCGAGCTGAACAGTGAACGCCTTCGTTGAAGCAACGCCGATTTCCGGACCGGCGCGCATCAGCAATGCATAGTCCGATTCGCGCACCAGCGAACTGTGGGCCACGTTACAAATCGTGGCGCTGGCGAGGTAGCGGTGCTCGCGCGCATAACGCAGCGCCGCCAGCGTATCGGCGGTTTCGCCCGATTGGGACAGCGTGACGAACAGCGTCCCACGCGGCACCGCAGGGCGGCGGTAGCGGAATTCGCTCGCCAACTCCACCGTACACGGACAACCGGTCAGGCTCTCGAAGGCGTTGCGAGCGGCGAGCCCGGCGTGGTAGCTGGTGCCGCAGGCAACGATATGCACGTGCCGGGTCGTGGTCAGCAGCTTGGCCTCGTCTGCCGCCATGAGGGGGGCGGCCACATTACCGTTTTCAAGCCGGTCCTCCAGCGCCGCCTCCAGCGCCTGCGGTTGCTCGTAGATCTCCTTGAGCATGAAGTGGCGATAGCCGCGCTTATCGATCGCCTCCTGAGCCACCGACGAATGCTGCAACGGACGCAGCGCGGGGTCGCCGCGTGCATCGACGATATCCACCGCGTGGCTGGTCACCTCCGCGACATCGCCCTCCTCAAGCGCTATGAAGCGCTCGGTCACCGGCAGCAACGCTGCCAGATCCGACGCCACCAGATTCTCGCCCTCGCCCACGCCAATCAGCATGGGGCTACCCCGACGGGCCACCACTACACGCTCGGGCTGGCCTCGACAGATCGCCGCGATCGCATAGCTGCCTTCCAGCTCGGCCACGGCCCGCCTCACCGCTTCCATCAGGCCGCCCGCCATGCTCAAGTGGTAGGTAATGTTGTGCGCTATTACTTCCGTATCCGTTTCGGATGTGAAGCGAAAGCCCTTTGCTTCCAAGCGCTGGCGCAGTGACTGATAGTTCTCGACGATACCGTTGTGCACGACGGCAACCCGACCCTGTGAAACCTGCGGATGGGCATTCTCTTCACTCGGCTTGCCGTGAGTAGCCCAGCGCGTGTGCGCCAGCCCGGTCGATCCCGCCCAGTGGGCCTCGCTCACTGACTTGGTCAACTCACCCACGGGCCCCACCGTGCGCCGTACTTGCAGATCCCCGCGCTCACCGAAAACCGCCAGCCCCGCGGAGTCATAGCCGCGGTACTCCAGCCGTCCCAAACCATCGAGCAGCACGGGGACCAGATCCCGTCCCCCAACAACACCGACCAAACCGCACATAGTTGGCACCTCCAGAATCAGTAATCCGATGCCGCACGAGCAGGGCATCTGCACCGCCCTGTACGTAGCAAAGGTTATGCCAGCGCGAACGGATCGTATGTCACCGTGAAACCCCCGCAGCAGCATCGATAGGCCCTTCAAATCCCGCCATCGGGGACGTCCCGTTAACCGCGACTGTCTCCACTCCGATCCCCAGCCAAAACAGGGCTTCCGGGATTCATCAAGGGCCATCGTTGCTCATGGACGACGCCAGTTTTATGCGTTTTTTTCGTAACTTATAAACGTCTGATGCAAATGGCGTCGCTTTTCGGCAACGATATTTTTAGCGTTTCGTCCTCTTGGTTGTGGGGGCCGTCGCCCAATTTCTGCGCTACCCCGTCGTTATCGCTGCCCCAGATAGGCTTGGCATATCTCTTGCTATCACCAGAGGGGTAGACGCGTTGCGGATGCCGCATCGCATGGCGTGTGCAATGAATCAGGAGGACAGCATCATGTTAAAACGCATGCTTGGCGCCCTGACGGTTATCGTGCTCGTCCTGGCCGCTATGGCACTGTCCGGCTGCAACAGCAGCAAGGGCAACCATAGCGCCAACAGCGCATCGTCCAGCCAGAACCAGTCCGCTGGCACCGCAAACAAGCAAACGAGCTCCGCCAGCCCGCAGAGTTCCTCTGGCCCTGCCTCGAAACAGAAGCCTTCCTGGACGACGGCTCAGGCGCCCCAGGGTCAAACGCAAACGGGTTCGAGCTCACAGCCGTCAAGCAATACCAAAACGCAAAGCGGCACATCCGAATCAAGCTCGAGCAGCCAGAACACTTGAGTCACTACCTTTCCGAGTCCCCCATTATGAATAGGAGGTTGTCGATGACGCAGATGCCAAAGAAAAACAACGCGTATGGACATGGAGAGCCTTCACCATCCGGCACCGCTCTGTCGACGGGCGCGAGGGCTGCCGCCGGTAATCCTGACCGCAGGACTAGCTCCTCCCTGGCATGGATCGCGGCGATGGCCTTGGCGGCAGGCCCGCTGTCCTGTGCCGCCGCCACGGCTGGCGCACAGCCGCCTGCCTCTTCGCCCGCCCGCCCCTGGCTTGCCTATATGCACAAACTCAAAGCGCAGGCCCGGCAAACGCCTGCGGTACAGTCGGCACTGGCTGGCGTCAAAGCTGAGCACGGTGCGGTATCGGCGCGCACCGGAGACCGCGACTTGTCGCTGGATGCCAATTACACCGACTATCCAAACGGCGCGGGAACCGGGACCAACGGGTCCTTCACCAACCTCCAGCAACGAGGAGAGATCCGCGCCTCCTGGGGCATGCTCGACTTCTTTGGCCGTCGCCCGGGCCGCATCGCGAGCGCCAAAGCCCAAGTCCAGGCGGCTCAAGCGAACGTGGCGTATGCCCGCCAGGATCGACAGGGCTCACTCGTTAACATCTCCGTCGCGCAGTGGAGCGCGCACCACCAGCGCGAAGCGCTGCGCCATGCCCTCAGCGATTTGCACAATGCCAACCAGGCGCTCGATAAGCTGCAAAACCATTCGCTGAGCACGAGCTTGGCCGAAACCGTTAATGCGGCCGCCGAGCGGGCCCTCAAGCTTCAGGCTCAGGTTGAACAACGCTTGGCGAGCCTGCCCGCTCCGGATCACACCCTGCCGCTGCCGCCGGCGAGCTACTGGACCCTGCCGGAACACCCCCCTTCGGACAGCGATCTGGCCCGGGTCGCAAAGCACACGCCGCTGGCTGCCAAGCTGCGTGCCCAGTCGCAGTCGTTTGACGCGAAGACCCGGGCGCACTGGGCGCAGAACTTCAAGTTGAAGATTTACGGCGGGTACGTTCACGAGAAAGTCCGCCACGAATCGGGCTACCAAAACGGTCCGGAAGTGGGCGCGAGCCTGAGCATACCGATCGGCGGGGGCGGTGGCGGCAGCCGGGCCAACGCTCATTGGCAAGCGCAGCAAAAAGCGCTGGCGGCCAAAGCGGCCGTACAACAACAGCAGCAGCAGCTGCGGCAACTGCGCCAACAATGGACCCAGGCGGTCTCCAGCCTGAAAAGCCAAACCGATCTGCTGCGCCATCAGGCGAAGCGGGTCGACATCCTGCATCAGCGCTACGTTACCGGTGCCGGTGCCAAGACCCCGGAGCCCTGGCAACTGCAGATTCAGAAGGCGGAATTCTGGAGTTCTGTCGCCGCCACCTGGCGAGTCCGAGGGCAATGGATACAGGCGGTGCTGGATTGGTCCGTTTATGACCCGGGCTATTTGCACCAGCACGCGTCCACGCATGCCCGGCCGGCCTCAAAAGGACTGTGCTCACCCCTGCCGCAGTGCCCGCGCGCATAGCGCAGCACTGAGCTCTCGCAATAGGACACGCGCCGACATTCCGGAGGACGACTCGCATGCCAAGCCACAACACTGATGTCAACTACGCGCCCCAAGTCAACATCGAGTACGAGCTCTCCGAAGTCTCGGAGCTCGACCGGGCCACGGACGAAGCGGCGGCCGTCAAAATCGTTCTTGGACAGCCGCTGGACCCCGCCACCGTCAAGCGCCGCGGCTCCGAACGCACGCCTTTGGTGATTGTCGGCTACGACCAGCGGGCGATCGTCAAAACCCTGCGCCAGCAGCGGGCGAATGCGAGTACCGCCTTACGCCCGGTCGCCATCGTTGGTACGTCACCCGACGACGCGATGCCGATTCTCAAACAGCTGGCCGACACGATTGTGGGACCCCGCGCATCATCCGAGGCCCTGGAAACGCTGCGCGACCGGTTGCTGCAAATCATGGGTTCGGTGGACAACCTGGTTCCCGCCCACGACGACCCGGCGATGCTGATGCTGCAGTATCTGCATACGCGCGGGAATGAGCTTCGCCCCCTCGTGGACGCTTCAGCCCATTTCGCTTATCGCTATCCGCTGGCTGAACACATCCTGACCACGTCCAGTACGGAAGCTCTCGACGTGTTGCAGGATCTGGCGGAGCACGAGCTGCTCACCGCCCGCCCCGTCGACCGCCTGTTCCTGTGTCCTGAATGCGGCGGCTACCGCGTGCCTGTCAAGGAGTTGTGCCCCGAGTGCCAGACCCCGAACGTGGGAATGCAGGATTCGATCCATCATTTCCGTTGTGGTTTTGTCGGCCCGGAGAGCGAGTTCATTGTCAGCGGGCGTCCCACGTGCCCCAAATGCCATTCCGAACTGCGCCATATCGGTGTCGAGTACAACCGTCCAGGACGCATCGTGACCTGTCATGAGTGCGGACATTGGGCCTCAGAACCCCATCTCCGGGCGTGGTGCGTGGAGTGCAATGTCTACCACGCACCGGAGGAGCTGCGTGCGGTGCGCATAAGCCGTTTTGCGCTCACGCGCGCCGGGGCGCGTGCCGCTCAACTGGGGCGCTGGAACCCCTACCACACCCATGTGCTCCCGGCCGAGGCAGAAGCGAATGCCGCCCTGGCATCAAGCGACGCCCCGCGGGAAGCCTCGCAGCACTTTCTTCAGGCCCGCAACATCCTGCGTGCGCTTATTGACATCGCCTCGGAGAATGACTGGCCCATGTCCGTCTACCGCGCGGACGTGATGATGTCCCTTGCCGAAACCCCCACGGGAGAACAACGCGATCAGGTGATCCAGCGTGCCGAACAACAGATCCGAAAGAGCCTGGGCCCAAAGGATGTCGTGGCTCGTATCAATCCCGGCACGTTCCTCATTCTGGCCACCAAGGATCAACGCAAGGGAGGCGCGCCCGATGCGCGCCAGCTGGAACAGCGCATAGAGCCGCCGCAACAGGCTCGTGTCCAGATTACGGCGTTGTCCGCGGGGGCCGCGGCGGACATGTTCGGCATGAAGGGTTGATGAAGTATGCACTCGCTGATCCTGTCAGCCACGCATTTTCTGGCGCACAGCCTGGGCATCCTGTTCGATCTGCCGCCGGAACAGGTGGTGATCACCTTGTGGCCGTTTCTGTTTCTGTCCGTGCCGCGGTACTTGATCACGCAGTTCCTGGTATTGGGGCGGCATCTCAAAGCGGAGCCTCGATCAAAGGCGGCATTTCGCCAGAGGCTCGCTCTCGAGCGTCCGTTGGTCTCGGTGCTCCTGCCTGGCTATAACGAGCGCGACACCCTGGAAAGCACGGTGATCTCGCTGCTGGAGCAGAGCTACCGCAACCTGGAAATCATCGTCATCAGCGACGGATCGAACGACGGCATGGACCGGGTTGGCCAACGTCTGGCCGCGCGCGGATGGATACGCTTTTTCAACCACCGCGTTCGCGGCGGGAAGGTCTCGGCGGCCAACCTCGCCCTGCAGGCGGCCCGCGGTGACTACATTGCCATCTGCGACGCCGATACCACCTTCGACCGCGACGCGATCTGGCATCTGGTGGTGGAATTTTACCGGCCGAATGTAATGGCCGTGGCCGGCAACGTGCGTGTGCGCAATGTCGCCGCCAATCTCATCACCCGGTGCCAGGCGCTGCAATACATACTGTCCATCGGCTTGGGACGGCGCGTGTCCGCTTACCTCGGCATCCTGTTCATCGTTTCGGGCGCGTTCGGAGCCTTCCGGCGGTCTTGGCTCGAAAGGATCGGTGGCTGGGACACCGGACCTGGTGAGGATGCCGATCTGACGATAAAGACCCGCATCGCCGGCGGGCAGGTGGCATTCGCCCCGCTGGCGGTTTGTATGACCGACGCGCCAGACACTTGGTGGGGATTCTTCCGCCAGCAGATGCGCTGGAACCGCAGCACGGTGCGTTTCCGGCTGCGCAAGTACGCTTATCTGCTCCAACCCTGGCGCAGAGAAACGTCTTTTCTCAACTTTATGGCAGCGGTCGACGTGATTTTGTTTCAGGTGGTGTTCGCCGTGGCCTTCCCATGCTACTTGGTGTGGTTGTTCTTCACCTATCCGGCCCTGTTCCCGTATCTGATCTGCGGCGTCACCTTGCTGTATATGGCCACGGGCCTGATCACGTATTTCATAGCGCTCGCACTCAGCGAGCGCCCTCTTCAGGACCTGATGCTGCTTCCGTACCTGCCTCTATACGGACTTTTCCTGGGTTGGTATCTGCGCTTCGTGCGCCTGGCCGCCTATTTGGACGAATACTTTTTCAGAACGTCGTTCACCGAACCCTACGTGCCGTCTTACGTGCAGTCTGAAACAAGGAAACATCAGCCATGGTAAGTAACAAACGCGGGAAACAAGCGCTCGCCTACGGGCACGACAATCAGTACGACGACCACGCTGATACCGGTTTCCCCAGCCGCATGCCGGCCGACGATGAAACCTCCGTGCCCCGGAGGTGGCGCCAGTGGTATGCGAGCACCATGGAAGTGGAGGCAACGCCGCTCGAGGTGGACGCCCCCAAGCGGCGCCGATGGGGCCGTTTTGTCTACCTGGCCATCGTCATCGCCGGCGTTCTGCTCGGTCTGGACTTCCTGGCGGGGCATATTTTCTGGTACAGCGCGCAAGGCTCTGTCGGCGGACGCCAGTATCAGCTCTCGCCAACCAACGTCTCGACCGTCAGAACGATCGCGGTACAGCCTGGCCAGCATGTGAGCAAGGGGCAGGTGCTGATCCGCTTCAAGTCCCCGCAACTGAGCCAGGCGCTGGCGCAGGCGAAAGCGAATATCGCCAATATCGAATCGAAAATGCAGAGCGACAACACTGACAAGAAGTCCAAAGCGGCTGCTCTGCGGGCCGAAATCGGCGGATTGCAAGCCCAGTATCAAGCTCTGCGCCAGGAATACAACTCACAGCAACAGCAGATCAACTCCATGGAATCACTTGCCGCCAAGGGCGCACTGAACTTCGGCGACGTACGCAAGCTCCAGCAGCAACAGAGCCAGATCAAGGCCCAGTACTCGCAGATCTACGCCAAAATCCAGTCCGATCGGGCCCAGCTCAAGCAGCTCCGCGCTGCCGGTAAGGGCGGCAGTCAATCGAGCCTGACCGATCGCCTCACTGCGCTCAAACAGTTGCGCCAAAGCCTGCACTCGCGGATGCAGTCGTTGAGCTTGCGCGCCCCGATCAGCGGCATCGTCGCACAAGTGCCGGTCACCGAAGGCCAGACGGTCAAGCCGGGGCAGAACGCTGTAGTGGTGGTGCCGAACGCCAACCAGCGCACCCTGCTCTATTTCCCGCCGGCAGCGCGTTCGCGCCTCAAAGCGGATGAAACGCTTTCCGTGACCACGCCTGACGGCACCCATATCCCGATGCGCATAACCCATGTCTATCCTTCGATTCAGGCCCTGCCCGATAACTTGCAAAACCGAGTCAATCGGCAAGGCCCGGTCATTGTCGCAGTCGCCCGGCCCGCCAATCCAAAGGACGTGCAAAAGCTTCCCTCGGGAACGCCGGTAACGGCTCACGTGCCGCGCTGGCAGGCCGGAGAGTGGCTTGGGCAATGGTGGCACGACGTGAGTGCTTCCGTATCCCAATGGATTTGACTGGGCCCTCGTGGTTGGCAACAAACACAGGAGACGAACCGATGGAAACAGCTCGCGCAGTCATCGATGATTCCGCCACAATGCTCGCGCCTCTGCCGAACACGGACGCTATTAACATCGCCGTTATCGGACTGGGTTATGTCGGACTGCCGTTGGCGGCCGCGTTTGCGCGCAACACCTCGACCATTGGGTTCGACATCGACCACGAACGCGTGACAGCCCTGCGCAGTGGCCGGGACCGCACGCAGCAGATCGATAGCGTTCAACTGCGCCAGGCCGAGCACCTGTCGCTGACTTGCGAGCCCAAAGATCTGAAACAGTGCAATGTCTACATCATCACCGTCCCCACGCCCGTGGACCGGTATAAGCGTCCCGATCTGCGTATGCTGCAGGCGGCTAGCCGCACGGTCGGGCGCAGTCTGGGGCGCGGCGATGTGGTGGTTTACGAATCAACCGTTTATCCAGGCGCCACTGAAGAAGTGTGCGCACCCATTCTCGAACGCGAGTCCGGGCTCGTCCGCGACCAGGATTTCCATCTTGCTTACAGCCCCGAGCGCATCAACCCTGGCGATCGCACGCACGGCTTGAGCGATATCCGCAAGATCGTGGCCGCCTCGAACGAGGCGGCACGCGAGTTTCTGTCAGATCTCTACGGCCGGGTCATTGAGGCCGGCATCCATCGGGCCAGCAGCATTCGCGTGGCGGAGGCGGCCAAAGTCATAGAAAACACGCAGCGGGACGTCAACATCGCGCTCATTAACGAGTTGGCCATGCTGTTCAATCGCCTGCAGATCAATACCCGGGAGGTGCTGGAGGCAGCCGGTACCAAGTGGAATTTTCTGCCTTTCCGCCCGGGTCTGGTAGGCGGTCACTGTATCGGCGTCGACCCCTATTATCTGACCCAAAAGGCTCAGGAAATCGGATTTTTCCCTGAAATGATCTTGGCGGGCCGGCGCATCAACGACGGCATGGGCCGCTACGTCGTCGAAGCCTTAATCCGCTTGATGGCAAGAAAGCGGATCCAGGTGGTCGACGCGCGCATACTCATTCTAGGAGCCACTTTTAAGGAAAATTGCCCGGATCTTCGTAATTCGCAGGTCATGGATATGATAGAGCAGCTGCGCTTCTACCATGCGAAAGTGGAAATTCACGACCCTTGGGTTGATGCCGACGAGTTGGAAACACGTTGCGGCGTTTCGCCGGTCGCCGATTTAACAACGCATCGCTATGATGCCGTCATTCTGGCCGTACCCCATGATGCGTTCGTCGATATGCCGCCGCCAAAGCTGCGCGCGCTGACGCGCGAGGGCGGTATACTTTACGACGTAAAGGGCGTTTTGCCGGAAGGCATGGCGGACGGCACCCTGTGAGTACGGGCTGGTCATCGAACACCCGCTCTGTCGGACTCGCCATGTTCCGGCGCTGCGCCACGCCTTTCTCGCTGCTGCATCGCGACGATGTACCGGCAGCGCTTTCGCCTCGCCTTTGGCGCAAAGCAGCGGATCGCATCGCCGGCCTTTTCGGGGTCGGCGGTGCACCTTATCTCAAGCGGTACGCCTCGGCCGTTCGGGAGTCGCCCCAATTGTCCCGCCTGATCATGGTTTCCAACCGAGTCCCCGCGGGGCGCGGCCGCGACGGCTCTCAAGGCGGCCTCGCCGTAGCCCTTTTGTCTTCTCTGCATCAGCAGGGGGGCGTATGGCTCGGGTGGAACGGCCAGATCGACGATGACGAAGCGGGCCATATCGGCGAAGAGAAGACGGGCAATGTCAGTCTCGTGACGTTTGCTCTTAGTGAGGCGGATTATCAAGACTACTACGCCGGATTCTCCAATTCGGTGCTCTGGCCCTTGTTTCATCAGCGCCTGAACCTTCTTAACTACGAGCGGCCGCAGCGTGAGGCATATCGGCGGGTCAATACGCTTTTCGCGCGTCATGTGAAACCGCTATTGGAACCCGGGTGCCGCGTATGGGTGCATGACTACCATCTGTTCCCGCTGGCCCAATGCCTTCGCGAGATGGGAGTTAAGGTGCCGATCGGCTTTTTTCTCCACATCCCGTTCCCACCCTGGGATTTACTGCGCGCCTTGCCCGATTACGAACAGCTACTGGCTTTCCTCACTCACTACGATCTGGTCGGGCTCCAGACCGCCATCGATCTCCACAACTTCCGCGAGTGCATGATTCAAGGGCTCGGCGCGCGCCCAACCCGGGATTCTAGCTGCTTAACCGTGGAAGGCCGGCGCATAAAGGCAGGCGCCTTCCCGATTTCTATCGATGTGGAAGAAACGCAACGTGCGGCGTCTATCGGCGCCCAATCCAAGCCGGGCAAGCGCTTCGTCCAATCCCTGCGCTCAGATTCCCTGATCATCGGCGTCGACCGGCTCGACTACAGCAAGGGCCTGCACGAACGCTTTCGCGCATTCGAGCGGCTACTGGAAAAACACACGAGCTATCACGGGCGGGTCAATTTCGTCCAGGTCGCTCCCCATTCGCGCAGCGACGTCCCTGAATACGCCGAAATGCAGAAAACGCTTGAAAGAGCGGTCGGACATGTTAACGGGCGATTTGCGCAGCACGACTGGACGCCGTTGCGCTACATTAATCGGGCCTATGACCGCTACTCGATTCTAGGGTTTCTCCGCGTGGCCAAAGTCGCGCTGGTGACCCCCCTTCGGGACGGCATGAACCTGGTTGCAAAGGAATTCGTTGCGGCACAGGATCCCGAGGACCCGGGAGTGCTCGTACTTTCGAACCTGGCCGGTGCGTCGCAGGAACTGGACGGCGCGCTGGTTTGCCACCCGTGTGACATTGACGGCATCGCCCAGCGGCTGCACGAAGCACTCAGCATGTCCCGGGCCGAGCGGCGCCTGCGCTGGGAACAAATGATGACCGTGTTGGATAACAACGACATTCACCACTGGACGCACCGCTTCCTCAACGCATTGAGCTAAAGGGGCAGTCGCAGGTCGCGCTAAGTCCCGCAGCCTCGCGGCCGTGGCCTGCTCCTAGATTCCAAGCGTCTTACACGGGCGTTGCCCGTTCCTCGCCCACTCGCGCAGTACCGGTAGCGCCGGGGATCGAACAGAGGGCAACGCGAGCGCTACTCGCCCGCTTCCGGCGCCATTGCTCGAAGCACGTCTACCCCGCGGGCCCGTCAGCCCCCGCTTAATCGATGCGCGGTGCCCGCGCCTTGCCCGTATCCAGAGCCTGCCTGAACTGGCTGAAGCAATGGAGCAGATTCCCAATGCAGGCTCCTGCTGGATCGACTGGCAACTGGGGGTGGCGGTTCGGGTCTGGGATGCGGGAATGGGCAACGCGCCAATTGCCCCGAAAGAGCTGGCCGCCCGATACGTCTCACCGTCTGCGCACTGGATTGTCGGGTCTTTGTCTGACAGCTTCGACAGGGCACCTCGAAAAACTTGAGGTGCCCTGCGGCACAGGGATGTGGCGCTCGCAATCAAGCACCTAAGTGCTTGATTAGCGGCGGCGAGTCCGGACATGTGCCGGATTCGCCGGCTCGCAAAACTGTCACGACGACAGTTTTGCGAGGTGCCGGGTGGCCGCGGGCAGTTACCTGCCCGCGGCTCCCACAGATCCGGTCGTGCCCGACTCGGGCAACCGGCTCCTCGAATCAAGCCTTCACTGCACGACGGTACACACTGTGCACCACA
>Ga0209921_1000178_pt1 | contig 23250 bp, 19 predicted proteins | sample SalPonF2_C_D2_MG_FD_185730 | JGI IMG/M metagenome (GOLD analysis project Ga0209921, IMG submission 185730) | Salt pond soil microbial communities from South San Francisco under conditions of wetland restoration - Salt Pond MetaG SF2_C_D2_MG... ...
CCCACGATCACCTGGCGATCGAAGCGGCCCGGGCGCAGCAGCGCCTTGTCGAGCACGTCCGGGCGGTTGGTCGCGGCGATCACGATCACGCCCTCGGTGCCCTCGAAGCCGTCCATCTCGACCAGCAACTGGTTCAGCGTCTGCTCGCGCTCGTCGTGGCCGCCGCCCATGCCGGAGCCCCGGTGACGGCCGACCGCGTCGAGCTCGTCGATGAAGATGATGCAGGGCGCGTGCTTCTTGGCCTGCTCGAACATGTCGCGCACCCGTGCCGCACCCACGCCGACGAACATCTCCACGAAATCGGAGCCGGAGATGGTGAAGAACGGCACCTTGGCTTCGCCCGCGATCGCGCGCGCCAGCAGGGTCTTGCCGGTACCCGGCGGGCCGACCATCAGCACGCCCTTGGGAATCTTGCCGCCGAGGCGCTGGAACTTGGCCGGATCACGCAGAAAATCGACCAGCTCGGAAACTTCCTCCTTGGCCTCGTCCACGCCGGCGACGTCGCTGAAGGTCACCTTGACCTGGTCCTCACCCATCATGCGGGCGCGGCTCTTGCCGAAGGACAGGGCTCCACGGCCGCCGCCGCCGCCCTGCATCTGACGCATGAAAAAGATCCACACGCCGATCAGCAGCAGGAACGGGAACCAGGAGATGAAGATCTGCATCAGCAGCGACTGGTGATCGGGCGGCTTGGCGGCCACCGTCACGTTATGCTTGAGCAGATCACCCACCATCGCGCTGTTGTCGGATTCCGGGCTGTAGGTGGTGAAGCTCTCGCCGCTCTTGAGCTGACCCTTGACGGTGCGACCGTCGATCTCCACCTTCTGCACGGAATCGTTCTTGACCTTGGTCAGGAACTGGGAATAGGGCAGGGTCTGCGTGGAGTTCTGGTGCGAGCCAAACCCGTTGAACACGGACATCAGGACCACCGCGATGATGATCCAGAGAATCAGGTTTTTGGCCATATCGTTCAAGACTGAAACCTCTTAGCGAACGCCTCGCCGGCAGTCCCTCCCGGTCGGTCGCAACCATCCCGGTTAGACACTACTATAGATGATAGTTCCTAGCCAGGAGGTACACCTCCCGGCTCCTGGCCCGTGACGATTCGGGCTTTCGCACCAGCACCTTGCCGAAGCTTTCGCGCAAGCTCCTCAGGAGCTCGTCGAAGCCTTCTCCCTGGAATGTCTTGACCAGGAAATCACCCCCCGGCGCCAGCACCTCCCGCGCCAGCATCAGTGCCAGCTCGCTCAGATACATCGCCCGCGGTTGGTCCACGGCCTTCATACCACTAATGTTGGGGGCCATATCGGACATTACAAGGTCCACCCGGGAGTTTCCCAGCAGCGCCTGCAGGCGGTCGACGGTTTCCTGTTCGTGGAAATCGCCCTGAAGCAGCTCCACTCCTGCCAGCGGTTCCATCGCCAGCAAATCCAGGGCGACGATCCGTCCCCGCCCGGCAAGGCGGCTCGCCGCGTACTGGCTCCAGCCACCCGGCGCCGCCCCCAGATCGACGATGGTCATTCCCGGATGCAGCAGGCCGTCCTTCGCATCGATCGCCTCCAGCTTGAACGCGGCACGCGAGCGCAAACCCTCGCGCTGCGCCCGCTGCACGTACGGATCATCGAAATGCTCGCGCAGCCAGCGGCGGCTGCTGCCCGATCTCTTCCTGCCCATCTGCGTTGCCGCCCCGCCCTCCGGTCGATACTAACCCGATCAGGGGTAATGCCTCATCTCAGCGCTCCTGTCGGTCGGTCTGGCAAGGCGCGGGGCGCGGAGTATAGCGGGTGCTACACGACCGACGCGCAACGCCGTCCAGACGAGGCGACAGGAGCGCCCTGCGGGAGAGCGCGTGTGTGGTGACGATCGGCGATGCCGGCCTCACCGAGGCGGTGCTGGCCGAACTCGATGCCGCCCTGGCCCACCGTGAACTGGTCAAGGTGCGGATGCGCGGGAGAGACCGGCAGGCGCGCGACGAGAGGGCCGCGACGATAGGACCGCGGAGGGGATGCCCGGTGCTGCAGCGTCCCGGGCGCACCACCCTGCTCTACCGGCGGGATCCTGACAGGCCCCGCATTCGGCTGCCCTGACCGCTCAGCCCGGCGCTCAGCCCGTGTAGCGTACCTCCACGATCTCGTACTCACGGTCGCCGCTGGGGGCCTTGACGGTCACCACGTCGCCCTCTTCCTTGCCGATCAGGGCCCGGGCGATGGGCGAGTTCACCGAGACCAGGCCCTGCTTGATGCTGGCCTCGTCCTCGCCGACGATCCGGTAGCTCACGCCCTCCCCGGTGGCCTCATCGACCAGGTCCACGGTGGCCCCGAACACCACTTTGCCGTCGGCGTTGAGCTTGCTTACGTCGATGACCTGGGCGTTGGACAACTTGGCCTCGATCTCCTGGATGCGGCCCTCGATGAATCCCTGCTGTTCCCGCGCGGCATGGTACTCGGCGTTCTCCTTCAGGTCGCCGTGCGCGCGTGCCTCCGCGATCGCGTTGATCACCCGCGGACGCTCCTCGTTCTTGAGGCGCTTGAGCTCCTGGCGGAGCTTCTCGGCACCTTGCACTGTCAGCGGGACCTTTTTCATTGCCGGAGCTCCTGGTGCAGATCCTGAAGCCGGTTCACCTCGGCGGCGTCCAGATAGTCGAGCGCCTGGCAGACCGCCTTGGCCCCGGCAATCGTCGTGTAATAGGCCACCTTGTGCTGCAGGGCCTCACGCCGGATCGAAAGCGATTCGGCGATCGCCTTCTTGCCTTCGGTGGTGTTGACGATCAGGTCGATCTCGTCGTTCTTGATCATGTCCACGATGTGCGGACGGCCCTCCGTGACCTTGTTCACCGCGCGGCAACGGACCCCCGCCTCAGCCAGCGCGGCTGCCGTACCCTTGGTCGCGATGATCTCGAACCCGCGCTCGATCAGCACCCGCGCCAGGGCGATCGCCGCCGGCTTGTCGGGATCGCGCACGCTGACCAGCGCCGTGCCCCCACGCGGCAGCACCACGCCCGCGCCGAACTGCGCCTTCGCGTACGCCTCGCCGAACGACCGTCCCACGCCCATTACCTCGCCGGTGGACTTCATCTCCGGTCCGAGGATGGGATCGACGCCCGGGAACTTGATGAACGGGAAGACGGATTCCTTTACCGAATAGTACGCCGGATGAACCTCTTCGGTAACACCCTGATCCCTGAGACTCTGTCCCACCATACAACGCGCCGCGATCTTGGCCAAGGACAGCCCGGTCGCCTTGGAGACGAACGGCACGGTGCGGGACGCGCGCGGGTTCACCTCCAGGATGTAGAGATCCCCGTCCTTGATCGCGAACTGGGCGTTCATCAGGCCTACCACGCGAAGCTCCTTCGCCATCGCCCGCACCTGCTCGCGCAGCTCTTCCTGCACGGCGGCCGGCAGGCTGTAGGGCGGTAGCGAGCAGGCCGAGTCCCCCGAGTGCACACCGGCCTGCTCGATGTGTTCCATGACCCCGCCGACCAGCACCTCGCTGCCGTCGCACACGGCGTCCACGTCCACCTCGATGGCGTCGTCCAGGAAGCGGTCCAGCAGCACCGGCGAGTCGTGGGAGACGAGAACCGCCTCACGCATGTAGCGCTCCAGGTCGCTCTCGTCGAACACGATGTCCATGGCGCGGCCGCCCAGCACGTAGGACGGTCGCACCACCAGCGGGTAGCCGATCTCCCGCGCCAGCTTCTCGGCCTCGCGCTCGCTGCGCGCGGTGCGGTTCGGCGGCTGCTTCAGGCCCAGCTTGTGGATCATCTTCTGGAAGCGCTCGCGGTCCTCGGCCAGGTCGATCGAATCCGGGTCGGTACCGATGATCGGGGCGCCCGCCGCCGCCAGGTCGCGCGCCAGCTTGAGCGGGGTCTGGCCGCCGTACTGAACGATCAGGCCGACCGGCTGCTCCTTGTCCAGGATCTCCAGCACGTCCTCCAGGGTCAGCGGCTCGAAGTACAGGCGGTCGGAGGTATCGTAGTCGGTCGAGACGGTCTCCGGGTTGCAGTTGACCATGATGGTCTCGTAGCCGTCCTCGCGCATCGCCAGCGCCGCGTGCACGCAGCAGTAGTCGAACTCGATACCCTGGCCGATGCGGTTGGGCCCACCGCCCAGAACCATGATCTTCCTGCGGTCGCTCGGTTCGGATTCGCACTCCTCATCGTAGCTGGAGTACATGTATGCGGTGGCCGAAGCGAACTCCGCGGCGCAGGAATCGACCCGCTTGTATACCGGGCGGATGCCGAGCTCGTGGCGCCGCGCGCGCACCTCGTCCTCGCCACGCCCCGTCAGGTACGCCAGGCGGCTGTCGGCGAAGCCCTTGCGCTTGAGCGCGCGCAGGCGCCGCGCCGTCAGCGAGTCGAAGCCCTCGCGCCGCAGGGTCTGCTCCTCCCGGATGAGGTCGTCTATCTGCTCTAGGAACCAGGGATCGATGCCGGTGCGTGAGTACAGCTCCGTCACGGTAAGCCCGGCGCGGAAGGCGTCAGCCAGATACCACGGCCGCTGCGGCCGGGGATAGGCGAGCTCCTGGCGCAGCCGCTCCATGCCCTGCTCACCCTCTAGATCCGTCAGCACCTCGTTGAAGCCGTCGACGTCGGTCTCCAGACCGCGCAGGGCCTTGTGCAGCGACTCCTGGAAATTGCGCCCGATCGCCATCACCTCGCCCACCGACTTCATCTGCGTGGTCAGGTGGTCGTCGGCCTGGGGAAACTTCTCGAAAGTGAAACGCGGGATCTTGGTGACCACGTAGTCGATCGCCGGCTCGAACGAGGAAGGGATCGCGCCCCCGGTGATCTCGTTGCGCAGTTCGTCCAGGGTGTAGCCCACCGCCAGCTTGGCCGCGACCTTGGCGATGGGGAAGCCGGTGGCCTTGGACGCCAGCGCCGAGGAGCGCGACACGCGCGGATTCATCTCAATCACCACCATGCGCCCGTCCTCGGGGTTGATGGCGAACTGGACATTCGAGCCGCCGGTGTCCACGCCGATCTTGCGCAGCACCGCCAGCGAGGCGTCGCGCATCAGCTGGTATTCCTTGTCCGTGAGCGTCTGTGCCGGCGCCACGGTGATGGAGTCGCCGGTGTGCACGCCCATCGGATCGACGTTCTCGATGGCACAGATGATGATGCAGTTGTCCGCGTGATCGCGGACCACCTCCATCTCGAATTCCTTCCATCCCAGCACCGACTCTTCCAGCAGCACTTCGTTGGTCGGGGAGAGGTCGAGACCATGCTCGACGATGATGACGAACTCCTCGCGGTTGTACGCGATGCCGCCGCCGCTGCCGCCCAGGGTGAACGAGGGCCGGATGATGGTCGGGAAGCCGATCTGCGCCTGGACCTGGAGTGCCTCCTCCATGCTGTGGGCGATGTGGGAGGTGCAGGTGTCCAGACCGATCTCGGTCATGGCGCGCTTGAAGCGGTCGCGGTCCTCGGCCATGTCGATGGCGTCCCGGCGGGCGCCGATCAGCTCCACGCCAAGACGCTCCAGGACACCCTCGCGGTACAGGTCCAGCGCACAGTTCAGCGCCGTCTGCCCGCCCATGGTGGGCAGCAGTGCGTCCGGCCGTTCCTTCTCCAGCACGCGGGCCACCGCGCTCCAGTGGACCGGTTCGATGTAGACCGCATCCGCCATCTCCGGGTCGGTCATGATGGTGGCGGGGTTGGAGTTGATCAGGATGACCCGGTAGCCCTCCTCGCGCAGGGCCTTGCACGCCTGGGCGCCGGAATAGTCGAACTCGCAGGCCTGGCCGATTACGATCGGGCCGGCGCCGATGATCAGGATGCTCTTGATATCCGTGCGTTTGGGCATAGGTTCTGTTCAGCCTGGCCGTTGGATCGGGCGCTCTCAGGTTGCGCGGCGGGCGGCCATCAGCTCCGCGAAGTGGCGGAACAGCGGGCGCATGTCGTGCGGCCCGGGGCTCGCTTCCGGGTGGCCCTGGAAGCCAAAGGCAGGAGCCTGCAAGTGATGCACCCCCTGCAGCGAGTGGTCGAACAGCGAGCGGTGCGTGGCCCGGAGCTCGGCCGGCAGGGTGTCCTCGTCCACGGCGAAGCCGTGGTTCTGGCTGCTGATCATCACCCGGCGGGTCTCCAGGTCGATGACCGGGTGATTCGCTCCGTGGTGGCCGAACTTCATCTTCACCGTACGCGCGCCGCAGGCCAGGCCCAGCAGCTGGTGGCCCAGGCAGATTCCAAGCGTGGGCACCCGGTTGGCGACCACCTGCCGGATCGCCTCGATGGCATAGTCGCAGGGCTCGGGGTCACCCGGGCCGTTGGACAGGAATACCCCGTCGGGCTCCTCGCCGAGGACCTCCTCCGCCGGCGTCCAGGCCGGCACCACGGTCACCTCGCAGCCCTGTTCCACCAGCATGCGCAGGATGTTGCGCTTGATGCCGTAGTCGTAGGCGATCACACGGAAGCGGACCTCGGGGCGCTGCGCACCGCCGCCCAGACGCCAGGGCAACTCGCTCCACTGGTACCGCTCGCGGGTGCTGACCACCTTCGCCAGGTCCACGCCTTGCACGCCGGGGCAGGCGCGCGCCGCCTCCAGGGCGGCCTGCTCGTCCACCTCGGCGCCCGCGATGATGCAGCCGTTCTGGGCCCCTTTGTCGCGCAGCAGCCGGGTCAGGCGCCGGGTGTCGATGCCGGCAATCGCGACCACACCGTTGTCGGCGAGATAGCTCTCGAGGCTGCCGGTGGCGCGCCAGTTGCTCACACGCCGGGACGGTTCGCGGATGATCAGCCCGTTCAGCTTTGCGCCGTCGGACTCGTCGTCCTCGGGGTTGGTGCCGACGTTGCCGATATGGGGATAGGTCAGCGTGACCAGCTGACCCGCGTAGGAGGGGTCGGTCACGATCTCCTGGTAGCCGGTCATGGCCGTATTGAACACGACCTCGCCGGTCGCCCGGCCCTCGATCCCTGCGGAAAGGCCGTGAAAGACACTGCCGTCCTCGAGAGCCAGTATGGCGGGACTGCTCAAGCGTACCTCCGTTCCGGGACCGGGCGCAGCGGCCCCGTCCGCCGGCTGTGGAAACACTAACCCGCTCAGGGGTGATACCACGTCTCTAAGAGCGCGTGTGTGGCGAGGACAAGGCGCGGGAGCGAAGACGTGGCCACACTACGACGAGCGAGCGCGACGCCGTCATCGCCGCTCACGCGCTCTCCCGCAGCGCGCTCGCCTCGCCCCGTCTGGGCTGCGTTGCGCGTCGCTCGTGTAGCACCCGACTACACTCCGCTCCTCGCGCCTTGCCGGACCGACCGACAGGCGCGCTCAGGTGCGGCATTACCCGTGACCGGGTTAGTACAAGCGGGAGACACCTGGTGGTGAGCTCCCGCTTGTCAAACGGAGCCTGTTATCGCCGGGAACCGGTGCCGCTGCGGGCGACGTGAATCGGCGGGATTCTACGCCAGGCACGCTCCGCCTGTCCATTCACCGGCCGGGCCGGGCCCGGCTAGAAGCCAAGCACGTCCTGCATGTCGTACAGGCCTGCCGGCCTCCCCGCCAGCCACCCCGCGGCGCGCATCGCGCCGCCGCCGAAGGTCATCCGGCTGGAGGCCCGGTGGGTGATCTCGATGCGCTCGCCCTCGCCGGCAAACATCACCGTGTGCTCGCCCACGATGTCGCCGGCCCGGATCGCTTCGAAGCCGATGGTGCGCCGATCGCGCTCCCCGGTGTGCCCCTGGCGGCCGTATACGGCGCACTGCTCGAGGTCGCGGCCGAGCGCTTGCGCCACCACCTCGCCCATGCGCAAGGCGGTGCCCGAAGGCGCGTCGACCTTGCGCCGGTGGTGCGCCTCCACGATCTCGATGTCGACACTGTCGCCGAGCACCGCCGCGGCGGTCTCGAGCAGCTTGAGCACCAGGTTCACGCCGACGCTCATGTTGGGCGCCAGCACCACGGGGATGTCCCGTGCCGCCGCCTCGATGGCGGCCCGCTGGTCGCGGTCGAAGCCGGTGGTCCCGATCACCATCGCCCGGCCGGCCCGGCGGCACACCTCAAGCGCGGCCAGGCTCACCGGCGGACGCGTGAAATCCACCAGCACGTCGAAATCGCCGGTGACGCTCTCGACGCTGTCGGCGACCCGCACGCCGGCCGTCCCGATCCCCGCAAGGGTGCCGGCATCGAGGCCGACCACCTCGCTGCCCGGCGCCTCGATCGCCGCACCCAGGGTCACACCCTCACTGAGGCGGCACGCCTGGGTCAGGACCCGGCCCATCCGACCGGCTGCTCCATTGATTGCGACTCTGGTCATGCTCGGTTCCCTTCAGCGGGCCACCTGCACTGCGGCCTGCCCTTCAGGATGCGATCCGCTCGAAGAACTGCTTGACCCCGTCCAGCCAGGAGCTGGTCTGGGGACTGTGACGCTTGCCGCCCTGGCGCAGCGATTCGTCCAGCTTGCGCATCAGCTGCTCCTGCTCCCGGGTCAGGTGCACCGGGGTCTCCACCGTGACCCGGCACAGCAGGTCGCCCGGTGGACCGCCGCGCACCGATTTCACGCCATGGCCACGGATCCGGAACAGCTTGCCGGTCTGGGTTCCGGCAGGCACCTTGAGCGCGACACGTCCCGACAGGGTCGGCACCTCGACCTCGCCACCCAGGGTGGCGGTGGTGAGCACCACGGGGACGTCACACAGGAGGTTGCGCCCGTCCCGCTCGAAGATCTCGTGCGGACGCACGTTGACCTCCACGTAGAGGTCCCCCGGCGGCCCGCCGTTGCGGCCAGCCTCGCCCTCGCCGGCGAGCCGGATGCGGTCGCCGGTGTCCACGCCGGCCGGGATCTTGACCGCGAGGTTCTTTTCGCGCTGGACCCGACCCTCGCCGTGGCAGGTGCCGCAGGGATCGGACACGATCTTGCCGGAGCCGTGGCAGCGCGGACAGGTCTGCTGGATCGAGAAGAAACCCTGCTGGATGCGCACGTCGCCGTGTCCCTGGCAGGTCGGGCAGGTCCGGGGCCGGCTGCCGGGGGCCGCGCCACTACCATCGCAGACATCGCACTCCACGATGGTGGGGATGCGGATCTCCGTTTCGGTGCCCGCGACCGCATCCTCGAGGTCGAGATCAAGCCGGTAACGCAGGTCCGCGCCGCGGAACGTCTGGGCCCCGCGTCCACGGCCGAAGATGTCGCCGAAGACGTCGCCGAAAATGTCGCTGAAGGCGTCCCCGAAGCCGGCGCCAGCTCCGCCCCCGGCGCCACCGCCCATGCCCGCCTCGACCCCGGCATGGCCAAACTGGTCGTAGGCCGCACGCTTTTGCGGGTCGGCCAGCGTCTCGTAGGCCTCCTTGGCCTCCTTGAAGCGGTCCTCCGCGTCCGCGTCCCCCGGGTTGCGATCCGGGTGATACTTCATCGCGACCCGGCGATAGGCCTGCTTGATCTCGGCTTCGCTGGCGTCGCGGGAGACGCCCAGCACTTCGTAGTAGTCGCGTTTGGCCATGGTGCCTCGAAACTCGCCAAGTGGCACGGGGCGGGGCGGCCGTGGCCGCCGCACCCCGGCATCCGTGTCGACCCCCCTTTTACGGGACCGGGAGATCCTTCCGCGGACCGGCCAATCCGGCTCGCCGCTCGACGACGCCGGAGCCGGCGACCTGCCGCACCGCGGGTACCGTGCCAGGACCGGTCCGCTCTCCTTCCGCAGCTCGTCAGCAGGACGCTACCGGATCGACGGCTGCGGGGCCACCCGGGGACTGGCGCGGCAGCCGGCCCGGGAAGAGGTCACTTCTTGCGGTTCTCGTCCTCGTTGACCTCCTCGAACTCCGCGTCCACGACATCCTCGTCGGAGGACTGGCCGCCCTCGGCCGAGCCGCCGGCGCCTTCCGCGCCACTGGCCTGCTCGCTGCCGCCCTGCTGCTCGGCGTAGAGCCGTTCGGCCAGCTTGCCGGAGAGCTCGCTGAGCTCCTGCGTCTTGGCCTCGATGGCGTCCTTGTCGTCCCCCTGGGCCACCTTCTTGGCCTCCTCGAGCTTGGCCTCGATATCCTTGCGCTCCTCCTCGGAAACCTTCTCGCCGAGCTCCTTGAGCGACTTCTCAGTGGCATAGATGAGGTTGTCCGCCTGGTTGCGCGCCTGGACCAGCTCGTGGAACTTGCGGTCCTCCTCGGCGTGCGCCTCGGCGTCCTCGACCATGCGGTCGATCTCTTCCTCGTTCAGGCCGCTGGAGGCCTTGATCTGGATCTTCTGCTCGCGCCCGGTGGCCTTGTCCTTGGCGGACACGTGCAGGATGCCGTTGGCGTCGATGTCGAAGGTCACCTCGATCTGCGGCACGCCGCGCGGCGCCGGCGGGATGTCGGTGAGATCGAAGCGGCCCAGCGACTTGTTCTGCGACGCCTGCTCGCGCTCGCCCTGGAGCACGTGCACGGTCACCGCGGTCTGGTTGTCCTCGGCGGTGGAGAACACCTGGTTCGCCTTGGTCGGGATCGTGGTGTTCTTCTCGATGATCTTGGTCATCACCCCGCCGAGGGTCTCGATGCCCAGCGACAGCGGCGTCACGTCGAGCAGCAGCACGTCCTTGACGTCGCCCGAGAGCACGCCGCCCTGGATCGCAGCGCCGATGGCCACCGCCTCGTCCGGGTTCACGTCCTTGCGCGGGTCCTTGTCGAAGAAGCCCTTGACCGCCTCCTGGACCTTGGGCATGCGCGTCTGGCCACCCACCAGGATGACGTCGTCGACCTCGGACACGCTCAGCCCGGCGTCCTTGACCGCCGTCTTGCACGGCTCGATGGTGCGCTGGATCAGATCCTCGACCAGCGCCTCCATCTTGGCCCGGGTCAGCTTCATGTTCAGGTGCTTGGGCCCGGCGGAGTCGGCCGTGATGTACGGCAGATTGATCTCTGTCTGCTGTGCCGCGGACAGCTCGATCTTGGCCTTCTCGGCGGCCTCCTTCAGGCGCTGCAGGGCGAGCGGATCCTTATTCAGGTCGATCCCGCTCTCCTTCTTGAACTCGTCCACCAGGTAGTCGATGATCCGCAGGTCGAAGTCCTCGCCACCGAGGAACGTGTCGCCGTTGGTCGAAAGCACCTCGAACTGGTGCTCGCCGTCCACCTCGGCGATCTCGATGATCGAAATGTCGAAGGTCCCACCGCCCAGGTCGTACACGGCGATCTTGCGGTCGCCGCGCCTCTTGTCCATGCCATAGGCGAGCGCGGCCGCCGTGGGCTCGTTGATGATACGCTTGACCTCGAGCCCGGCGATCCGGCCAGCGTCCTTGGTGGCTTGGCGCTGGGAGTCGTTGAAATAGGCCGGGACCGTGATTACCGCCTCGGTGACCTCCTCGCCCAGGTAATCCTCCGCGCTCTGCTTCATTTTCTGCAGCACGCGCGCGGAGATCTCCGGCGGCGCCATCTGCTTGCCTTCCGCCTCGACCCAGGCGTCGCCATTTTTGGCCTGCACGATCTTGAACGGCGCCCGGTCCAGGTCCTTCTTGACCACCCGATCGTCGTAGCGGCGACCGATCAGGCGCTTGATGGCGTACAGGGTGTTGTGCGGGTTGGTCACGGCCTGGCGCTTGGCAGACTGGCCGACGAGCACTTCCCCGTCTTTGGTGAACGCCACCACGGACGGCGTCGTGCGTGCGCCTTCCGCGTTCTCGATAACCTTGACTTCACCCCCCTCGCGGATGGCCACGCAAGAGTTGGTCGTGCCCAGATCGATACCGATTACCTTTGCCATAGCAAAACTCTCCAAACGCTTGCCGGAACTCCGTTGCCCTGAGACGTTGGGGCGCCGTGCCGCAATTTCAAGCGGCCGGCCCCGGTCACTGGTCCGCGCCGTCGTCCGGCGCCTGCGCCACCACCACCATCGCGGGTCGGATCACCCGCTTGTTGAGGAGATAGCCTTTCTGCATGACGGCCACGACGCTGCCGGGCTCGGCCTCGGCGCTCTGCTGCATGGAGACCGCCTCGTGCACGTCCGGGTTGAAGGGCTCGCCTTGCGGGTCGACCTCCTCGACGCCGAACTTCTCGAGCACGTTGGTGAACATCTTCAGCGTCAGCTCCGAGCCCTCGCGCAGGGCACGAATCTGGCTTTCGGCGTCGCCCGCCTGGTCCTGCTGCTCACCGTCGCCGGCCGCCTGGATGCCCATTTCGAGGCTGTCCTTCACCGGCAGCAGCTCGGCCACGAACCTCTCCAGCGCGAACTTGCGCGCCTGTTCCACGTCACGCTCGGCGCGGCGCTTGACGTTGTCGAGCTCGGCACGGGCACGCAGCAGCAGGTCCCAGTTCTCCTCGGCCTTCGCGCGGGCCCGCTCGAGCTCCGCCGCGAGTTCCTCTCCGCCGGTCCCGTCGGTGTCCTCCCCCTCCGCCTGCGAATCGGCCCCGGGGTCCGGCGGCGCGTCGCCGGCCGTATCCGTGTCGATGTACGGCTCTCGCTGCAGTTCGTCATCCTGCGGCGTATTCCGTTGCGTCGTCATCGCCTCTCTCCGGTTTCGCTGGCATAACCACGGCCGCTCACGGCGTCAGCATCACCGTGCACTCCCACGTCTGCGAGGTGATTTGGGGGTCAATCCCCGGAATTCAAGGCGGCGCTCAGAAGTCGCGCGGTAATGTCGACGATCGGGATCACCCGTTCGTACTCCATCCGGGTCGGCCCGATGACCCCGAGAACCCCCACGATGCGGTTCTCGAGCTGGTACGGGGCAGTCACGACGCTGCACTCTTCCAGCGCCTCGTAGCCAGCCTCCTCGCCGATGAAGACCTTGATGCCGTCGGCGCGCACGCAGCGGTCCAACAGGTGCAGGATATCCTGCTTGGTCTGGAAAGCGTCGAACAGGGCACGGAGCTTGTCCACGCTGGACAACTCCTCGAAGTCCATCAGGTTAATCTCGCCGGCGATCACGTAGTCCTCGCGATCCTGCCCGGCGAACAACTCCTCGGCCATGTCGATGGCGCGCCTCATTACCTGGTCCATGTGGCGTCGCGTGCGGCGCATCTCCTCGATCAGGCGGCGCCGGATCTCCATCAGATCACGCCCGGCCAGGTGGGCATTGAGGTAGTTCGATGCCTGCTGCAGCTCGCTGTGGCTGAACGGCCGGTCGACGTGCAGGATGCGGTTCTGCACCTCGTTGTCGCTGAACACCAACACCGCCAGCACCCGGTTCTCGGACAACGCCAGGAACTCCACCTGGCGGATGCCGGTGTGATCCCGGCGCGGCAGGGTCACGATCCCGGCCATCCGGGTCAGCGCCGAAAGCAGTTGCGAGGCCGACCCGACCAGAGCCTGGGAATTGTGCTCGCCGAAGGCCAGCTCGCGGCGCAGGCGGTCGACCTCCGGCCCGCTCAGCGGCTGGACCGTCAGCAGATTGTCCACGAACAGGCGATAGCCGCGCACCGTCGGCACGCGGCCGGCGGAGGTATGCGGCGATTGCACCAGGCCCAGTTCCTCCAGGTCCGCCATGACGTTGCGGACCGTGGCCGGACTGATGTCCAGGCCGGCGTCCCGCGCCAAGGCGCGCGAGCCAACCGGCTGGCCCTCGCGGATGAAGCGCTCCACCAGCGCCTTGAGCAGCTTGCGGCCGCGCTCGCCAAGCTCCTGTTCGCCGGAGCCGGGAAGATTGTTGGAACGGGATTTCGAAGTCATGCAGGTCGCGTCGCCGTGATGGTCATTGGCCATTAGCACTCCCACCCGACGAGTGCTAATGGAAGTTAGCAGCAGCGCTGAAAGCCTGTCAAGGCGGGAACTTTGGCGGGGACAGACCTTCATGGTAGTTTTGATCGATCCTTTCGCGGGCGGAGATCATGACTCAGCGTTTACAGACCGTCGGTATCGTCGGGAAATACGGCAGCCCGAACCTCACGCGCACCGTTACCTCTCTCGTGGAGTATCTCGAAGCCGGCGGGCTGAACATCCTGCTGGACGAGGGCTCGGCCAGCGTGCTCAAGGGCCAGCGCACGCGCGTGGTCTCCCGCGAGCAGCTGGGGCAGTCCTGCGATCTTGTGGTCGTGGTGGGGGGTGACGGCACCTTCCTCGATGCGGCGCGCAGCCTCGCGGCCTCGCCCGTGGCTCTGCTGGGTGTGAACCTGGGCCGGCTCGGCTTCATGGTGGACGTCTCGCCCGAGAGCATGGCGCAGGTGTTGGACGAAGTGCTCTCGGGCAACTACCAGCTGGACGAGCGCTTCCTGCTGGAGGCGGCCGTGCTGCGTGGCGAGGAACCGATCCAGTCGGGCTTCGCCCTCAACGACGTGGTGGTGACCAAGCGCGACGTGGCCCGGATGATCGACTTCGACACCCACATCGACGGGCGTTTCATCAGCAACCATCGGGCCGATGGCCTGATCGTTGCAACCCCCACCGGCTCGACCGCCTATGCCCTCTCCAGCGGTGGCCCGGTCATGCATCCTCGTCTGGACGCGGTCGCGCTGGTGCCGATCTGCCCGCACACGCTGAGCGACCGGCCGATCATCGTCGACTCCGACAGCGTCGTCGAGGTCGTGCTCAGCCCGCTCAACAACAACCCGGCCCAGGCCACCTGGGACGGGCAGTTCAGTGTGGCGCTGGAGAATGGCGACCGCATCCGGGTGCAGCGCACGAGCTTCCGCCTGAAGCTGATCCATCCCCCGGACTACGATTATTTCACGATCCTGCGCAGCAAGCTCCACTGGGGGCGCAACCGTCATGGCGAGCCCTGAGGCCGGCGCGGGCGGGACGGGGGCGCCGGGGCGGGCCGCCCGGGAAGCCAGGCAATGCTGACGCGAATCGAGATCCGGAACTTCGCCATCATCGACCGGCTCGAGATCGAGCTGGACGGTGGCCTGTGCGTGCTCACGGGCGAGACAGGCGCCGGCAAGTCGATCGTCATCGATGCTCTCGGGCTGGTCCTGGGAGACCGCGCCAGCAGCGACAGCGTGCGCCCCGGTAGCGAGCGCGCCGAGGTCACGGCCCATTTCCATCTCGCCACTCTGGACCGGATCCGGAGCTGGCTCGCCGAGCAGGGACTGGACGAGGACGACGAATGCCTGGTGCGCCGCATCGTCACCACCGAGGGCCGCTCGCGCGCATTCATCAACGGCCGCGCCACCACGACCGCGACGCTGCGCGAGCTGGGCGACCGCCTGATCGACATCCACGGCCAGCACGAGCACCAGTCCCTGACGCGCCGCGGCGTGCAACGGGTGCTTCTGGACGACTACGCCGATCACGCGCCGCTGCTTCGGGGCGTGGGCGATGCCTGGGCCCGGCTGCAGGAGATCGACGCCGAGATCGCCAGCCTTAGGGGCGGCGCCGACCGCGAGGACCGCGCCGACCTGCTGCGCTACCAGGTACGGGAGCTGCAGGCACTGGAGCTGGAGCCCGGCGAGCTGGAGCGAGTCGAGGGGGAGCACCGCCGGCAGGCCAACGCCGAACGCCTGCTGGAACAGGGTTATCGCGCACTGGCACTGGCCTACGAGGGCGACGGGGCCGATGCGCACACCCTCGCCGGCCAGGCGACCGCGGAGCTGGAGTCGCTGCTCGAGCTGGACGGCGGCTTCGCGGCCGCCCATGAGCTGCTCGCGAGCGCCGTGATCCAGCTGCAGGAAGGCGCCGACGCGCTGCGCCGTCACCTGGACAGCCTGGAGGTCGATCCCGAGCGCCTGCGCTGGCTCGACCGGCGCCTGGAAAGCATCCACGATCTGGCGCGCAAACACCGGATCGCCCCGGAGGAGCTTCCCGGTCAGCTCGAGCGCCTGCAGCGGGAGCTCGCGGACCTGGAACAGTCGGAGTCCCGAGTCGAGGCCCTGCAGGAAGAGCGCGAACGCACCCGCGAGGAGTACGACAGCGCTGCGGCCGAGCTCCGCGAGAGCCGCCGCGCCGCCGGGCGGCGCCTGGGCATGGAAGTGAGCGCCGTGATGCAGCAGCTGGGCATGCCGGAGGGCCGCCTGGAGATTGCCGTGGAGCCGGCTGAACGCGGATCGGCGAGCGGTACCGACCGGGTGGAGTTCCTGGTCACAGTCAATCCCGGCCAGCCCGCCCGGCCGGTCGCCCGGGTGGCCTCGGGTGGCGAACTCTCGCGCATTAGCCTGGCGATCCAGGTGGTCGCCGCCCACAACACCGGGCTGCCGACGATGATCTTCGACGAGGTGGACAGCGGCATCGGCGGCGGCGTGGCGGAGGTGGTTGGTGCCCAGCTGAGCCGCCTGGCCCGCCGGCGGCAGATCCTGGCGGTGACCCACCTGCCCCAGGTCGCCTCTTTCGGTGACCGGCACCTGCGAGTGCAGAAACTGACCGACAGGGGCAACACCATCACCGCGGTGCAATGGCTGGAGGACAGCGACCGGGTGGAGGAGCTCGCGCGCATGCTGGGCGGGATGGAGATCACCAGCCGCAGCCGCGACCATGCGCGGGAGATGATCAGCACCGCCCGGCGCCGGGCGCAGGAAGTGGAATAGTCACGGTCGGACGCGGCCGGTTCAGTCCCTCCTCTCGGTGCCGCTGCTGCTGGCCTGCTGGCAGTCCGGGCAGATGCCGTAGATGTAGAGGCTGTGCTCGGTCATCTCGTAGCCAAAGCGGCGGGTGATCTCCAGCTGATGCTGCTCGATGACCTCGTCGACGAACTCGTCCACCCGACCGCAGCGTACGCACAGGATGTGATCGTGGTGCTTGCCCTCGTTGAGCTCGAACACCGAATGCCCGCTCTCGAAGCGATGGCGGGTAATCAGCCCGGCCGTCTCGAACTGCGTCAGCACCCGGTAGACCGTGGCCAGCCCGATCTCCTCGCCGGAGTCCAGAAGCGCCTTGTAGATGTCCTCCGCACTCAGATGCCGGCTGTCGTTGCGCTCGAGCATCTCGAGGATCCGCATCCGGGGCAGCGTCACCTTGAGGCCGGCTTTTCTCAGCTCCTGGCTTTCCACGGCTGTGCCTCCCCTGCATTTCCGAAATCCGCCCGCCGCCGCGGCCGTGCCTCCGCCCGGCAATTCCGTTACCATGCCCGGATCACACGGATCGGAGCCGCTCGCCCATGACGCCCCGCAAGCCCCGAAAGACGTCTTCCCTGGCCCTGGTCACCCTGCTGGCAAGCTGCCTGTTGCTGCCTGCCTGCAGCATGTATCGGCTGCCCATCCAGCAGGGAAACGCCCTGCCCCCGAACAAGGTCTCCAAGTTATCCGTGGGCATGACGCGCAAACAGGTCAGCTATCTGCTGGGCAGCCCGGTGGTCCGCAACCCGTTCCAGCCTGACCGCTGGGTGTACGTATATTATCACTCCCATGACGGGCGCATCGAACGGCGTGCGGTCATCGTCCACTTCCGGAACGACAAGGTCTCAAAGATCAAGCACGAGGGCGCCAAGACCGGCGGCTGAGGCCCACTCAGCCGCTGCCATACATTTGCACAGCCCGGCGCCGGAATGCGTCCACGAGGGTGCGGGTCACCTGGCCGAAGGCCCCGCTCAGGGCCATGCTGAGCATGCGGCTGGCGAACTCGAAGTCCATGTCCAGCGATACCTCGCAGCCACCCTCCGGAAGATCCCGGAACCGCCAGGCTCCCTCCAGCCTGCGGAATGGCCCGTTGGCCAGGTGGATATCGATGCGCTCTCCGGGCACGGCCCGGTTGCGGGTTGTGAAGGACTTGTGTATTCCCCCGAGCGCCAGCTCGATCTCCGCCGTCGCGCGATCGCCGCTGGTACCAAAAACCCTGGCGCTACGGCACCAGGGCAGGAAGTGCGGGTAGGCCTCGACGTCGCTGACGAGGTCGTACATCTGCTGCGCGCTGTACGGTACGCGCATGCGTTTGCTTATGTGCGTCATGAAAACCTGATTACGCCGATGGCGTTGAGGAAGACCACTGCTACCGCCACGGGAGCGACGAAGCGCGCCAGGAACCGCCAGAGGCGGTAAACGCCGGGCGAAGTCCGCAATTCCCCGGAGGAGGAACTCCGCGCCATCACCCAGGCGGCGAATACCGACATGGCGAAGCCGCCCAACGGTAACATGACGTTCGACGTCAGGCTATCAATCCCGTCGAACAACGTCATATGCCATAGCGTGGCCCCGGACCAGATATTGAACGAGAATACGGTGCCCAGCCCCAGGAGCCAGGTGATCCCGCCCGTGAGCATTGTGGCGCGAAAGCGGCTGATCCGGTGGCGCTCGACCAGCCAGGTTACCGGCGGCTCCATCAGCGAAATCGCCGAGGTCCACGCGGCGAACACCAGCAGCAGGAAGAACAGCGCCCCGAACACGCGCCCGTACGGCATCTGGCCGAAGGCGATCGGCAGAGTGACGAAGATCAGCCCGGGTCCCGAGCCGACCTGTAAGTGGTTCGAGAACACGATTGGAAAGATCGCCAGGCCCGCGAGCAGCGCGACCGCCGTGTCCGACACGGCCACGACGAGGGCGGAGCGGGCGATCGACACGTCCCCCGGCAGGTACGAGCCGTAAATCATGATCGCGCCCATGCCCAGGCTGAGGCTGAAGAAGGCCTGGCCCATCGCCTCCAGCACACCGGCGCCGGTCAGACGGTGGAAGTCGGGCTGGAACAGGAAGCGGAACGCGCGCTCGGCGTCACCGGAGTGCAGCCCGTAGCCGACCATCAGCAGCAGGATCATGAACAGCGCCGGCATCATGATCTTGGCCGCCTGCTCCAGTCCGCCCTGCACTCCGCGCGCGGTGACGAACATGGTCATGGCCATGAAGGCGGAATGCCAGGCGATCACGCGCTCCGGGTCGCCGGTCAGGCCGGCGAAGATCTGCTTCGAGCTCTCCGCCGTGACGCCGTGGAATAGCCCGCCGGCGGCGCGGAAGAAGTAGGCGACAGCCCAGCCGGCGATCACGCTGTAAAAGGACAGGATCAGGAAACCGGCGCATACGCCCACCAGCCCAACCCATTGCCAGTGCACGCTGCGACCGTCGTCCCGGGCGAGCGAGCCCATCGAGTCCATCGGGTTCTGGCGGCCGCGGCGCCCGATCAGAATTTCCGAGATCATGATGGGCAACCCGATGCAGGCGACGCACAGGATGTACACCAGCACGAAGGCGCCACCCCCGTTTTCGCCGGTGATATAGGGGAACTTCCAGATATTGCCCAGGCCGACGGCGGATCCCGTGGCCGCAAGGATGAACGCGAGTCGGGTCGACCACTGCCCGTGGATGGACTTGCGCTCCATTTTTGTTATTCCTCCCGTTTGCCCCGCGACATTTTCGGGGAATCCCGGGGGGGCGACAACCGCGACCGGTCGTATCCAGCGCCCCGCCCGCTGGCCTATAATGCCGCGCCATGTCCAGGGCCAAGCGCAAGAACAAGACCAGCAGTGACCGGCTCATCGCGGTCAACCGCAAGGCACGCCACGAGTACCAGGTCGAGAAGACCTACGAGGCCGGCCTGGCTCTCCAGGGCTGGGAAGTCAAGTCGCTGCGGGCCGGCAAGGCGCAAATCGTGGACGCCTACGTCACGATCCGCAATGGCGAGGCGTGGATGCTGGGCGGCAACATCCCCCCGCTGCCCTCGGCCTCGACCCACGTGGAAGCCGATCCGCAGCGTACCCGCAAGCTGCTGCTCCACCGCAGCGAGATCGACAGCCTGATCGGCGCCACCGAGCGCCGCGGCTACACGCTGGTGCCGCTGCGCCTGTACTGGGAGCGCGGCCGCGCCAAGCTGGAGATCGGCCTGGCCAAGGGCAAGAAGCTCCACGACAAGCGCGCCGCCGAGAAGGAGCGCGATTGGCAGCGCCAGAAGCGCCGCATACTCAAGGAGCATGCCTGACGGCGACAATGGCAGCCGGCTCGATGCATTCCCCGAAGGAATGATTGCAATGAACGATGGAACAAAGCCGTCGTTCCGTGTTCTAATGGGATACCTGAAAAGGGGGCGACTTGGATTCGACGCAGGTAGCGAAGTCTAAGGTGCATGCCGAGGGTGCAGTCTTCCTCGTAAATCCGGCTGCAAGCAAATAGTTGCCAACGACGACAGCTACGCTCTAGCGGCTTAAGCCCGCTAGCCTCCGACCGGGTGTGCTTGTGCGCCCGGAGCCCGCAAGGGCGTATCGGGGGACGACGCACACAAGCTACGCGGTGAGGTCTGCCCGGGACCGATCCGTTAAAACCCTTACGGGCTAGTCGTTTGTGTTCCCTGCCTGTCGGGTAGCAAACGGCGAACGTGATAGACAGGATAAGCATGTAGAGCCGAGGATGGAGTGCTTGCGGACGCGGGTTCGATTCCCGCCGCCTCCACCAGTTAAATAGTTGATTCTCAAGGAACGAGGGTCTGCGCGGGGAACATTTGGGGAACATTTGCGTGTTTCCGGTCCATGGAGGCCCTACAGAATCCATTGACATCCGGGGGCAACTGGGGGCAGCATTAGGGGCAACAACCCAACGAGCACAAGGAGTTGCCCCCATGCCCCTCACCGATACCGCCATCCGCAACGCCAAGCCTGGCGACAAGGCCCGGAAGCTGTTCGACGGCGGCGGGCTGTATCTGGAAGTTGCCCCCACTGGGGGCAAGTGGTGGCGGCTGAAGTACCGCTACGGGGGCAAGGAGAAGCGGCTCTCCCTAGGCGTCTATCCCGATGTATCCCTGAAGGATGCCCGCGACCGGCGTGACGAGGCGCGCAAGCTGCTGGCCAACGACATCGACCCCAGCGAAAACCGCAAGGCGACCAAGGCCGCGAAGGTGGAGCGGGCAGCCAACAGCTTCGAGGCGGTGGCCCGCGAATGGTATGCCAAGCACTCCCCCAACTGGTCGGCCAATCATGGCGACCGGATCATCCGCCGCCTGGAGCGGGACATCTTCCCCTGGCTTGGCGGTAAGCCCATTGCCGACATCACGGCCCCGCAACTGCTGGAAGTGATCCGCCGGATTGAACAGCGCGGCGCCTTAGAAACCGCCCATCGCGCCCTGGGCAATTGTGGCCAGGTGTTCCGCTATGCCGTAGCCACCGGCAGGGCCGAACGCGATCCCTCCGGCGACCTGCGCGGCGCATTGCCACCAGTCAAGGGAACGCATTTCGCCTCCGTCACCGAGCCCAAGAAAGTGGCCGAGGTATTGCGCGCACTCGATGGGTACGAAGGCACCCTCCCCGTGCGCTGCGCCCTGCGCCTTGCGCCACTGGTCTTCGTCCGCCCCGGCGAACTGCGCCATGCCGAATGGGCCGACATCGATCTGGATGTGGCGGAATGGCGCTATACGGTCAAGAAGACCAACACGCCGCATATCGTCCCCCTCTCCCGCCAGGCCGTGGACATCCTCCGCGAGCTGCATCCTCTCACAGGCAATGGCCGGTATGTTTTCCCCAGCGCCAGGAATCCCAAGGGCGACAAGCCTATGAGCGACAACGCCATCCTCGCCGCCATGCGGCGCATGGGGATCAGCAAGGAAGAAATGAGCGGCCACGGCTTCCGGGCGATGGCGCGCACCATCCTGGATGAAGTACTGGGCTTCCGGCCCGACTTCATCGAGCACCAGCTCGCCCACGCCGTGCGCGACCCCAACGGCCGCGCCTACAACCGCACGGCCCACCTGCCGGAACGGCGCAAGATGATGCAGGAATGGGCGGATTATCTCGACAAGCTGAAAGCCGGCGCCGTAGTCATCCTGATTAACCAAAGCGCCTGAGCGAAGCCACCAGGGAGCCCCTTGGGGGCGGACGGGTTGGCGGGCGGGGGATCAAAAACAGGCGGAGGCAACTTACACATAATGCAAATTATGCGGCGGAGCGGACAGCGCGTTTTTTTGCGCTGCGCATAATTCCAAGCATTATGTTCAGTTGCCGACACCAACCCTGGCTGGGCAGGCCGCGCCGAGCCTTACCGAAGCCTGAAACAATGGTGGGCGGGAAGGTGCAGCGCCGTGCGGGGGCGCGGCAGGCCGGCCGAATGCCGGGCCTGCCAGTGCCACCGCGCAAGCGGCAACGAAGGGAACCCACGCTGACCGAACCACCGAGCCGGTTGCGAAGCATCCGGCGGCGGTAAATCCCGGCACGGCGCAGCCCGCTGCGGAGCCGCAAGCCCTTGGCCCCGTTTTTTGGGGCGAAGGGCGCCGTGGCGGAGTGCGGGCGGGAACGAAGGGGCCAGGCGTCGAACGAAGCCACGGAGCCAGTCTGCCGGAGCTTGCGCAGGCAGTCTGGCGGCCGCGAATCCTGGCACGGCGTAGCCCGGCGCGGCGCTTGCCGCGTAGCCTGCAAGCGGCGTGACGGGCGGCAAAGAAATTTTCAGGTAATCCCCTTGAGTTTTCCCAGGGGCACGCCGATAATATTAGGTAGCTCATCTACCATGTGTAGAAGGAGTAACGAGGCCGTCCTCCGGGGCGGCTTCAGCCTTTCTGGGCCTCCCTTTTCCAGTATTCTTCATATTCCCGCTGCAATTTCCTCTGTCTGTGTGGCTGTTCCACCAGATAAGCAGTCCACGGAAGAATGTAGTGGCCGCGATCCGCCAGGATCACCAAGTAGTTCTCCGGTACAAACCACAGGCACACTCTCTCCTCATTGCGACGCTGGTTGCGCCATATCTTTATGGCCGGGTCGCCGTCGTTTTCTATGATCGGTCGAGGCCACCGTATACGCTCGCAACGCCGCAAATCCGGGGTACGATCATCCTCTACACTCCCCTCTTGAATCATGTGCCAAAAGGTCGCCTCCTTGCCGTGAGTAACCGGATGACGTTTTAGGCCAAGCCGCCGCCCCTGGAACACCGGCTTGCTGTCGATAAAATCCTGCCTGAACCACTCATAGATTGCGTCCAAGTACGCATTCCAATTGCCGTTGTGTTCAGCCAATAGCACCAACGGCGGCAACCAATCCGGGGCCGCGCTCATCCTTGAACCTCTGCCGCATGCCACCGAAACAAGTTCATCTTTTCTTCACGTAGCAGCGTAGTTCTGGTCATGTCGTAACCTGATCTCTGCCGTATCCGGTCGATGATTGCTCCCTTTCCAGAATTACCCTGCAATCCCCGGTTCAGGTAGCCGATGGCACCAATCAAGAGATCTGCCAACTGAAGCTGTTCAACTTCATGGGAATGGACTAATTGCAGGCGTTCTATTACTTCACGAGAAAAATCATACATGTTGTTGCAGAGTACCTCGTGAAGCTTGGCTGCCTTTTCTGCACCACGCGTATCCTTAATATCAAGATATACCCGGTAACGAGCATCAGGCCGAAAAATAACTTTCAGCATGTCGAAATACATCTTGTAATACCAGCCATCATGATCTTGGCCAGGATAAGCGTCGTGCCGCAATAACGTCTTATCCGGCACGATCAAGGCCCGAAAGTGCAAATCGTCATCATCAAAAAAGTAATCGACAAGCTCCAGGTAGAATTCCTTCTTGGCGGGAGAGACCTTGGTCCACTTGACTTCAAAA
>Ga0209921_1000181_pt1 | contig 23003 bp, 19 predicted proteins | sample SalPonF2_C_D2_MG_FD_185730 | JGI IMG/M metagenome (GOLD analysis project Ga0209921, IMG submission 185730) | Salt pond soil microbial communities from South San Francisco under conditions of wetland restoration - Salt Pond MetaG SF2_C_D2_MG... ...
GACGTCGATTGCGGATTTGACATAGTGATGCCCACGCATCGCGTGGTCCATCACGCGGTTCATGTGGGCTGGCTGCGTCGGGTCTAAGCCAATCAGCTCCGGTGCGAGGCGCTGGATGCCGATGCGCGCTCCTTCTGCATAAGCCGGAAGATAGGCGGGCCCCAGGGGGCAGACCTCGCCGTAACCAGTGATCCCTTCGTCGGTGATAGCTTCTACAACGGTACTGTCAAAGACTTCCACGGTCTTGCCGTCAGCCCAGGCATACGAACCTTCATGCAGTGGGAGGTCGACTTGGTACACATTTATTGCTTTTAGTTTCATGGTGTTCACTCGCTCATGCGGCACTCATCAGTAAGACCTTATGGGGAATCGGCCGTAGGCCGGGCCGCCAAGGATGCTATCAAGTCGTCCCGTGCCGCCAGGATATGCTCTCTGAGCAGACGCGTTGCCTCCACCGCATCGCGCGCTTCGCAAAGTGCCACTAACTTATTGTGTTCTGCCCGGGCCCGATCGCTCGTGTGGTCAGTAAGTTGGAGCTGGCGTCTGAGGTAGCGGTCGGCATTGCGGTGCAGATTCTGTAGCATACGCATCGTCCGCGGTCGCTGTGCAGGACGGCATAATGCCGCGTGCAGCTCCCAATTGAGTTTGCCCCATTCCTGTTCCCGCGACCCCCGTCGTAGCAATTCGTCGAAGGTATCCAGGACGCGGCGCGCGGCGCTCAGATCGCTGTCCGCGAGTTTGGGGATCGCCCGATTCAAAAGATCCACTTCGATGAGTGCCCTTAGGTCGAATAGTTCGCGTATGTCGTCAATGGACAGCGGGGTAACCGTATAGCCTTTATGAGCGGTCTGGGTGACGAGCCCTTCGCCTTCGAGCTGCAACAGCGCCTCGCGTACCGGGATGCGGCTGACACCGAACTGGTCCGCCAGCATATCCTGGCGTAACGGTTTGCCCTCCGCTATATCCATGCTAAGGATGTGCTCGCGTAGTTCCTCGGCTAAGGCCGATGATACGGTCCGTGCCCGAAACGAGGCGCTTTTGGCTGAACTCATAAAAAACCTTCCAAAATCGGCAGCCGGGCCCTGCGAGCGCCTGAACGGCAGCTTCATCCGACGAGCCCGCTCTCCCAAAGCTGTGCGCTTGACTGGTTAATTGTATAAATTATACTAACGGCGAATTCAAGCCCTGATGACCCTCATAAAGTAAGGGGACGACGATGCATGTGGACTGGCGAGGTATCTATCCGGCCGTAACGACGCAGCTCACGCAAGACGGGGCCTTGGACCTGGATGCGACCCAGACCGTCATAGACAGGCTCGTGCACGACGGCGTTCACGGTTTGGTGATGCTTGGCACCGTTGGTGAAAACTGTTCGTTGTCCGCTGACGAAAAGCGCGCCGTTGTCAAAGCCGCGCTGGAGGCATCGAACGGCCGGGTGCCGGTTCTGTCCGGGGTGGCCGAATACACCACCGAACTCGCCAAGACATATGCCCGTGACTGTGAGCGCATCGGCCTGGACGGCCTGATGGTGTTGCCCGCAATGGTCTACAAGGCGGACGCGCGGGAAGCCAAGGCGCATATTGCCGACACAGCGCGAGCCTGCGGTCTGCCGGTCATGATCTACAACAATCCGGTGGCCTACGGTATCGATCTCTCGCCGAAGGATCTGATCGATTTATCCAAGGTGGATAATATTAGGGCAGTGAAGGAGTCGTCCGAGGATCCGCGCCGGATTACCGACATTATGAATCTGGATGCCAGCGCGCTGTCGCTGGTGGCGGGTGTCGATGATGTGGCGATGGAATGCATGATTCTGGGTGCAATCGGATGGGTGTCGGGCTTCGCCAACGTGTTTCCGGCTGAAAGCGTGCGGCTGTACGAGTTGCTGCAGGCCGGAGAGATTGACAAGGCGCGCCAGATATATCGCTGGATGATGCCGGCCCTGCATATGGACACGCATCCGAAGCTGGTCCAAATGATCAAACTGGCAGAACAGGTGGCGGGTCGCGGCAGTGAGACCGTCCGTAGACCGCGGCTAAGGTTGGAGGGTGGCGAGCGGGACGAGGTGGTCAAGATTATAGAGACGGCGCTGGCCAATCCACCCGCGGTCTGAGTCGCTGGGCCGATGCCGAGGCGAACAGGTAGCTGACGAATGGCACGGCATACATTTATGTGCGTGGACGCACATACGTGCGGGAATCCGGTACGCGTCGTTGCGGGCGGTTCGCCCGCCTTAACCGGCGATACCATGAGCGAGTATCGGCAGTATTTTCTGCGCCATTTCGACTGGATCCGCCGGGGTCTGATGTTTGAGCCCCGCGGCCACGACATGATGTCCGGTTCCATTCTCTATCCGCCGCTAAGAGCGGATTGCGATATGGGCATTCTCTTTATAGAGACCTCGGGATGCTTGCCCATGTGCGGTCACGGAACGATCGGCACCGTTACCGCGGCCCTCGAGGAAGGCTTCGTGACGCCGAGGCAGGAGGGGCGCCTGGCGCTCGATACGCCGGCGGGGCGCGTAGACATCGAGTTCGACCGGCGGGGCCAATATGTCGAAAGCGTGAGATTGTTCAATGTCGGGGCGTATCTAGCTTACCGCGACGTCGAGGTCGATGTGCCGGGACATGGAACGCTCAAATGTGATATCGCCTACGGCGGCAATTATTACGCAATCTTCGATCCCCAGCCTGGATTCGAGGGGCTGGAGCAGATGACGGTGGATGAAATCCTGCGGCTGAGCCCCGAGGTGCGCTCGCGCCTGAATCGCATCGTGCATCCCCGACATCCCGAGGACAACACCATTGAAGGCGTGAGTCACGTCATGTGGACGGGTCGCCCGACCCAGACAAATGCCGACGGGAGAAACGCGGTTTTCTATGGGGACCGGGCGATTGACCGTTCTCCTTGTGGAACGGGTACGTCTGCCCGCATGGCGCAACTCTATGACCGTGGTGAGTTGCGCGCCGGCGATGACTTCGTGCATGAAAGCATAATCGGCAGCTTGTTCGAGGGGCGAATAGAAAGCGAGGTTCGCGTGGGCGACCATGCCGGTATCCGCCCGAGCATCGCCGGGTGGGCGAGAATCACCGGCTACAATACAATTTTTATTGACGAGCGCGATCCCTTTGCACAAGGCTTCGTTCTCAAATGATGTAAAGCAATTTACATGCCTCTTCGTTCTGTTCGATAGGGGCAGAAGGGATGGCTCGCCGAAAGACCCTCCTTGCGACAAGGAGCCGGCCAAGAACTTAAGAATCAGACAATGCGAATACATTCCGTAGAAGAAAAGGCATTGGCGAGGGCTCTGCACGCATACAGCGCGACGGATATGCACACTGCCGGCGAGCCGGTTCGGCTTTTTACCGGCGGGCTTCCGAGGCTTACCGGCGATACGTTACTCGCCAAGCGCCGCGATGCCATGGAAAGGCATGACTATGTGCGACGCCATCTTATGCTTGAGCCGCGCGGCCATTCTGCCATGTATGGGGTCTGGCCGCTGGAGCCGCATCTGCCCGAGGCTGCGTTGGCCGTGCTGTTTACCCATAACGAGGGCTACAGCACGATGTGCGGGCACGCAACGATTGCCCTCGGGCGCTGGGTGATCGATCAAGGGCTCGTTGCGGTTCGCTGCCCGCAAACCAAGTTCGTACTCGAATGCCCCTGCGGTCCCGTTTCTGTGAGCGTGGACGTCGACGAAGCGGGGCGGCCCGGCCAGGCTCACTTTGCAATAACCGGCGCTCGGGCGACGCTTTTGGACGCGCAGATTTCGGTGCCAGAGATTGGCAAGATAAACATCGATGTAGCCTATGGCGGGGCCTATTATGCGATCGTGCCGGCGTCCCGTATGGGACTGAATTTATTCGAGACGCCCTACGAGCGGTTAGTGACGACGGCAAACAAAATCACTGAAGCGGCTCGGGAGCAACTGGACATCGTTCATCCTGTGGCGCCCGCGTTGGGATTTCTCTATGGCACGATTTTGACCGACGATGCGCCCGCCGGGGTCGATGCTCCAAGCTATAACCTGTGTACGTTCGGAGGTGGGCAAGTTGACCGGAGTCCGACGGGGTCGGGGGTTGCCGCGCGCTTGGCACTGGATTTTGCCAAAGGCAAAGCTCTGCCGGGCCTGAAACGTCAATTCCGCGGCATCTCCGGGGTCGGATTTGCGGGCGAGCTCATGGAAGCGGACGAAACCGGCGTTACCGTACAGGTGGCGGGCCAAGGTTTTTATGTGGGCTGCGCCCGTTTTTGGGTTGAGCGCGACGATCCTCTTGCCGATGGGTTTACCGTGCCGGACGTCATTTCGCCGGACATCTGATGCCGGCTGATCGGGGTAGCCGATAAACGGGGTCCCGAGCTGAATACGTTGATGCCCCTGCGTGGGCGGTAGCCCCCGCAGGGATCTGCGCGTTGCGGCCCGTTTATAAGCTCATCGTGTCTTGCTTGCTGGTGGCTGTTCAGCGAATTTCACTGTGTGGGTCAGGGGGACCGGTGGCGCGTTCCGCATTTGGGCGAGCCTTGAGTTCTGGCGGTGGTTAAGGCGCGCGGCCGTGGAATCTAGCAGTTAGTGGGCCTGGCCACGAAGGTCAGCCTTCGCCGGAAGGGAAGGGACCACGCGCAAGCGCAAGAGAGGGGGGGTCTTTGTGCCTCGTTTACTCGTTGTAGGTGGCGGCATAGTCGGCTTGGCGAGCGGACTGATCGCTCAGCGCCGAGGGTGGCGAGTGACCGTGGTGGATCCTGATTTTGAAGGCGACCGGGCATCACACGGCAATGCAGGCGGGATCGCGGTCTCCGAATCCGTGCCTTTCAGACTCGCGGGCCTCGGCATCCAGCCCTTGCGCTGGCTGGTCGATCCGCTGGGACCTCTCGCTATCCGGCCGGCGCATGCAATCCGCATGCTGCCTTGGTTCATGGCCCTGCGCAGGATTTCCGCGCAACACCGCTATCTCGCGGCCGCCGACGCGCTGGCTGCTTTGAACGCGCGTGCACTGCAGGATTTCGAGAGGCTACTCGCCGCTGTCGGCGCAGGAAACGAGCTGCACAAGCTGGGCGCACTGACGGTGTATGAGTCCATGGAAGCGTTTCAGCGCGACGCTGGCGAATGGGAGCACAAGCGCTCGCTGGGGGTGCGCTGGCGGGAGGTTGGGGCGTCCGAGCTGCATCGGCTAGAGCCAAATCTGGCGCCGGTTTTCGCGCGCGCGCTCGTGCTGGAGGATTGGGCGCACGTCGATGATCCGGAGCGCGTGGTCGCTTGCGTGCGTGCGCAACTGCTCGCAGACGGTGCTGAGCTTGTCACCGGCGAGGCGGCGCGGCTCGTGAAGTCCTCAGAGCGGCCGGCAGTGGCAATGGCCGATGGTCGGCAACTGCAGGCGGATCGCGTGGTCGTGGCCGCAGGTGCATGGTCGGGGCGTTTGGCCCGAACGCTCGGGGATCGTGTCTTGCTGGAAAGCGAGCGGGGCTACAACACCACCTTGCCGCACAGCGTTGGAGTCCTCCGGCGTGAAGTGATTTTCGCCGAGCGCAAATTCGTGGCGACGCCACTGGCGGTCGGCCTGCGCATCGGCGGTGCGGCCGAGTTTGCGGGCTTGAGCGCGCGGGCCAATTTCCGGCGAAGCGATGCCTTGCTGCAGTTGGCCCGCCGATACCTGCCGACGCTCGATGAGCGTGATGCGCGGCGCTGGATGGGACATCGCCCGGCTACTCCGGACTCTTTGCCCGTCATTGGCCCTTCGCCCAGCGACCGGCGAATTCTCTATGCGTTTGGGCATGGCCATTTGGGCCTCACCCAGTCGGCAACCACGGCCGAACTGATCGGTTGTTTACTCGATCAGCAGACACCGCCAATCAATATGGCCCCGTACGCGATAACGCGCTTTTCGTGACTCCGCGGGCCCATGAATCGACTGTCTGGTCACGAGGCACCAGGATCCTGAGGTTCTTGAACAAACATAACGGCGGGGAGAGGCGCACCATCCGGCCGCCTAAGCAATGAGGGTTGCCAGGACCTCTTCGAGCGCAGGCAGCTCTCCGGCCTCCTCGAAGCCCGAAAGGCGCTCATAGACCTCGCGTGCCGCCAAGTGGAACCCGGCCGGCAAACCGGCGGCGTCCAGTGTGGATGCGATCTCTTCCATCTCGCCGGAAAACCGCCAAGCCTTGGCCGTGACGCCGCGCACACGCTCGCGTGTCTTGCGGGCCTGATCCGAACCGTTGCGCGACCACTGTGCCTCCAGCTCCCGGCGCACGCCCAACTGCTCGGCGGCAGCGAGGATAGCGCAGAGCAGTGCGGTCGTACCCTTGGTATTGGCTGCGAAGCACATCTTCAGCGCCGAAGCCTTGCCGACGTCGTCGCCGATGACTTCCACGCCCAGCGGTCCGGCGTCGAAACAGGCGGCCACGCGTTCTGCGCTTTGGCCGGACAGGTACAGCCAGGTGGTATCGGGCTTCCAGGCTGGCAGGCCGATGATACCTCCGTCCACGAAGTCGGCGCCGGCCGTGCTCATCAATTGCCCGATGTGTTTCGCTTTCTGCGGTGAGATGGCATTGACGTCGGCATAGATGCCGCGGAAGCCGCTGGCCTGCACCTGCTCAGCCACTTCCACGGCGGCATGGGGCGGACAGACGCAGACGATTATGCCGCAGATCCTGCAGAGGGCTTCCAGCGACCCGGCATCGACAACGCCGTGCCGTGCGGCGCGCGCCCGGCTCTGCTCGCTGCGCCCGGCAGAGGACCAGTACACAGCATGGCCGGTGTTGCGGGCGGTTGCGGCCAGCGATACGCCCATGGCCCCGGGGTGGAGAAAACCGATGATTTCGCGGTCATCGCTCATGGCGGAGCCCTTTCTTGCGGCGGTGGCGGCTGCATACTCCATGATCCGTGGAACGGGCGGCGAGAGCAATCTTTGTGGATCGCATTCCTCACAATGGCATGGTGTGCAGGCTGCCGGGCCGGGTTATCCTTGTGTCATCGACGGCCCTTGAGGTGTCGCCTCGCGGCGGTCAGGCGAGCAGATACCAGTAGTTGCTCAGGACAGGACGGCAATAGCTCTTTACGGCGAGCCCGAAAGGCGTTTGATTTGATCGAGTGCTGTTTGCCGCTGCGCCGGACCCGGCCACAGCGATAGCGGTTCGGGTTTTTCACAGCGGTCGCGATTGCCCCGTCGCGCGGTAATGAAACAGATTCTGTCTGCTTTAGCCGCGGCCGATAAACGGCATCTTCGTCGCCATCACCGTCATAAACTGCACATTGGCATCTGGCGGTAAGCCGGCCATGAACACCACGGCCCGTGCCACATTGTCGACGGCCATGACCGGTTCGACGGCTGTCGATCCATCGGCTTGCGGCACACCTTGCTGCATGCGTTCGGTCATCTCGGTGCCGGCGTTGCCGATGTCGATCTGGCCGCAGGCGATATCATAGGCCCGTCCATCCAACGATGTGGATTTGGTCAGCCCGGTTATCGCGTGCTTGGTCGCGGTGTAGGCGACCGATCGGGGACGTGGTGTATGCGCCGAGATCGAGCCGTTGTTGATAATCCGGCCCCCTCGCGGTTGCTGGCGCTTCATCAGCCTGAAAGCCGCCTGCGTGCAGAAGAACGCTCCCGAAAGATTGACATTGACCACCGCCTGCCACTGTTCCTCGGACAAGTCTTCGAGCGGGACACCCGGGGCGTTCATCCCCGCGTTGTTGAACAACACGTCCAGACGCCCGAACGTCTCTTCCGTGCGCGCGAACAAAGCCCGGACGGCGCCCGCGTCGGCGACGTCCGTCGGTACCGGCAACGCGTCAGATCCGATTTGCGCGGCGACCTCCTCCAGCGGCTCACGCCGGCGCCCCGCCAAGACCAGTGAATGACCCGCCTTGGCAAGCGCTAAAGCGCAAGCGCGGCCGATGCCGCTTCCCGCCCCCGTGACCAACGCTACCTTGTTGCCCATGGACATAATGCCTTCCTTGTTCAGCCGCCGCTCCGCGTCCGATGGCCCGGAGCGGTTAGACCGATGTTGAGGTGTATCGCTGCCTGACACGATACGATGCCCGCCCGGGCGGACTCCAGTCTAGGGTGGAATGCCGTGCGGCAATGAGCCGTAGCGGTCCAGCAAGCGTTTACCTCTGGTTGAAGTTGCCCGGATGCCTACGCGAGGGCCTCTGCCGTGAGGCTATGCGACTCTCGCAGTCCGCTGCAGGCGCCGCCGCCCGGCAAGGATGATCAGGGCCCCGCTCATGGCCGAACCCGCGGCGAGCAGCCAAGCGGTTTCATACGAGGCATGCGTTACCACGAGGCCAAACACGAGGGGACCGACCACGCCGCCGGCGCGACCGCCTATAGACGTGACGCCCGTGGCTCGAGCGGCCTGGGTAGGATAGCGGCTGGCGATGGCCAAGTTGAACACCCCGTTCCACCCCCAGCCTGCGGAGAAAGCCAGCACAATGCCCGGGATCAGCAATGCCGACAGTGCGCTGGAAGCCAGTGCGAGCATCACGTAGGCTGCTACTCCCACTGCAAGCATCGTGGACACGATTACCAAGTGGGCGCTGGCATGCCGATCGACATGGCGCCCAATGGCAATGCGCGTTGCGGCTGCCACAACTCCGCCCAGGCTTGCCAAAAGTCCGGCGGTTGCCTTGGTCTCGCCCGCCGCCGCAGCAGCCGTGACAATGAATGCGGACAGCGCGCTGGCAGCGGCAACCCCGAGGGCGAAGCCCACGGCCAGCAATATGAGATTGCCCGCGGCGGCGCGGCCCAGGGGAGGAATGGGCGGACGCGCGCGATACTCGGCCAGGGATGTGCGCGAGCGTGGCATGGTCGCGCCGGCCACAAGCGCCAGTAATGCGGCGGCCACAAAGGCCCACCGCCAACCCACGGTGAGCGCAAAGACTGGAACGCAGAGCCCGCCGAGTAGAACCGCCACTGGCACGGCGGCCTGCTTGATGCCGAACGCGAATCCGTGATGCGCCCGGGGGATTCTTCGGATAAGGAACAGGTTGGTCGCGGGCTGCAGCCCTGAACTGACGACACCGGCTGCGACCATAAGGAGCGACAGCCCCAAGAGCGAGCGCACCGCCGCTGCCAGCACAATCAGCAGCATCGCCATCAAAAAGCACCCGAGGCGCATTGCCCGGAGCGCGCCGATGGCCTCGACGGCGCGGCTTAACGGGACCGAGCCCAGGGCAGCGCTGAGGTAATACAAAGAGACCACCACGCCCAGACCGGCCACCCCGAAGTGCAACGACTCGCGGATCTGCAGCGCCAGGGCGGCCACCAGGAAAACCGCCAGCGAGGAAAACACGGATGTCGTGACGGCTGCACTGACATCCCGGATGCTTAGCCGGCTTGTTTGTGCCGGGTCTGTAGGGTCCATCGTGCGTCGCCTGTTCGAGCCTTAATCGTGTGCGTTTTATCTGACGAGCGATGCGCCCATGCCTGTCCCAGCATGGGCGCGTGTATCCATGCGATGAGGAGTGTCAGTCGACCCGGTCGCGAGCACAAGCGTGCCCGGCGCCGCGGCGCGAGTGAAATCGGACAGCCCCGCGCGTAACAAGCAAGCCCCCGTACACCCGAAATCGCGTGATCCCCGGAAGCGCCCGAGAGAAAGGGCGCGCGGCCCTCGATATTCTCACGTTGATTGTCGCTGGACAGCCCAGTGACGATCGTGCGTGCGCCGTTTGTTCCAGTTCAAAAATGAGCGTGCGCAAAGGGGTGTCCATGCAGCCGAAGACGATTGGTTTCGCTCATGGCGCCGTTCTCCGGTATTCGCCGCGGCAAATCCGTGAGGGCGTCCGTACGCATTTCATCGGGCGTGACGCCCAACATGATGCGGCCTCGATATGATCTGGTAAAGTTGAATCTGACAGGTCTTACACCGCTTTCCCCCCGCCTGTAGCCAGTATATCCGCCGGCTCGGGCTCGGGAACCCTGTCACTCGGGACACGCCCTGGAGAAGCAAAATGGCAGCCAAATTAAGGAAAGACGCTGGCCTGATCGGTTTGTTGTTCGCTGGTGTCGGCGGGATGATCGGCTCAGGCTGGCTCCTGGGGCCGTTCAATGCGGCGCAGGAGGCGGGCCCTCTGAGCATCGGTTCCTGGGCTATTGCGGCAGTCGTGGTGCTGTTGCTGGCGCTCGTCTACGCCGAATTGGCGCCGATGTTTCCGCGTAGCGGTGGACTGGTGCATATCTGCCACGTCAGCCACGGTGATCTGTTGGGGCGTATCTGGACCTGGATCCTGTTCCTAGCCTACGTGACCATCCCGCCGGTGGAGACGATGGCCGTGGTGAGCTACGCCAACAACTACCTTCCCGGACTCGTGCATAGTAACGGCCTGCTGACCGCGCCGGGTTTTTTCGTCTGCCTCGTCCTGCTGGCCTTCATGATCGGGTTCAACTTTCTGGCCGTCAAAGTGGTGCTGGCCATTAATACCGTCGCTACCTGGATCAAGCTGCTGACGCCGATCGGCACCATCGTGGTCTTTCTGCTGCTGTCTCACCATACCGGCAATCTCGCTGTCCCCCACAATGTCGGCTCGGCGGGCATGTTCACGGCTGTCTCCACCGCCGGGGTGTTCTTCGCCCTGTTCGGGTTCCGTCAGGCCATCGATCTGGCGGGCGAGACGGACAATCCCGGCCGTAACCTGCCCATTGCGGTGCTCGGCACCATCATCATCGGCGCCGCGGTCTTCATCGTGTTGCAGTATGCTTTTGTGACCGCGATTCCCCACGGGGACATCGCCAAGGCCGGCTGGGCTGGTCTGAGTTACAAAGGCGCTTCCGGACCTTTTGCTGGCCTCGCAGTGATTCTCGGTGCCTCCTGGTGGGCGGCCGTGCTGTATGCGGATGCGCTGATCTCACCGGGCGTCTGCGGGTTCATATGGTCGACTACCACGTCGCGGGTGGTGATGGCCGCGGGCGAGACCGGGACCACGCCGAAGATCACGGCTCGCCTCAATGGTAATGGCGTACCTTGGGTTGCCTTGCTGGTGACTTACGCCATCGGCGTGATCTTCTTCCTGCCGTTTCCTTCGTGGCAGAAGATGGTGTCCTACGCGTCGGCGGCCACAGTCCTATCCTACGGCATAGGCCCCATTGTTCTGCTCAAGATGCGCAAGGATGTGCCTCAGAGCCGGCATCGGTCCTTTCGCCTGCCGTGGCCCTACCTGTTTGCGCCGCTTGCCTTCATTGCCTCGAACTTTGTCATTTTCTGGGCGGGCTTCGCCACGGTGGACTTCATGTTCATCCTGCTGCTGGCCGTCTTCATCCTCTACACGGCCTACTATTACGTGATCAAGCGGGGCGACGGCACCGGCATGGAATGGCAGCATGTATGGTGGCTGGCGCCCTATTTCGGCGGCATGTGGGCGCTGAGCTACTTGGGGCCGGCCAAGATGGGCGGTGTCGGCATGCTGCCGATCTACTGGGATATGGCTGTCGTGGCGGCGTTCAGCCTGTTCATCATCTGGCTGGCGTTGCGCGTGGCGGTGTCGACGGAAACTGCGGTCGAATACTATGAGAACGAAATTCTTGCCGAAAGCTGATGGGCAAACACCCGAATGGGCAGGTTAGGATCTTTGAGAAATCAAAAGTACGCTAGTTTTCGATACCAAGATCGATCTTATGAACCCATAAGAGTAAATTTTTGGCAAGATGAACCCATTAATGTGAATTGTTAAAAAGCTAATGAAAACAAGATATCAAAAAAATCTATTTGAGCAAACGTTCGTTTTGCCGCCATCAGGATCTCACCGGCGCGGGCGTCTTGGCTGCGGCTAATCGGGACGTTCATCGTCGATCAGTTGCAGTCCCGCAAGACGGCGCATCGGCTCGATCTCATAGAGTGCATCCTTATATGCCCGGGCCGGATAGCGTATGCCATTGCTACATTAGGTAGTTCCGCAGCATCGACTCCAACGGCATCGGCGCCGCTTCTTGGCGTCATAGGTCACCGTGAGGCGCAAAAGTAGTCTGTCCATCGATTTGGCTCTCAGCGATGGCACTCGCTCGGTTCGATTATGCTGGCGCAGGCCTGAATTCATCAAAGGTCCCGTAACGCTTGTGTCAGACTCTCTATAGCAAGGACCCGTTAGAGGAGGGGGGCGAGGTTACCTACACTGTGCTAGATCCCATTATCATCGGTCACCTTGGCGTCAAGTGCGGTGTCACGGACGATGTATCCCATGGCTCGGTAAGCGCGCAGCCTTTTCGCGAACATTCGCTCCAGTACGGGCACGTGCCCGTCCACATAATCGTGTATCCGCACATCCCTTTTGCTACCGTTGAGGCGATGAAGACGGCCGGCATACTGGGTTACGACACCCCTCCAGGCCACCGGCATCGTTAGAAAGAGCGTGTCGAGGCGACGATCGTCAAAGCCCTCACCTACATACCGTCCGGTCGCCAGGATCAGCCGTTCCTCTTGATTCGGGATGTTCGCGAGTTGATCTGTCAATGCCTTGCGCGCTCGCTTTCCCATACCGCCCTGAAAGATGACGAGATGGCGCACAAACCCGGATAGGTGTTTGGCGAGAAAACTCAAATGATCCTTGCGCTCAGTGAGGAGTAGCGGGCTCCGGCCTTCATCGACCGCCGCGATGACGTCGTTGAGAATCAGGTCGTTGCGAGCCGCATCGCTGGCCAATTGCCGGTAGATATCTTGAATGCCGGCCTTTTCCCACCCGTCGGGCAAGCGAAACGCTGTGGTTCGTGCAATGACGTGATGGTCGAACGGGCGTTCCAGGGCTTGATTCTGAGCATCAACGGTGAAGCGTTGCGGTCCGAGCTGCATTTCCAGGATCGGGTGGAGCCCATCGCGACGACGAGGAGTCGCGGTCAGGCCCACAACGTGACGGGCCTTGATCTCCGAAAGCACGTGCTCGAAGGATACCGCGGGGACATGGTGACATTCGTCGACAATCACCTGGCCATATTCGGCGACCAGGTCCGCCACCCTGTCTTTGCGCACGACGCTTTGTATTGTGGCTACGTCGAGACGACCGTTCGGCCGCTTTCGCCCGCCACCGAGCCGGCCGATATCTTTCTCGTCTACCCCCAGAAACGAAGCGAGCCGTGCAACCCATTGTTCCATCAAGGGCTGCCGGTGGACTAGTACCAGCGTGCTGCAGCGGCGTTTGGCGATCAGGTAGGCCGCGACCACTGTCTTGCCGAAACCCGGCGGCGCCACCAAAATGCCCATATCCTCGCAGAGTAGCGAATCGGCCGATTGTTGCTGCAGCGCTGTCAACTCCCCCTTGAAAGTCACGTCGATAGCTTCGCCAGCCAGGCGGTCGTCGCGTACGGTCAGTTCGATGCCGTTGTCGGCAAAAAGCATGTTTACAGCGGCGAGGCAGCCTCTCGGTACGGCGATGTAATGGCCGACCTCTTCGGCTCTCGCGATGACCCGAGGGGTGAGGGCCGTTGAAAGGCGCATCCTTTGCTTTTTGTAAAACTCGGGGTTTTGGAATGCCGCGAGCCGCTTGATGCGGTTGAGCAGTGCAGATGGCAGCCCTTGTGCGTCTATGAACACTCTTTGCGCCAGTACCGCATTGACCTTGGCCGGCATTGGCCCCACAACGCGTCCCAAATCACGCCAGCCCGAGGGTGGCCGCCGCCAGGGTGTGTCCTCGTGGCCGGCATCGGACTCGGGGGAGGGTACATCGATCACCCTGCGCTCACGCTCGGCTCGCAGGGCAATTGATTGGATGGTGACGGCAGAAATTCGCGTCAGGGAAGCCAAGTACGCCCATTGATCGCTGTATGGCTCGAAGTCCTCGTCAATGAACAGAGTGTTGCCCCGCGAACGCGACCGGTATTGCAAAGGTAAGGCGATCAGATTGCCAAAGCCGCCACGGGGCAGCGTGTCCTGGCTCGGGAACAGCCGGTCGTAAGAGGCCATGCTCAGTTGGTGCCTGACCGACATCGTCGCTGTGAGGAGATAACATCCCATCTGCCGCGCCAGGGTTGCGGTAACGGGACTGCTAAAGAAAAACCAAACGTGCGCGCCGTTACCGGACTGCGAGCGTTCCACCGCGCATGGGACACCCTCCGCCTTGCAGGTAGCTCTGAATGCTGCCACCTCCTCACGCCAGGAGGCTTTGTCAAAGTCTGCCGCGAGAAACCAACACGTTTCGTTCTCAAGCAGCGGGTAGACGCCTATGATGTGGCGTCCCTGCAAATGGCCTAGCAACACGCCATCATTCACTGGTAGAAATGCTTGGTTCGGGCATTCGCCGCACTTGACCTGAGGCAGCCCGCAAACGCCAGGCACGAATTTGTTCTTGCAAGCTGGAGCGTAGCCCGTTTTGCCGGTCTTCTTACTGACGAATTTCAGCGGGAAAATATCTTGTCGGCCTGCGAAGAGCTCCCGGAATAGGGCGAGTTTCTCCTGCGGCTTCGTTGGTGCGGCGTCGGAGCGGGCCCTGAACTCGTCATCGGTACCGCCCGAGAGCGGGCCGCGTGCTGCGAGTCGGTTCTGGACCGCCTTCAGCCGGGTCAGGCGCTCTTCGATTTGAGCACGCTCCCTGTCCAGTTCGGCAAGGACCTGTTCTTCGCGAGCAATTTGCGCTCTGATAGTTTGAAGTTTGTCCAGATCGTCGGTCATTGGTAAGCGGAGGCAATGGGAACGTCGCTCCTTGTGCGATCTCCGTGAGTCCCAACAGGACTGTGAAATTTTGATCGTAAGGCCGAAGAGTAGCCTTCGGCACGTTGAGGTAACCGGATGGCGGCTCGCTTACTGATTGTAGCAGGGCATAACGCTGTGCTCTTTCAAGTCCTCCGCGCGGGGCCCCGAACTGAAAAAGAACCACGAGGTGGCAGGGCGGACCTCATCGACGGCGTCGATGTCTGATGCAAGATGTTGGCAGTTGTGAAATTCAAACAGGATGACGGGGCCTTCGACCGGGACGAAGCAGTAGCGCGCCGGGTTGTGCAGGCACCAGACGGACATGTTGCGGCTGTCGGTCGCGTAGCGGATGTTGACCGGATCGAAGAGCACGCAGGCGTCGCACGCATGCCGTGTGAGCTGTTCACGAACTTTCGTGAGCCGTTCGGCGCGCAGCCGTGTGAGATCAATCGTCGCGCTGGGCCGTTCTTCGCTATTGGCTTTTGATGACAGGGACATGGTTCAAGGGGCTCAAGCGTGGTGATAAGGGATCCAATCCAATGATACGGACGTGGAGATGACGCATTCGCGGTGAACGTGTCTGCACTACCGCCCACCCAGCAGCCGCTCATCGAAAGGATAATCGGAGAGCAGCTCCAGGTGATCGTCGTGCACGAAGAGCTGCTCCTCGAGCTTGACGCCCTCGCCGCCGTCCTCGTGGCCGATGTAGCTTTCCACGCACAGCGTCATACCGGGCTCGACGATGCCGTCGTAGCCTTTGTCGTCCAGATCCTCGCGGTGCACGATGTAGGGGTACTCGCCGTTCATGCCCACGCCGTGGGCGAGCGCGAAATAGCGCCGCGCCTTGTAGGGTTGTGGAATGGGCCAGGCGCTGGCGGCGAAATCGCGAAAGCGCATGCCCGGCTCCAGGCGCTCGCAGTTGGTGCGGATCTGCTCGTGGGCGAGCTGGTAGAGCTGGCGCTGCGCCGCGGTGGGGGCGCCGTCGCCGCACAGGAAGGTGCGCGAGAAATCGGCATAGTAGCCGTAGCGGCCCACCACGTCGGTGTCGAGCGCCACCAGCTCGCCCGCCTGCACGCTGCGCGCACTGCTCTCCTGAAACCAGGGGTTGGTGCGCGGCCCGGAGCTGAGCAACCGCGTCTCCACGTAATCGCCGTCGGTCTCGATCACTTGCTGGTGCAGCCGCGCCCACAGCGCGTTCTCGCTCGTGCCCGGGGCGATGGCGCGCTCGAGCGCGGCCACGCCTTGTTCCACCGCGCGCAGGCTCGAGCGGATCATCTTGATCTCGCCGGCCACCTTAATGGCGCGCGCACGCTCCAGCGGGGCCTGGGCGTCCACGACCTGCCAGCCGCGCGCCTGCAGGGCGAACGCCGCCTCCGCGGTGGCGCTCTCCAGTGCGATGCGCCGGCCGCCCCCGGCATGGGCCCGGCATAAGGCGTCGATCTCGTCGGCCCACTGCGCGGTGATGTCGGCGAGCCGGTCGCCGCAGAAGTAATACGAGATCGCAGTGGCGGGGCGCACCTCGTCGATGGTGTCGAGCCCGGCAGCCAGATGCGCGCAGCCGGCGAACTCGAACAGCACCACCGGGCCGGTGGCCGGCACGAACAGATACCGCGCCGGGTTGCGCGAGGAATAGATCTGCATGTTGCGCGAGCCGGTGGCGTAGCGGATATGGGTCGGGTCGAACAGGATGCAGGCGCCGATGTCGGCGCGCGCGAGTTCGTCGCGCACGCGCTTAAGGCGCGCGCGCCGGATCGCGGCGACCTCGCCGGCGCTGGGCTCGCAGGCGTCGGGGGCGGTGACCGGGTCGGTGAGTCGCATCGGCCGGGTCTCCTTCAGTCGGTCAGGCTGTCGCTGCGCATGGGGCGGCGCTCGGCCTCCAGGTGCGCCTCGGACACGCGCCCGTAGATCTGGCGCGTGCGCTCCACGCGCCCGATCACGCCGGGCTGCTCCGAATAGGCGAAGATCGCGGTGTGGCGCTCGCGCGCGCCGTGCACCCGGGTGACCCGATGCAGCGAGTAGCGTCCCATGAAGAACTGCAGGTCCCCGGGGCGCAGCCGCAGCGTTTTCACCGGCGCGCGGTCCTCGTCGAGCAGCACCGCGCGCACCGCATCGAACGCCTCGTCCCGCGGGCTGCGGATATGGGGGCAGTACTCGAACTCGCCGCCGGCCTCGGGGGCCTGCGTCATCATGGTCACGATGAAGGCGTTGGTGTCGTAGTGCCAGGGCTGCTGCGTGCCGTCGGGCAGGATATTGATCACCAGTCCGGCGAAGGGGTCCGCGTACTCGTAGACCCGCGCCTCGCCCAGGCAGGCGGCGACGAAGGCTTTCATGGCCTGCGCCACATAGAGGCGGTGGATCACCTGATCGGCCGGGATCATGTCGCGGGTGACGAAGCCGCTGGTGCGCTCCATGAAGATGCGCCGCGGGTCGTCGGCCGCCAGCGTGGGATCGTCGGCGGTGAAATAGGGGTTGGTGCGACGGCGGGCGAAAAAGCCCTTGGTCGCCAGTGCCGCGCCCTCGCGCCGCGCCTGCTCCAGCGCCTCGGGGCGCACAAAGCCCGGCAACACGCTGCAGCCCTCGGCACTGAGCGCTGCGCGCACCTGAGCGATGACCGCACGCAGATCGGCGCCGTGCGGATCGTGCAGCGGATAGCGCCCGGTGTCGACCAGATCGCTCAGATCGGTGGCCTCGGCATCGGCCAGTCGCGGAGCGGTGCTTGCCATGGGGTGGCCTCCTGGATGACGGCAAAGGGGTGTCTTTTTCTGTGTTTCCAGCATGGGCATCCCGAGCCGATCTGTGAAACAATTTCGACCAATGGTAGCCATTGACAAAACTCATGAGCCCAGCGCCGCACAACTCGATGCGGCGCTGTTGCACACCTTCATCGCGGTGGTGGAGTGCGCGAGCTTCACCGCGGCGGCGAAGCGGCTGCACAAGACCCAGTCGACGATCAGCCTGCGGGTGCGAAAGCTCGAGACCGCGCTGGGCGTGAGCCTGCTGCACCGCGACGGCGGCGAGGTCCGTCCGAGCGCACCGGGCGAGGCCTTCCTCGCTTATGCACGGCGCATCGTGCAGCTGCAGGCCGAGGCGGTGAGCGTGGTGGGGCGGCCGCAACGCCAGGGGGTGATCCGCGTCGGCGCTCCCGAGGACTACGCTCAGCGCTGGCTGCCGCGCGTGCTCGACCGGCTGCGCGAGCGACACCCCGACGTGCGCCCGGACGTGCACTGCGAGATGTCCATGCGCCTGATCGAGCGCCTCGCACGCGGCGAGCTGGACGTCGTGCTGGCCGTTCGCCATGCCACCCACAGCCGGGGCGAGCACCTGGGGCGGGTGAAGGTGTGCTGGGCGGCCTCACCGCAGCTGCGCCTGGATCGCGAAGCGCTGGTGCCGCTCGCCCTGTTCGGCGAGGGCTGCGTGTTCCGCGAGCGCGCGCTCAACGCGCTCGCCGGCCTGGGACGGCCCTGGCGCATCGTCTACACGAGCCAGAGCCCGACTGGTATCGCGATCGCCATCGACCGCGGGCTCGCGGTCACCGTGGTCGATGACCGCACCAAGCCGCCGGCCTGGGCGGTGCTGGGCGAGGCGCAGGGCCTGCCCGAGCTGCCGGATGCGGATGTTGAGGTGCACCGTTCGCCGACCATTGCGCACCCGGCGGTGGATGATCTTATCGGACTGCTGCGAGGGACGTTTTCGGCAACACCGGAGATGCGGTAACGGAAGGGGGCGAGTAGAGAACACAACGCAGTGTATCCCGCGCCGTGCGGTCGCCGAACGATCCAAAGTGCTTGGCGGCAGGCGGGGAGTTCGGCAGAAGTCGGCCACAATCTGCTCGTCGGAGGTCTGCTGGTGATGCCGCGGCCGGATCTCTGCAACCGATGTCAACAGTGAACAGGGGTACATGGGATCCATCAGGAACAGCCCGCGCTTCGAAAGTACCCGGCCCTTCGTTAGTCAGCCGTCAGGACTGAGCAACGCTCTACCGAACCGTGTTGCTTGCGGGCGCGTCAGAGAAGCGGGCGGAAATAGATTTACCAAATGTATCCACCCGCACAGCCAGGGCGCCGGATGGGTCCAAGGTTGAGACCTGTTACAAGGAGCCCTTGATAAAATGCTTCCGCTTGACCGTGCCTTTCCCCGGTGGGTAGCATGCAACATGGTGCGCGCAGACGAATCGGACGGTTTAACGAACGACCCGGGCCTGCTCCTCGAGGTCGCTAGTTCGCTTGTCTGTATGAGGACGTCCCGATGTCCATAAATTTCAAACGGCAAATCGGCGCGAAAATCCAGTGCGGAGGAGAACAAAGATGACTGATCAATCGAAGTGGACTCGCCGGCAATTTCTGTCCGCTGCTGCCGCAACGGCTGCGGTTGCGGGGTTTTCAGGGAGCGTTCGCGCGGCCTCCAAGCCAAGCTCTCTAGTTTATAGCACCTACGGAGGCGACTTCGGGAACTGGATGAAGCAGTCGTTCGAAGTTCCTTTCACTAAAGCTACCGGCATCGATCTGGTGCACGATATTGGGACTAATCCGGCACGATTCGCGAAAATGAAAGCATACCGGCATCACCCGCGTTTCCAGATCATTAACTTGCAGGATCGTTATCTCTATGAGTCCACACGTGATGGGTTGTTGGAAAAGATCGATTATAGTTTAGTGCCGAACGCAAGTGGGTTTGCTTCCGACTACAAAAGGCCTACGTGGCTCGGCTACATGTACTTCTCCATCGGGATTGTCTATAACGCTGACAGGGTCAAAAACCCGCCACAGAAGTGGAGTGATCTGCTCGACGAGAAATACAAAGGGCGTATTTTCATTGACGCCTTTAATCACTTTGGACTGCATACATTGGTTGCCATGTCGCTTGCAAATGGTGGCAGCTACGAGAACATGGAACCCGGCTTTAAATTGATACACGAGATCGCTACCCGTCTTAATCCACGGTTTATCTCCACGTCTCAGGAAGGCATGGAGTTGCTGCGAACGGGGCAGGTCGACGTAGCCCCATGGCAGGATACGCGAGCTTTCATCCTTGAGCGTCAGGGGCATCCCATACGCTACACTATTCCAGAAAGTGGCGATGTATCGGTTGTCTACGGTAATGGTATAGTCAAGAATAGCGGTAACGTAAAGTGGTCCGAGAAGTTTCTGAATAACACGGCTGACTCGAAGCTTCAGGCAAAGTTGATCTCTGACTATTATCCGGCGAGCCCGACTAATCCCGAAACTCAACCGAGCGCAAAGGTGGAAAAGCTTATTGCACGCCCGCCGGGGGCAAAGCAGTTCACGCTGGATTATTCAAAAATTCTGCCACGTCTTTCAGACTGGCAAGACCGTTGGAATAAAGCTATCGCGCGTTAGGGGCCGGGTCAGATAACTAAGTCCTAATGAAGCGGCGCAGGCAGGTGATAAAATCGGCGGGCCGTAGGCTGACGCCAGGGGCGACAACCGTCAGTCCAGCCTTGTTGTTCATGGGACTGTTTTTTTTCATCCCCCTTGTGCTGTTACTGAGCTACAGTTTCTTTGGCTACGTCGGGGGCGAGGTAAGCTTTCATCCCACACTTGTCAACTATGCCAAGCTGCTGGGCAGTTCATTTTATTGGGGAATCATTCTCAGGACTTTTCTGGTTGCGACTGTTAGTACGGCGTTTACCGTCGTGCTCGGTTATCCGGTTGCCTATCAGCTAGCACGCACGCGGACGCGGATGCGTCCGCTGCTACTCTTGGCGGTCGTAGCGCCGCTGCTGATCGGTGGTGTTGTACGCGGATATGGCTGGATCCTGATACTCGATCAACAGGGGGTAGTCAATAGCCTCCTGCTGGGCCTGCATGTCGTTAAGAATCCAATACACTTGCTGTTCAATTTTACTGGCTTAGTGCTAACTATGGTCGAGGTGTTACTCCCTTTCTTTATCTTGCCGATGATGGGGGTTATCGCGAATATTGATCCGGCGGTGGAGCGCGCGGCTTTATCAGTTGGTGCTAGTCGGCTGCAGGCGCTGTTCCGGGTGACGTTGCCGCTTAGTGCGCACGGGATAGCGGCGGGGGCTTCCATCGTGTTCAGCCTCGCTTCCAGTATTTTTGTGATTCCGCAAATCATCGGCGGCGCTTCGTATCTCGTACTTTCGACGCTTGCATATCAACAAATTGGCACGGTGGGTGACTGGCCGTTCGGCTCCGCGATATCGGTGGTCATGTTGGTAATCACCATGGCGGTGCTTGCGGTCGGCAACGTTTTCGTGGCACGACGGTTCAAGGTCGCCGGGGCTTAGCGTGCGCGGCGTTCGTTGGCTTACGGTGTTGAATGCGCTTATTTATCTTTACATACTTGCGCCCGTTCTCGTGGTTCTGGTCATCGCGTTTTCGGGTCAGTCGTCGCTCGCGTTTCCGCCACACAGTTTCTCACTGCATTGGTTCGGGAAATTTCTGCACCAGGACGCGCTAGTCAGCGCATTGCTGGTAAGCATAGAGCTTGCGCTGTCGGCCTCCGTTTTGTCGCTACTCCTGGGCGGCGCGGCCGCGTTCGGTTTAGTACGTGGGCGTATCGCGGGACGCAATCTTATCTTGAACGTGCTATTAGCCCCGTTGATGGTGCCCGCCTTAGTCATCGGCATTTCCTTGCTGCAGTTTTTCACCTGGCTAACAGTGCCGTCCTTCTCGGCGCTTCTGCTAGGGCATGTCGTCATAACGCTTCCTTACGTGGTGCGTACGCTGGCCGCCTCGATGGAGAATTTGGATTCGCGGGCAGAAGATGCGGCCGTAAGCCTGGGAGCGACGCGGCTGCAAGCGGTCCGCAAGATCACGATCCCTATGTTGGGAAATGGTGTTGTGGCGGCATTGCTGTTCTCCTTCATTATTTCGTTCGAGAACCTGCCTATCGCCCTGTTTCTGTCCGGACCGCGCACCACCACATTGCCTCTGCAGATTTACTCTTACATACAGTGGGTTTTCGATCCTACCGTGGCAGCTGCCTCAGCGATTCAAACCGGCGTGGTGCTCATTCTAGTCTTGGCTGTTGATAGGCTGGTGGGTATCAGTCGGCTGGTCGAGCTGCAGCGTACGGGTTAGGGAGCCGCCTATGAGGTCCATCGATCCCACTCTCTCTACCGGGTTGGTTTGAGCACAATATGCACGTAGCGGTACGTGATCTGGTCAAATATTACGCAGGTGCGGCGGCGGTCAAGCAGGTTTCCTTTGAGGTATCGCAGGGGAGCCTGCTCACCCTGCTTGGCCCTAGTGGCTCCGGCAAGACGACGACACTGATGGCGATTGCCGGATTTGTTCAGCCGGACAGCGGGTTGATCGAGATAGGCGGTAAAGAGATCAGCCAACTGTCGCCCAACCGGCGTGGCCTGGGCGTCGTGTTCCAATCCTATGCGCTCTTTCCCCATAAATCCGTCTTCCAGAATGTGGCCTTCCCGCTTGAAATCCGCAAGCAATCTCGTACGAAGATTGTCACTCGCGTCGAGCACATGCTGAGACGAGTCGGACTGGCAGAGCTACATGACCGCAGTACCGCCCAACTGAGCGGCGGGCAAAAGCAACGAGTCGCGCTTGCCCGAGCGCTCGTGTTCGAGCCGTCCGTCTTGCTCATGGATGAGCCGTTGGGCGCGTTGGACAAAAAATTGCGGGAGCGGTTGCAGCAGGAGATCAAGAGTCTGCAGTCATCGCTGGGTGTGACGGCGATCCACGTCACTCACGATCAAGAGGAAGCGCTCGTCATTTCGGATCGCATCGGCGTGATGAACGGTGGCGAGTTGTTGCAAATTGGTACGCCGACGCAGCTTTATGACGAGCCGGCAAATCGGTTCGTCGCCGAGTTTCTGGGCGGGGTTAACCTGCTGCCGGTGGTCGAGATGCGGCGCCATAGCGGAGAGTACGAAGCGGTGCTTGAGGGCGGTATGTCCGTGCCGTGTCATCCGTGCGCCAAGCTTGCCGGCTGCGGCTCCTGGGTAGGTGTACGACCGGAGCGGGTACGCTTGGGCCCCGCCGACGCGGGGTTGTTCACCGCGACGATCAAGCAGCGACGATACCTCGGGACCAACATGCAATACGAGCTTTACGGCCCGAATGGAGCGCACTTGCAGGCCAGGGTCGCGTCAGCTGATGACCAGCACGTCTGGGAAGTAGGCACACAAGTTGGTGTCTCCTGGTCGTCACGTTCAGCTTGGCTCTTCGACTGAAGGGGAAGAGTTTTATGGAAGGAATTGCCGCGGGTAGGGAGAGTTTGCGGCCCACAGTGACGGGGCGTCACTGGGCGGTAGCTAGTGGCCACTACTTGGCGACTGAAGCTGCGATGCGAGTACTTGCGCAAGGAGGCAACGCGGTTGACGCAGGGGTCACTGCTTCCATGGCGCTGGCGGTGCTGCAGCCGGATATCGTTTCATTCGCCGGCGTCGC
>Ga0209921_1000182_pt1 | contig 22973 bp, 17 predicted proteins | sample SalPonF2_C_D2_MG_FD_185730 | JGI IMG/M metagenome (GOLD analysis project Ga0209921, IMG submission 185730) | Salt pond soil microbial communities from South San Francisco under conditions of wetland restoration - Salt Pond MetaG SF2_C_D2_MG... ...
ACTACAGATAAGTTTCTATGCTTGCAAGTACCTATAATTGCAAGAGTGGTTTTGACTGTTCTATATTTGGTGAATATCAGGGTGCACTCACGAGTACGATATCCTCGGCAACAAGTCCCTTTTCATTTTCTACAAGATCGAACTCAAAGATGAGATCGCGGCTGGGCAAGTAACTAGTATCAAAGTTGTCCTCGAACTGCGAAATATGGGCAAATACCGTTTTGTAAGGCGATTCTTCAAAACGAGAATCAGTAATCCAAAGATTTTGATTCATCTCTACAAGATAGCGCAAAAAACCGTAACCATCATTATGAGAAAAATCATAGCAAACGCCCCGCACCCGAGATCCCGGTTTGCCCCACGCATAGGGTGATTCAATTGGCAACAGACCGGGAATCAAATATCCGGAAATATAAAGATCTGCTTCTTTTTTCAGATTTCCTGACATATTATCAAAGCCGATGAGCTCTACTCTTGTCCCTTTCTGCTGTATGGCATTCACAACACTAACATAGCTTCCATTACTCGTCAACAGCAAAAGTTTATCCAAGTGATCAGATTGCACCAGCATATCTACTGCCATATCCATATCTACCGTAGATTTTGTAATCAGCTCTCCGGTCTCTTCATCCTTATAATATTGTACCGGTTTCTCAATCACCTTATACTCGAAATCACGAAGGACCTCGCTAAATCGCGCCGTCTTATTTTTATAGGTTTGATCTTCTTTTGCCCGCCGTTCATCATAGGCCAAATACACGTTCATCCGCGAAGGAGTAGAACCGTCTCTACATGCAAATTTTCTAAGGATATCATATCTGAGGCCAAAACCACCATTCATTGTAACGTTTACCGCATCTACGTAAATACCAACTTTGCCTTCCATAATAATACTCCAAATAATTTCTTAATTATTATCTAATAATTTCGGAAAGCAGGAACGTCTCAATTAATACCTGCCAGACAACCGGAATTGGGAATTGTCCATTTATTTCTGATAATAATTTGGTACTGACAATGCCGCAATTCCCACACTCCCTATTAATAACATTAGAAAACGACTTGTCCATTCCGACCCCACCCATTTCGTGACGAGAGGCACTATTAACAAACTGCCGGCAGCAATGGCCATCATCAAAAAGGCGCGGATTAGCTGGTACTGAACAGGATAAACCTGCATACTTTTATAATAAAGTAACATGGCCATAACCGCATAGCTTAGAATTGTTGCGGTTGCCGAACCTATCATTCCGAAATAGGGGATCAAAATAACATTGGCCATAATCGTTATACCCGCGCCAATGAGCGTTATAACAGGTAATACTTTTGTTTTTTCTTCAATAAAGATGCCCGCGGAAAAGTTCATATACCAACCCTGAAACCAATATGCGCCTAACAATAGGGGCACAATATTCAATCCCATCCAATACTCTTTACCAACCAGATATGCATTTAAAAAGGGAATTTTAATTCGAACGATTTGTTCGGCAAAGATGGCTACAATCAAAAAACAAATACCGGCAGCGGCACTAAAATAGATAAATACATCGCGATAGAGATTTTTGGCGTCCTCATCATCGGCATGGCGCAAGAAAAAAGGTTGCCAGGCCATACGGAACATTTGCACTAGCAATAACATAAATACTGATATCTTATAGCAAGCACTGTAAATACCTACGATATCATCGGGCGTCATGCTTGCTCCATAAAGGTGCGTTACGGTAGATTGAGACATATAATTTGCTAGGAAAAAACGATCCAACATTTCATTAATCACATAGCCCAGCCCGGCAGGAATAAAAGGCAGACCAAAACGCAGAGCCTTTTGTAATATGGGCATATCCCAGGCTCCTTTGAACATATTAACCGTGAGACTACATACCACAAGCGCTGTAACAGCAGATGCCGCCAGATTAGCAAAAAAGACTGCCTGAATCCCCCAACCCAATCCCAAAATCAGGTAGAAATTGAGTCCAAGGTTAATCAACACATTGCCCGTACGAATACCGGCAAATAGCCATTGCCTTCGAATCAGCCGCAACTCAGCGAAAGGAACCAATGCTATAGTATCAAACCAAAGAATACCCAACATCATCCAATAAAGATTTTGGTGACCTGTGGATTGCAAATTCATCAGTGGCATAAGAAAAGGTGCCAATATGATCAGCAAAATCACCAATAGTGTTGCCAGACCGCCCAATCCAATTTGCAGAGTTTTAAAGACATTCTTTGCCCTATCGCGGTCTTTGGCATAGCGCAGGTAAGCCGACTCCATCCCAAAAGTAAAAATTACGTTCAGGAAAGCGAGCCCTACAAACACAAGGCTTACAACGCCATATTGAGAGGTGCTGAACACATCGGTATGCAGAGGCACCAACAGATAATTGATGAATCGGGCTACTACACTGCTGATACCATAAATAAGGGTATCCGAAAGTAGTTCTTTAAGTTTTTTCAATTGGTATTGTTATTTGGTCGTTTGCCTGTATCCATCTCATGAGAACCCGTTTTGTCAGTTACGCATCTATTTGTCCCCAACGAGCTCTTCCATAGCATGTACCCCCAATACATAACTTTGCTTACCGAATCCCGTAATAATACCATTGGCTACGGTACCGGTAAGGGTTTGCTCACGAAAATCTTCCCGGGCATGAATATTGGAAAGATGTACCTCTACTATGGGGATATCAAGCAAATCCAGCGCATCACGAATAGCAACAGAAGTGTGTGAATATCCACCGAAATTGGCAATGATTCCATCATAATCACTTCCCACCAGTGACTGAATAGACTCTACCAGCTCGCCCTCCAGGTTACTTTGAAAGAATGTCATCTCATATTCAGGAAAAGACTCAATGAGTAATTTTTCAATATCTTCCAGAGTAGAAGTGCCGTATTGCTCCGGATCGCGCTTGCCCAGCATATTTAAATTGGGACCGTTTAAAATTGATAACTTCATAATTGAACTTTTGCACTTATTTTTTCTGCCAGTTCTTTCATTCGATCTTCAGACACCTCTACATTATGGCCCAGCGCCATAATCTGGTGAGTTTCATATAAAGGTACAAGATGTAGATGTGCGTGGGGGACCTCCAATCCCTGAACAATAATTCCGGTACGAAGTGGATCCAGCGCTTCATCGATAGCCTTGGCAACTTTTTTCGAAAAATTCATTGTACTTTGCATCAACTCATCGGGCAGATCAAAAAAGTAGTTGATCTCCTTTTTGGGAACCACCAGAGTATGCCCCTCCGCAATAGGATTAATATCTAAAAAAGCGATATGATCGTTGGTTTCTGCCACCTTGTGACATGGAATCTCACCATCAATAATTTTAGTAAAAATGGTAGCCATATTATTTACTGGTTACTGGTTACTGGTTACTGGTTACTGGTTACTGGTTACTGGTTACTGGTTACTGGTTACTGGTTACTGGTTACTGGTTACTGGTTACTGGTTACTGGTTACTGGTTACTGGTTACTGGTTACTGGTTACTGGTTACTGGTTACTGGTTACTGGTTACTGGTTACTGGAACCTGCCTATAGCTGTTCTTATTGTCAAATATGAATTTCAATTGCCGATGACATCTCATTCTTTTATAAAAATAATTCCATCTCGGTTTTCTTCTTTCCTGATAGTGCCTTCTTGCTCACCCCAGTCTAAATAGCCAAGCACTTCAGAGAGTACCAAAAATACAGCCCCTTCCTTGATAGCATCAGGAAACATTTTGTATGACAACTCCAACAAACTCATGGAGTGATCAGTCAATAAGCTCTGAATTTTTTTGTAGCGCTTAATATGTTCATCCAAGTGATGATCAGCTACTTCCGTAATATTTTCGATAATTTTGCCATGGCCGGGCAAAACATACCCTTTTTGCTTTCGAATCCACTGCAACGATTTACGGTATTGTAGTAAACTTTTATTGCGGGTACCAGTATTCGGGTCAAAATTAATAAGCGCATTCGTACTTATATGGCCAAGTAGCAAATCGCCGCCAAAAATGATGCTATCATCCGTGGAAAAGACAACATGTCCCGGTGCATGGCCGGGCATCCTGTGCACAACAACTTCGAGTTGTCCACTATTTAACCGATCACCTTCTTTGATCCATTCCGGCTCGATTGGTTGTTGAAATTGTTGTAACCAATCCAACTGTTCAATCATCTGGGAAGTATAATTTTCAGGGATATGGTGTCGGGAAAAAAATTCTTGAAACAAGGGGCCATCACTGTTGCCAGCAAAGTTAGTTCGCTCCATAGGATGCCCGTAGACCACCGCTCCCGAACAAGCAGCTAGTCGATTAGCCTGTCCAAAGTGATCGGGATGGCCATGAGTGAGCCAAATTTCATCAATATCACCTATGCCCAATCCATGTTCTTTTAACTTCTCTACAATTACCGAAAAGGCATTGTCTGTAAACTGTCCGCAATCTATCAAAACAATTTTATCATCGGTAATCAAATAGCTAAAAACATCCCCTACAGTAAATGGAGTGGGAATACGGATAGGATGAATGAGCGAATCAATTGAAGAATAAGCCAACAAAGAGACCTTCATTAAGAGTTAAAATTTGTAGTTTACAAAGTATCTTTTTTTTATCAATTGGCCAATAAAACGCTAACTATAGGTTGAATATTCGGCAATAAAATTTTTCACGGATTTAGGTTGAAATTATTTTAATGAAACCCGTATATTTGGAATCTCTTTTTGAACCGAGAGTCGGTAGCTCAGGTGGTAGAGCAACGGCCTTTTAAGCCGTGGGTCGAGGGTTCGATCCCCTCCCGACTCACAATAACATCATTAATGAATCTCTCTCTTAAGTCTCTGATGGTTGATAGCCTCAGAGGCTTTTTTTATATAATCACCAACAAAAAGATGGAATTACATTCCCTTTAATTTTCGTTGAAGATGATACATATTTACCCGAATTTTAGTAGATACTTTATTTAAAATAACTTTATGCCCGAGCATAATCACCAACAATCGGACAACAACAAATCTCCTAAAAAGAAAAAAAAGCTAAAAGGTCCGGGGGGAAAGCATCAATACACCTTTTATTGGATTATTCTTGCAGCACTTCTAGCCTTTTGGTTATTCAGCTCTCAAAGTGGTGGCCTCTTTGGCGGACCTCCTTCGATCAATTACAGCACATTTCGTCAGCAGGTCAAAGACGGCAATGTGCAAAAAGTAACTATCCAGGGCGACCATATTAAAGGGCAGCTTAAGCATAAACAGACACTGAATAGATCCAGCAACGACACTACACAGTACAGCCAATTTACTACTTATCTGCCTTCTTTTGGAGATGACCAGCTTATGAACATGCTGGAAAAAAATAATGTGCAAGTCCAAACACTGCCGAGAAATAACTTTAACTGGTGGACAATACTAATTTGGGGATTACCTCTTGTCTTCCTGATTATGATTGGATTCCAGTTCTTCCGACAGATGCGCATGCAGGGACAAAACATGTTTAAGATAGGTCAAAGCAAGGCCAAACTTCAGGATTCGGAAAAAGTGAATACCACTTTTGATGATGTCGCAGGATTGGATGGAGCCAAAACTGAATTGCAGGAAATCATCAGTTTTCTTAAAAATCCTAAAAAATTCGATTCTCTGGGTGGAGAAATACCCAGGGGGCTGCTCATGGTTGGCCCTCCTGGTACGGGGAAAACACTTTTAGCCCGTGCAGTCGCAGGAGAAGCAAACGTTCCGTATTTCACAATTACGGGATCTGATTTTATGGAGATGTTTGTTGGCGTTGGAGCCAAGCGCGTACGTGATATGTTTAGCAAGGCTAAAGATAAGGCCCCAAGTATCATTTTTATTGATGAGATAGATTCCATCGGACGGAAACGTGGTGCTGGCCTTGGAGGCGGACATGATGAACGAGAGCAAACACTTAATCAACTGCTTTCCGAACTGGATGGATTTGAATCCAATGAAGGAGTAGTGGTAATGGGCGCAACGAACCGACCCGACATTTTGGATAAGGCCTTATTGCGGCCTGGTCGATTTGACCGACAGATAACGGTACATTTGCCAACACAAGAGCACCGAAAAGAGATTCTTAAAATCCATGCCAAGAACAAAGTACTTGCAGATAAGGTTAATCTTGGAGAGATTGCGCGTTCTACTCCCGGATTCAGTGGGGCCGATTTAAAAAACTTATTGAACGAAGCTGCACTAATTGCGGCTCGGTATGATCGTAATGCTATTGAACAACAGGATATTGATCAGGCCCGTGACAAGGTAATGATGGGACTAAAACGCGAAGGCATACGTCTCTCAGAGAAAGAAAAAAAATTATTGGCTTATCACGAGGCAGGACATGCTATTGTCGCAGCTGTATTACCCAATGCCGATCCGATTCATAAAGTCACCGTTATCCCACGCGGTAAAGCCATGGGCGTGACCATGCAGCTCCCTGAAAAAGAAAAACTACTCTACGAACAAAAATATATGCTTGATCGTATGGCTGTGATGATGGGTGGAAGAGCAGCAGAAAATCTTATTTTTGATACGGCTACAAGTGGCGCTGAAAATGATTTGAAGGAAATCACAAAACTTGCACGAAAAATGGTGCTCGATTGGGGTATGAGTGACCGATTCAACAATGTTGCTTTTGGTGGACAACGCGAGCAGGTTTTTCTTGGTGAGCAGATGGGCAGCCAGCGAGAATATAGTGATAGTACGGCCCGTGAAATTGACGAAGAAGTCCATCGGATTCTTAAAGAATCGTACCAGCGTGCTCTCGATACTATTAAAGAAAATCGTAAAGTATTAGATCAGCTGGCCGAAGAACTCCTGCAAAAAGAAGAAGTTCCTGGAAAAAAAGTAATGGAGTGGCTCAATGGAAGTGTTCAAAATGAGGATACTACGGAAAAAACTGAAGCAGCCAAATCAGAAGAAGAATAAATTCACTTCAAATCGCAACTCTAATATTGGCAAAATGATATTTAAGATCATTTTTAATAGCGGAGTAAAAGAGGAAATCGAGGCAACATCCATAGAAATGAATGATGTACTTAATAAAGTGGAAGTCAAAGATGCCGACGACAAGGTGAAGGAAGATTATTATTTTAACTTTGAACAAATATCGGCTGTTATTCCAAAAGAGAATAATTAGCCTGAAATTTCACCAGGAATCAGGCCACGTACTTACATTGAAGTAAAAATTAAGCGCCTTTCTATAGACTATCCCGGCAATTCTTATATTTTTATAGTTATTTAAGTAATATTTTTTTATATCTTTATAAGTGACTGTTTATCATTCACTTAATGTTAATAATATGACTATGCTAAAGGAGTTCAGAGAATTTGCTGTCAAGGGAAATGTCGTGGATATGGCTGTTGGGATTATTATTGGAGCAGCTTTCACAGGAGTAGTACAATCACTTGTCAAGGATGTGATGATGCCACCTCTCGGATTACTGATGGGGGGAATGGATTTCTCCAATTTTTTTATCGTCCTGAAAGCGGGAGCTACAGCTCCTCCATATGCCAATCTGGCTGCGGCTCAACAATCTGGAGCCGTTACCCTGAACTATGGGGTTTTCATTAACACATTGCTCAGCTTTCTGATTGTCTCCTTTGCTGTCTTCTTGTTAATACGTTATATCAATAGGCTTAAGCGCCCAGAAAAAGCACCGGAACCTGTAGCCCCTTCCATGAAAAAGTGCAAATATTGCTTTTCTGATATTCCGGTTGAAGCCACACGCTGTCCTCATTGTACTTCGGATCTTAAGGAATAAGAATTCTCAACTGAATCTTTATCTCCGATTCTATCTCTGTTATATGAAGAAATAATCACCTCTTCTATTATAAATTTAATCATCCTCAAGAAAAGAAGGACGATTTTCCGGAATATTTTGATCAGTGTCATACCCTGCCGAAAATAAATGGTTTTTTATGATTCGCCAGATAATCGCAGGATGCAAAATACTGGGAGGCGGGGCAAGCATATTAATAACTTTCAAAAAAGCTACTGATACTTTGGCATCTTTACAGGCAGCAATTTGTAATTTATCAATATACCAATTCAAAAAACGCGTCATTAATGTACGTCGACCTTCTACTTCCGGAAAGCTTAAATCGTTGCCAACGGTCAATTCCCAGGGTATATCGATTATTTCACTGGCTTCCTGAAAGAAACGCTTGTATAACTGCTGTTTATGCCCTTCGGAAAGACAATTATCCAGTGCATCGGCCTCTAGGGAGGCTACCGTCATTCCCTGTCCATATACTGGATTGAAGCTACACAAAGCGTCACCTACAACCAGGTAGCCTTCTGGAAATCGAGATAATTTTTCATAATGTCGACGCAAATTAGCTTTGAACTTATAGCTTACAGGGTCGGTAAGCCGTTCGGCTTTATTTATAAGCTTATAAATATGAGAGGTAGGTAATTCTTTCGAAAATTGCACGAATCCTGGGTAATCAGTGGGCATCTGAACGCCAAGATATCCGCCCAATGTTACAACCCAGCGGTTGCCGTCTTGTCCTAATACCACCCCAAAACGTTTTGTTGATGGAGTTGCAAAATAAATGATGCCTTTGAGGCTTGGGATGTGATCCGGCTTGCGGCGATAGAAACAAGTTACATACTGTATTCCGATTTTTACTCGTTCTTCTTCAGGCCGATGGTATCCCATCTTCTCAAGCCAGCGGGGACTATGCGACCCACGTCCACAGGCATCTACTACTAAATCAGCTGCCATTGTTTGTTCTTGATTACCGTGCATCGAATTCTTAAAGCGTACGCCTGATACCCGGTTATCATTGTCCGTTGTTTCCAAACCCAGGACTTTGCAATTTTCTATGGCCTGAACATTTTGTAAGGACAATACCCGCCTACGGACTGAAGCTTCCAAAGTGGGCCGTGCTGCTCCGAGCCCCTGTATATTGCTCTCCCCAGGTTTGTGAAACCCACTATGATACCATGCGATGTATTTACTGGCATCAATGGCTTCCGGAACTCCTAGGTGAATAAGTTCATCTGTTAAACCGGGAAGATACTTTTCCATAATTCGTCTCCCTCGTTCCAGCAGAACATGGATGTGTTTCCCCTGGGGGACACTCTTACGGTTTTTGCCAGGCAGTGGAAATCTATCTTTTTCAAGTAGAAAAATTTTCTCAAAATGATCAGCCAATACCCTTGCTGCCAGCAATCCGGCCATACTTGCACCTATTACGACAACCCTTTTATTAGTACTGGATATCCCCTTTTTCATTTTTTGACCACTAAGTTCCTATTTTGAATGTACTTAACAGTTTTTAAAAATCAAATTTTGGGAAAAATAACCTTTTGAGCTCATATTTAAGCGAACATCAAGACAAAAACTGTATTATCTATCCGAACGCATAATTCGTGGAGGACGGAAAAGAAAACTGACTCTTTAAATCCGCCCGAACATTTTCGGGAAAATCATCTACACCGATGAGCAATCCGGGATGAGATTATGTATTTTTTTGTATTATTCTTTTGATTCAGCATCAAATAGTTAAGAATAAGTTGATTATAATTTTTCAAAGACTACGATAATAAACCGGTTATGACATCATCTGAATTCGGTTTTAAGGAATACATTCGCAGCATCTTCGCAATCATCATTTTCTTCCTAATATTTTTGGTTGCAACCCCGATTATTCTCCTTTTATTGTTTTTTTCCCTTGGTCATGCCACAAATTTTATTGTAGAATCAATCGCTCCCTTGATGGTCCAACCGGTATTATGGATTAGCGGCATTACATTCAAAGTCAAAAAGCATACTGATGAAATCACCCAACCGGCTATCTTTATTATTAATCACAGTTCAACGCTTGATATTTTGACCCTATTGGCATTGGGGCTGCCACATATACGTTTTGTGGCTAAATGGGAATTTCAGTACAACCCGATTTTTCTATTGCTTGGACGAATGACAGGCCAAATTTTTATTAAACGGGAAAAATCGGAAGAAGCTATCTCTACGCTTAAAAAGACCTATAATCGAATAAAGAAAAATCAGCTCTCTATTATGATGGCTCCTGAAGGATCTCGCAAACACCCCGGCATTATCGGACCGTTTAAGAAAGGCCCATTTCGTATGGCGATGGACCTGCAGTATCCCATTGTTCCCATTTACTTCGAAGGGAACCGGGATCTTAGCAAAGGCGGTACGCTCGTCACAAAATCCGGAACCTTAACGGCACACATTCATGAAGCAGTTGATATCTCAGACTGGAATCTTAAAAATTTTGAAGAACAGATCACTCAAGTAAGAAACAAATATGTAGAATGGGCCGGGGCGGCAGACGAGGATATCAAGCCTGTTGCTTAACACGGATTATTTACCAAGAAATCTTGTTGTACTCTACAATTTATCATGTAACTCATTAATCCATAGCGCTTAAAAAATTTTATGAGTATTCTGAATATAGAAATCAAAGCACGCTGCGATGATCCCCATCATATCCGAAACATACTCAAAGACCAAAACGCTGATTTCAAAGGCAAGGATCATCAAATTGACACGTATTTTGACATTCCTGACGGGCGCCTGAAACTCCGCCAGGGTTCTATTGAACAAAATCTCATTTTTTATCACCGCTCTGATACGAAAGAACCTAAGACATCTGACATCAACCTGGTTCCGGCTGATCATCCCGAAGCCTTGCATGAATTACTGAATAATGCTTTTGGCACCAAAGTAGTCGTCGATAAACAACGTGAAATCTATTTTATCGATAATGTTAAATTTCATATTGACGATGTAAAACGGTTGGGGCATTTTGTAGAAATCGAGGCAATCGATGAAGACGGATCAATAGGTCCCGAAATATTACAAAGACAATGCAGGCAATATATGGAATCATTCGCTATCCAAGATACTCAACTGGTAGCGCAATCATATTCTGACTTGATGATGGGATGATTTATAGTATTCGCTGCTGCAAAACAGAGAATCCTTGTTATGAATTCCGAAGTCACCATTTTTGTTGAGCAAATCAAATATTAACCAAAAATTATATTATGTCATCGGATAAAGTCGGGTATTGGGGCGCTGTTTCAATTGGGATCGGAGGAATGGTCGGGGGTGGCATTTTTGCCGTCCTGGGACTTGCTGTACAACTGGCACATGGGGGCACTCCTGTGGCTTTTCTGATCGCTGGATTTGTAGCTTTAGTCACTTCCTATTCTTATGCAAAATTATCTGTCCGTTTTCCCAGCCAGGGAGGTACAGTTGTTTATCTGGATCGGGCCTTCGGAACTGAACTCTTTACCGGAGCACTCAACAATTTATTGTGGCTTAGTTATATGATCATGCTGGCACTATATGCTTATGCCTTTGGCAACTACGGGGCCACTTTCTTTCCCAAAGAATATCAGCCGCTGATGACTCACGTGCTTATTAGCCTGGGAATCGTTATCCCGGCTCTTCTGAATGTGTTAAGTGCCTCCATAGTAAGTAAAGCCGAGACCTATATTGTAATCATAAAAGTAGCCATTCTCGTTTTCTTTATTGCAGTGGGATTTCAGGGAGTGGATACAACTAGCCTAGCGGTAAGTCATTGGACGCCTATCATGCAGGTAGCTGCAGGAGGAATGATTATTTTTCTAGCCTATGAAGGATTTGAGCTCATTGCCAATACTGCACAGGATATCACCAATCCGGAATCAAACTTACCAAAGGCATTATATAGCGCCGTTGGCTTTGTGATCCTCCTCTATATTCTTATTTCCATCGTAAGCATCGGCAACCTGGCTGTACCTAAAATTGTACAGGCTAAAGACTATGCCCTTGCAGAAGCCGCCAAACCGTTTTTAGGCCAACCTGGATTTACGCTCATTTCAGTGGCAGCGATGTTGTCTACATTCTCTGCCATTAACGCTACTCTCTATGGAGCCTCCAGACTTAGTTATATCATTGCCAAAGAAGGCGAGCTTCCCGAGGTACTCGAAAAAAAGATATGGAATCAGCCCCTCGAAGGGTTAATTATCACCACCCTACTTGCTTTACTGTTGGCTAACCTTGCCGATCTCTCGGAAATTTCAACTATGGGCAGTTCTGGTTTTCTATTGATCTTTGCTGCTGTCAACGCATCCAATATCAAGCTAGCAGCCAAAACAAGTAGTAAACGCTGGATCTCTATTGTGGGATTAGCAGGCTGCCTGGTTGCTTTCTCCGCCCTGCTATGGTACACGGTCACCAATGATCCGGCCAAACTTTGGATTCTGGGCGGCATGATTGTCATCGTATTTCTTATCGAATTTGTCTATCGGGAATACCGGGGCAAAGCGTTGATATTTCCTGAGAAAGAATCGAACTAAAGATAGCTTAAGAGGGGATCAACAAAACACTATGACAGTACTATTATGGATCGAAATCAACTCATCAGTCAATTAAATAATGAACCCAAAGTCTGGGATTTTATCATTATCGGAGGAGGGGCAACCGGACTTGGCACGGCTGTTGAAGCTGCATCACGGGGATACAAAGCACTTTTGCTCGAACAACATGATTTTGCCAAAGGAACGTCCAGTCGCAGTACAAAACTAGTGCATGGGGGCGTCCGTTATTTGCGACAGGGTAATATTGCCCTTGTACTTGAAGCCTTGAGAGAACGCGGCCTTCTTTATCAAAATGCTCCTCATTTGGTAAAAAATCAGTCTTTTATTGTACCCAACTACGATTGGTGGGAGGGACCTTTCTACGGAATCGGGCTTAAAATTTACGATAAACTGGCCGGTGATTTAGGACTCGGTCCTTCTAAACATCTCTCCAAAGAAGAGACACTTAAATATATTCCGACGCTGGAACCGAACGATCTGAACGGAGGAATCATCTATCATGATGCGCAATTTGACGATTCCCGCCTTGCGATAAACCTGATGCAGACGGTTTTTGATCATGACGGAGTTGCGCTTAACTATATGAAAGTAACCGATCTGCTTAAGTCCAATGGATTTATATCAGGTGTCAGGGTGCAAGACCAGGAAGATAACCACACGTTCGAATTACAGGCCCGGGTTGTTGTAAATGCTACCGGCATTTTCACTGATCAGATCCGTCGGATGGATGATGAAAATAATGAACAACTTATCCAGCCCAGCCAGGGCGTGCATATTGTACTCGACCATTCATTCCAGCCCGGGGACAGTGCCATCATGGTGCCCAAAACTGATGACGGGCGCATTCTCTTTGCTGTCCCATGGCATAATCGAATCATTGTGGGGACTACAGATACGCCTGTCGAGGCACCTTCACTCGAGCCGCGGGCTACTGAAAAAGAAATCGATTTTCTGCTGACACACGCTGCTCGCTACCTGACCAAAGATCCCAAACCAGAAGATGTACTCAGTGTCTTTGCCGGTCTCCGGCCTTTAGTGGCACCCGGTGGCTCTGAGAATACCTCTTCCATTTCCCGCGACCACACCCTATTAATTGACCCCTCAGGACTCGTTACCATCACCGGCGGAAAATGGACAACCTATCGTAAGATGGCAGAAGATACTGTGAATGAAGCACTTGTTGTAGCGGGATTGGACGAGCGAGAATCAAAAACTGAAAACCTGCGTATTCATGGATGGCTGAAACATTCGGAATCAGCTGAACCTTTTGAGACTTACGGTTCTGACGCCCCGTCCCTAAAAAAAATTGCTGAGGAACGAAAAGATTATAATCAACCGCTCCATTCCAACTTGCCATATACACCAGCCGAAGTTATCTGGGCAGCCCGAAGTGAAATGGCCCGGACGGTAGAAGATGTACTGGCTCGCAGGACTCGTGCTCTTTTACTAGATGCCCGTGCCAGTATTGAGATGGCGGAACCTGTAGCTGATTTGTTGGCTGTGGAACTTAACAGGGGGGAAGAATGGAAAAAATTACAGGTTGAGGAGTACACAGCACTTGCACAAGAATATTTACTCACTAATTAATTCTATGATATTATGGTTAAGTTGGGAACCATTCTAACCAAGATTATGTGTCCGAAATCAGGACTTTTCAACAGATAGTGCAAAAAATTATCTCCAGGCGATACTTATATTTTCTCAGTTCCTATTATTTTTCTCTAATACATTGCAATAAATTAACGATTTCATATTTTCGTGTTCATAAAAAGGTCAACCGAGCAAACCTATGGCAAACACCAGTTCCGAGCAAGACGAAAGTGCCAAACGTAAATTTGATGTCAGATACAAACGACATCCTGATGAAATAAAAAAGCATCAAATTAATGAGCAATCTGTTCTTTTTCGCTCCGGGAATGATATTGAGCTTCTAATTCGGGTTCACACTCCAGAAATTATCCAGCTGAAATATACCCTTGACACTGATCTTAAGTCAGACTTTTCGTATGCTGTGGATCAGGATTTTCATCCTGGCACACCTTCTTTCCAGATTGACGAAACTGAAAAACACTTCCAAATTTCGACATCATCGGTAACTTGTAAGATCACCAAAAAGGGAATGCAAGTGCATTTCTTTGATAAGGATGGGAATATTCTTTGTGAAGACAAAGATGGCTATACTCGTCGTGACAGCCTTATGAAGGGCATTTCCAAAATCAAGATAACCAAGAAGGCACCAAAAAATATAACCTATTATGGCCTCGGTGATAAAGCGAATGATCAAGATTTACGAGGAAATATTTTTGAAAATTGGAATACGGATTCTTATGCATACGAACGAGAGGATGACCCCTTATATCGGTGCATCCCGTTTTATGCGGCTTTAATTGATGATCAAGCTTACGGTATCTTCGTAGATAATACGTACCGCAGCCATTTTGATTTCGATGCCCAAGGTAAAAATAGGAGTAGCTTTTCGGTCGATGGCGGAACCATGAACTATTACTTCATCTATGGGCCGGATCTGACATCTGTTACTGAACGTTACACAAAGTTGACCGGCACTCCGGATATGCCTCCACTCTGGGCTTTGGGTTATCATCAATGCCGATGGAGCTACTTTCCCGAATCACGGGTTCGTGAAATTGCTGAATCTTTTCGAGAAAAGAAGATCCCCTGTGATGCTCTCTACCTGGATATCGACTATTTGGATGAATACCGTAGCTTTACATGGGATGGTGAGCGATTCCCGGATCCCCAAAAAATGATTCAGGATCTAAAGGAACAAGGCTTTAAAACGATTGTTATGATTGATCCCGGTATTAAGGTGGATCCTGAATATTTTGTTTATCGGCAAGGCATACAAAATGACTATTTTTGCAAACGCCCAGATGGAGAATTAATGACAGCTCCTGTCTGGCCATCCGAAAGCGCTTTTCCCGATTTCACCCATCCCGAAGTACGTAATTGGTGGGCCAATCTATACAAAGATCTGATGCTGGATAAGGGAATCGACGGGGTATGGAACGATATGAATGAACCGGCCGTCTTCAAAGTAAAACATAAAACCCTACCGGATGATGTTCGCCATAATTTTGATGGCAATCCCTGCAGTCATAAAAAAGCACATAACATCTATGGTATGCAAATGGCCCGGGCTTCCCACCAAGGCATCAAGAAACACAGTAAGGGGAAACGCCCCTTCTTATTAACAAGAGCCAACTTTGCCGGGGGACAACGCTATGCTGCCTTGTGGACCGGAGACAACATTGCCACATGGGATCATTTGAAACTGGCCAATCAACAGTGTCAGCGGCTTAGTATTTCAGGATATTCTTTTGTAGGTACCGATATCGGGGGATTTTCCGAGCAGCCCACTGCCGAACTCTTCACGCGATGGCTGCAACTCAGTGTATTTCATCCTTTATTCAGAAACCATTCGATGGGTTACAATGAGGATGGGGCATCCCTGGTAGATGAGGATAGCGTTGGGCAAAAAGAAAGCTCAACAACCGTAAACCAAGAACCATGGGTCTTCGGCAAGAAATACACTGATATCAATCGATCTGTTATCGAACTTAGGTATCGCCTTTTGCACTATTTATATACCACTTTTTGGCAATATATCAAGAAGGGAACCCCAATACTGCGGCCGTTATCTTATTACGATCAGACAGACAAGACAGTCATAAATCATGATGAAGAATTCTTGTTCGGAGATAAAATCCTGGTTTCTCCGGTACTTCGTAAAAAAAGCCGAAGCGTTAAAACATATCTGCCTGAAGGGCGGTGGTACGACTATCGAACAAATGAGTGCTACAAAGGTGGAGATAGTTATACGATTGATGCTCCTTTAGGGAGCATTCCATTCTTTGTTAAAGAAGGCACTGTTCTACCGTTGCGGGAGGTTATGCAATATAGCTGGGAAAAAGATCCCGAACTACTAGAACTCAATGTCTATTATGGGGAGTCGATGTCGGAGAGTCTTTTGTACGAAGATGAAGAAGAGGGATACGAATATGAAACGGGGAAATACCGCCTTACGCGCTTCCGGATGATGACAAATCAAGATAACAGCCTTACGATATCCACTCAACATGAAGGGAACCTTAAAGCCACTTATTCAAAAATAAAAATTAATTTAATTGGTTTACCTTTCGAAGCCTCTCAAATCAATGTTGATGGCAAACAGGTAAAAATACAAAGGCATAAACAAGATTCAGGGACAATATACAGCGTCGAAATTAATGCCGAATTTGATAAAATCCATGTCGACTGATCTTCAAATCAAAATCTGTGGTTTGAGAATTTCAATAATTTTGATGCTGGATCGATAAGAGAATATTTCTAAACAAAGCAGTCTCGGGCAGATTTAAGGAATTGACTTATTTTCTACCGGATTTTTTGGTAATATTCTTATATGACTATCATCAATCCGGATATCGTCGATCATTTCATCCAGCTTAGCGGCCCGCTTTTCGAGGACGTGCAACAATCTGGTATTTTTCAGGATTCCAAAACATTTGTTGACAGTACTCCCAAAACAGATCCACAAAAAATACTGGAACGATATCAAGAGCTTAAAACTCGCTCCTCATTCAATCTCAAAGCTTTTGTTTATGAGCATTTTAAGGTCCCGGGAGAGAACGAATCCGATACACTGCCTACAGGCGGATCGATGGAAGAACATATCGATCAGCTTTGGAATTATCTTAGCCACTCCCCATTTGATCAACACACAGATTTTAATACCCTGATTCCTTTGCCCTATCCCTATGTCGTATCTGCTGGACGATTTCAAGAGATTTATTATTGGGACTCTTACTTCATAGCTGAAGGTCTGGCCAGTGCCGGCCGACTGGAGATGGTACAAAACATAGCCCGCAACTTTTGTTGGCTAATTAAAAAGATTGGTCACGTTCCAAACAGTAACCGCTATTATTCCATAAGCCGCTCTCAGCCTCCCGTCCTTTCATTGATTATCGATATTATTGCCCGGGAACAAGGAATAGAATCTATTAATAAGTTTATCCAAAGTCTCGAACAAGAATATAATTTCTGGATGCAGGGAAGCAATTCTCTTACAAACGACAAGGCCTATCGACGGGTCGTAAATATCGACGGTCACTTGCTAAATCGTTATTGGGATGACCGACCTCTGCCCCGGGAAGAATGTTGGAAAGAAGATATCGAACTAGTCGCCAACCTGGATTTTACCCAATCCAGAGAACATTATCGCGATTTGCGCGCCGCTGCTGAATCAGGATGGGATTTTAGTAGTCGCTGGTTTCAGGATGGTAAAAGGATGTCTTCGATCCATACAACTGATATCCTGCCTGTTGATTTGAATACCCTGCTTCATTTTCAGGAAACAAAACTCAGTACATGGGCTACCGGGACGCAAAGCGAACAATATGCCGAAGCTGCAAAACAACGAAAAAATATCTTTAATCTTTTCTTCTGGAATAATTCCAAGGGTTATTATTTTGACTTTGATTGGCGGAAACATAAACAAACCGAAACCTGGTCGCTTGCAGGTGTCTATCCCCTTTTTACCGGATTAGCTTCTCAACGACAGGCTGAACTGGTTGCAGATCATTTAGAGGATAAATTTTTGAAAAACGGGGGCCTGGTTACTTCGCTGCAAAAAACAGGGCAGCATTGGGATGATCCTTATGGCTGGGCGCCACTCCAATGGATTGCCGTCCGTGGATTGCAACGCTACGGCTATAACGAACTGGCTCGAAAAATTATCCTGCGTTGGTTTGATCTAAATAAATCCGTTTATCACCGTACCGGTAAAATGATGGAAAAGTACAATGTCTGCGACCTGAATTTAAAAGCAGGAGGTGGAGAATATCCATATCAGGATGGATTCGGCTGGACGAACGGTGTTATAGTGGCCTTGGGGGATTTATTACATGCTAAAAATAAGTAATCAGCCTAACCTAAGGAATACTCCACAGAAAATTGTTGCACTGCTTTCAGGTCTCCGCATAATTTCCTTTCGTCAAGTGACATATCCAGTTCAGATGAGGCCTACTTCCAGCCACAGTTGACAAATTTTGGCCACAAGGGTTTATATAACTGATTCTATCCCCGATCCCATTAGCATACTTTATAGCTTTTACGAAATGAGGAGTGTCCCCATTTTTAAATAAGCACTTAAATCCTTAAATATATTTCCCTGATTTGTCCTTAAATCAAATTTACAAACTATGCGTTGGAACAGCCTCTCGAAAAAGTCTCTTCTTCTATCAATTTTTCTGCTATTTGTTGCTATACTCAATCCTCAAATAGTCAACGCCCAAAAGAAAAACACCTTTCCAGCCCACGTCGATACCATGCTTTACCGGGATATGCATTTCAGAACCGTAGGACCATCACGCGGTGGACGTGTAACCGCTGTAGAAGGGCTTCGCGATTATCCACATACATTTTATATGGGGGCAGCAGCTGCAGGCGGTGTTTGGCGTACAACCAACTATGGGCAAAGCTGGACAAACCTTACCGATGGCAAAGGTTTTAAGAGCACTGCAATCGGTGCAATCGAAGTAGCAGATTCTGATACCAGCATTATCTATGTAGGAACTGGGAGCAGTAGCATTCGGGCTAATGTGACCACGGGACGGGGAATATATAAATCTAGTGACGCAGGCAATTCCTGGAAGCGTATCGGGCTTAAAGACGCTGGACAAATCGGAGCTATCAAAGTAGATCCTCGGAATCCCAACCGGGTCTATGTAGCCGCATTGGGACATCCATTTGGAAAAAATAAACAACGTGGCGTTTTCAGAACTACTGACGGGGGAAAAACCTGGAAGAAAGTGCTCTTTACCTCTGACTCTACCGGTGCCGTTGATCTGGAATTCAACCCTGAAAATCCGGATGAAATATATGCAGTGATGTGGCGAGCCGAACGTAAGCCGTGGACCATCATTAGTGGAGCTGCCAGAGAAGACGGTATTTACAAATCTACGGATGGAGGAGACACATGGACAAAGCTGAGCAATGGACTGCCCGAAGGCCTGATCGGAAAAATTGATCTTGCTGTCACACCCGCCGATACCAGTCGTATCTATGCACTGGTTGAAGCTCCCGGCGACCAGCAGGGACTCTACCGATCCGATGACAGTGGAACCAGCTGGAAACAGGTAAGCGACACCACCGGCATCATGACACGCCCCTTTTATTTTACTGATATTACCGCCAATCCAGTGCACCCCGATACTGTTTATGTGGGCAATGTACGTTATTGGGTTTCGTATGATGGAGGCAAAACATTCAAACGTCAGCACGTAGCCCATGCTGATGTGCATACCCTTTGGATTAATCCTGATCATCCTCAGATCCAGATACAAGGCAATGATGGCGGTGCTACAGTCACTCTTGATGGTGGAAAAACATGGTCAACCGAAAATAACCAGCCCACTGCCGAACTCTACCAAGTCAATGTTGATAACCGATTTCCTTATTGGCTTTACGCCGGTCAACAAGATTACTCGACTATATCCGTACCCAGCCTTCCCCCGGCCGAAAGTGGCATAAATCCCCAATCACTGTGGCATATTACCGGGGGCTGTGAGACTGGTCCGGCTGTCCCACAAACTAATAATCCTAATATTGTTTTTGCCAACTGTAAAGGACGTTTTGGGCAATACAACACGGCTACGGGACAAGAGCAAAATTACTATGTGGGAGCACAGTATATGTACGGCCGTAATCCTGCCAAACTCGAATACCGCTTTCAGCGCGTGGCACCCATTGAGATTTCCCCTCACGATTCCAGTGTTGTCTATAACGGATCGCAATTTGTTCATCGGACAACAAACGGTGGAAAAACCTGGAAGCGTATCAGTCCCGATCTCACAGCCGATAAGCCTCAGTACCAAGTGGCATCCGGTGAACCGATAACCCGCGACATTACTGGGGAAGAAGTCTTTAGCACGCTTTACGCCATCCAGGTATCGCCCCATAACAAGAATGTCATCTGGACCGGCTCTAACGACGGCCCCGTACACATCACTCGTGACGGTGGGAAACACTGGAAGGATGTAACACCTGGGAGCATACCTCCCAATGGGCGTGTAGATGGTATCGCCCCCTCTCCGCATCATGCAGGTAAAGCATATATCGCTATTCAGCGACGATTACTTGACGATTTTCATCCCTACATCTTTCGCACTACCGACTACGGAAAACACTGGACATTGCTCACCGATGGTAATAATGGCATTCCCGCTGATTATCCGGTACGTGTGGTCCGAGAAGATCCCAACTGTGAGGGTTTGCTTTATGCCGGTACCGATTTTGGACTGTTTATTTCTTTTGATGATGGAAAACACTGGCAGCCCTTCAGGCAAGGATTGCCAACGACCGTGGTGAGCGGTATCAAAATTCATGATAAGGATTTAGTGCTCTCCACTATGGGGCGTGGCTTCTGGATTCTTGACGACTTATCCCCGCTCTATCAGCTTGATAAAGAACTCGCGTCTCATACAAATAATTATCTTTATGCTCCGAGGGATGCCTATCGCATGCGATACTATGGTGGTGGATCCAAAGTGCCCCAATATCCTGAATCTGGAGCAATCATTGATTTTAACATTGCTCATATTACTAATCAAAAAATCACCTTGGATATTCTGAAAGAAGATGGCACTGTATTGCGCCGTTTTGCAGGTAAGATGAAAGATAGTAACACTTCTAGCGATAGAGCCATACTCTCTGATTCGAAACCAACCCCATTCGGAAAACCTGATTCAATCGATATTCACCAGGGACATAATCGCTTTATATGGAATTTGCGATATCCTGGTAAAACCGTTCCCGGTCCTGATGGAAAAGTCTACTTCGGTTCAAATTATGGCCCATTAGTTACGCCGGGCGATTACCAAGTGCGTCTGACAATTGGAGATTGGAGTCAAACTCAAAATTTGCACCTGAAAATTGATCCACGCATAAAATCAAATGGTATAACTAATAATGATCTGCATGCTCAACTGAATTTAAATCTCAAGATTCGGGATGCGCTGGGTAAAGCACATAGGTTCGCAGCAAATATTGATACACTCCGTAAAAAACTGAAAGATTCGGAAAATAGGAAACAGACAACATCTATTCTGGATAAACTTAATAACCTGTACAATCGTATCGTCACCTCAGAAAAAGGCAGTTACCCACCGCCAATGCTCATCGACCAATTAAACTATTTGTATCATATGACAACTTCGTCGGATCAACGCCCGGGTAATGATGCCTATAATCGCTTTAGAAGATTACACAAGATGCTAGACAAAATCGCAGTAGATTGGAAAACATTGAAAAACGGAATCGATATACAGTAGCCATATGAGTTTGAAATAAATAAGGTAGTGTAAACTAAACTCTGTCCGGTTTGTTATTTATTCGGTGCTGCGGAATGGATCTTTAATTAAAGGCTTTGCCAAGTTGAAGCCTGAGATCTCTCACACACGTTCGGGATGATTTAGAGGGAGTATTTTTTCTATTGCTAAACATTATCATTCAGAGGTATGCCGAAAAATATCAAATGGGAATGGTGGGCATATATTCTTTACAACGTCAATTCTATATCAGCTGTTGAGATCGCCGGTGGGGAATTACAGCACTTAACTCTTTTCTCTGTAGCATATTGACGGGAGATGCCACTTTTATCTTAAACCCACGTTACAAAACTATTTTTTCTCCCTCGCGTGCTAAGCCTACCATTTCAAACTGGTCATCATACTTTTCCTGAAGATACTTATCCAACCTTTGCAGTTTTTTGTCATCAGAATCAGGATCGTGATGAGTTAAGAACAGTCGCTTAACTTGTGAACGAATCGCAAAATCAACAACCTCTTCCCAGGCAGAATGTCCCCACCCATGTTTGTTTTTATAAGAATCGAGATTATACTGCCCATCATGAACCAACACATCAGCCCCGCGAAAGAATTCTTCTAACTTTGTGTAAAACTCAGTATCCGTGCGATCAGTGTGTGGTACCAATTCATTATCCGGACAAAATACAATATGTTTCCCATTAATGTGAATTTTGTACACCGCGGTGTTAATCGTATGATTGGCCAATATATACTCAACTTCATAATTCTCATATGCTATCTTCTTTTGAGGCTGGGTAATATATACGAGGTTAGCATCGATCATTTCTAGGGTAACAGGGAAAAATGTTTTTGTCAGATGACCTGAAAGAATATCTTTGCACCCCCCATTAACTTGAGCCGGCATATGAATCTTGATATGATTCTCTTTAGCATAAATAGGTTTAAAAAAGGGGAAACCCTGAATATGATCCCAATGGGGATGTGTAATAAAAATCCTTCCATTGATGCTATCAGAACCCTGAGCCAGGTTGTTTCCCAGATTGCGGATACCCGTACCACTATCTAAAATCAGAACTTCTTCTGAATCCGGGATATGAACCTGAACACAAGTTGTGTTGCCCCCGTACTCCATATTCTGTTTATTTGCGCAAGGAGTTGAACCACGGACGCCCCAAAAAGTAATAGCAGTCTGATATTCTTTTTCGACCATTAAGAATCTTATTGGTGATCGTTACCCACTCGTAATTTACATACTAATCCTACTTATCGGCTGAGTTATGTATTCCTCAA
>Ga0209921_1000183_pt1 | contig 22943 bp, 21 predicted proteins | sample SalPonF2_C_D2_MG_FD_185730 | JGI IMG/M metagenome (GOLD analysis project Ga0209921, IMG submission 185730) | Salt pond soil microbial communities from South San Francisco under conditions of wetland restoration - Salt Pond MetaG SF2_C_D2_MG... ...
AGGTTGGGGCAGGTTGGGGCAGGTTGGGGCAGGTTGGGGCAGGTTGGGGCGCTATTGGGACACCGCGGGCACCCCAGGCATGGATCAGCGCCCTCCAGCAGCCCCGTGAGGCGGTATGAACAGCCTCCCGGCACCGTATGCGCCACCGATGAGCGGCCATTCCAGGAGGGGATGTGGCAGACGTGGTGCGGCGCCTCTGCGCGCCCATGAGGCCGGGAAGGGGCGGCTCACGAGTACGTAACGCAAAAGGTAACGGTGGAAGAAGCAACGTAAGCGCCTAATCAGAGGCGGTTTTTATTGGTACAGAAACGGTGCATACCGAGTAAAATGACAGAACTGGCGGTTCGATATGTCAACAGTTCCCAACACGGAAACAACACGGAACACAACTCGGAAGCGGCCTGCTCGAAGCGCCCCTCGCGGCCCCTTCCCCGCTCCTCGCTACGGGCACGGCGGATTGCGGCGCCTGTGCACCGCCTGCGGTTGTTTGAGGCGCGGCCCAGGGGCTGGATGGAGCTGCGGGGCTGGCGCTGCACCGGCATTCGTTTGTGGCACCTGCGGGGAGCGCCTGGGCACCGGGCGGGTGCTATTCGCACGGCCTCGCGGTTGCGGCACGGCCGCGCGGGAGCACGGCGGGGGGGCTTCGCGCTGACGCTGCGGCTGGCAGCCCCGACGCCGGCATTGCGTGTCATCACCGATGGCCGACCGATGGAGGAGAGCCTCGAGGCGGGCTTGCCGGACGGGGATCTCGGGGGCGTGCGCCGCACCGCGGTCGCGTTGCTGCATACACCGCTCGACGACCAGGGCGGAGATCCTTTTGCGGGCGGCCCGACGACCTGGAGGAGTGCGTGCGCGGCCCCGATGTCGGGGTACCGCTGCACGGTGCACGCTTTCCTGTACGCGGGACCGCTCACCCAGGCCTCCCCAGCTCGGGGCAGTCTTCACCTCGACGGGTGAGCCATCCCGACTGTGGCGGATCCGCAGCTCATCTCCTCCGGGCGGGTGCGCACCGCGAAGCGATGGGCGTGCGCGCGATGGGCGAGGCGTCTTTTCCCTCCCGGAAAGACCCGCGCGAGCGGGGCAGGGCGGGGGCGCGAAGTTGACAGTCCCCCGGGTGCGTGCTATTTCTATGCGCGAAATCGTCCCGTTGGGACGTACACGGCCAGTCCAGAACTGGCAAAGCCGGGCGGGGTTCCCCGCCAGAAAGCGTGCAAAGAGGGATGAAAGGTGCTGCCTCCGGGGACGCATGTTCTCCATGTGGTGTGAGGCAGACCGGGGGACAGGTGCGCCTGTTTCGCTGATCTTCCGCTCACCCGTCGCATCCGCGCGGCGCCATCTGTCAGGGATGGTATAGGGCACGCAGCATCTTTTCTTCATCAAGAGTCCTCATCGGTTGATCCTGCGGATCGACGCCGAGCGTTCGTCTTCGTGGCGTGCGCGAGGTCCAGGTCCGTGCCGGGCGCGTTGTGCCCGGAGCGGTTGCTCTACCGCATGACCCAAGTCTTGCGCCGTCCCCGCGGGGGATGTGCGCGGTCGCCCATTGGGTGGCCTCCTTTGCTCCTGCATTGACTCGACTCGGCTTCCTGCTGCGCGTGGCGTGGCTCGGCCGGGCGTAGGGGTGCACGGGCATTGGGCTGACTTCTTCCGCCAGAACCCAGTGATTTCACCTGACAGCCGGAACCGGTTTTCCAACCGATGAGGGGATATCCCGTTATGCAGCACGCACAGACAAATCGTGCGGGCCGCGGCGCGCGTGGGGGCCAAGTGCCCCTGAAGGCCGGGGAGGTCCGCATCATGGGTGACAGTGCCATATGACACAAGGGCGGCCGCCGGCCAAGTCTGCCGCACACGGCATGTCTGTCCTTCAAGGCGCCAAACGGCAGAAAGCGACCGAGGCTGTGTGAAAACGTAAACCTTTGGCGTGATGTGCGGTCTATGTAGGGAGTGTTTTCCGGGGGCAGTGGATGAAGCGCTACATTGAGGGTGAGGATCGTTCCCAGTCTGTCTTGTTTCCCGAACGGCTCGATGAGTACATTGGAGAAGACAACCCGGTGCGGGTGATCGAGGTTTTTGTCGAGTCACTGGATCTGGAGGTGCTCGGCTTCGGGCGCACGAGCCCGGCGGCGACGGGTCGTCCGGGCTACCACCCGGCCACGCTGCTCAAGCTCTACATCTATGGGTATCTGAACCGCATTGCCTCGAGCCGGCGCCTGGAGCGCGAGGGGCAGAGGAACGTGGAGCTGCTGTGGTTGCTGGGCAAGTTGATGCCCGACTTCAAGACCATCGCCGACTTTCGCCGCGATAACGGGGCGGCGATCCGGCGGGTGTGCGCCGAGTTCGTGGTGGTGTGCCGGAAGCTGAAGCTTCTCACCGGCGCCGAGGTGGTGATCGACGGCAGCAAGTTCAAGGCGGTCAACAACCGTGACAAGAACTTCACTCGCCACAAACTGGCCGAGCGTCTCAAGCAGCTCGAGCAGGGCGTGGGGCGTTACCTGGCGGAGTTGGAGCGCGCGGACCGCGCCCCGGAGCGAATGCTGACGGGGAGAGTGCAGCACTTGCGCGAGAAGATGGTGGCGGCGAGGGAGCAGATCCGTCACCTGCATGAGATCGGCCAGGTCATGGAAGCCAGTCCCGACGGGCAGGTCTCCCTGACCGACCCGGATGCCCGCTCGATGGCGACCCACGGGCGCGGGACCGGCATCGTGGGCTACAACGTGCAGAGTGCCGTGGACACGCGGCATCATCTGATCGTCGCCTACGAGGTCACCAACGTGGGCAGCGACCGGGCGCTGCTTACGCCGATGGCGGAGCGCGCCCGCCAGGCCTTGGGGCGCAAGCGCCTCACCGCGCTTGCCGATCGGGGCTACTACAGCGGCAAGCAGATCCGCGCCTGTGAGGAGGCGGGAATAACACCGCTCGTACCCAAGGTCGAGACCTCCCAAGCACGCAAGGCCGGGCGTTTCGACCGGGCTGACTTCCGTTACCACCCGCGGCGCGACGAATACGAATGCCCGGCGGGCGAACGGGCGATCTATCGCTTCACCGGTGTCGAGAACGGGATGCGACTCCACAGGTACTGGGCCTCTGCGTGCCCGCGCTGTGCGCTCAAGTCACGCTGCACACCCGCCTCGTACCGGCGCATCACCCGCTGGGAGCATGAGGCGGTACTCGAACGGATGCAGCGACGCCTCATGCGCAGGGCGGACGCGGCCCGGACGAGACGCCAGACGGTCGAGCACCCCTTCGGCACGCTCAAGGCCTGGATGGGGGCAACGCACTTCCTGACGAAGCGACTACCGAACGTGAGTACGGAGATGAGTCTTAACGTTCTCGCCTACAACATGAAGCGGGTGATGAACATCGTGGGAACAGACAGGCTGATCGAGGCACTGGAGGCGGGATAGGAATCCCGCTTTCATATTCCCACGGCATCGAGAAAATCTGGCTGATAATCGTCCGCGTTACCTCTTGACGCCGCCCCTGAATCGCCGGTTTTCACACGGCCTCGACCCTTTGCGGAAGTTCAGAAAGGCGTGCAGACATGACCGCTTCCGGCCATTGCTGCCAAAGAGATGCGTGGAGTGTTGAGTCTGCTATGTGACCGAAACCAGCCACAGCGCACCCAGCCATGGTCTCAGTCGGTTCCGGTTATTCCTCGAACAGCTCCCGCTCCTTTAGCGATTCAGCGATGTTCTGCTCCGCGTCCCGCTTGATGAGGTCGTAGAGCCTATAAGCGGGGGAGAAGCGCGGGAGCGTATCGAGAATGGACTTCGCTTTTTCCAAGGCCTCTACGTCACGGGGAAACGGCTCGCCCGGCGTCCCCTGTTTTCCTCCGCTCACGGCCGCGCTATACAGCGCGCTGGTGGCGGATTTTAGGCACTCATTGCCGTGCGATTTGGCTGCCGTGAGAAAGTCGACGACAAAGGTCGGATTGTCCAAAGAGAACGCGTGGTCGGCGTCGCGGAGAATTCTCCCAATGAGTGAAATATCGAGGCTGTCGCCGGAGCACTTATTCCGCATGAAAGACAGCGTTCTGTCGTCCGTTGCGGAAAATGCGGTGCCGAAAAGGCGGGAGGCAAAGTATTGGAACTTGTAGTCGCCGTCATCGCCACCTCTCATCCAAGACCAAACGTCCTTGCACAAGTCTTCGAATGCCACCGATTCGGCGAACCGCAAAGGCACGTTTACATACGGGCCGTAGTTGCAGGGACGGAACGCATGATCCTCCGTCGAAGCCGCGCTCACGACGCGCTTCTTGAAGAAATCCAGCGTTTCCACTGGGTACCTCACCGAAGCGGACGCGAGAAATTTCTGGATCCAATACTTTTCCAGAACTGGCATGTGGAGAAGTTTGTCCAGCATGGCGCTTACCGAGCCGGAATCGAGCAGGTCGAGGGGCATCGGCCCAGGGGATTCGAAGAGGGAGAGGACCTGGTCGGCGACATACTGGGAACCGCAGAAATTCGTGCTTCCTATGAGTTCCAACGCTTTAGCGGCATCCAGCGCTCCGACGTGGCGCAACTCACCCACCGCGCTCGCCACTTCGTGTTCGTCGTCGGACGCGAGGAATCCCTTCAGGATTTTGAGTTCGTATTCGCCCAATGAACAGTTCTCAAGGAGTTGTCCGAGACAGCGGGCCAGTGCCGTCCTCAGTTCCGGGCTCGCGGAAGCCAGGATTCTGGACGTGAACGTCCTTCCCGTTACGACGTCTTCCGAATAGATCTTCGGCAAGGCCATGGGGACATATCGGACGATGGCGGATTTCGGGTTTCCTAGCGCATACTCCACGACGTGCTGCGCCAAGGAGTTCGTACTAGCGAGCAGTTCGTAGATCAGGACGTGGGGCGAAGCGTTCCTGTTCAGCTTTGTTTCTTCGATCCTCGCCAGCGTCGACGCCACGAACCGTATAATCGCCTCCGGGGTCCCGAAGGCGTCGGCTATCTCCGTGGCGGTGTGTCGGATGGTTGCCGGCCATTCCTTTTGCCTGGTTTCGAAATCCGGATCTTCGATCAGGTGCCCGTAGCCGTCGACGAACGCGCGTATCGCCCGGAATTCGAGGCTGTCCGGAGTAAGGGCGAATATCTGGTTCGCTACGTCGCTCGTCTTGCCGTCGGCGAATTTCGCGTGCCACGAGATCGAAGACAGCAACTCAAGCCAAACAAAGGGATCTAGCGTTGACGAAAGGATCTTCTTCTTGACGGATTCCAGCGTATCGACGAATTCGTCGGTCCAGCACGCACGATCCTCTTCCGGAACGCTCGCCCCATATAGGCCCATCGGGTACCTGAGCGCGTCGGAAAGCACCCTGGCAGATAGGATCGCGACATCTGACCGCGTGGAATCGAGCCGTTCCACCGCCGCCCCGATTACCTCCTGCCTCAGCACAGCAACGGCTTTGTGCCTCACGAAGTACGGACTGAACGAGATGTCGCGCCCGTTTGACGATGTGGTATGCCCCTCGGTCTGGAGGATTCCGCTCAGGAAATCGTATGGGTTGTATGTGCTGCTCCAAGAGTCGGGCAGATCTAACAGTGACAATCCGAATCCGACGATCTCTGAGTTGTAATCGACCGGTTTATTGGGCTCCACCGCGCATAGTTCCTTCAGTATGCGTATGGCGTGACCAGGCTGCGAGTGCAGCTGCCGTTCATCCGACTTTCCCAATTCCCACAGGCATGTGCACGCCCTTGGCAAGTGCTCGAAGTTGTAGGCGGCATACTTGACAAGTTCCGGCAGGTTCTTGGGGATGTTGTCTTCGGCGATGCGTTGTTCAGCGAACTGTAGCGCCCTTGCTGGCTGGTAGTACGCGACGGACGTCATCGCTTTGAAGTGCGTGTCGCCGTATTCCCCAGTAGGCCGCAGTTGTTGCCAGAGTCCGTCGAGCAGGCGGCTGCTGGCGGTATTTCCGCTCGACAGCCGCCAATCCAGTTTCCCGAGGTTCACCAGCACGTGTTCGACAAGGGATTGCGGCGATGCGGCGAAGACTTTTTCCGCGTAACCGGATGACGTGCCATTCTCTGTCACGCAGTTCTGTTCGATGATGTAGTCGGCGAGGAGGTCCGGTGCGAGCCTATATTTCAGGCCCCGCTTGAACACCACGCCCCCCGCCACCAGGGTCTTGACAAGGCGGTTGCTGTCCGCAACGGATATGCCCTCGGTATCTTCGATTAGTTTCAGGAGTCCAGCATCGTCCGGGCTGAACGGCTGGACCAATGCCAGGATTCTCAGGATGGAGAGGAGGGCTTCCCTGTCATTGCCATGTGCCAGGTCTCCCGCGATTGTCTGCTGGAAACGGTCCAGAAGGGTCGTCCGGAATGCGCCTTCGGTGCTTAGGAATTCCGGATGCACTCTCTCCTTGGCCACGATCTGGCCCGCGAGGACTGTGGCCAACGGGCAGTTGAGAGTGTAGCGACTGACCGCCTCCGCCGCAGATTCGTGGCCGCCGTACTCCTTCAGGACCTGGGCCGCGAGTTCCATCGACTGTTTCTGAGACAGCGGTTCGAGACCGATTTGGGAAGTCTGAGGAGGCTGGAGAAGGACCGCGGCCGCCTGAAACCTGATCCGATCAAGACCGTACGTCCGGAGGGAAAGGACCGCTCGCGCGGAATTCTTGGGATTGGCGACGTAAGCGAAAAGTATAGGAAGATCGTCCCGGTCGTGCGCGTCGTCGACGACCAATAATTTTTCCCCTTGCCCGAGATTTTCCAGATGCTTCGCGGAGAGTTCCTCCGTTGCCGAAAGAACTTTGACCAGCGTGCCAGATTTCGCGTTTTGGTAATCGGCTAGGGCTTGGAAAAGCAAACGGGATTTCCCGGACCCGCCGGAGCCTGTCAGCAGGGTGACCAGCTTGCTCTTGTCGCGGATGCTGTCGGACAGGTTTGCGAGTTCTTCGCTCCGTCCCACCAGTTCCCACAGGTGGTTGAAGGCGTGCTCCTTGCGCAGGAACCCGGCGAAGAAGTCCTCGACGGACATCCAAGGGCCGGCCTCGACTTCGCCGAGCAATGCGAGCCGCTGTCCGGGGAAAAAGATGTCAACCAGGCGAATTTGCTCCGACTTCGGGAGCTGGCGGATTCGCTTTGCGACGTCCTCTTTGTCCCACAGTTCCCAATCGGAATGGGCGGCAATCGCGCCCCTCGCCTGCGGGCTGGCAATTCTCGTAAGCAGCAGGACTTTCTTGTCAGCTTGGCGGATGTGCGCTTTGACGGCCGTTTCGATCTTTGCTGGGCCGAACTGCTTATGTCTCTTGCATTGATAGGTGCAGATCGTCCCATCTTGGAAGACGGCCTCAACATCCAGGCCGTCCTGCTTGTGGCCGGTCCCACCGAACCGATGCACCTTAGCGGTCGGGTGGAGCGAGCTGATGAAGAAGTCGCAAAACCGTTCGAAACCTTCCGCGCTCAGGGAGTCGATCGGAAACGGCTGGTCGAAACTGACCGTCGTCGTTTGTGGATCCAGCGCACGTTCGCTCACGTCCTCTAGATCCTCTGGGCTTACGGATAGCACGTGCGCGAGCCGAAGCATGTCCTTTGCCCTGGGGCGAGATGTGCCTGCCTCCCATCGGCTGACCGTCTGCTGCCGGACGCCTATCGCAATGGCCAATTCCCTTTGCGTCTCGATTCCCGCTTGGAGGCGGAATTGCCGGAGGCGATGGCCAAAGTAGTTCGCTCCAGCATTGTTAACCGTACTCATATCATGTGTGAAAAATAAGTTGCACACATACTATGAGTACGGAAATACCGTGTCAAATACGGGCGACTGTGGATTCCAAGGACCTAGGCCGCTTTAGTCTGCAATTAACTGCATGGCCGACATTGCTGGACTGGCACGCCAACGGCAGCTTCGGCCGAGGAGCGGTCCTAATAGCTAGACGCTGCGAACTTTCGCTTTTGGCCGGTTCGAGTCAGTCGGAGCGGGATAGGCGGTATTTTGCAACCACCGCACTGTAGAGGGCGAGAGTTCCAGAGATCAGGAGGCCGGCGGCAAGGGCTCGATCGGAGATAATGAAGAGGGCCGCTATCCAGAGCCCGCTGCCGAGGGAGATTAGAGCGACGGCGAGCCGGAATCTGGTGGAGCTAGCGGGCCGGCAGCCTGGAATACAAGCTTTCCGGTGATGTATTCCCAAGTAGCCAACGGCTAGGCCAACCAAGGCGCAGACTATCAGTGGTGTGGACCACGGCTCTGGAACGATCGGGATTCCGACAAGAAGCCCGCAGAGTGCCGCCGTAATGAGTCCGGTTTGTCCGACGGCTTCTGCCGCGTTCAGATTCAAGCTAAGTCGCATCGCGTACTCCTGTGGTGAGAATATCGTGGAGCAAAAGACCGGCTGGCACCGTCTCGGCGGTGGTCATCGGTGCTCTTTTATGGCGGCGGCGAGCGCATGAAAAAACAACCATGCATAGATGCCGGGTTCGAAGATCGCGGCCAGCGCAAGGCCGTACATGACGACGATGACCGCCCAGAGGCGTCCGCCATGGAGCGCGATACGGGCACATTCCACGTAGTAGCGTTCCCGGCGTCTGGCCGGGGGCGCCTTGGCCGCAATGCGGGCCGCCGTACCGACTCTGCGACGCACGGCATATCCGATAAGTGGCACGGCTAGGTAAACCGGAGAGACGAGTAGAAAAGCGTCGGCTATAGCGCGGACGTACTGGTAGATATCTTTCATGGGGCGATCTCTTCCATCAGAGCCTTGCCAGCGGCACTGTGGGGTGCACCAGCAGAAAGACTGCTGCCAGGGCAAAGACGATCAGGAGGGCGCTGACCAGGGCCTCTTCCGGGAGGTTGCCGGTATGGCAGAGGGGCATGCGGATCCTGCGGTAGGGCAGGGGCAGCCAGAGCGGGACACCGATGGGCGTGAGAAAATCCGTCGCGACGTGCAGCGCGCCGGCTGCCGTGAACCCCAGCGTGAACGCGAGCACTCCCGGTCGTACCGGCAGTTGCCACAGGCGCCACATGCCGTAGAGCGCGGCTACCCAGAGCGGTATCCAGTGCGTGAGGGTACGATGCGGTATGACGCTCGCGCGCCTGCCCCCGACGAAGGTCGCCACTTCCAGAACGTCAGGCGCACGCGCGCCGAGCAGGGTGCCGGCCAGCACCAGGAGTATGGGGATCAAGCCCGGCGCATGACTCGCGGGTGCCCGGCCGAGCCAGGCGGCATCAAGCGTCACGCCAAGTCCGAGTGCCGTCAGGCGATGCGCGCGCGGGCTCACCGGCCTTGCTCCACGGCCTGCAATCGGCGCCCGGGCACCTGGTAGAAGCGTGCCGAGGCACGTATTAGCGAGAGGAGGCCGGCGCCCTCGAGTCCTGTCAGTGCCCCGAGCTGGCGCATCAGGAGCCCGGTGATGGTGGGGATATCGCCTGCGGCGATGGGCACTGCGCAGTTGGTGCCCTTCCCGAAGAGCCGCACGTAGATGGCCCCGCGCTCCGACTGCTCCTCGATGACCAGGCCCTTGTCGTGGTTCTCGCCGTGATTGCGGAATGCGACGCCGGGCAGGTAGCCGAGAAACACGGCCGTGACGTAGGTGAGTTCACGCGGGGTCACCTGGAACCGGAGCTTGTCGGACCAGCGGTAGGTCTTCGGTTGCTCGGCCGCCGCGGCGCCATCGATCGCGACGGTTGGCAGGGTGCCACCGCCGTTGGCGCTCGGCCGGGTCTCGCTCGCCTCGAATGTCAGCGCTGCCCGCCTGGCATACACGTGCACGCGATCGTAGCCCTCGCGTCGGCGTCGATGATCGGTTTCCCGCTCGACGGGAGGTATTGGAGATGTCATTGCACTTGGGATGGGCTCATGCATGGTGGTGGAGTTCTCCTGGTGTGGGTGACGGTTGCCTGGGCCGCGTTAACGGTTCGAACGTGCTTAGGGTCAGTCTTGCACGCGCCGCTTCGCTGTCAAGAGTTTCTGTAAGTCATCGACGTACAAGGATTTTTCGGAATAGGAAAAGACGAATGGCAGAGCGGGAAGTTGAAGACCAGCCACGTGCAGCAAGTGTGCTGAAGCGCATTCGCGGTGCAGCATTCAAAAGCCCCCGCGCGCGGCAGGTCCTGCCAGGATCGCCGCCATGCGGATGTACTCGACGTAGATGTAGTCGCCGATGCCTGCCCGGGCGGCCGACATGTGACAGGCGTGAAAGGCGGCGAAGATGCCGCCCGCGTCGAGCAGTGCCTTGAACAGCGTTTGTCCGTGGTGCCAGCGGATATCGAAGGCTTCCGCGCGGCGGGCGAGCACGAGTCGTCCGCCGGCGCCACCCGAGAGCGGTTCAAAGCTGACGGCGTCCTCAAGCATGTACCCACCGAGGAGCGCGGCGAGCATGCAGGTGTCGCGGAAATCGAGCGTTACGCGGGCGATGGGCGCGGGCTCGCCCGTCGTCTCGTTGCCCTCCTGCCAGAGCAGGTCGACGCTTCCGCCACGACCGGGGCAGATCTCGAACCCCGAGCGAAAGTGACGTGAAATGATCGTTGGCAGCGCTGGCGTCTGGTGCTCGTCCGTGATGGAGGAAGCCGGGGCGAAGGCGCTTTCATCGCCAGGAGTGTCAGGCGACTCGCCAGGTGGATCGGTCGCGCGGACAACGCTGAGATGTCTGCAGTGTCGCTGGTGAGACATGGATAGATACTCCTTTTCAAGCACGGATGAGAGGTCAACGGCCTGTCTGCCGGCGGGACCGGCCAGGCCGGTTCTCGTCCAACGTAGCTGGGGCGAAGCCGGGCGCAAGGGTTAGGGGCTACGCGGCGAGGAGGCAGGTACGAGACCTGGGTAGAGCCGCAGGGCCGTGCGTTATGGGATGTTGGTATGCGCCCCAGCGGTCATTGCCGGGCGTGTTGAGAAGGCGTTGCGGTACCGGGCCATCCAGGCCCTGGAACACGGTGCTCCATTTCTTGCACTGGATTGCAGCAACCCTTGCGCCGTCACGAAAGGCTGGTACAGATAATTCGCAAGCCGCCCGACGAGGGGCTCGTATCCCGATCAGCGTTGCTTCGGAGCCGGAGCAACGAGGGGTGGGCAGCTAGTTGGCGCCCGCGGGCCTGCGTCCCGACGGGCAGGTGCCTGCGGTAACCAGGAGGTGAAAGGCCATGACGGAAGACCACGTTCCGGTTGATGATCCCGTGAAGCGGCTGTTCGACAGCTGGGGGCTTTCCCAGGCCGAGCGCGCGGCCGTTGTCGGAATTTCGCTTGCCGGGGAAGACACCATTCCACTGCGATTCGTGCAGCGCGATCTCACGAACGAGCAATCAACGCGACTCGGAGACGTATTCGCAATCTACGCAGGACTCTCGTGCCTGTTCCCGGAAAACCGGGAGATCCGGAATGGCTGGATGACGTCGCCCAACCGCCGGTTCGGGAATCGCCGTCCCATCGACGTGGTGGTCGAAGACCGTGCCCGTGGATTGGAGCGCGTCAGGGCGGAGATCGACCGGATGCTTTCTGGCTAGGGGCAGCTCCCGGGCGCCGACCCAACGGGGAATCCGGGGGCTTATGACAAAAAAATTGACGCCTTGTAGTTATTAGCATAGAAAATTTGACACTTCCCCTTCCAAGGGGCATTTAGGTGGAAAAAACTTGACACTCCTGACGTTCTCCCCATCGGGGGAGAGTTCATAACGGGGAAATGGCGTCCTCTTGGGTCGGTGTGGCCTGGCCGGTTCGTGCATGCTCGCTTGGGGTCAGGTCGCAGTCACCAAGCGAATTCAACTGGGAATCACCGCTTCAGCATGTGTGGCCGGTGCGGATTTTGAGAATCGCAGTGCCGGCGCCCAACGATGGCTCGCCGGTTTCCTCCTCACGGAACAGATTGGGAGGTATGCCTTTGCCACCGGGGCTCGAATTCAGGTTGGGACGGAGGCGAACTTGGCGGTCTCTAGTGTTGATTCCCCGTCCCACCGGTATGCGACGAGCTTTTGGCCGGTGCGGGCAGCGCTGTAGTCGACACAGGCAACGTTGCGGGCCAACGGCTGGGGCTCGCCGGTCAGCCAGTAGTGACCGATGAACACCGGGGCGGCGTCGGCCGGGTAGCCCGCGTCAGCCGGCCAGGGACCCGTCCATGGCTTGTCGCCCAACTGGTTCAGCATCTTCGGGGCCGCGATCAGCGCGTCCCGCAGGCGGCGGGGTGGCTCGTTAAACCACCATCGGAGCCGACCGTTGGTGCGGCGTGTGCCATCCTTGTCTTCGTAACCCGCCCCGTCGGGGAGCTGGACCTCCAGTCCCTTGAGCAGACATTCGACCGCTGCGTGGCCCTCCGTGCCCTTGCAGGTCGCCTCAAATAGAAGCGGTTCGGACAGCGGTGCTTGCGGGTTCTGGACCTGGGAAGCCACGTACGTTTTGTGGCGCGGAACCCAGGAGGCATGCACGACGCGCACCTCGCCGAGGTCGAGCCACATCGGTAACGAGCGAAACCACCGGGTCGCCGCGGCGCGGGCGGTTGGGTTGCTCTCGGTCTCTTCGAGGAATGCCTTGTGTTGTCTCTCGTTCTTGTCGGTATGGGGTCGAAGGTGCGTGCCCCGGCTATCGGGATCCTCGGTGTGGTAGGCGACAGCGTTGAATTCGTGGTTGCCCATGATGGCCATGGCGTCGCCGGTGTCGCTCATTTTCCGTACGATGTCGACCACCTCAAGACCGGCAGGGTTGCGATCGATGTAGTCGCCGATGAAGATCGCTTGGCGGCGCCCGCCTGGATAGCGGTAGGCGCCGCCATCGGTCCGGTAGCCAAGCCTCTCCAGGAGTCGTCGCAGTGCCCCGGCCTGCCCGTGAATGTCTCCGATGATGTCGTAACCGTCAGGCTGTCTCAATGCCATTGTCTCTCCAGCTCGTTCGTGGGGCTTCTTCCGCCAGGGCGTCGCCACGCGCCCGTGCTTCGCGAGATGCGATCGCGTATCAGGCGGAGCCGTTTACCGGCCGCGGCTCACGGCGTCGGCGTTGCGAAGAGTTCGGCCGCATAGCGTTTAAGCGGTTTGTACAGAAGATCCTGCGGGTGATCGCCGCCCAGCGTGAACGATGAGCTGTTCGCCTTGAAGACCATCGAATCGAGGGTTTTGCCCGTTTTCGATTGGAAGACGGAGAGCTTGAGCGCGACCCGATCGGGCTTGCCGGACCATTCCGTTGCTCGATCCTCCCAGTGCAGGATCTGTGAGTAGAGGAGGTAGCGGCACTGCTGCTCGGCTGCGTCGAGAAGCGCCTGGTGCTGTGCCTCGCCCGCGGCCGTTAACACCGTGGTGTTCAGGTATGGGGCGAACGCTCGATTCACAGCTTCGGCCGTCGTCTGCCCCGATCCGTGATAGACCTGGTCGCCGTAGCGTCCGTCGGCGGGAATGGCAATACAGGTCGAGGCGTTGCGAACCAGCTGGGTACGCGTCGCGCGGGGGCCTGCATTCATCTGGAAACCTGCCGTATAGCAGCCCCCGAAAAGGGCGAGCGGCATGAGCACGAGAGCGAGACGATATCTACTCATCGTTGTCTCCCGGCATTGTCTCGTCGTGGTGGGCCGATTCGCGATGCGCCCAGTAAATCCTGGGTTTCTTTGCCGTCTTGGGGAAATCGGAGCGCAGGCTGGGGCCGTCGTAGGCGGCGATCTCGAAGACCGACAGGCGCATGAGCTGCTCGGCGGCCTCGCTCGTCGGGACCGGAATGTAGGTCTGGTACTGGGGATCTTTGCCCTCGTCCCAGTCGATTTCCTCATAGAATTCGTAAAAGTACAGTTGCCCGCACTCGCGGCAGCGCAGCAGGCGGCGCGATAGATGATCATCGCGAAGAAGCATCTTGACTTCCTCGAACTGGGCCTTGAGCGGTTGGTTCCTGGTCATCTCCGGGTCTTTCCAGAGCGCGCACTGGGTGGGTGCCTTCATCTGTTTGTCCTCAATGTCCTTGTACGATCGAAGAGCCGGAGTCCGCGGCGACGACTGTGAAAGCGCGATAGCCGCGCGGGCGTCTCCGGCGGTGCGGGCGCGTGGTCGAAGTGACGATCCGCGTGGGGATTGCCGGGAACCGTCCGCCCTCGTCGCGGGGTCGCGGCTCCCGGCGTTCCCGCCACCGGTGGCGTTACTTGTGCAGTTCCGCCACGAAGCCGACAGTCGAGTTCGACGCGCCGACATAGATATAGGTGCCACTCGCGCCGCCGAACAGGCCGCTGATGTCGTTGCTCGCGACGAAGCCCAGGCCCGAGACGCTGCCCACGCAGCTCGGGGAGCCGGTGCTATCCGCCTGGATCTTGACCAGGTCCTCGCCGGAGACGACGCTCATTTTTCCGGTGATGGTGCAACCGTAGGCGTCGTTCCCGGTCACGGTGCCGTCGCTTGCGACCGTCAGGGCGATCGCCGCCGATCCGCTGCCCCAGTAGTAACCCGAATAGCTTCCGGCAAGCTTGGGCAGCGAAGTGGCGTTGCTCGAGATGCCCTGTCGATTCAGAGTGAAGTTTCCCGACTCGCCGGCGCCGGAGAAGGAGCCGGAGACGTCGGTCACGACCGAGCCGTTGTCCTGGGCCTTGCCGTTGAGCGAGAAGCTCGTCTGGGACTGGCCGTTCGCGAAGACCTCCCCGATCGGGGCGTAGGCGGTGAGAGTGCCGCTGAAGGACCCGGTCTTGATGCCGTTGGGGAGCACGTAAAGGGCGCCCTGGCTGTCGCCGAAGTACGCATAGCCGTTCGGCAGGATCGCGCCGTAGACCGAGATCGGCTGCGAGGTGCCGCTCATCGTGTAGGAGCCGGAATACACGCCCTCGGCCGCGATGGTCTTGGTGGTCGGCGTGGAACTGGCACCACCGCTCGAGCTGCCGCCACCGCCGCCGCAGCCGGCGAGTGGGGCGATCAGCGCCGTTCCCAGCGCGACGGTTAGTGCAATACGCAGGTGTCTCTTCATTCTCCCCTCCCTTTGGGGTTGCTGTTATAGGTGACCGGCGGCGCCCATCGCCGCCGGCCCGTTCTCCGTGGGGCTTGGCCCATTGGCGCCCGGTTCCCCGGGCTATTTGGTATTTCTCGAACCGTGTGGCCAGGCGGTCACCAATGAGGACCGCCCGCTCCCGGGTTGGCACCGGGCCGGTTCGGTGACGCTCAAGTTTGGCCCGCGACCGCGACCGAATGGGTCGCAGTCGACCGTTGCGCGTTGGGCACGACGCGCGGGAGCGTTTCCTCTCACGAGGCCTCTGATTTCCCCCCTTTGCGGCGTCGTCCGGCGCCCCTCCAACACTCGGGAAGCAGTGTGCCCCGGTGGCGCGACGAGACCGGTCGCGCGCGCCACCGGGGCACCTGGCCCGGGCTTTGGACTACCGCGAGCCCTCGTCGGCCGGGGATCGACGCGGCGCCGGGCGCTTGCGCCGGAGTGCGTAGCACGAGGCCGTCAGGAGCGCGAGACCGACCAGGTCGATCCAGGCGAAGGCGCCGCCACCACCGCCGCCGCTGCTTCCGCCCCCGGACGTCGGGGAGCTATAGCTGTAGCTCACCGACTGCTGGGCACTGTCGGTGCCGCCCCAGCTATCGGTGGCGGTAATGGTCACCGTGGCCGACCCATTGGCCTTGCTTGCCGGGCTGAGAGAGACCGTGCAGCTCAGCGTGCTCGACCCGCAGGTGCTGGGCGAGATGCTGATGCCGCTGTTGGGCAGCACGCTGGTATTGCTCGACGTGGCCGTGAGGGTCAGGACGGAGTCCCCGGTGAGCGTCAACGAGAAACCGCTGGAGCTGGCACCCGAGATCGCCGCCGTCGGCAAGGCATAGGTGGCCTTGGCGGTCTTCGACGCGCTTCGGTTCCAGGCGTCCGTGGCGGTGATGGTGATCGTCGCCGAACCGCCGCTCTTGGCGCTCGGGGACAGCGTGAGCGTGCAGTTGAGCGTCGAGGTGCCGCAGCCGCTGGGACTCAACGCGATCCCGCTGTTCGGGAAGACGCTCGTGTTATTGGAAGTGGCCTTGAGCGTGAGAGGCTCATGACCGGTCAGGGCCAGCGCAAAGGTCTCCGACTGGCCTGCGGTGGCCGCCACGGTCGGCGCGGGGATGTTTTGCGCACTGATGGTGAGTCGCGGCGGGGTGGGACTCGAGATCCCGTTGTCGTCCGCGCAGTTGGCGACTACATGGGCTGTGCCCGGGGCCGTGGCGACGTAAATGACGCTCGCACCCGTTTGGGTAGCAGCCCCGTCGGCAGTCCAGATGCAATTGCTGGCCGAGGCGGCGTTGCTTCCGCTCGCGACCGTTGCCGCATAGGTGACGTTCACATTGACCGGCACCGTCACCGTCGCGGTGCTGGCATTCGGCACGTCCACCGGCTTCGTGATGGCCGTCGCCGGGAAAGTGAACACCGATGAGAGCGCCGCGAAGCCCCGCGCGAGGCCCGAGCCCTCGAGCTGCTGACTGTAGCCCATGTTTGAAGCTCCACATTCGCCCGAGGTGGCTGTGGTGAACGCGGTCTGGTTCGCGCTCTGTTCCAGGGCGGAGTAGTAATCGCTTGCGGGACGACCGGGCATCGCCTGCATGAGCGAGGCGATCAGCGCGCCCACGTTCGGACCGGTGGCCGAGGTGCCGCAAAAGATAGCGCCGCCGCCGGAACGTGGATAGCCGAAGCCGCCGGCCCCGCTCACCACGACGTCGTCAATCCCGGCAAGCTGCGGCTTGCTCAGGCTGGCCTGGTTCGAGTAGTCGCCGTAGGTAAAGGGCCCAATATCGCTGTAGCTCTCCCGGTTGAGCGAGAGGGGGTTGGTGCCCTTAAGCCAAACTGCTGCCGTGGCCAGCACGCCGTTGGCGACCTTCTGTCCGCCGTTCTCCGAGCCCGCCGTATAGGTCCCGAAACCGACGGCGCCGTTCCCCAGGCCGTCGAGCTTGAGCGTCGCGGGGTTTGCACAGCTTTGGCACGCAATCATCAGATAGTCCGTCTCACTGCTTGAGCCGGTGGTATAGACGAGTTCATCAGCCGCCCGGCCATCGTCGGGGGTGGAAAACGCGCTGCCCTGGGCAAGTATGTTGCCGCTGGCGTCCACGAGGTAGAGCACGAACTGATCGGGGGAACTGCTGGGTACGTCGTTCCACTCCAGCACCGGCACAAACGTGTAATTGGCCGGCAACCCTACAGGCAACTGGGTGTTGCTGGTCCCGCCCGTTGCGAGTCCGAAGTCCATCACCGAGGCGTAGCCTGTGCCGCCGAAACTCACTGCGGGGCCGGCGACATACGGGGATTCAAAGTAGTTCTGCGCGTCGTTGCCCGCGGAGCTGGTGATCGCGATATTCGGATGCGCCTGCGTGAACTGGTTCGTCGCGTATGCCAGCGTGTTGTCGGCGCTGCTCCCGATGGAGAACTCGTCGATCGGCGAGAAGCCGAGGTCATCGGCGATCACCGTGGCCCCCCAGGTCGCGAAGTCCTGGTAGCAGGTGATGAAGTCCACGGACGTCTGCGGGGCGCAGAAGCCCAGCGAAGCGCCCGGCGCCATGGCGTGGACCTCCTCGAGCATCGCCGTGCCCTCGGCCGGATCGCCGGGGGTCGGCGAGGTACCGGGGAAGGTCGGGTCGGCCCAGACCACCGCCGGCAGGTAGCCCGCGCTCTGCGAGGCGGCGAGACCGGAGTTGTCATCGGAGATGACCCCGATCTTGATCCCGGTGCCTTTGGCGCCGACGGCCTGAAGCTTGTCGGCCTGCATGGCAAGCACGGCGGCCGCGTCAATGGAGAGCCCGCTGGGCGGCGTCGCGGCCGCGGGGGTGAACGTCGTCGCGGCTTTGGAGCCGGCCGGGCGCGGCGGCGGGGCGACTCGGGCGTATGCCGGCACGGTGACAAGCCCGACGCCAGGCAGGTTGGCGAGGGCGCTGAGCTGGGAGATCGGCACCCACGCCTGGACCACGCCGAGCGCGGAGGAGGCGCGGATGCCCGAGGCATGCACCATCCGCAGGGCAGCGGCCGTGGGCAGCGGGCCATGCGGCGCCGACGGATGGATATAGACCTGTACCGTCTGGTTCGAGCGCACGCGCGGCAACATCGGGCTCGCCGCCCGCGCCCTCGACCCCGCCGTGACGGCGCCGGCGGCGCTTGCGCGCACGAAGGAATGACCGCCTGTGGTCAAGGCGGACAAACGCGGATCAAGCCGACCTGCCCAGGCGGCGGTCGCGAAAACAAAGGTCAGCGCCAGCGCCGCGGCGGCGCGAGTGTAAATACGCATCATTTCCCTCCCTAAGGCATCGTCGTTGCTGTGTACCGGGGCACTTGCCCCGAAGCCTTCCCCTCAAAAGGCGCTGCCGATCGTCGGCAGCTCCTGTTGCGCGATGTGCCACTTCCCCATGCAGCGACCGCGCGAACGCTTTTGACCCTAGCGTGAATGGGCCAATCGAACGCCCGTCATGTGAGTCAAAAAGCGATTTTCAGGTGATTCCCCCATCGAGCTTTTATATTCCCCCCACGCTCGTTGACGAGTGTGGACGCATAACGCGACGTTATGCGTCGCATTAAGACCGGTGTTTGCCCGTTTCCATCCCGCGTTGATCCTTGCTCGTATGCCGAGTCTGCCTATCAGTTCACGGCGCCGATCGGCGTATCGTCGTCGACGTCCGGGAGATAGGGCGCGAGGACTTCGGGCACGGCGTATTCGCAGCGCACCAGCAGGATCGCCATCGCCTGGGCGTGGCGCAGCGGGTCGGCTGTGCTGTAGTAGCCGAGCGGCGTGTAGCCCACGTAGCCCACATGGCGGCAATCCGCGGCCGCCATCCTGAGCGCCTCGGTGCCTTGCCCGGTGAGGGTGCCGGCCACGCGGTCCCATTCCAGATCCAGCGGATCGGGCGGCGCGCCGCCGACACCTGTCGCGCGAATCCGCACCACCTCGGGCAGAGCCCGACCTGCCGGGTCCGCCGGCGTGTTCCGCCGCTTCACGCGTGGCCGGCGTCGACGCAGTAGCGACCTAGTCATCGCTTTCGCCGATCAACCAGGAGAGCGTATCGCCGTGGGTCTGTAGTTGTCCCTTGACGTTGTAGGTCTGGTCCGTGGCGGGGTTGTACCGGCCGACCATCTTCCCGTGGACATCCTTGCCGATCTCCCGGCCGAATCGGTCGGTGTCGATGAAACCCAGGGTCTGGCCCCGTACGTTCTTGATGACCTTGCGATGCATGGCAAACAACCTCCGCTTTCTACAGGGGTCAGTGTTGCCCGCCCATGCGACGAAACCGGTCGCGCGCCGACGAAGCCGCTGATACGGGTGCGTCGGGCGACTTGCGCGGCGGGGAGGGAGGCGCTACTTTCTTGCCGTAGGCGGGGGAGGGCAGGACCGGCGATGTCGAAGGTGGTGTTAATCGCCTGTGCGGCGAAGAAGCGCGAGAGGCCCGCGCCGGCTAGGGAGCTTTACCAGAGCTCGCTCTTCCGGCTGAGCTTGGCCTATGCCGAGCGTTTGCGCCCGGATGCAATCCACATCCTCTCCGCCAAGCACGGCCTTGTGGATCTCGATCAGCTCCTCGCCCCGTATGACTTGACGCTCAACGCGCTTCCGTATCGGTCGGTTAAGGCCTGGGCGCAGGGCGCACTCGAGGAGCTCGCGGACCGTTATGAGCTAGCGCGCGATGTCTTCGTGTTCCTGGCGGGGACTAAGTACCGAAAATACCTGATCCCCGAGCTGGCGCACGCCGAGGTGCCGCTCGAGGGGCTCACGATCGGACGACAACTGCGGTGGCTGGCAGAGCGGACGTAGCGGGCGTTTGCGCCGGGGTGCACGCCTTCGCATGGGCGCTTGCGCGTCATCGCTTCCCGTTCGACGCTTCGGCGCTTCCCAGGAATGGTATCTATTTGCTGTTCGAAGCGGGGGAGGGCGGTCACGGCGGTGAGCGAATCGTGCGCGTGGGCACCCACACGGGTGCGGGTCAGCTCTCCTCGCGTCTCAAGCAGCATTTCGTCGCACCCAACAAGGATCGGAGCATCTTTCGCAAGAACATCGGCCGGGCGCTTCTCGCATGTGATGGCGATCCCTTCCTCGAGCACTGGGAGATCGATCGCACGACGCGCAGCGCCCGTGATCGCTGGGCGGGTCGTATCGACGAGGACAAGCAGGCACGAACCGAGGCGCGTGTCTCGGAACGCATTCAGCGGTGGTTCTCCTTCGCTGTTTTGGAGGTCTCGGACAAGGGAGATCGATTGGCCTGGGAGGCGGCGTTGATCGGGACCGTCAACGCGTGCCCTGCGTGCGGGGCATCCTCGCAGTGGCTCGGGCGCTGGTCGCCGAAGGCGAAGATCCGCGAGAGCGGGCTCTGGCTCGTCAATGGCCTCGCGAGTGAGCCGCTTGCTGCGGCCACGCTCGCCAAACTGGAGCGACTTGCCGCGTGAGAGGGAGGAATCTGGAATGAGCAACAAGTCGAGTCTCGGCCCGCTCTTCGCGGGCGCCTTTGCTGCGGCCGGTGCCTGGATGTTCCTGCGCTGGCTCTTTCGCCCGGCTACGGAGGAGTTTCGCTGGATGGCACACGAGTCGCGCTGTGAGGAGACTCGTTACGGGGCCTTTCGGATCCAGCGCGAACTCAAGCGGAAGCGCAGGAAACGCAGGAATACCTGACCGGACAGCATCAGGCCGGTCCCCGCAACAGTTGGAGCAATACAGCGGTATGGCACGACGCAAGAAGAAGATGAGTGATTTCGAGGCGGTCGTGGTGGCGATCATTGCATTCATGGCGGTCCTATGGGCCATGGACCGCAAGTGGTTCGATGCAGTCGCGGGGGAGGCGCGAACGATCGTGATCGTCGCAGCCGGTGGAGCGACCGCCCTGATCATCGGCATCGCCGCGTACCGCTACCTCAAGTCCATCGCAAAGGCGGCGGATGGTGCGGCGACGGGTCGTGGACGGGCATCCTTCGCCGCGGCGGAGGCGATACCGCCCGGCCCAGCGCCGGATATGGCTTTGGGAGCAGCGCACAGTGAAGTCCGATCGGTACTCGACCGGGACCCGGCGATGGACCGGGCACAGGCGAGCGGGGGTTTTAGCGGCGTGCGCCCGCATCCGGCGCCACGACCAACCGCCACCAGTGGCGTCAGAACCGCGCATTTGTCGTCGCCAGCGATGGGCGAGGCGCCGGATGCCTGGTCCGAGCCCTTGCTACGGGCTCTGGAATGGAAGCGGTTCGAACTGCTCTGCACCGGTTACTGGCAGGCGAAGGGCTACCGGGCCGAGACGACGGCCATCGGCGCCGACGGCGGCATCGACATCGTGCTGCGTGCGCCGGGTTCCGATGACTCGGCCAAGGTGCTCGGCGTCGTCCAGTGCAAGGCGTGGGCGACCCGCCGTGTCGGGGTCAAGCCGGTGCGCGAACTGTATGGCGTCCAGATGGATCGCGGCGCGCCGCTGGCCGTCTTCATGGCGTCGGGTGAGTACACCGATGACGCCCGTGCGTTCGCCGAGGGCAAGGACGTCGAGCTCATCACCGGCGGGAAGCTCCTCACACTCCTCGAGAATCTCCCGGAGACTTCGAGCCGGGGACTGCTGCGCACCGTCACGGCCGGTGACTACACAACGCCGACCTGCCCACACTGCGACGTGAAGATGGTCATCCGGACGGCGCGCAAGGCCCCTTTTACGGGTCACCAGTTCTGGGGGTGCCCGAATTATCCGCGCTGCCATCAGCGGTTCTGGATCCGCAAGAGTGCGCGATAGCGGCTCTGCGCTTCGCGCGGGCGGCGAGGACCTGTGATCGGTGGATTCGGGAGCAGGTCGCTACGTGTGCTGCACGTGACAAGGAGGGTATCGGAGGCACTGAATCCGTTAATCCGCTCTCATAGCGAAAGAATGTGCTGGACTGCGTCGTGCATGTGTTCGAACGGCGCGTATTGGGGGTGGCGAAGACCGAAGGCGGTCACGGTAAATCCCCGGACGGGGTAGGTGCCCCAGGTGAAATCTCCAAAGCTTGCGCCGAGCTTCTTGCACTCGCTGCCTTCGGCTTCCTCGCGTGTCGGTGGGAATTGCTCCCATCCTTTCCGGGTGAACACCAGTGCCTTATGTGGTCGGTGGGTCCCAAAGATATCGAGGACGCGCTGTTTGCCGCGCCGTCGTTGCTCGGCTGTTCCGAATGCATAGCGCTCATCGTCGCTCCCAACGCAGTTGGGCAGAAAGTTGAAGAACAAAACCCGGTTCCAGAAACGCTCGATATCGTCCTCCCCGAAGTACTGGCGAACCTGTCTGAAGAACGCATATGGATCCTTCTTGTCGGGATCCATGACCTCTCGCATCACCTCAAGCGTGAACGACCGGGTGTCCGGATCGACCTCGGAGCGATGGTGGGAATATCCAACGATCGCGATGCGCCTGCCGTTAAAGCCCTCCTCATAATCGGGGCCTATCCACGGCTCATGTTCTATAGGTGCCCTGGTCTACGGAACTCCTTCGCGATGTTCGTGCCGTCTATCGTGTCAGATGGTTGTCTTTGCAGTGAACTGTCACGGTTTGCGCTATGGCTAGGCTGGGGGCACTCCGGCTTCCATGGCCCGGGCCTGGATCCACGCCCGGGCGTTCCCGTACGCCGGGCTGGTAACCGGATAACGGCTGAGATGCGGGAGTCCCAGCAGGCTCACCGGATAGCCATCGTGACGAGCCGTGGCGTACCGCAACCGGTAGCGTCCGAACCCGCTTGGGGCGCTCTGCTCGGCATCGCCTTCGAGAACATGTTTGAGGTAGGCATATGGCGAGTTTCCGAGGCCATTGCCTATGGTGATCACGAGTCGAGGCCGGACGAGACTGAGGATCAGCTCGTTGACAGGCCAGCACTTGTCCGCCAGGCTCCAGTCCAGCCCCGACGTATTGGAGGTGCGCTGGAAGATCAGGTTGGTATAAGGAACGGCGGCAATGTCCTCAAGCCCCAGCGTGTCCTTGAGAAGGCCGCGCAGGCGCTGCTGGAGCGGGGTATAGGCATGCTGGTCCTTCCAGCCGACGGTAAGTTCGTGATGCTTAGCGAACACGCGGTTGCCGATGGCATAGTCTGGACCGGAAAGCTGCTCGGGGTCACCCCCGGGATTTGTCGCGAAAATAAGTGCTGGTGC